>ENA-OQDA01000805-OQDA01000805.1-human-gut-metagenome-genome-assembly--contig:-NODE-805-length-12090-cov-14.189334_pt1 | contig 12090 bp, 10 predicted proteins | sample MGYA00242771_ERZ504603 | MGnify/ENA primary metagenome ERZ504603 (study PRJEB26092, sample SAMD00036328) | human gut metagenome | host: Homo sapiens | study: EMG produced TPA metagenomics assembly of...
AGAGTCATTTTTGCGTTATAACATTAGATGATTGAAAGGCATAGGAAAAACATTCTCGATCTGAGGGAAACAGTATCCCGCAGTATCTTACTCCGAGCGGGTTTTACTTCTCTTATGATCCTGGATTTCATCATAAAAACCATTATAAAAACCACAGAAAGGAAGTTTATCACAATGAATAGAAACAGAAAACTGAGAAAACAGATGATGTCTGGTCTTGCTGTTGGTATGGCTGCTGTTATGGGAGCTGCTCCGGTTTATGCAGCGACAGGAGAGGACGCAGCGGTTTCCAAAGAAGAAACCGTATATGTAAATGCAAATGCAGACGGATCGGAAGATCAGATTACCGTATCCAACTGGCTGAAGAACGCAGGAACGGAAAAGAACCTGCAAGATGAGAGTGAACTGAAGGACATCAAAAACGTAAAGGGCGACGAGGAGTTCACCCAGAGCGGAAACAAGCTGACCTGGCAGACAGACGGCGAGGATATCTATTATCAGGGAACAACCACAAAAGAGCCTCCGGTTTCCGTGAAGTTCACCTATTATCTGGACGGCAAGGAAATCAAACCGGATGACCTGGCCGGAAAGAGCGGAAAACTGAAAATCAAAGTTGACTATACAAACAACACAAAGACAACGGTTGACATCAACGGCAAGAAAGAGACGATGTACACCCCATTCGTCCTGATGACCGGAATGATTCTTCCGCAGGATACTTTCTCCAATGTCAAGATCGACAATGGTAAAGTCATTTCCGATGGAAGCAGAAACATCGTAATCGGATTTGGTATGCCGGGCCTGCAGGAAAGCCTGGGATTAAATTCCGATTCCCTTGAAGATCTGGTATCCGGTGACAGCGATTTCGAACTGCCGGAAAGCCTGGAGATCACTGCAGATGTGGAGAACTTCTCTCTGGATTCTACCTTCACCGTTGCGCTTGATGATGTTCTCGACACCATCGATACCGACAACATCACCGGATACGATGACCTGAAGGATGCACTGAGTGATCTTGAGGATGCTGCAATGGAACTGGTTGACGGTTCCAAGGCACTCTCCGATGGTGTGGATACTTTAAAAGACAGCTACAAAGAGCTGGATGACGGTATCGGAACGTTAAAAGACGGCGCTGACGAGCTGAACAGCGGAGCCGGCACACTGGCAGGCGGAGCCGGCACACTGGCAAGCGGAGCATCGACTCTGGCAAACGGAACTTCTACTCTGAACAGCGGAGCTTCTACCTTAAACAGCGGAGCAGCTACCCTGTCCAACGGAGCATCCACCTTAAGCAGCGGAGCTTCTTCCCTGACAAGCGGCGTAAACTCTTACACCGAGGGCGCTGATACCCTGAATAAAGCAATCCAGACGTATCTTGGAAAGAACGGTGTGCTGACTGGAAGCGTAACCGAGTATGTAAACGGTGTGAATAAAGTCGTTGCAGGCGTAAAACAGTACACCGACGGAACAACACAGCTGTCCGACGGCGTTGCTTCTTATGTAGCAGGCGAGAAACAGCTTGCAGCAGGCGCTGAGCAGCTTCAGCCTCTGGCAGACGGCCTGACCGAGGTAAACAGTGCAATCGCAACACTGAACGCAGCACTCGACGGAAAAGATGAGAATGATATTTTAGCAGGAGCAAAACAACTCTCCGAAGGACTGACCAGTTTGAACGAGCAGCTGCAGAGCACCGATGTACAGAGCCTTCTGACGATGGTAGACGGCATGACCAGCACCGGTTCTACCCTGATCTCCGAGACCGAGGCACTCTCCGAGGTTCTGAACACCACAATCGCAGGATCTGTCAACAGCATGATGACAAACGGCAACGAGCTGATGAGCCAGATGGATACGCTGTCCAAAGGACTTGAGAGCTACTTAAGCGGTCTGGAGGCACAGATCACGAATCAGGCAACGCAGATGGGAACCCAGATGGCAGCACAGGTTCAGGCATGGGCAGACGGAGCAGCAGCACAGCTGAACCAGGAAGCAACAGCAGCAGCACAGAGCGCAGCTGATGCAGCAGCAAGCCAGGCATCCGCCGATGCAGCAAAACAGGCAAATGATCAGCTCTCCGCAGCAGCGGCTGCACTGGATGCACAGATTTCCGCAGCTAAGAGCGCCGGAAATACAGAGCTTGCCGATTCCTTAAGTAAAGCAAAAAATCAGATCGGAAGTGTCAGCGTTTCCGCTTCAGCAGGAACCGTTTCGGTTACTCCGGTTACAGCTCCGCAGATTACTCTTCCGGAACTGAACTTCGAAATCGAGCGCCCGGATCTCTCCGGTCTTGCAGCAATGCAGCAGAAGATGAGCGATATCAAGAGCCAGTACAGTGATCTGCAGAAGACGGTTGCAGCTCTGATGCCGCAGCTTGAGACCATGCAGAAACAGATGCAGACCATCACCGATAATAAAGCAGTTGTTGAGCAGAATCTTGGTGCAATGCAGAAACTGACCGCAGGTGTGGCACAGCTTGATGCAGGCGGAAGCGCTCTGTACAAGGGCATCGGTACTCTGTCCGCAGGTGTGAGCCAGCTGTACAGCAGCACAAATGAGAGTTTTGCAAAAGCAACAGCAGGCATCAATGCACTGAACGCAGGATTCACTCAGCTGAGTGCTTACAATGATACGCTGCTTTCCGGCGCAAGCCAGCTGAAAGCAAATGCACCGGCTCTGGTTGAGGGTGTTACGACTCTGCAGGGCGGCACGACACAGCTGACCGCAGGTCTTGGACAGCTGGGAAGCCAGTTAAGCGATGGATCTGCAAAACTTTCTGCAAACAGCGGAAGCTTAAGAAGCGGTGCTTCTCAGGTAGCAAGCGGAGCATCCCAGCTGGCAAGCGGAGCCTCCACACTGGCAAACGGAACTTCTTCCCTGGCAAGCGGAGCTTCTGAACTGAACAGCGGAGCATCTACGCTGGCAAGCGGAGCATCTACGCTGGCGAGCGGAGCTTCTACACTGGCAAATGGAACTTCTTCTCTGGCAAGCGGAGCTTCTGATCTGAAATCGGGAAGCAGCAAGGTTGTTGATGGTATTGACGAGCTGTCCGATGGGGCGAAAGAACTGGCTGACGGTACGAAGAAGTTTGAAGAAGAGGGTACCAGCAAGCTGAAGAGCACCTTTGAGGATGATCTGGGAGATGTACTGGATCGGATTCAGGCGCTGAATTCGGATAAATGCGCTTATACTTCTTACAGTGGTAAGGCAAATGGAATGGATGGAAGCGTGAAATTTATTATCGAGACTGCAGCAATTGAAGCTGCGGAAGAGTAATGTGATTCCACGGTAGATTGTGAGGCCGCCTGCGGTCGGGATGTTTTCCCCGACCGCAGGCGGCATTTACGTTACGTGGGGTGCAAAAAGACAAAAAATAAGAACAGCCCGCGGATATGCGGGCTGCTCTTTCATAATGAGGGGGGAGATAGTTTTGAGTGGTTCATCAACTATCTAAGTTATAGTATAGTGAAGAAATGTGAGCAAAGTATGTCTATTTTCTAAAAGAAACAGTAAATTTCTAAAGAATAAGTGAATCCATCCATTGAGTAAATCACTTCCGTCCGCCAAAACGTAGATGGGTCCCCAGGCGGACGCTCCGCTGTGCCTGGGGGCCGTATCCTCCCGTCCTATTCAAAAGAAAGTTTCCGGTTCCCATAACTCTTCCGGTACTGTCCCGGCGTCATCCCGGTGAGTTTTCGGAAAGCCGTGGAAAAATTATGCGCATCCTGAAATCCCACATTATAAGCAATCTGAGAGACCGTGTGATTTGTGTCCGTCAGCTCGGCCATAGCGCTGTCCATTTTGGATTTCAGGATGAACTGCTTCAGTGTCATTCCGGTGCCCTCGTGGAAGAGGGAGGAGAGGTATTTGTCGTTGTAGCCGAAATAACGGGCGAGTTCGGTGACTTTGAGGGACTCGCTGCTGTGGTACTGGATGTAGCTGATAATGTCCTGCAGGATCTGCGTCCGCTGCGTTTCGGAAGTGTAGGTGCGGTAGAAGGGACTCTGACAGTTGATTTCGCCGAGAACAGCGGCAGTCAGGCTGTTGTTGAGGAACGTGTTGTGGAAACGCAGGGAAGTGTCCTGGAGCTGCTTCATGAGGATGATGACGCGGTTCGGGGAGGAAAGCGTTCCCTGGCGCGGGATGCATAACGTTTCGGGGTAGTTGGATGGAAGCTGGGCGGGAACGAGGTCCTCAAGGCGGTAGGAGGATGGCGGTGCAGCATGAAACTCATCCAGAACCGATCCTGCGGTCGGGTCAGAAGGAGCGATGATCGGTGCGGAGGGGATACCAGGGATAAAATGGAGCCAGTAGAAAGCGCAGCTTCCTTTTTTCGAGCCGTGCTGATGGACGGTCGGAGGCAAAAGAAGATATTCGCCGGGGTGAACCTCGTAAGAGCGGCGTTCGTCCGCGATAAAAAGCGTTCCTTCCGTCACAACCATCAGTTCAAAATTGACGAGATTCCGTGTCAGGTGCATCCACTCCGGGGATGGGGACTGGAATTTGCCGCAGAGGTCGTAGGTAAAACAGGCGGCATCTGGAAATAAAACAGAGATCATATGACTTTTTCAAACCTTTTCAAACATTCTTGTATTTTAAACAGCGGTCCGTTTTGCTAAAATAAAACTATAGAAAAACAGGAAAACAGCCGTCAAAAGAAGTGTAACGCTTCCCATATCTGAAAGCAAGGAAAATATCTTTTTCAAACCAGGAGGCGGCGGAAGACAACGAAAAAGGAGACCGAAAAAATGGATCAGAAAAACTTCAGCAAACCATTATCCCTGGCAAAAGTCCAGGTTACTGATGCATTCTGGAAAAAAGAGATGGAGCTTGTCCGCACCGAAGTAATTCCGTATCAGTGGAATGCCTTAAATGACAATGTTCCGGGAGCAGCACCGAGCTTCTGTATGCGCAACTACCGCCGCGCCGGTGAAGTTGAAAAAGAGCGGAAAGCAAAAGGAGACAAATTTGTTCAGATCAAATATCCGCTGGATACTTTTGAGACACTGCCGAAGGATGGCAAAATGGACGGAAGATTTTATGGCTTCCTGTTCCAGGATACCGATTTTACCAAATGGGTGGAGGCAGTTGCGTACTCCCTGACACAGCATCCCGATCCGGAGCTGGAAAAAACGGCAGATGAAGCGATTGAAGCTGTATGCGCAGCACAGAGAGAAGACGGATATCTCGATACTTACTATCTGATCAACGATCAGGATATGATTTTTACAAACCTTAAGGACAACCATGAGCTGTACTGCTTCGGTCATCTGACGGAAGGCGCCGTAGCCTATTATCAGGCGACCGGAAAAGACCGTCTCTTAAAAGCAGCGGAGCGTTTCGCGGACTTTATTGCCAGCAAACTCGGTCACGGCGAGGGTAAAAAAGCAGGTTATCCTGGTCACGAAATTGCAGAGATGGCTCTGATGCGTCTCTATGATCTGACCGGCGAGCAGAAGTATCTTGATCTTGCGAAATACTTCATCGATGAACGCGGAACAAAACCATACTATTACGATATCGAGCGCGGTCTGACCTGCCCGGAGGGCGAGGAACGATATAGCTACAATCAGGCAAACCGCCCGGTGCGTCAGCAGGATGAGGTGCAGGGGCACTCCGTACGCGCCGTATATCTCTACTCCGGCATGGCGGATGTGGCAAGGGCAACGCAGGATGAGAGCCTGCTGAAAGCCTGTGAAACTCTCTGGAACAACATGGTGCATCAGAAAATGTACGTCACCGGCGGAATCGGTGCTACTCATATAGGAGAGGCATTCTCTTTCAACTATGACCTGCCAAACGATACCGCTTACGCAGAGACCTGTGCATCCATCGGTCTTGTGTTCTTTGCTCGCCGCATGCTGGAGATTCAGGCAAAAGCAGAGTACGCGGATGTGATGGAATTAGCCCTCTACAATGGCGTTCTCTCCGGAATGGCGCTCGACGGAAAGAGCTTCTTCTATGTCAATCCGCTGGAGGTACTGCCGGAGGCATGTCACAAGGATGAGCGGAAATTCCATGTAAAACCGATCCGTCAGAAATGGTTCGGCTGTGCCTGCTGCCCTCCGAACCTGGCAAGAACGGTAAGCTCAGTTGCATCTTACGCATACACGGAAAACGACACAACCCTGTTTGTCCACTTGTACATGGGTGGAACAGTGGAAGGAGAAAAAGTAAAAGCATCCATTACTTCCGAATTCCCGTGGGACGGCCATGTTTCCGTGACCTGCGAGAGCGATACCAAAGAGCCGTACACCTTTGCATTCCGCATCCCGGGATGGTGTGCTTCTTATGAAAAAGAGATTCCAAAAGGCGCAGAAGTGGAAGAAAAAGACGGGTATCTGTATGTGACAAAAGTATGGGCGAAGGGTGAGACGATCCGCCTGAACTTCCCGATGGAAATCCAGTTTTTGGCATCCAATCCGCTTGTACGCGAGGACGCCGGCCGTGTTGCCGTAAAACGAGGACCGGTTGTTTACTGTATGGAAGAAGCAGACAACGGAAAGAATCTGCATTTGACAAAACTCTGTGTGAATGGTGAAAAAACCGCAGAAGCAGCCGATGAGCTGGGCGAGCACTTTGTGCGCGTAACGGCCGAGGGACGTCGCATGAAGCTGGGCGATGCGGAAAAACAGCCGTTGTATCATCTGTATCAGAAAGAGGAAGAGGAAAAGACGAAACTGAAGCTGATTCCATATTATATGTGGAACAACCGAGGTGAGGGCGAAATGCAGGTATGGATCCGCGCATGTGAATAATGGAATAAAGAGATAATAAAAAACTCCGGAAAAGTGATGCTCCTGATACAGGAACCATCGCTTTTCCGGAGTTTTGCTGTATACGAATTATTTTCTGCTTCTCATGGAAAGACTGCCGAAAGCAGAATGGACAGCAGGCAGAATCACAAGAACGACAGCAAGGACGATCATTCGGTCCACAAAGTCGGTCAGAGCCTGTACAACGCAGACGGACAGCGTCAGATTCATACCGAGGCTGTGAAGCAGCTGCACCAGCACAGTGGAGCCGGAGGAAGTAATTCCACCGAAAACAACCGCGGTGATTGTGGAACTTACCACAGTACCCGGAAGTGAGATCACAAGCGCTGCCGGAAACAGCTTCCAGCCCATGGAGCGGAGGGAAAGACTCTCGCTGCGGGATCCTGCCGTATGGGACGGGCGGAGTCTGCGGAATACAAGGCCGGCAACGAGACCGATGACAAGCTGCACCGGAATATAGTAAAACGCATAGACATCACTCGTCATGCCGGAAATGAGTCCGGAGATCAGTCCCGGAACGAGGCCTGCAGCAGGTCCGAACAGAGCGGCTGCCAGAACTGTTCCGATGGAGTCCAGATAAACCGGAAGACGCAGCAGCAGAGCAATGGTACCGCCGAGAATATTGATGACACCGCAGAGCGCGAGTGTAGTGAGCTTTAACGTACGGTTAGTATTCATCATGCCTCGCCTCCCTTCTGAAACATCGTCTCATGTGGGAAGACCGGCGGTGCGGTGAGAATCTGGTCGAGAACCGGTGCGGATTCCTCCTGCGGCACGCCGAGAACGCGTTCAAAGAACATCAGGAAGAAACGGCGCACATCGACCTGCGTCAGAATGTGGCTGTTCGGTGCTTTCTGATAAAAATTCATGGCATCCACAACCGTCTGTCCGATGCAGAGGCCTCCGGTTTCTATCTGCGTATACGCATCAAAACCGCTGCAGAGCGACGGATCCACAAGATAAGCGGCCGCGAGCGGATCGTTGATCACGCATCCGATGACCTTTTCCTGTTTCCAGTGGAAATCAAAGTAGAAGCGCGTCAGCTCCTCAATGCGGGTTCCGACTCCTGAATTTACGCATTTCATATATTCCACAAGATTCGGCGTCAGGACAATTTTTCGTGTGACATCCAGCCCGATCATATGAAGTTTTTTGCCTGCAAGCTGCGGCAGCTCGGAAAACGCGCGGAATACTTCGGCTGCGGCATCCGGGTCGCACCAGTAATTGTACTCGGCAACCGGGGAGCAGTTTCCATGGCTCTTATAGCTTCCGCCCATGGAGACAAGAGACGTCAGGTTTGTCAGGCACTCCGGTGCGCGGGAGATGACTTTTGCAAGGTTCGTCATCGGTCCGAGGGCAAGAATGGTAACATCAGGGGTTGCTTTTAAGGTTTCGATCAGGAAAGAAACAGCGTCCTTGTTTGGCGTAAGGCCTTCGGCATCCGGCCAGCCCGATTCACCGAGACCGTCCATGCCGTGGGTGTCCATCGCGTCCACGTAGTCGCGGACCAGAGGCGTCTCCTCGCCGACATAAACCGGGACATCTGGTTTTCCAATCATAGAAAGAATTTTGAGGGCATTTTTAGCGCCCATAGAAGCGGGTACATTTCCGCTGACTGTGGTGATGCCGACAAGATCCAGCTCTTTCGAAGCCGCGGCAAGCATCAGGGCGAGAGAATCGTCGATGCCCGGATCACAGTCGATGATCAGTTTTCTTGCATTCATTTTCCAATCTCCTTTGATGAAAATTTTGAGATACTTGGTTTTTTATACTGGGAAGTTCACGAACCAGTCCGGACACCCGCAAAAAGACGGGAAAATCCGATTGCATAAATGCACGGGAAAGAGTATAGCATAGATAAAAAAAAAAATCCAGTAAAACAAACCTTGCCTGTTTTGAAAAAATCGGTTATGGTATAGAAAAGCATACAGCAAATGAGAACATGGGAGAAAAGAAAATGGCAGATGGATTTTTAGCACCAACTGGGAAATTCTATCCCAAAACAGAAAATTTTCATGCGCAGACCGCGCGGGCGATTTTAGGTCCGGACGGCCAGACGGACGAGCCGATCCAGGAGCTTTTGCGCCGCGGTTATATTTTATTTGTAGGATTCCACAAACCAGGCGAACCGGAAAATCTCCATGCCGATATGGATTACGTCCTCGGCGGACCGGGGTATCCGGCGACCGAAGGGCAGAAGGCCTGGATTGCAGAACATACGGAAGAGCTGTCGAGAAAGCAGCAGTTTGACATCAACAACGACGAGACAACCTTTGAGAACTTTTACATCAGCAATGTCCGCATGTTTCCCTGGTGCAAAGGGTGTGCCGAAGAGAAAGCGCGTGACCTCTGGGGCAATGCACAGAGTGAGGAGAAGCCGAAGCGGTGTGATGCGTGTCCGGCCTTCCGGAACCGTCCGCTTTAACGAAAAACAGAAAATGTCAGAAAATAATCTGGTGAGATTATAATAGGAAGAAAAAATACTTTTGCACAGTAATGCATCAATGGGGGAAATCCGCAGAAGCCGCGTAAATACGCGATTTTTTGCGAATTTCCCCCTTGACTTTTGAAAGGACAGACGCTATAATAAACGAGCGTGCGTAAAAGACTGTTTTTTGCGCGCAAAAGCTGCAAAGCAATTATGTTGAACTAAAGCAGCCGTATGAAACCCCGTGGGACACACGGAGAAATCTATCAGGAGGTGAAATGGAATGCCAACATTCAACCAGTTAGTAAGAAAAGGCCGTGAGACTTCCGTAAAGAAATCTACCGCGCCGGCACTGCAGAAAAGCTACAATTCTCTGAGAAAGAAATCCACAGATATGTCTTCTCCTCAGAAGAGAGGTGTGTGCACAGCTGTTAAAACTGCTACACCGAAAAAACCTAACTCAGCTCTTCGTAAAATCGCCAGAGTTCGTCTTTCCAACGGAATCGAAGTAACAAGTTACATCCCAGGAGAAGGCCACAACCTTCAGGAGCACAGCGTTGTTCTGATCCGTGGAGGAAGAGTTAAGGACCTGCCAGGTACCAGATACCACATCATCCGTGGTACACTTGATACTGCAGGTGTTGCTAACAGAAAACAGGCCCGTTCTAAATACGGTGCTAAGAGACCGAAAAAGAAATAATTAAGTAAAACGAATTCGAGATATATCTAGTATCACAAAAAAGCGAAATGTTGTGCGTTATTCCATAAATCCCCACGGCTGCGGATTTATAGAGAATTTACACGCGCGGACATACTGCAAATAAGTGTGAGTACCGATGATTTAATCGAATGATGGTTAAGGAGGGAAGTAACGTGCCACGTAAAGGACATACTCAGAAAAGAGATGTATTAGCGGATCCGATATACAACAATAAAGTTGTTACCAAACTTATCAACAACATCATGCTTGACGGTAAGAAAGGTGTAGCACAGAAAATTGTATACGGAGCATTTGAAAGAGTAGAGGCAAAGGCTGAGAAACCGGCGATCGAAGTGTTCGAGGAAGCTATGAACAACATGATGCCGGTTCTGGAAGTAAAAGCAAGACGTATCGGTGGAGCAACATATCAGGTACCGATCGAGGTTAGAGCTGACAGAAGACAGGCGCTTGCTCTTCGCTGGTTGACTATGTATTCCCGTCAGAGAGGCGAGAAGACAATGGAAGAGAGACTGGCAAACGAAATTCTTGACGCAGCGAACAACACAGGCGGAGCTGTGAAGAGAAAAGAAGATATGCACAAGATGGCAGAGGCAAACAAAGCGTTTGCACACTATCGTTTCTAAGAGCCGGACACTGCTGCGCCTCTTAGCGAGGCAGGTGCGAGGCATATTCTTCGGAAATTATCCCGAAGAATGACCAAATAGAGGAGGAAAAGATCTTGGCTGGTAGAGAATATCCATTAGACAGAACCAGAAACATCGGTATTATGGCGCATATTGATGCCGGAAAGACTACGACAACAGAGCGTATTCTTTATTATACAGGTGTTAACCATAAGATCGGTGATACTCACGAAGGAACTGCAACTATGGACTGGATGGCCCAGGAGCAGGAAAGAGGTATCACGATCACATCTGCTGCGACAACATGTCACTGGACGCTGCAGGAAAACTGCAAGCCGAAAGCAGGCGCGTTAGAGCATCGTATCAACATCATCGATACACCGGGACACGTTGACTTTACAGTAGAAGTAGAGCGTTCCCTGCGTGTGCTTGATGGTGCGGTAGGTGTATTTTGTGCCAAGGGCGGTGTTGAGCCTCAGTCAGAAAACGTATGGCGTCAGGCTGACACATACAACGTACCGAGAATGGCGTTCATTAACAAGATGGACATCATGGGCGCTGATTTCTACAACGCAGTAGAGCAGATTAAAACAAGATTAGGTAAAAACGCAATTTGTCTTCAGCTTCCGATCGGAAAAGAAGACGAGTTCAAAGGAATCATCGATCTTTTTGAAATGAAAGCTTACATCTACAACGATGACAAGGGAGATGACATCTCCATCGAAGAGATTCCGGAAGCAATGAAAGATGACGCAGAGCTGTATCATACAGAACTCGTAGAGAAGATCTGCGAGCTGGATGACGAGCTTATGATGATGTACCTTGAAGGTGAAGAGCCGTCGATAGACGAGCTGAAGAAAGTGCTGAGAAAAGCGACATGCGAATGTACTGCTGTTCCGGTATGCTGCGGTACAGCTCGGAATGATACTCGATATCGGTAGGGCTGTAGGACTTGCTGTCGGAAGCCTCTGCGGAATCGCCGGTTTCCTCTGCTGCTGCATCTGTGGATGCGTTGTTGGCAGATGTGTCTTCTTTGCTGCCGCAGGCAACACATCCGACTGCCAGTGCTGCGATAAGCATAGCTGCTGCTAATTTTTTCATTAGAATATACCTCTTTCTTTTTAAACTGTATCCTATTTTATATAGGAAACCTGTAAAAGTCAATAGTTCCTGACACGTTTTGAAAGAATTCGTAAAATTTTGGAAATATTTCTTGCCAGGCTCTGCCCGGAATGATACTATCTTGGAGGAAAGCTGTATGTTCTGCAGCAAAAACATGATTACGGTAAAACATGAAAATGTATTTTCAGGAGGAAATAAACTATGAACGCAAAAGAAGTCATCAGACAGGTAAAAGAACAGTGCGGCATCATCCGTCAGGTATACTGGACGGCCTGCGGCGGCAGCCTGGTGGATCTGTACCGGCACACTGCATGCTCATGGGAGAGAGCACCATCGTGGAGTCCGGTTTCTATACGGCCAGAGAGTTTCTGCTGGCAACCCGAAGAAGCTGGGCAAGGAGAGCCTGGTCGTTGTATGCAGCCA
>ENA-OQDA01000806-OQDA01000806.1-human-gut-metagenome-genome-assembly--contig:-NODE-806-length-12089-cov-4.657499_pt1 | contig 12089 bp, 13 predicted proteins | sample MGYA00242771_ERZ504603 | MGnify/ENA primary metagenome ERZ504603 (study PRJEB26092, sample SAMD00036328) | human gut metagenome | host: Homo sapiens | study: EMG produced TPA metagenomics assembly of...
ACGCAGTCTATTGCGACAACGCCATCACATCGGAAGTAGGGTCAATCGGCGCATATACATATTTCATCGATGACCGAGAGGCATTGGAGAAGTCCGGACAAAAGGTTCACGAGATATACGCGGAAGAGTCATCCGACAAAAACCTCGCATACCGCCAAGCACTCACCGGAGAGTACACGCTGATCCGCATGCGCCTGTCTCATTTGGTCGCCGCGTTCCATGCCGACGTCAAAGCGGGCCGGCAAGCCCTCCGGGCCGACGCGCCGGGAGTACTGACCGGCGCGACTTTCTTCGCAGACAAGGCTATCGAAAACGGCCTTGCCGACGGCATCGCCACTTTACAGGAATGCGTCGATCACGCCTTTATCCGCGCAAGTATTCACTCATAATTATATCGAACATGAAATTGAACTGGAACTTTATTTCGAAAATCTTCGCCCGAACTGTCGGGGTGGAAAATCTTTCGCGTGATGCAGAAGGGCATGAGGTACTCTCTGCTGATCAGCGTAAGATTCTCGAACAGAAATTTGGCCCGGAAGCCTTGCAGCACTACGACGCATACGCCGCCAGCGATGCAAATGACGACGCACAGCAAGAACAGCTTTTGCTGAACTTCCTCGATGCCATCGGTCGCTCCGGCGGCGACGACAAAGACAAGTTACGGCAGGAACTGGCAAAAGCAGAAGAAAAAATCGCGTCGAATGTCTGCCCAGATGACGATCTTACAGCAGGAGAAGGAGAAACTCGCCAAAGCCGCGAAGATAAGACCTCGCCGCAACAGAAGTATTCGGGAGAAGCGAAGGCCGTACCTTCACGATCGACGCGAAGGCATCCCACAATCGCCTCGCACTCGAAGCTCTGGCCACGGGCCAGCTTCCGACTTTCTCCGCAGCCACGATTGACGTGGATGATTTGAAAAAGGAGCTGGGCACCTATTCGTCGCAGGGGAACAGTCTGGAACTCATGCAGGACATCTACCGGGGGTTCACCTCGGCGAAGTTCATGACGCCGAAGCGTGCGATCGAAACCTACAAAGCCGTCCGCTCGGACTATACGTCCGTCGTACAGGAGTTCTCGGCCAAGTGGACTCCGTCTGGCGATGCACGGTTCACTGCCATCAAAATCCAGAATTACCGGCACAAGATCAACTTTGCGATCGTCCCGGCCGACGTCGCCAACTCGTGGCTGCTGTCGCTCTACAACGAGCGTCTGTCCCCCGATCAGATGCCGATCACACGCTACATCGTGCAGAAGATTCTGCTGCCGTCGATCCTTCAGGACATCGAGATGAAGATGATCGGCAAAGGCAAGTACAAGGCCAAGGAGAACCCGACCGATGCCGGCAAGCCGGAAGAGTCGATGAACGGCATCGAAACGCTGCTCGTCGAAGCGGCCAAGTCGGGCGATAAGGGTATCAATTTCTACCCGAACGCAAAGGATCTGCGCACAGCAACAGATGCCGAAGTCGTCGAGTACATCGATGACTTCGCCCACAAGATTCTGGCGAAGTATCAGTCCCTGAAGATGAATATCTTCCTGTCTGCCGATCTCTACGTGAAATACAAACGAGGTTACAAAGACAAGTGGGGAGCCGGCAGCGGCACGGAGAATCCCGATTTTGGCAAAGACCGTGTCGATTTCACGAACTTCTCGCTTCAGGTACTCGACTGCCTGTACGGCTCGCCGATCATCTTCTGCACGCCGAAGTCGAACTTCATCATGCTGCAGAACCTGAACCAGCCGCAGGTGATCACCGACATCCAGAAGGTCGATTACGAAGTCCGCTACTACGGCGAATTTTGGCTCGGTGTCGGCTTCGCGTTCGGCGAAATGCTCTTCGCTTCCGTTCCGGCCGACTACGACCCGCAGGCCGCAATCTCGGATGACGGCTCGACCGACTTCTGGAAAAAGACCAACGCTGCCGCTGAAGTGGAAGACACCCACGAGGGCGCATAGTATCAAACCTTAACACCGATTATCATGTATAACCCTGTATCAATTCTGAAAACGGACGAGGGCGCAGGCTGCCCTCGTCCCAAAAACCCGACAATAATCCTCGTCCCTGTCGAATTCGTCGCTGCGGAACCGACGCGGGAAATCGGAGACATCGTCATGAAAAGCGATCTGGAACTGATCGCAGAAAAGAAAGCAATCGGCATCTACGCTACGCCGAGTACGATCGAATGTACCGAAGAGTCTGAAGGAGATCCCGACGCCGCGGCGTCAAAGTCGGCATCGCCTTCGAGCATCCGGGCGATTCGGCCGAGATTGCCGGTTTCACTGAGTACGCACGCAACCGTGGGTTCATCGCATTGAACCGTGATTGCGCCAACGGCAATACGGCGGAATATCGCGGTTCGAAGTGCAATCCGCTCTTCCTGACGACGGAGTACACCAACAACAAGGATGCCCGCAAGCGGAAGCTCACGTTCAAGCAGGAGCAGCGAGACCTGATCGGGGCAAGCATCTACAAAGGCAAGATGCCGGAACTCGCCGACGAGGCTACATCGGCACCGACAGAGGAAGAGGGGGCATAGTATGGGAAATAATAACACCGCAAGACAGACCGGGGCCAAAGGCGCTCCGGCTGTTTCGGCCACACCTACGGCCGAAGTTGAAAAACGAGCCGCAGATGCGGGAGTCGTAAGCCCCGATAGGAACACTCCAGAAGAAACCCCCATTCCGGAACCGGCACCTCTTTCGCCCCTTCCGGAAAAGGATGCCGCCCCCGCACCGGCCTCTTCGGATGCTGAAGGAGTACCGGCTGACGATTCCGTTATCGTTATCGCGGCCTACCCCGGCACGAAAGACCTGTTGCAGGCTCTGTGGCAGAAGGCGGCTCCCGGACACTGTACGCTTGTATTCGTTGATGATGCCCCCTTCGCAAAGCAATTCCCCGCTCTGATTGCGGATGCCTCTATCCCCGACGAATTCGTGTTTGTCCCGGCCAACTGCGCTCCGGTCGCTCCGGTGGATTTTGCAGATCTGGCACAACTCAAGGTATACGTTCGCAAAGACGGTTCCCGACACTACGCAGAACGTCTGCCGATGCTCCTGAACAAAGTGGCTCTGGTCGAACTTTGCGGAACGATGCAAGAGGATGCCGACAACGAAACCCTCGTCGCGGATTATGCAAAAGAGTATCGCCGCGGTGTCCGTGCTACGGAAGTTTCGCACGATTTCGGCAACTTCGTTACACTCGTCCTGCGGAGCAATCCCTGCGAGAACGTCGTGATCGCCGGACTCTGTCAGCGTAAGTTCATTGCAGCATCTGCCGAAGGCTGGAATGCGGTATCCCCCTTGCTCACCAAAATCCGGTCGTAATGCGAGATGCCGTTCAAAAGTGGTTAGAGTCCGGAGCCGAAGTCCAAGCAGGGCTTCGGCTCCTCTCTCTTTACGCCAAGAACGAGCATCTCGCCCAGCTCGTAACAGCGCGTCCCGATCGGTACAAATCGTTGCTTATCGACACGCTGTGCAAGACAGCGGGGACTTCTCCGCTCACGACGCCCCCGCCCAGCTCCCGCCCGGCCTTCCGGGAGCAATGGGCGTTTCTCTCTGAACCGGATTGTCCGCCCGAATTGAAAATTCTGGCAGCCGACAAAATTACAGCCTATCGAGATTACGTAGATGCGCACCGGCGGCTATTCGATTGTACCACACTGGACGAATGTTTTGCGACGGCCGAAAATCTTATAAAATCTTTTTCCGAAAATCGAAAAATTCTCTACGAATTCACATACTACGCCGAGCATCATGCGCTGCTCGGCCGGCACTCGATCTTCAGGGAGATGCAGGAACTGGCGACCCTGCGTAAAATGGGGCCTGTTGCCCTTGTCGCCAGACAGAAGAATCTCAAAGGAAGCATCTGGCGGATCAAACACGAGATAACCCGCGGCAGCAAGCCCCATCTGGATATCGAGCGAAGAAACCGTCTGAAGGCGAAAGAACGCGAGCTTGCAGCCGTCAATAAAATGATCGAAGAATATGAACGAACTATCCGACCATAAGAGCATCGGTGAAAACCTCGCGCCTGAAGAGGAGCAGAGGTTGGTCGATCTCGGTGCGCTCGGCTGGCCGCCGGAAGATATCGCCCGCAGCATCAACGCGAACGTCGAGCAGTTTACGCAGGAGTACAACGACCCGAACAGCCGCGTTGCCGTGCTGATAGCCCGTGGTCTCTTGCAGAAACGCGCACTACTCGAAATAAGGCTCATGGATGAGGCTCTCGGCGGAAACATTCCGGCGACGACACAACTCTACAAAGTACAACGAGACCGTTCGTTTGAAATGACGAAGCTGGATGTGTTCGGAGGATTCACCGACGAGCAATCCTACCAGCGCATCATGGACTACATCGACAAAGGTTGCGAAGACGATCTCTCGGCAAAGGAACAGTTATATATCGACTTGTTGAATCTCGTATTCTCCCTCTCCAAACAACATGACCGCCGAAATGTCATCAAGTTCCTGACAAAGCCGCCCTTCAAACTCTCCTATGCACGTGCCGTCGATATTTATGACGAAGCCGTGAATCTCTTCTACTCGAACCGGCGCGTAACGAAAGAGGCGCTTCGGCAAAAATACGCCGGACGACCTCGAAGCATGGTCGAGCATCGTCGCCCAAAGAGCGACCTGTGCCGCCGACTATGCCGTGGCGGCAGACATGCGGGCAAAGGCCGCAAAAATCCTCCGTCTCGATCAACCCGACCCGGAACAACTCCCATCCTCACAATATATCAAACCGATTCGTCTTCTATCCCTCGACTCTTCGGATGTCAGCCTCCCGCCGGCAAACAGAGACGCGCTATCGCGCCAGATCGATTCCGTACTGGCACCGGATGCCGTAAAAAAACGTCTGCGCATGGAAGCGGGGATCGAAGATGTGGATTTTATCGAAATTATCAATGTCGCACAGGAAGAGAATTAACGCCGGGGACAGCCCCTGCATCGACGTACAATATCAGAACCTGTACGCCCAAGTAGCATCGTTGCTGATGCCGCGAAAGCTCCGCGCTGTCTTGGGCCGCGGCTCGGCCAAGACGACGGACTTTCAAGCCGAACGACTCGCGGAGATTATCTTCGACATGCCGGGTGCCCCTTTGGTATGGGTGGCCGATACCTTCTCGAACCTCACCTCTAATATCCTGCCCGGTGTGCTTGAGGGCCTCGAACGCAAAGGACTGCATGAAGGCGTCCACTACGTAATCGAAAAGGAACCGCCGACATACACGGAAAAAGAGAAAGAACACCTGCCCACATGGCTCAAACCGCATTTCTGGAAGCCATTCAACCGTCTCGTATCCTACAAGCGTACAATCATTTTTCATACCGGTACAAATATCCGATTCGGCTCCCTCGATCGACCTTCGACACTGGCCGGCAGCTCGTATGTCTATGTGTTTGGAGACGAGGTAAAGTATTTCAAAGAAGAGAAGATCGCCAACCTGATGAAGAAGAAGCAGGGACGCCGGCCGCTGCTGGTTGCCTGCGACGTCATTCGTCCGGCCGCGATCGAACAGCTGCAGACGCTGGGTGAGAGCATCGGCGTGGAAGTGTTCACGCTGGGCGTGGAGACCGGCGCCTTGGAAACAGCCAAGCGCGCAATGGCGTATGCGAAGGAACAGGGCTATGACACCGTCCTCTTCGATACCGCGGGCCGTCTGCATATCGATGAAGAACTGATGCAGGAGCTCGGCGACATCAAGGCGTTCCTGCACCCGGATGAGATCCTGCTGACCGTGGATGCGATGACCGGTCAGGATATCGTGAATGTGGCGCAGAGCTTCCATGATCAGCTCGATGTCAGCGGGCTCGTGCTGACCAAGCTCGACGGCGACTCCCGCGGCGGCGGCATTTTGTCCGTGCGCGCGATCACCAATGTCCCGGTCATGTTCGTCGGTCTGGGTGAGAAGATCGACGATCTCGATGTGTTCCATCCCAGCCGGATGGCAGACCGCATCCTGGGCATGGGCGATGTGCTGACGCTGATCGAGCAGGCGCAGGACAAGATGGATATGGAGGCGTCCAAGAAGACCGCGGACCGCCTGATGCAGGGAACCTTCACCCTGGATGACATGCTCGTGCAGTATCAGCAGATCAAGAAGATGGGCTCGCTGGGGGGCATGATGAAGATGATCCCGGCCTCAACAAGATGGCCGGCCAGATCGACGATGTGCGCGCGGAGGGCACCATCCGCAAGAGCGAGGCGATCATCCAGAGCATGACGCCGTATGAGCGTGAGAATCCCAAGTGTCTGAAGGCATCGCGCAAGAACCGCATCGCCAAGGGCAGCGGAACCAGCGTAGCAGATGTCAACCGCATGCTCACGCAGTTTGAGAAGATGCAGCAGATGATGAAGATGATGGGCGGCATGGGGCGGCAGGCGGATGCCCAACATGGCTGCGCTCAAAGGCATGAGCGGCATGGGCGGAGGAATGCCCGGCGCCAGCAAGCATGCCGGATCCAAGAAGGCGAAGAAGAAACGCAAGAAGAGATAAGACGATCATGAAAAAAAGACGGCAGTGCCTGAAATGGTCCCTTTGTCAAGGACAATATTCTGACAGTTGATGCCTGGAAGCCATCACTGTATTCGATCCCCGTATGATCTCCTGATCATGCGGGGATTTCTTCATTTTGCCGGCATGTGAAAAACACCTTCTGAAATTGAAGGTTTTTCAATATGCTATTCGTTGATCATTGTACGCTGGATCAATACATTTCCTTCATCTGTGTCACATAATCATATGGCCACATCTCTCTCCATGTCTCCGCGCAGCATAGTTTGTCCCTTATTTCCTGACTTGCCTTTGTATAATGCTTCACGGCTTCTTTGATCTGTTCTTCCAGCCCTTCCAGAAAGCTCAGCTGCTTCTCGGCCGTCTCTTTTGCGCGCTGCCACTTCTGTTTTTCTTTCCGCACCTTCTTTTGGTCCCTTGCCAGGATCCGCGCCGGCGCGATGCTGTTTTCCGCTGCCTGCTTCTGCGCCCGTTTCTTTCTCTTCTTTTCTTTCTGCTCCAGCTTCATCTCTACCAGCGTGCTCAGCGGCATCAGCTTCGTCGCTGGTATGCCATAGTAGCTCTCACATGGATAGATGCCCGTTACCTTATAAAGATAGAATTCTCGCGGCGTAAGTCCCGCAAGTTCATACATGTACGACTCATCGTTATGGCTTTCCAGATAATTGTTTACCAGTTCCTCTGCCGTTTCCTGTTCCGCGCACAATGCGATCAGTGAGAGGATATGGGTCTTGAGCCTGCCAAAGAATGACTCCATCGGTGCGTTGTCCTGGCTGTTCCCCCGCCTTGATACGGATTGGATGAAGCCCTCATCACGCAGGATCTGCTGGAACGTCGTCGATGTATACTGGCTCCCTTGATCTGAATGGATCAGGACGCCTGCTTTGTCCAGTTCCGAGCCGTGCGCTTCTTTCATCTTGGCATATGCGCTCCTGACCAATTCGACATCCACCTTCCTTGACATGGCCCATCCCAGCACTTCTCTCGTATACGCGTCGATGAACGTGCATAAATAAAACAGGTTCCTGTTCCGCCCATGGTACAGATATGTGATATCACTCAGGATCACTTGTCTTGGTCTTTCTCCAAAGTTCTGATTTACCATGTTCCTCAGCGCGCAACATGGATGATCGTGCGTTGCCTGTCCTTTATATGCATCTTTGCGCGGCATCGTCGCGACCAGTTTCATCTCCTGCATCAGCCTTCTCAGTCGTTTACGGCTCACCACCGTGTCATGTCCTCTCCACAATTCGCTGCGAAATGTCCTCGTCCCCGGCACATGTCCGAGCTTTTTGATGACCTCGATCATCTTTTCCTTGATCTTCTTATCGCTGCGTGTCTTCTCGCTCGGCATCGGATCCTCATATTTCCTTTTCCATTCGTAATATCCGCTCGTGCTGCACTTCATGATCCTGCACAGACCGCTCACGCTGAGCCAGGGCTGCTCCTTATCTTCCTCGCTCAGCGATCCATAGGCCTGATATACCATCAAAAACCGTTCTTCTTCGTTTTCGGGGCCTGTGACATGATACGTCTGGCCTCCAATTCGAATTGTTTTTTTTTCTCCAATTTGATGAGCATCTCAAGGTACAGGTTCCTTGCTTTGTAATATGCGATCTCCTCGTCCGGCGTAAGCTTTCCATATGCGCTTCGCGGTCTCGTGCCATCAAAGTCCGTCATCTTCGCAAATCCTGTTTCTGACATCTGCTCTGCGCGCCGCGCTGCCGCAAATGCCCTATCCTCGCCAAGCTCCCTCACATCAAACCCCAGGGATGCATAGGCATCCACAGCGCCCTTCCCGCTATGAACGGCATCATACATCGCTCTGTAGAATTCCTTCGTATAATAGATCTTGTCGCCATGCACGGCGGATACATATCTTTTGTTCTCGGCCGCTTTTTTCAAGGCCGGCGGTGTCTTTTTGTGTTTCTTTCCCATGAGCGTCTACCTCGTTTCTTCTACAAGTGATGATATCACAGAACGAAGGTGTTCACCATGCTTGTCCGTTCGTTCGATGGATCTTGCGATCATCTGCTCATACTTTTGGCGTTCCTTCGCCAGATATGCCTCAAATTCCTGTTCGTCCATCTCCTTCAGATATCTTGCATATGCGGCAGGCGTCATCTTCATCCTTGTCCATTGCGGCCGCTCATTGTTGTAATATTCGATATAATCGTCGATCATCTTCTTTACTTCCTGAAACGCAGCACATCCCGCAAAATGACAATGGTCCTTGAGATGGCCGAAGAACGATTCCATCGCCGCGTTGTCCCAACAGTTCCCGCGTCTTGACATGGACTGTATGAGGCCCATCTTCCTCAGCCTTTCCTGAAACTGATCGCTCATATACAACGCCCCTTGATCGGAATGGAACACGGTCCCTTCATGGATGGTGTCCTTCCGGATATCATCCAGCATCGCGAAGATCATGGAAAGATCCTGGCTCTCTGATACCGCATAGGAGATCACCTCGCCCGCGCAGTCAAGGATCGGTGACAGATAAGCTCTCTTTCCGCTGCCGTAGTCGATATAGGTGACGTCGGTAAACACCAGGTCATAGGGCCGGTGCAGCCGGAATGCCCTGCGCACGTGATTTTGTTTCTTGTTCGCTTTAGCTTGCCTCCTGGCCGTGGCTGCGGCCGGACAAGGCCTTCTCAACGTGCAGAGCAGTCCTTCCTTGCGCATGATCCGCTGTGCTCTGCGGCGGCTGATATGTTCACCGATGATCTGGCGCGACATCATGGACACACATCGCGTTCCTTTTTGATATCCGTCATGATCGATGATCCTGCGTATCTTATCGGCCGTGTCACGATCCTTTTCCCGCTGTTTTTCCAGGGCATGGCCATAACGCTCGTTCTTCAGCACACCGTAGAAGGTGGAACGTGCTATCCCCGATCGTTCCAGGAAAGAAGAGAGCGGGCAGGCATGGGGCATATCGTATAGTGCCTCATACATTCGTTTCTTCACACGAGGCTCGCATGACGTCAGGAACGAGGACAGTTCTTTCTCAAGGACAGGGATCAGCGCATCAGCCAGCTTTCCGCAGATCCGGATGATCTCATCATCAGCTTCCTCGATCCCGGTCTCTCCCTTCCAGTCGATCAGGTTCTTTGAGATGATATATTTCGTCATATAGGAGAGCTGGTCAGAAGGTATGCCGAACGCATCAAGGATGAGGGATAGATCAAGCCGGGCAAATCGATGCGCGATCTGATAGAACAAAGGGGACAGCCGCAGGCTGTCAGAAGTAATACGTCTGACAAAACGATTATCTTTCAGTGCATCGATGAACGCTGCGTCATAGATGCATGATCTATGACCATCCTTTCCTTCGATCTGTCTGGTCAGTTTACGGATCCGATGGTATCCGACCAGATCAGGATCGATCCCGAACTCTTTCAAAGCAGAACCTACCGTAACATCCGGATAATGGCGGTCCACATACGATACGAAGTCATCGGAGAAGGAGATGCCATTGTTTTTCCGTACGAAGGCGCCGGAAGAAACGAGCAGATCGATTTCCTGAGGGGTATTCGGATGCTTTCTGGTCGAGGGAGCAGTTCCGGAGCAATTGACAGGACGTCTCTTATCAAAATTACCACATAAGTGACGGATCACGCCGGGACCGACCATCTTACAAGGGATCCCGGCCTGTTCGAGAGCGGCACGCATCCCGCTTCTGCCATTGGCCATATAGGCGTCATAAAGATGACAACGAAATTCATAGGTAAGGCTCAGCCGATCATGCCTGATCACGCGTACATTAGGATTTTCGCGGAGATATCTGATCTCTTCATCGGTATATATCTTTGCCATATCAACACTTCAGCACCATAGGAAAAGTGGCACCTGAAAGGTGTCAGCACTGTCAAGGTGCTGTCCTCCTTACGGGTACCACTTTAACGAAGCGTCCGCAAGGGCGCTTTTTCGTGCGCCGTTCCCGCATTTTCCGCTTTACTTCCTATGTCGGAAATGATATAATCTTGAAACGAGCAGGACTGTCTGCTCCTTGCTTCTGAGCGATTCGGAAGCCATTAGACCAAGAGGAGGTGTACAGAATGAAGAAATACGTCAGGATTGATGACATTAAAACAGGCGGTATGGGTGATCATGGGAGCCAATATCGGAACGACGATTACAGGTCAGCTCATTGCTCTTGATATCGGAGCGATCGCTCCGCTTTTTGCGATCGCAGGCGTAGGAGCGATCATGTTTATCAAAAGTGAAAAGGTACATCATATCAGCAGTATTTTTGCCGGACTTGGTATTCTTTTTATGGGAATGGATATGATGGGGGCGGCAATGTCGCCTTTGAAAGAGTCGGAAGCGTTTATCAGTCTGATGACGAAGTTCGACAATCCGCTTCTCGGTATTTTGGTAGGCGCGCTTTTTACGGCAGTGATCCAGTCATCTTCTGCATCGGTCGGTATTTTGCAGGCGCTTGCGTCTACCGGTATGATCCCGCTCTCAAGCGCGGTGTTCGTTTTGTTCGGACAAAACATCGGAACATGTATCACGGCAGTTTTGGCATCGATCGGAATGAAGGTAAATGCAAAGCGTACGACGGTTATCCATCTGTTATTTAATATAATCGGCACGGTATTATTTACGGTGATCTGTCTTGTGACGCCGTATGTGACATGGATCGAAGCGATGACGCCCGGAGATCCGGTGGCGCAGATCGCAAATGCCCATACAGTCTTTAATATCGTGACGACACTGCTGCTTCTTCCGTTTGGAACACATATGGCGAATATAGCGGTTCGCATTCTTCCGGACAGCAAAAAGGCAGACGATGAAGACCTTCGCCTGAAATATATCCGTCCGTTTGAATCTTCCTATGCGATCGGACACAGCGCGGTGGCAGTGTCACAGGTTCGTGATGAAGTTAACAGAATGAGAGATATGGTGGCGAAAAATATAAGCGACTCGTTTGACTCGCTTGTTCAATATGATGAGAAACTTCGCAAAAAAGTGTCTGAGAGAGAAGAATATATTGATTTCCTCAATAAAGGCATATCCGAATATATCGTTTCACTTATGGCAAGCGAGATGAATATGTCAGATTCGAGAAAGATCAACGGATATTATGCGATTATAAGCAATCTGGAACGGATCGGAGATCATGCTGTCAATCTTGCGGAATATGGCGACGATATGAGAAAATGGGAGATTGATTTTTCGGATACGGTTAAAGAAGAACTCAATGAGATGAAAGCGCAGTGTATTGCGGCGCTTGATAATCTGAAAGAAGTAACTTCCGAAAATGTAGAACGGATACTAAGTCAGGCAGTTATCATAGAGCAGAAAACGGACGATATGCGGGATAAGTATTTTAAAAAGCAGATGCAGCGTCTGAAAAAAGGAAAATGTAAGCCGCAAAGCGGTATCGTCTTTTCTGAAATACTGACAGATTTTGAAAGAATGGGCGATCACGCATTGAATATCGCACAGCAGTACAGAGAAATGGAATAGAATAGAAGAGAAGACATCTCACAGGAAGTGGGGTGTCTTTTTTATATGTGAAAATCATCTGTTATAAAAATGTCTCATATTTTCAACCGTATTTTC
>ENA-OQDA01000807-OQDA01000807.1-human-gut-metagenome-genome-assembly--contig:-NODE-807-length-12051-cov-6.076904_pt1 | contig 12051 bp, 12 predicted proteins | sample MGYA00242771_ERZ504603 | MGnify/ENA primary metagenome ERZ504603 (study PRJEB26092, sample SAMD00036328) | human gut metagenome | host: Homo sapiens | study: EMG produced TPA metagenomics assembly of...
GCCGCCGTGACAGCGCCTGTGACGAAAATTCGCAAAGCAATGGAGGAAAAAATAAAATGGGAATGTTCAAAAACACCCTTTTGCTGGCCCAGCAGGGTAATGAAAAGGCAATGGAGAAATTGCTTAATCGCTACGATCCTCTGCTGAAAAAGTGCAGCATTATACAAGGACACTTCGATGAAGATTTATATCAGTCCTTGATTCTTGAATTTGTGCGGGCTGTATCCGCATTCAAAATTTAACTAAAAAAGTGGCTGTCGCAATTCAGTGCGGCGGCCACTTCCTCTTTTAGGCTGATTCCATATCGTTATTATCTGTCCACAATTCACACTGGGTCATAACGGTTTGCACGGCATCGTCCATCCCTTCCGGCGGGTAGCGGTGCCTTTTGAGCAAATGCTTTATCATCATACGCATCTTGGCTCGCGCAGAATCACGCTTTTGCCAATCTATAGTACGGTTCTTTCGCAATGTATCTGCCAGTTCTTTAGTGATAGCAATAAGTTCCGTGTTTTCGTAGAAGTCCTTGATTGCCTGCGGCTTTGTCAACGCATCATCTGCACAATTTACCTATGCGGTGCCCTGCACAGTTTTTATACTATATTTAGCTTTATTATAGCAAAATTTGATAGCTTTTGGGGGCTTATAGTAAAAATTATAAAAATTTTTTTGATTTTTTTGCACGATTTGGCTTTTAATTGCGATGATATATATAGAGGGACAAAAAAGACCCTCTCCCCTTGAGAACCTTGAAAGCAAAATATCCGAATCACCGGCTACATACAACTGACCTTGCCGCAACCCAAGGAGCGCTTCGGCAGGTGCGTCCCAGCTCTGACGCGAGGATACCGCCGTAACGGCGGTGGAGCGCCCCCAGAGGCGGGAGAGGTGGCGTGGAACACATACCTCAAGCGAAGGGTCAGCAATCATGATACGCACCGTGGCGATGCTCTCAAGGCGTCGGCGGTACTGCCAACAATGTGGTACAGGAAGCGGGAGCTGTTTCCAGCAGCCGGGTCGGTGGTTCGCCCTCGTATGTCCGGGAAGTAGTGTCGAATAGGACGTACAATTTGATTTCAGATTATGGCGGTCACTTGTTTTCCACAAGTGGCCGCTATGCTTGTGGAATCAAATATGATACACATGAAGGAGGAAAATCTATGGAAATGAATTCTGTTATGGCTACGGAAATTGTAGCCGCAGAAGTGGAGCACATTGTGCTGCCGCAAATCGTCAGCATTAAGCAAGCCAGCCGAATGTTGGGGCTGCCGCCGTATTACCTGCGGCGGCTTTGCAAAGAGGTTCCCGGCGTGGCATTTCAGTCCGGCATCAAGTGGTACATCAACTTGGGGAAACTAGTTGATTACTACAACAATTCGGGCAGAAATGCCGCTGGGTAAGAGCACAAAAGGGCCGCAATGTCAAGGGTGTCGTGCGTTCTGACGACAGCCTACCGCTTTTATGGCAAACGCTGTATAGTTTGGCTTGTCAGAAAAATCAGCCAAGGAGGAATAGAAAATGGCATCTATCGAACTGCGTACCCCAAAGAATAAACCTGCCTACTACAAAATCACAGCAAGTATCACACTCAATGGTCAGACCATACGCAAATTTTCCCGCTTTGAGTTTGACCCCAAGACACTGAAAACCGCAAAGCAGCGCGCAGCGGCAGCCACGGCAGCAGCATTTGAATTTGAAGCAAAAGCACAGGAAGAAGCCGAGCGCAGCCTCAGCGGTGCCAATAAGCCATTCCAAGAAGTAGCCGAGGAATACATTGCTTCGGCAAAAGCCAAGCTGGAGCCTGCAGCGCTGCTGCGCGGCAACTATGACTCAGATAAAAACAAGGCAAATACAACGCTCAACAAAGTTGGCTATCTGAAGAAAATCGTAAGCGTAGCGCCATGGTTTGCCAAAAAGTCCGTGTCCGAAATCACAAGAGAGGACTGCGCAAGAGTTATTGAGGAAATTAAAGAAAAAGGCTGTTTGCGCAGTGAATATGCTTTTATCCTGCCGGAGTATGCCGCAATGAAAAACAAATCCTTTACTAAAATGGTAGTTGGCTATGACATTTCTGCTTATACCGCCATGAAGTGCTTCAGCGGCGCGGCAGTCACGCGAAAAACGGCAGAAGTGGTTTCAAATATCCTCGGTGTTTCTGTACGCGATGCGTTCCGTTTTGAGCGCGACGAGAGACCCCTGTCTAAAAAGACAATTCGGGAATATGTGCTCTTCGCCAATCAAGTGCTGCACTTTGCAAATGAGCGCTATCACTCGGTGCAAGCCGAATTCAAGATGCCGGCGAAAGGAGCACGCCCCAGATTTGTAGACTGCATACATGAGGATGAAGTATGCAAACTCATGTCAGAAATTGATAAGTGCTCTATGCCGGAGCAAGCCATTGTATTATCCCTGCTGAATACGGGTGTGCGTCGTGCTGAATTGGCCGGCCTGACATGGAGTGATTTCGATTTCAAAGAATGTACCGTTCATGTCAACAAAAGCCTTTTAGTTTTTAGGGACTTCGGCTATCAACACACAGCCACAAAAGAAAGCAACGACCGTTATATTGATGTAGCCCCAGAGTACATGGAATTTATGCAGCAATACAAAGAGTGGTGGTACACAAAAAAGAGGTTGATGGGGGCCAGTTGGCAGCGAGACATGGTAAAAAACAAAGAGAGCAAGCGTGAATCACTGATGCGACTGGCCGGAGAAGAATTTGTCATCATTGACGATTTCGGTTGGCCTCGCAACCCGGATGGTTACAATGCGCTGGTAAAGCGTGTAGCAAAGAAAGCCGGTCTCAAGGATATTCACCCACACATGTTTCGCCATACCTTTGTCAGCCTGCTCATGTCGAATCCTGACATCGGTGTTGCAACGGTTGCAGCTGAAGCAGGTCACGCCCAGCCGAGCACGACTTTAATGATCTACACCCAGCAATACAAAAAACGCCGGGAGTCGATACGCAATCAGTTGAGCCGTGAATTGTACGAGAAATAAAGAATCGCAGCCGTGTTATCTTAAAAAATAACATAGCTGCGTTCTTTTTTATGGGCCGTGAGGGATTCGAACCCCCACTGAACCGGTTATGAGCCGGTGGCTTTAACCGTTAAGCTAACGGCCCTTATTATGATGAAGAAGTGCTGTTGATGGCTAAATCGCCAACTTATCGCCAAAACGAAAATCTTGGCGATGAAGTTCAGTAAAAACTGCGGCACTTCATCATATTTGAAAGTGGATGCGGTTGGGTCAGCCGGTTATGAGCCGGTGGCTTTAACCGTTAAGCTAACGGCCCTCACAGATGTATAGAATAGTATAGCAGAAATTTTCCTGTTTGCCAAGAGGTTGCGGAGCGGAATTTTTAAAATCCAAAAAAATAATAAGTGTCCCGCAAAATCCGCAGGGAGCCTCCCCTTTCCCCTTTTGGTTGGATATGGTATACTGGTAGCAAATCAATGCGAAAGAAGGCGCAGCTTTGACCATCAAGGATATTGCCCGCGAGTCCGGCTATGCCGTGGGCACAGTGTCCCGCGTGCTGAACAACAACCCCCGCGTCAGCGAGGACGCACGCCGGAAAATACTGGCCGTTGTGGCGCAGCACGGCTACCAGCCCAACGCCAATGCCAAGCATCTGAAGCAGCAGGTGCCGGAGGGGCTGGCCCTCATTGTAAAGGGCACGAAGAACGCTCTGTTTGCGGATCTGCTGGACAAACTGCAGCCCTGTCTGGAGGCGCGCGGCTATACGCCGACGGTCTACTACAACAATGGCAGTACCGACGAGCTGGCCTGCGCACAGACCATCTTTGCCGAGCGCCGGCCCTGCGGCCTCTTTTTCATCGGTGCGCACCCGCAATGCTTTACCCGGCGCTGGCGTCGCTGGGCATCCCCTGCCTGCTGCTGACGAACAACGCCGCCGGGCTGGGCATTGAGAATCTGTCCAGCGTCAGCGTGGATGACCGCGCTGCCGCTGCCGTGATGATCGAGCAGTTATATGCCAAAGGCCACCGTGTCATCGGCATCATCGGCGACAGGCCCGAAACTTCCCGCCCGAGCCAGCAGCGGCTGGACGGCTGTCTGGATGCCCTGCAGCGGCTCGGCGTGCCGTTCGACTTTGACCGGCAGTACCGGCTTGCGGACTTCTCGATGCAGGGCGGCTATGCAGCTGCCGAGCACCTGCTGGCCCACTGCCCCGGCCTTACGGCGATTTTCGCCATGTCGGACCTGATGGCGGTGGGAGCCATCCGGGCCATACAGGACCACGGCCTGCGCGTACCGCAGGACATTGCCGTGGCCGGGTACGACGGCATTGCGCTTGGGCGGTACACCGTGCCGCGGCTGACGACGATCCGGCAGAATACCACCGTCCTTGCCGAGCGCGCCGCCGACATTTTGCTGCGCTGCATAGAGGAAAACGCCCCGCCCGCCACGAGACCGTCCCCTTTGAGCTGGTCGAGGGCGAGAGCGTATAACAACAGACCCGGAGCCCGTTTGGTTGGGCTCCGGGTAATTTTTGTGCGTGTTTATGCCTGTGCGCTTTCAGGCGTGGCCATGCCGGTTCGTTCGGCAAAGCGGCGCTCGGTTTCCTCGTTCAGGTATTTCTCGTCGGGATAGGCACCGTCGTGCCGGTCGGCGTACTCGTCGGAAATCTCATTCTGCAGCTGGCGGCGGATGTAATCATCCCGGTCTGCTTCACTGGAGAAGCTGTTATTGTCATAGTGGTAGCTGGCCTGCACGCGCTGGGCCACCTGGGCAGCGGTCAGTCCCGCCGGGTAGGAGGCGACGCAGTCCAGGTAGTAGCTGATACCGTCGTCGATGTCCTCATCGGCGTTAAAGTGGTAGCATGTAAAGCCGAGACCGTCGTCTGCGGCCCGCTGCATAACGGCCATACAGTCGGCGGCGAACGTCTCGGCATCGGCGTAGGGGCCCTGCAGCGCGGCGTACAGGATGCAGTCGTCGCCGCTTTGCAGCGTGTAGTCCCCGTCGGCCTCGTGGAAGAACCGGACCTCGACATTCAGGCTGTTCAGCTTGGCTTTCAGTGCCGGGTCGGCGGTCAGGGCGCTGTACATCGCGTCCGCTTTCTGCGATTCAATGCGGTTCCGGGCGTAATCGCGGGCCGGGTTCCACTCGCTGATTGCCAGGGGCAGCAGTGCCGCCGTGCCGACGATGCAGAGCGTGAACGCCGTACCCAGCATGGCGAGCCAGTCAAATTTCACCTTCACGTCGGGCCTGGCGCTGTAGACGAGCATCTCGATGCCCAGTGCAATGAGGATGACCGGGGAGAATTTCAGAATTTTCAGCAGGTCGAACTGCGGCACAAACTGATAGACGATCAGCAGAACACCGGCTGCAATCAGCACCAGCGCAAACGCAATGCTGCCGACGCGGCGGACCTTTTCGGGGTGGTTTGTTCATCCATGATTTTACCTCATTCTATTTATATTGAATGGCAGGGGCCGGGCATACCCGGCCCGCGCGTGTATGGCGGGCACAGCGGCGGTGGGTCAGCGGCGGGCGGAACATATCCCGCCCCTACCCGGCGGCAAAGGGCGGACGAGCAGCGTCCGTAAGGTTGCCCTCATCCGGCGCTGCGGCGCCACCTTCCCCCAAGGGGGAAGGCTTAGCGTTATTTCATGCGGATACGGCGGAAGCTCGTCGTCGCGGTTTTTCTTTTCGGGGTGCAGACCCAGCAGCTTGAGGCCCGCGAAAATCAGCAATGCCACAATGACAACATTCGGTATGCCGGTGATGATGTCGTAGGCGTAGCCGTTGCCCACAAGATTGCACAGCAGCGTATAGAGCCAGTTTGAGATGAATGTGTCATACAGTGCCCAGACGCCGAAGCCGACCAGGCCCCAGCCGATCAGTCTGTTGTGCTGGGGGACCAGCTTTTTGATCTCCTCATAATTGCCCAGAACCAGCAGGGAATCCTCCTTCGGCTCACCGGCCGCCATGTGGCGGATGAGGTCATAGGTGTCAAAAACGCTGTACATCCAGATGACAAGGCAGAGGAACAGCAGCGGTTGAACGACGGTGGCCGCCATCACACAGAGTATCAGAATCATCGCAATCGACAGGCCGCGCTGCATATAGCCGTAGTACATCTGCCCTGCGCCCGGGATACAGGCGAAGATAAAGGTCAGAAAGCCGTTCTTTTTCATGGTTTATTCCCCCTTGGCGGTGCTGCCGCCGATGCTTTGTGCTCTGATCTGGTCCAGACCGTTTTCCGCGGTCAGGGTAAAGCTCTTAAAGGTGTCGTCCAGGCTCTTGTAGAAGCCGTTGACGGCGGTGTTGAATTTGGTACCGAAGCGTTCCTGCCGGGCGGCGGGCTGCTGCGGCAGCAGGGCGGCGGGATTGGCCACGCCAAAGGTGCTGACCGCGCCCCACATCACAAAGCCCAGCACCACCGCGGCAGCCGCCGAGACATAGCGGTTTGTCATAATGCGGAAGCTGCGCAGCCGCATAAGGCTCTGCACCTGCGGGATCAGGTCGCGCATCGGCTGCTTCATGCAGTCGGGCGCGGCGTCGATCATGGCCGTGTAGCGCAGCATACAGTAGTCGCAGAAGCTCAGATGCTCGGCGGCCTCCAGTGCGCCGAGGTCGTCCAGCGTGCCGTCCTTAATGGCGTACAGCCCCTCGTCGGTCAGGTGGCCTTCGGCGTCGCGCGGGACGGTAAAGACGTTGTCCTTGGTGCTGATGACGATCTCGACCTTGGCGGGAATGCCGACCAGCAGACCGCTGTCCTGCCCGTTGACCGTGACGGTAGCGCCGAAGCTGCCGCTGTCGTTGGCGACAGGGTCGATACGGGTCAGGGTACCGGTGATGGTGTCGTCCGTGGCGTCGCTGGTGATGTTGCACTGCAGGCCGGTCTTGAGCCTGCCGACGGAGCTGGCCGGGATCGTGACTTCCACCGTCAGGTTGTCCACATCCTGAATCGTGGCCACCGTGCCGCTGCACACCGCGCCTACCGTGGCGTCCAGCGCGGTGATCGTGCCGTCCATCGTGGCAGTCAGGGTGCAGTTCTCCAGCGCGGTCCGCAGATTGGTCAGGGTGTCGTCCTCGCGCTGGGACTGCTCGAGCTTGTCTCGGTGTTGTCCACGCTGCGGGACGCGGTTGTCGCACTGTTCTGATAGGACTGCTGCGCCTGCTCCAGCGCCTCGCGGTACTGCTCAATTTTATTGTAGGTCTGGCTGACGGCATCAAAGCCCTGCAGGCCCAGCTCCGGGATGCTGCACTGGCCCTTGGCGATATTTTCCCGGCTGGTGTAATCCGCGATCTGGCCCTGCAGACCGTCTGCGCGGGCCGTGTCGCCGTCCTGCTGGGCCTGGGTCAGCTGAATGTTCAGATTGGCAAGGGTGTTCTCGTACCCGGCGATCTCCTCGGCGTAGCGGGTGTACCAGTCGGTGACGATCTCACGGTTCGTCTTGCCGCTGTTGGCGGCGGACGCCATCGAGGTGTAGTGGTCATCCATGCCCAGCGTGTCGTAGTTCTTCTGCGCCTTATCGAGATTTTCCTGCGCCGTAGCCAGGTTTGTCGCCTGATCCTCGACGGCCTGGGTGTAGTTCTTCCGGGCGTCGGTCCGGGTGTCGCTGAGCTGCAGCTGCGCGTTGGCGATCTGCTTTTCCACGTCGGTGGTGTCCAGCGTGGCGATGACATCGCCCTTCCTGACCGTGTCACCGACAGCGACGTTGACTGCCGTGACCTTGTAGGTCTTGACGGAATCCGACGCCGTGACGCTGGCGCTGCTGCCGGCCTTGACCGTGCCGGTCACGCTGACCGTATCGCTCAGGGTCGTTTTGGTCAGCACGGTGGTGCGCACGAACTGATAGCTGCCGGCAGCGGCCGCCTTGTCGGTCTTGCGCAGCACGTTCACGAGGACGAGGGCCGCGACCAGCACAATGACCAAAAAGATTGTCAGCTTTTTGTGGCGTTTTACCCAGCCGAGCGGGCCGCGTCGGGTTTGTGTTTTTTCTGCCATACCGGGTTCCCTTCTGTTTTCGGAGATTTTTTGACAAAATTTAGTATATATTGCAAATGTGTTGGATTTTTGAAAGAAGTATGAAAAAAGGCGGCACATCTTAGAAAGATGCGCCGCACGGACTTTTCTATAAGGCTTCCCCCTCGGGGGAAGCTGTCGCCCGCAGGCGACTGATGAGGGCAAAGCTTACGGCCACTTCCCATTCACGGGCAGCAGCCACTAGGCCGCCCCTCATCCGGCCTCGGGCGGGGCCTCGGCCACCTTCCCCCACGGGGGAAGGCAACCTTACCGCTCCTCGCGGAAGTAGGCCAGACCCAGATGAGCCGGGGGCTGGTTTTCCTTCTTCTTGCGCATCGAAACGACGATCAGGACGATGATCGTGACGACGTAGGGCAGCATCTGCACAAGGTCGGTGATGTGGCTGGCCATCGTGATGCCGAGCAGCGTCGGCAGGAACTGGTACAGCCAATAGAGCATACCGAACAGGTACGCGCCCCAGATGGCGTTCAGCGGCTTCCAGGTCGTGAAAATGACCAGCGCCACGGCCAGCCAGCCCAGCGCCTCGATCTGGCCGGTGGTCGCCCAGATGCCCTGGTTGTAGTCCAGTACATAGTACAGGCCGCCGATGCCGCAGATGCCCGCGCCGATGCAGGTGGACAGGTACTTGTACAGCGTAACGTTGACGCCCGCGGCGTCCGCGGTGGCGGGGTTCTCACCGACGGCGCGCAGATTCAGGCCCGCACGGGTGCGGGTCAGGAACCAGTGCAGCACCACAGCCAGCAGGATGGCCGCATAGACGAGAAAGCCGTAGGAGAACACGACCTGCCCGATGTCGCCCAGACCCGACAGCACGGGAATTTTGGCGCTGAACGCCTTGTTGGCGATGGGAGCGGCGGAGTAGCTGGCGCCGTTCAGGATAAACACGCCGAAGAAGTTTGCCACACCCATGCCGAAGGTCGTCAGCGCCAGACCGGTGACGTTCTGGTTGGCGCGCAGGGAGATGGTCAGGAACGCATAGATCAGGCCGCCCGCCATCGAGGCCAGAATGGCGCAGGACAGGGCGATCAGGATGCTGACAAAGCCGTTGGGGTTGGCAGCGCTGTTCTCATAGGCCCAGGCGCTGGCAAAGCCCGCGAAGCCGCCCAGGTACATGATGCCCGGCACGCCGAGGTTCAGGTTGCCGGATTTCTCGGTCACGGTCTCGCCCAGCGCACCGTACATGATAATTGTGCCAAACGGGATGGCGCGCATGATCCACGCAATCAGACTGCTGTGCATATCACTTGCCCTCCTTGTGTGCGCCGCGGGGGATGACGCGGTAGTTGATGAAGAACTCACTGCCCAGAATGAAGAACAGGATGATGCCGGTGATGATGTCGGCGGCGTACTCGTTCAGCGAGTACGCAGACGCGATCTCCGACGCACCGCGCTCGAGGAAAACCAGCAGGAACGAGATGAGCGCCATATAGAAGGTGTTGAACTTGGCCAGCCATGCGACAATAATGGCCGTGAAGCCGCGCCCGTTGGCGGACGCCGTGGAGATGGTCTGATCCTTGCCCGCAACGATCAGGAAGCCGCACAGGCCGCAGATCGCGCCGGAGATCAGCATCGTGCGCACCGTAACGCGGCGGACGTTGATGCCCGCATACCGCGCGGTGTTCTCGCTCTCGCCGACAACGCTGATCTCATAGCCCTGCTTGGAGAAGCGCAGATAGGCGTACATGACGAAGGTCAGCACGATGACCACAATGATGTTGATGGTGTAGCGCTGGCCCATAATGACGGGGAACCAGCCGGCCTTGGTCGCCTTGTTCAGCGTGCCGAGGCTCGACGCCTGGCCGCGCATGATGTTGGTCATGCAGGCAACAATGGACGTAGCAACGTAGTTCATCATCAGGGTGAACAGCGTCTCGTTCGTGTTCCAGCGGGACTTGAACCACGCGGGGATGAAACCCCACAGTGCGCCCGCGGCAATGCTGCCCAGCGCCATGGCGGCGAACAGCAGCGGCAGCGGCAGATTGTTGCCCTGATACACCATGATGAGGGCGGCAGTCAGGCCGCCGATCAGGATCTGGCCCTCGCCGCCGCAGTTCCAGAAGCGCATCTTGAAGGCCGGGGCCAGCGCGATGCCGACGCAGAGCAGCGTGGACAGGTCGCGCAGCATCCAGCTGAAGCGGGTCATGTTGGCGAAGGTGCCGCTCCACATGACGCCATAGACGGACAGCGGGTTCAGGCCGGTGACGAAAAAGATAAACAGCGCATCGACGACCAGCGCCAGCAGAATGGCGATGGCGCGCACGGCGATCTTCTGGGGCATCGTCGTGCCCTCACGCTTGGCAATGCGCAGCAGCGGCTCGCGGGCCGCAGTGGCAGTCTGACTCATGCCTGCTCCTCCTTTACCAGGTTGGTCATTCGCAGACCGACCTCCTCCTTCGTGGTCTTGCGGCCATCGAGAATGCCGTTGACCTTGCCGCCGCACAGCACAACGATGCGGTCACACAGCTCCAGCAGCACGTCGAGGTCCTCACCGACGTAAATGACCGCCACACCGCGCTTTTTCTGCTCGTTGAGCAGGTGATAGATTGTGTAGGACGTGTTGATGTCCAGACCGCGCACCGCGTAGGCGGTCATCAGGACGATGGGGTCGGCGGCCAGCTCACGGCCCACCAGCACCTTCTGGACGTTGCCGCCCGACAGGCGGGAGACCGGGGTGTTCAGGTCGGGCGTGACGACGCCCAGCTCTTTCTTGATCGTCTCGGCCAGCGCCAGCGGGGCCTTGCGGTCCACGATGGGCGAATGGCCCTTGCCGTAGCTTTTCAGCATCATGTTGTCGGTCATGCCCATCGAGCCGACCAGACCCATGCCCAGACGATCCTCGGGCACAAAGGACAGGTGGATGCCCGCCTCGCGGATGGCCTTGGGGCTTTTGCCGACGAGCTGCACGGGTGCGGCAGCGTCGGGCGCGTAATACTCGATGCTTGCGCCGCTCTCGGCGGGCTGCAAACCGGCAATGGCCTCCAGCAGCTCCTTCTGGCCGTTGCCGGAGATGCCCGCAATGCCGAGGATCTCGCCGCCGTAGACCGGGAAGGACGCATCGTCCAGCACAGTGATGCCCTCGGCGCTGCGGACGGTCAGATGTTCAATGTCCAGCCGCTTGACCGGGTTGACCGGCTCGGGGCGTTCAATGTTCAGCTCGACCTTCTCGCCGACCATCATCTCGGTCAGCTTGGCCTCGTCGGCGTCCTTTGTGGCGATGTCGCCGACATACTCGCCCTTGCGCAGGATGGCGACACGGTCACTGATGGACAGGACCTCGTGCAGCTTGTGGGTGATGATGATGACCGCCTTGCCGTCGGCCTTCATGTTGCGGATGACGCTGAACAGCTTCTCGGTCTCCTGCGGGGTCAGAACTGCCGTAGGCTCGTCGAGGATCAGGATGTCCGCGCCGCGGTACAGCACCTTGACGATCTCCAGCGTCTGCTTCTGGCTGACGCTCATCTCGTAGACCTTCTGGTCGAGGTCAAGGGCGAACTCGTACTTTTCGCAGATGGCGCGGGCCTTGTCGTGGACCTTTTTCAGGTCGAACTTCTCGCCGCTGCCCATCGACAGGGCGATATTCTCCGTCGCGGAGAACACGTCCACAAGCTTGAAGTGCTGGTGGATCATGCCGATGCCCAGGTCCAGCGCGTCGCGGGGGGAGCGGATGGTCGCCGCCTTGTCGCCGACATAGATCTCGCCCTCGTCGGGGAAGTAGATACCGGCGATCATGTTCATCAGGGTCGTCTTGCCGCTGCCGTTTTCGCCCAGCAGGGCCAGAATCTCGCCGCGGCGCACGCCCAGGGAAACATCCTTGTTGGCCACGACGGGGCCAAAGGTCTTGGTGACGTGCTCCAAGCGCACAGCATATTCGTTCTGCGCCATTGTGCAGGCTCCTTTCGGATGGTGTTTTTTTATAGGTAGGTAGGAACAACAGCCTCCTTGCCTCCCTCTGCGAGGGAGGTGGCCCCGCAGGGCCGGAGGGAGAGAGCCTTTCCATTGCCCGAAATGCTTCGGGTTATCGCAAGGTTCTCTCC
>ENA-OQDA01000808-OQDA01000808.1-human-gut-metagenome-genome-assembly--contig:-NODE-808-length-12042-cov-2.747965_pt1 | contig 12042 bp, 20 predicted proteins | sample MGYA00242771_ERZ504603 | MGnify/ENA primary metagenome ERZ504603 (study PRJEB26092, sample SAMD00036328) | human gut metagenome | host: Homo sapiens | study: EMG produced TPA metagenomics assembly of...
AGACAGTTTATTTATACTGCAACTGGGTACTCTCCTGAACAACGTCTTATTGATAGCTGGAAGCATTTTCATGATAGAATGGATATAACGTCCATGTCCGTTCTGATGGTTATTTTAGTATTTTCATGAAATAGCAGGAATGATTGTCCCTATGATCCGATCAGGAGTCATCATTTCTGATAAAGTTATACCCGATATTTCTGTTGGCAAATTATGGTCTGCATTCTGGAAAGAGAATGATTTTGATAAAAAATATGGAAGCAGAATAAGATATAACCACTCCTACCCTGATTACTATCCACAATCAAAATCAAATCCACAACCTTCCTATGCTTACCCTGATTCATCATTAGGTGAGTTTAGGAAATGGCTGCGAGAAAAATATATCTATACTAATTTTCCCAAGTACTTAGTTACAAAAATAAAATCACTAGCGATATCATCTTGGACAGCACAGAAGGCTATTGCAGCATTTTCCCAAGAAAATAAAAATAATTAACTGAAAAGCCCTTTTTGCTCTATATCTCTCCGCCCCTCCTCGTGAGGGGCTTTTTTGTGCCCTATCGGGCATGACCGTCGATGCCTTCATGGTGTCGGCGGTATTTTTATAGCTCATTATATGTATTTCTACAAAATTTTTCTTGCATTTTTATGTAGAACTACATATATTCAATTCACGACAAACAAGGAGAAAACGCCATGACCACCACAACCGCCCCCTACCTCGTAATCGGAACTTCCCCCTTCGACGGGATGGACACCGTGGACGAATGCGACTCCCTCGAAGAGGCGCGGGAGTTCGCCAACGAGCACGACGGAAAGGTGATCAAGGCTTCCGAGTATCGCCCCAAGGGGCTGCTCGAAGACTGGCTCAACAACGAGCCCGAAGACTTCGGCGTCCTCCCCGGCATCGACTTCCCCGCAACGCTGCACCGCGCTTGGTAAAGCGCCCAGCCCCGCACCAGCCCGGAAAATCCGGGTTGGAAACGGGATTGGGACGCCAATCCGAACATCAATGCAGGAGAAAGGAACTATGAAGGATTTGGACAAGATGACCGCCCGCGAACTTGAAGCGGAGCTGTCCCGGCTGGTGCTCCTCCGTACAGAGGCCCGCTGCTGTATCACTCCAATCTTTGAACCGCAGGGCCTCGGATTCGTGAACGACATCGAAGGCAACGAACTCGCCCGCTGCACCTACGAGAATGTCCGCGACTACATCGTCACGTTCGACCCCGCCACAGTCCGCGGACTTCTCGACATCGCCATCAATGCCGTGTCCGCCAAGCTCGACGCGGTTGTCGAGGCCGAGCGCAAGAGGGACGCGGCATGAAGTGGATTGAAGAACACCCCGTCGCGTGGCGCGTCACCCTGCTCATCCTCTGCTTCCTGATCACGGGGTACTTTGAGGCCAGAGAAAGTGAACGCCTCCAACAACTCGAACCCGTATCCATTGGGGAGGCACAATGAAATCAGAAATCCGATATAATGAGCCGCCCGAAATCTACCACGCCACCCGCGCCATCAGTAAAAGCGGGATGGACAAGCTCAGACAGGCCCCCGCAAAGTTTAAGGCGTGGATGGATGGAGCTGCCGAAGAAGAGACGGAAGCACTTCTTTTTGGTCCGTTTTCCACTGCCTCGCGCTCGAACCCGGCGAGTTCGGCAAACGGTACGCCGTGAAACGGTTTAACGGCTCCACCAAGGCGGGCAAAGAAGAAGCCGCGACCGCCAAGGCCGCAGGGTTGGAACTGGTTCCCGCGAGAATCTATGAGCCCGCCCTCGCAATGGCCGAATCCGTCTGGAACCATCCCCTGATCGGCCAAATCATGACGGCGGTGGACAAGCGGACGGAAACCTCCATCTACTGGAGCGAAACCGTGGATGGGACCGAAATCCCCTGTAAGGCCCGTCTGGACATGCTCGCCACCGTGCCGGGTTTTGGGCTCGTCGCCGTTGACCTCAAGAGCACCGACGACGCCAGCCCGGAAGGGCTGTCCCGCTCCGTCCTCAAGTGGGGATACCACCGGCAGGCCGTCTGGTATCGCCGGGCGCTCAGGGCCGTGGGCATGGACTCCAGCGTGTTCGTGCTCGTCGCCGTCGAAAAGGCCGCCCCCACCTCGTCACCGCCGCCAATGTCAGCGAGGCCGCGCAGCAGGTCGGCCTTGAGGAAATCAAGGACGCACTCGGCACATACGCAACCTGCGCCGAATCCGGCCTCTGGCCCGGATACGCCTCTGAAATCATCGATCTCGACCTGCCCGAATGGGCCTACAAAAGGAGATTCGCCGCATGAGCAGCCTTCCCCAAACCCAACGGCGGGAACCGCCCGTCATCGCCAACGTGACCAATCTGCTAGCCGCCAATATGAAGGCGATCCAGTCCTGCCTCCCGAAACACATGACCCCGGAACGGATGTGCCGGGTTGCGCTCCAGACCATCCGGCGCACACCGCAGCTCATGAACTGCACCCCGGAAAGCCTTGTGGCGGCCATCGTCGAGGCATCAAGCCTCGGCCTTGAACTGGACCTGCGCGGACAGGCATACCTTGTTCCGTACAAGAACAGCGTCACCCTCATCCCCGGATACAAGGGCCTGATGGACCTCGCCTATCGTTCCGGCAGGGTCACGAACATCTATGCCGAGGTCGTCTGCGAAAACGACCAGTTCGCTTTCGCGCTCGGCCTCGCCCCAAAGCTGGAGCATACGCCCAACCTTGAAGACCGCGGCGCGCTCAAGGCCGTCTATGCCGTGGCCCGCGTCAAAGATGCCGATCCCGCGTTCGTCGTTCTCGGCAAGACCGAGATCGACAAAATCCGCAAGGCGTCCAAAGCGTCCGGCTCCGGGCCGTGGGTTCAATGGGAAGAGGAAATGTGGAAGAAGACCGCGATCCGGCGGCTCTGCAAGTACCTTCCTCTCTCCCCGGAAATTCAGAAGGCCATCGCGCTTGATGAAGCCGCCGATGCTGGCGTGAGCCAACACCTTGCCGACGGCATCATTGATCTTCCCGCCGTCGCACCCGATACGCCGACCGCAGGGCTGAATGCCGCCCTCTCCGAAGGCGCGAAGGGAAAACGCCCCACCAACGCCGAAATGGAAGCCCGACGCAGGGAAGCCGCCGACGCATGGCTGGCCACGGGCAACCCTCTTGAGGACGTCGAAAAGCTGGTCAACGCCTACGCCCGCAACTGGAACACGGCGCAGTGCGAGAAGGTCAGGCAGCTTGCCGCCGAAGCCGTGCGGAACGGTGCGCAACAGGACGCCCCGGAAGCCCCCGCGCAGCCAGCCCCCGCCGCCAATATGCTCACCTGCCCGAAAACGGAAACGCAGGTCAGCGACTGGACGTGCTCCGACTGCGAAAGCGCGCCGGATGCCCGGCGTGGGCCGAGTAACGACCCCACCCGCCCGCTACCTTCCGTCGGGCGTCACCATAAAAGCCCCGCCGGGGGCTTCATACCCGGCCCAAAGGAAAACCCATGAGCCAAGAAATAGCCATCATCGCCACCAATGCCCGTCCCATCGGCCCCAACATGACCTATGTGCGCGAGGAAACCATCACAGTCTCCGAACCGCTGACAGACGCCGAACGGCTGGAATACGGACAGGAAATGGCCGATGCCCTCGCGAAAATCGAGGAATACGAGGCCGCGCTTGATGCCGAACGCAAGCACTACAAGCGCCTCATCGAAACGCAGGAGAAAATCGCCCAAACCGCCTCAAAACGCTACCGCGACGGCAAGGAAGAACGGGAGGTTCACTGCGATCTCCTGAAGGATTGGGACAAGTGCGAAATGGTCTGGGTTGAATCCACAGAACCTTACCGCGAAGTCCTGCGCCGCCCGATGACCACCGAGGAACGGCAGGGCTCCTTTCTTGAAAAGCCCGTCTCCGTCTCGCCCAGCTCCCCAATAATGACGACGTAATCGACGTGACCTCGGAGGAACAATGATGGATACCCGCCGCGCCACCATCACCATTTCCGAAACGCCAAAGGAAAATACCCTCAGCATCGACGTGGAGTTCTTCCCCGAACTGAACCTTCAGGACGATGCCTTCTCAGGTCTGGCACATCTCGTTTGCACCGCGCTTGAAGCCATCAACAAGGAAGCGGAACGCCATGCCGGATGAAGCCCCGAAACCACGCAAACAAAAAAACTTCGCTCAGATAAACGGCGCCTGCAAAATGGCCCGCCTCAGCGACGGACTGTCTCCCAAGGCTTGCCCCGTCTGCGGCACCGTCAGCAAGCTCAGGGAATGCCCCTTTTGCCACCATCGGCGGGAGAAGAAATAGCCGCCGTCCGGGGGCGCGGCCGGACAACAACGCGCAGGGAGGGAAAAATGAAAAACGCCATCCGGCAGCAGGCGTTTCCGGGATACGATACAAACGATTACATAGCCGAAAGCATAGCTTTCTTACAGGAGAACGAGCCGCCGGAAGGCTTTTTTGTCGGGTTCAGCGGCGGTAAGGATAGCATTGTATCGCTGGAGCTGTGCCGCATGGCAGGGGTCAAGCACCATGCATATTACTCATGTACGAGGATTGACCCGCCGGAAGTTGTTCAGTTTATCCGAACGGCTTACCCGTCCGTGCAATGGCTCTACCCCAAAATGACGATGTGGGAAGCCATTCAGAAAAAGGCTCCTCCGTTACGCATGCAACGCTGGTGTTGTGAGGTGCTGAAAAAAGAACCAGCGCGTGAGCATCCCCTTAAACATCGAATCATGGGAATACGCGCCGAAGAGTCAACACGTCGCGCATCCCGCCCAAGAATAGACAGCTTTAGCAAACAAACTATCTACAAGCCGATTTTTGCATGGCCCGAATGGGCCGTATGGGAATTTATTGAGAGTCGAGGATTACATTATCCATCATTATATGATGAAGGTTTTTCACGTATCGGCTGTGTCGTGTGCCCTTTCATCCTCAGTTCATCTCCGGGGGCCACACGACAACGCAAAGAATCAATGCGACGTTGGCCGGGAATATGGAAAGCATATGAACATGCGGTGAAAAAGTGGTTTACAGCCAAGATGGTTGAAGGTTTGAGAAGTAACCAGCGTCATAGGACACCAGAAGATTACTGGCAAGCATACCTGAGAGGTTTTGAATGACTATCACCCCCGAAGAACTCGACTACATCCGAACCGCCGCCGTTGGCGACATGCTCGGAGACTCCCGCGCCTTTGATGGGATGGGGCCGTCCGCCGTCGTTTTCAGATTGTGCGTGGAGATCAAAAAACTCCACAAAGAGCGCAGCGAAAACAGGGCGTTAATCCGTTTCATCATCGGCAGATTGGAAGCCATAGCCCAAAGAGGGAAAGCCCCCGTAAGACGATGTAGGAGAACAGCATGGAACCGGAACTGCTGACAACAAAACAAGTCGCTTCCGTCATGAACATTGGAGAAGAGAGGGCGAGGGCAATCCTGCTGTCCCGTGGCGTACAGCCTGTGAGCCTTCCGTGGGGCAAGGAGCGCAAAACCTTGCGCTGGTCACGGCGCGCCGTTATGACGGTGATCGACACATTACATGCTGAGGCTCAGGCAAAGGCAGGAGTTCCCAAGCGCCGGCGACCGCCCAAAACGTCAGGGTACGTCATCGGAAAATCCGCAGAGGAACTTTTCGCAGAATTCAATATGGGGGCCGTCCAGTAGTGGCTGGCGGCCCCTTTGCTCAGGAGCTATTCGTATGGCTATCAGACAGAGGAAAGGCCGTAGAAAGCCGTGGGAAGTGTACTGGAACAACCCCTTTACGCTCAAACGTGAATCACTGTACTTCGAAACGGAGGAAGAAGCAAAAAAACAGGATGCTCTCAAGAAGTATCAGCTCAAGTATGAACGGGATCTCTTCCGACGGGAGGAAACGGAAGCGCCGCAGATGGAGCATACCTTTGAATCCGCGTATTACCTGTTCCTAAAAGAAAGACGCTTTTCAGAAAGGGCGTTGAGCAGGCACTTGGTAAACATGAAACCATCCGTCCTGTTTCTTGGGGATACACCTCTTCGGGATGTAGACAACGCTAAACTCAAAGCTCTTGTCGAGCACCTTTTGTCACGGGGGATCAAGACGGCAACCCTCAAACGCTATATGAGTCAAGTCATTTCCATGCTCAGATGGGCACATCAAAATGAACTCATCATGAAGATACCGCGAATCCCTAAATTGCCACATGTGGAGTACGAGCATTTCATTCCGCCGACTCAACATGAAATCGCACTGATTTTTGCCCATGCCAGCGAACATATACGGCGCGTTATCGTACTCGGATCGCAAATGGGCATCAGGGTAGGTCCATCTGAACTTTTCGACCTGAAATGGACGGATGTAGATATTGAGAATAGTGTGATTCATCTGCGTGCTGCAAAAAAAAACAGAGTTGAGCCGATCAGGGATATTCCTATCAGAAAGGCGTTGATAGAGGAGTTGCAGTCGTGGCGTAATATGGACAGAGCACAGGGTGTTGAGTATATCATCCACTTTATGGGGAAGCCCATCGAAAGCATACGAAGAGGATGGAAGGCGGCCCTGAGACGAGCCGGGATAACTAGAAATATACGTCCATATGATTTGCGGCATGCCTTCGCCACCGAAGCAATAGCCGCCGGTGCAGACATAGGAACGGTTGCCAAGCTCATGGGGCACGCAAGCTTGACCATGATTTTAAAGCACTATCAGCATGTGCTCAACTCGCAAAAAATTGCCGCAATCGAAGCTATCCCCGAACCGAAATATGTGGCAGAAAGTATGTGGCAAATCAGGAATACAGATTCCAACATCCAATAACATATTTTAAATAATATATTTTTAGCTATACTATTTTTACATCTTATCCCCGTCGTAGGGATTGGCCCACGTAATCCCGACAAAACGATCCGGGAAACGTCCCACGGCCCGCTCCACTACCGTGTTGTCCATATAGCTCACCACAGACTTTTCGATACCGTACCGATCCATCTCGGCGACCATCTGCTCATCCGTATACCCGACATCAGCCCATCCGCCGAAATATCCCACATGCGCATGTGCGTCGATCTTTTGCATCATGCCCTCCTCAAAAGAATACTGCCTAGTGGCGTTTCATGTGACCTACGCCCGCTCGGAACAACGGTCAAGCCAGTCTCCCCTTATCCTCCGTCCGGCTGGACTCACCACCCTTTTTCGCCTACACTCCTTTCCTGTGCGCTTGTCCGAAAGCTGCCGAACCTTGTCAGGAACCAACCAAAGAAGTTCTGCCATGCACGAAATGTCTGTCGTTACAAGCCTGTTATCCATTGTTCGCGAAGAGATGGAAAAGCACGACGTCCATCGCCTCCTGCTGGTACGGGTACGGTATGGCGCATTGTCCAACATCGTCCCGGAAGCGCTTTCCTTTGCCTTTGAGGCGCTTACGGCGGGAACGGATTTCGAGGGCGCCGTGCTGGAAACCGAAGAGGTTCCCATCACTCTCAAGTGTTCCCAATGCGGACATACCTTCCCGGCCGTCAAAGGAGAGCACTTCTTTGCACCGTGTCCAGCCTGCGGCGAGCAATACGGACATTCAATGGAAACGGGCCGCGAACTGTACGTTCAACATATCGAGGCGGAATAAAGGAGCTTATTGTGGAAATACCTGTCATTCGTAATGTTCTTGAAGCCAACGGAAAGTTGGCGGCAAGCCTGAAAGATCAGTTCGCCAAACACGGCATCCTTGCCCTGAATCTCATCAGCTCTCCCGGTGCGGGCAAGACCTCCCTGCTGGAGCGCACGCTTACGGATTTGGCTTCCGAATTTCGCATGGCCGTTATTGAAGGCGACCTCCAAACGGACAATGACGCACGCCGTGTCGCCGCCACCGGAGCCAAAGCCGTGCAGATCAATACGGACGGCGGCTGCCACCTCGACAGCAACCTTGTTATGGAAGCTCTGGGGCTTTCGATCTGAACGAGATCGATATCCTGTTCATCGAAAACGTGGGGAATCTCGTTTGCCCCGTCGAATTCGATTGCGGTGAAGACGCCAAAATCGCCCTGCTCAGCGTGACCGAAGGCGACGACAAGCCTGAAAAATACCCTCTCCTTTTCAACCGCGCCAGCGCGATGATCCTCAACAAAATCGATCTTCTGCCCTATGTGGATTTCGATGTAGAGGTTGCCGCCCGCCATGCCCGCCATCTTAATGCGGATCTGGCCCTCTTTGAGGTTTCCTGCCGTACAGGTGAAGGGCTCGAAAAATGGTACTCGTGGCTGCGCCAAGCGGCAGAAAGCCAAAAAGAATGCTTGAGTATCCCCTTTGGGAATCGTCAAAGATCAAAAAAAGCCTCCCATATTTTGAGAGGCTTTTTTTGTATCAACGATTATGCGTTACATATGGACATGTAACGCCAAAAGCATGGTTCCGACAGGCAACAGGCGGGGGCAACTGGAGGCGCTTGAACGCGCTCCTGCGCATAAGGGCTTGCACACGGTTGACATCCTCAGGCGTGACGCCGGGCAACTCAATATCCTCAGCCCGCTTCGATTCTTCAATCAACGCATGAAGGATCGAATCCAACACATCGTACTCAGGCAAAGAATCCTGATCCTTCTGGCCCGGGCGCAACTCCGCCGACGGCGCCTTATCGAAGATGCTCTGGGGAATGGCGCACATCCCCTCGCGCTCGTTGAACCATTGCGCGAGCTGGTACACTTCCGTCTTATACAAGTCGGCAATGGGTGCCAGACCGCCGCAGGTATCCCCATACATTGTGCAATACCCGGCGGCCACTTCGGACTTATTCCCCGTAGCCAAAAGCATCCAGTGAAATTTGTTGGAAAACGACATCGTGATCACGCCGCGGATACGGGACTGGATATTCTCTTCAGTGACATCCCTTTCCCTTCCAGCAAAGGCAGGGGCAAGCGCTTTTTCAAAGGCATCCATCATCGGCGAAATCGGAACCGTGAATGTTTCCATCCCCAGATTGGCGGCCAGCGCCTCGGAATCGGTGATGCTTCCCTCACTCGACCACGGGGACGGCATCATCACGCCATGTACGTGGCCCTTGCCCAACGCATCGACGGCAAGCGCCGCGACAAGTGCGGAATCCATCCCCCCGGAAAGGCCGAGGACGACATCCGTAAAGCCGTTCTTCCGAACATGCTCGCGGATGCCGGATGTCAGCAGCCCCCAGACTGATTTCCAATCCTTGGCAGGAATGCTCGACATTATTTCAACCTCGACTTTAAGATATCGCCCATGGCGTATACCTTGCCGCCCGGCTGCCCCGGCAGCCAGCTTGCGGCACGCAGCGCACCCTGCGCGAAGTTTTCCCGCGAATGTGCGTGGTGAGTCACCTCGATGCGTTCTCCGGGGCCCATGAAATAGACGGTATGCACGCCGACCACATCGCCGCCGCGAATGGCCTGAACGCCGATTTCCTTCTTGGGGCGCTCTCCAATAATACCTTCACGGTGGTAGCAGGCAACATCCTTAAGCTCCCAATCCCTGGCCGAAGCCAAAGATTCGGCCAGGCGCAAAGCCGTGCCGCTGGGGGAATCCTTCTTGCGGTTGTGATGCAGTTCGACCATTTCCAAATCATAGTCCGGGCCAAGCATCTGCACGAGTTCAGGCAACAGTTCCAAAAGGACATTGACCCCGACGCTCATGTTTGGAGACCAGAACACCCGACCGTTTTGGGCGATCGCATCCAGCTCCGCCTTTTGATCCGGGGTGAAACCCGTCGTCCCGATGACGATGGGATTGCCGTTCTTGACGGCGCACCGGGCATTGGCAAGGCTTGCTTCCGGTGCCGTAAAATCGATTACGACAGCCCCGGGAACCTGCGGGTACACGACTTCGGGATCCGTTCCGGCGAGACATCCCCAATGAGCCAATGCATCCAGCTTGTCAGGGCGTTCCAGTACGGCCGCAAGCGTCATGCCCTGCTCTTTCGCAAGATTGGCAATGGTCGTCCCCATGCGCCCGGAAGCGCCCATCACGACAACAGAAAGACTCATATCCTCACCTACTCCCTTATTCAGAATCCTGTGCCGCGCTTTCAGACGAAGACGCCGCCACCCCATTGTCCGCCTGCAACAATGCCAGAAAACCGGCTTCGTCCACAATACGGATACCTAATGCCTGAGCCTTTTCACGTTTGGAACCCGGATCCTCCCCAACGACCAGCAGATCCAGTTTACGGGAAACGCTGCCCGCAATTTCCGCACCGGCATTTTCCGCCATCTGCTGCGCCTTTGAGCGAGGCATGGACAACGCCCCCGTAAAGAGGATCTTCCGCCCGGCGAGCGGCCCCGCGGGTACGGAAGCCACAGCCGCCTCCTGACGCACAGGCCACAACCCAAGCTCCCGCAGCCGCGCCAATAAAGCCACATTGGGCTCATCGTCAAAAAACGCCTTGATGGAACTCGCCACTTCCGGGCCGATGTCAGGCAGCTCCTGCAATGCTTCTGGGCTTGCCGACCGCAACGCATCCATATCGGCATACGCCGCCGCCAATGTTTTTGCCGTCTGCTCACCCACATGCCTGATGCCGAGCGCGCAAAGAAGACGCTGCAACGTCGCTTCCTTCTTAGCCCGATCCAACGAATTCACAAACTTGGTGGCGAGTTTTACACCCATCCGTTCATAATGCAAGAGCTCGTCAACTCTGAGCGTAAAGAGATCCGCAGGGGTTTTGACCCGTCCTGATGCGACAAGCAGTTCGATCCAGCGCTGGCCGAGCCCTTCGATATCAAGACCGGCCTTGGAGACGAAATGCGCCAATGATTGCCGGATCATGGCGGGGCAGGAAACATTCACGCACCGCCAAGCCACTTCCCCTTCCAAACGGGACGCGGCCTGACCGCAGGACGGGCATACATGGGGGAACACAAAAGGCTGCGAATCCGGGGCACGTTCCGAGAGTACGGCCCGCACCACTTCAGGGATGACATCCCCGGCGCGCTGAACCACCACACGATCGCCGATTCTGACGTCCCTATTGCGGATTTCATCCTCATTATGGAGGGTTGCCCGGCTGACGAGCACACCCCCGACGTTCACCGGCTCCAATTCGGCCACGGGGGTTAAAACCCCTGTCCTCCCCACCTGAACGGTAATATCCAGCAACAGGGTTGTTGCCTGCTGCGCCGGGAATTTCCATGCAACGGCGAATCGCGGAGCCCGCGCCGTATAGCCCAATGCCTCCTGCGCCTCAAGATCATTGAGCTTCATAACCACGCCGTCGATCTCGTATGCCAACGACTCCCGTTTTTCGCTCAACGACGCGTAGTAGGCTTCCCTACTTCTGCCGCCCCCGGCAGAGGCGCCCTCCCGGCGGCGTCTCGAACCCGAAGCTACGGAGCCGCTCCATAACCTCCGCATACGTATTCCACGGCTGTACCCCGCCGAATCGAACGCATCCCCAAACCCATAAACGCAAAAACGAGGGGCCGGGAGGCTGTAACCGAGGTATCCAACTGTCGTATGGAGCCAGCCGCAGCATTGCGCGGATTGGCGAAAGGCGTTTCGCCGATATCCTCGCGTTCGCGGTTCAACCGTTCGAACGAGCTGTGCGGCATCAGTATCTCACCCCGTATCTCGAACAGGCCGGGATATCCGTTGCCACGGAGTTGCAGGGGAATACTGCGGATCGTACGGGCGTTTTCCGTCACATCGTCCCCCATGAGACCGTCGCCGCGCGTGGCGGCGCGTACCAGTCGTCCATGCTCATAAAGCAGGCTGATCGCCGTACCGTCGTATTTCAATTCGCACACGTATTCCGCCTCACCCACCTCTTTGCGCACGCGCGCATCGAAATCGACCACCTCTTCTTCGGAATAGGTATTGGCAAGCGACAGCATCGGGAAACGGTGCGTTACGCTCTCGAACAGGTTGGCCCGGTCGCTCCCGACCCGATGGGTCGGTGAATTGGGATCGTCGTATTGGGGGTGAGCTGTTTCCAGTTCCTGTAATTCGCACATCAACTTATCGTACTCGAAATCGCTCATCAGCGGATCATTGAGTACATAATAGCGGTAATTCAGTTCATTGAGCTGCTGCCGAAGCTGCTCGATCGTCTCTTTCGGTTG
>ENA-OQDA01000811-OQDA01000811.1-human-gut-metagenome-genome-assembly--contig:-NODE-811-length-11989-cov-2.300540_pt1 | contig 11989 bp, 12 predicted proteins | sample MGYA00242771_ERZ504603 | MGnify/ENA primary metagenome ERZ504603 (study PRJEB26092, sample SAMD00036328) | human gut metagenome | host: Homo sapiens | study: EMG produced TPA metagenomics assembly of...
CAACCGTTTGAAAAAGCGGAAGGCACGCGGGAAGATTTCAACCGATGAATGGAATGCTCTGGTCGCCAGAGCACAGGACATCAGGGAGCAGGCTCAGCGAGGGTGCTTTTCGGATTTTGAGATGAAGGAAAGGCTGGCTAAATTGTAGCGTGAAGAGGAGCGGGACATTCGCTCCGTTCCTCTTTCTTTTAAGCAAAAATATTCTTAAGCGCATTTTTGGAAATCATGCTTCTTGACTTCATCAAAGAACAACAGGATGACTGCAAGCGCCTTAAAGAAAAACGTGCTGGACATTGTTGTTCAGTGCCAGATGAACGAGGCTTTGAAGCATGCGATTCGATTAGTATATCTCGTTGACTGCGCTGTGTGGTATATTTATCCAAATTCTATCACTTTATAGCAAACAAATTGCCGGAACACAAAAGGCGAACAGCGGTATGATAAAAAAGGCTTCCATCGTGAAAGCAAGTGGGATAGATAAATCCGTTAATACAGCGTTCTGCCTATTGTCCGTTTATGGCTTCAAGTGGACTGGAGCAAAACGATGGAGTGCATGCGCCGAGACACAGCGGCGGTGATACACGCCTGCGATATGATTGCACAGGACGAGACTGCGCGGGTCTACTGTTTACTGCGTGAGATTGGCGTGGATGGAATTTTTTACAGCATACAGAATGCGGAGCTGCGCAGACCAACATGAAGGCAGAATTGCCGTCCGGGAAGGTTTCCATCACATGGGTGCAGTGGTGTGATTTCGGTCTCCATCCGTGGCGATCGCGAGGTGGCTGTCAAATTTATGGGCAGCCTGTCGCTTGCCAATAAGGTGGTGCATGTGGCGGATATCTACACCCGTGTACTGCATCTGACCAGCAACCCGCACTGCCAGCCCACTGAAAAGCAACTTGTGACCGCGGGCATCACGCTGGGACTTATCCGCTTGTCCATGGGGCTGGAGTACATCGACAATATTCTGGACAATCTGAGAAAAGGCCTCGCGGTCATCCGCTGAACGGCCCGCGCCCTTTTGGAATAAAAGGCCGTATGGCGCTGTAGGCACCGTGCGGTCTTTTTGTATAACAAAAGTTTTTAAACACGGGAGGAAAAATCTGACGTCGCGCGCGTAGCCACAAGATCGGCACCGGTGTGGCAGATATCTTTCACGAGGATCTGCCCCACGGTGATGGGCGCTTGGGCCCGCACGGAGGCAATGCACTCCATCACCTTAAATACCTTTTTCCTTGGGGAATGGCGCGATTCGTTTTCACTGGACACCGCGGCAACTCCGCTCCCGACACACACACCGTGGACGTCACCACTCGCGTCGGGTTTGTCAGCTCTGTTCTGCCGTACATCGCGCCACGTGCGCATCCGTTGCCCGTCACCGCATAGTCATTGCTCTCGTCCACATGCAGGCAGCACCCCTTTGGACACACAATACAGATCAACTCTTTCATCTCAGCTCCTCCTCTACGCATATCCTCACCGCGCCTTGCGCCTTTTCCAGCAGCATACGCGGCACCGTGATATGCTCCATCTCTCCCGGTGCCAGATGTTCGCGTTTGTACCGCGCCAGCACCTTGCCTGTGTTCTCCACGAGTATCGCGCTCTCTGCGCACACACGGTTCACGCGATAAAAAAAACCTCCACGCTCTTCTCTACGGCTTCCAGCCGTACGCGCTGCGGTACCGTATACGCTCACCCCGGGTCCCGGTTTTCCAGTGCCAGCACCGCTCTTGTCGCGCGTGCCCCTTCCCGTGCATACCGTGCCGCCGCGCGCCCCGCACGCTGGCTCTCCGTCGTTACAAAGTCCACAAGGTCGTGCACGTGCACTACGTTCCCGCATGCGAACACGCCCTCTATGGTCGTCTCCATGTCATCGTATACGATTGCTCCGTTTGTTCGCGCATCCATCTCGATGCCCGCTTGCCGCGTCAGCTCGTTCTCTGGAATCAGACCTACGCTCAGTAGCACAGTGTCGCAGTCGAACGTCATCTCCGTGCCAGCCACCGGCTTTCTCTGCCCGTCCACCTGCGACACCACCACGCTCTCCACGCGTTGCTCGCCTCGTATCTCTGTGATGGTGTGGGACAGGTACAGCGGGATCCCGTAGTCCTCCAGACACTGCACGATGTTTCTGTTCAACCCGCCCGAGTACGGCATCACTTCCACGCACGCCAGCACTTTCGCTCCCTCTAGCGTCATGCGCCGCGCCATGATTAGCCCGATGTCTCCCGATCCCAGTATCACCACGCGTCGCCCTACCATGTAGCCCTCCATGTTCACAGTACCGCTGCGCCGCGCCAGCCGTGAATACACCCGCTGGTCGCGTGCCCGGAATCCCAATCGCACCTCGCGTGCGCTCCCGGCACCCCATCGCCAGTACGATGCTGCGCGCATGCCTCACCTGGTACCCGCCCCGGGTACTCACCATATGTACCGCGCGCTCCGGCGTTACCTCTAGCACCATCGTGTCCAAGCTCACTTCCACGCCCGTCTTGCCCAGAAGCTCCATAAAGCGTCCTGCGTACTCCGGCCCTGTCAGTTCTTCTTTGAAGTAGTGCAGCCCAAAACCCGTTGTGGATACACTGATTCAAAATCCCGCCCAGCGCCTTATCACGCTCTACAATCAGATCTGCCGTGCGCCCTCGTCCCAGGCCGCGCATGCGGCCGCCAGACCGGCAGGCCCGCCGCCAATCACAATCACGTCATATATTCTTTCACTCATCTTAGTTCCCTTCCAGCTTGGTCTGCCCGGTCAACACAAAGCTGCCGTCCTTGTCCTGCAGCAGCTGTGTGGGGGAGAGTTTTTGTTCACGCATCAGGAGTGCGGCCACCCGCGGGCCGCAGAAACCGCCTTGGCAACGGCCCATGCCTGCGTTGCATCGACGCTTTACGCCATCGATAGAGCACGGTGGGATGGAACTGTGAATGGCAGCTAGGATTTCGCCCTCGGTGATGGTCTCGCAGCGGCAGATCACACGCCCATAGGCCGGTTCCCGCTCGATCAGCTCCTGTTTTTCTTGTGCGGACAGATCTTTAAAGCACAGATGTTCCCGGGTATCGATAAAATATGCCTTTGGCTTTAGGGCCAGACCACTCTGCTCCAACAGCGCCACGGCCTCCCGCGCGATGGCCGGCGCTGCAGTGAGCCCCGGGGATTTGATGCCTGCCAGGTCGATGAAGCCGGGCGCGCTCTTGGCCTCTTGGATGATGAAATCCTCTTGGTCCGACAGTGCACGCACGCCAGCAAAATTGCGGATGGAGGCACGCAGGTCGACGGTGGGCACGGATTTGTGTGCCATCTTGGCCACGTAGGCCAGTCCTGAGGCTGTGTTGGCTACGCTCTCGCCGGAGTTTTCGTCGGCGTTGGGCCCCACGATCAGATTTCCGTGTACAGTAGGCGCCACCAGCACGCCTTTACCGTCCCGGTTGGGGCACTGGAAAATCACATGCCCCACGCGGCTGCCTTCGCCTTTGTCCAGCAGATAGTATTCGCCACGGGCGCAGTGGATGGAGAAAGCGTGGGGGGCGATCATGTCGTGCACGGCGGCGGCGCGGATGCCGGCGGCGTTCACGATTCTTCGTGCACGGCAAGGCCCTGACGCAGTCTGTAACTCATAGCCGCCCTCGATCTTCCGAATAGCGGTTACTTCGCTGCGGCAGCGCATCTGCACGCCGTTGCGTACGGCCGTCTCGGCCAGCGCCAGCGCGTACTCCCACGGATTCACGATGGCAGCGCTGGGAGCGTATAGCGCACCCACCACTGCGTCGCTCAACCCGGGCTCCAGCATGTGCGCACCCGCCGCGTCCAACAGCTGCAACCCCGGCACGCCGTTGGTCGCTCCGCGGTGGTACAACTCGCGCACCAGTACAAGGTCCTCCTCGTCGAAGGCCAGCACCAGCGAGCCAATCTGCTTATAAGATACCTGCAGTTTGGCGCAGAGTTCCTTTGCCAGGCGCGCACCCTCCACATTCAAAGCGGCCATGCGTGTGCCGGGGTGTGGATCGTATCCTGCGTGCAGGATGGCGCTGTTGGCTTTGGTGGTGCCGTCTGCCACGTCGTTGGCGGCCTCCAATACGGTGACAGATAGGTCATAGCGCGACAATTCGTAAGCGGTGGCCGCGCCGACAATGCCGCAGCCAATTACCGCTACATCGACCATGGATGTCATCATGCCGTTCCCTCCGTTCAGCCCAGCAGATAGAGGCGCACGCATACCGGCGTCGGGGCAAAAGTTTCGGTCACATAGGTCAGTACACCATCGATACCGATAGAAAACACCACCAGATTGTCGGTGTCCTGATTGGCGACGATGACATATCGGCCTGTGGGATCAATGGCAAAGTTGCGGGGCACGCCGCCGTGGCAGTCTGTCATGCCAACATAGCACAGCAGGCCGGTCTCGGTATCGGCCTTGTAGCAGATCAGGCTGTTGTGGCCGCGGTTCGAGCCGTACAAAAAGTGCCCGTCCGGAGTAATCTGGATGTCCGCGCCGCTGTTTTCGCCGGTAAAGCTGTCGTCCATCATCAGGGGCACGCTCTGCAGCTTTTCAAATGTGCCGTCCGCGGCGTTGTAGCGCATTGCGTAGATAGTGCAGTCCAGCTCATTGGTCAAGTAGCAGAATTTGCCGTTGGGATGGAATACGCAGTGGCGGGGTCCAGCGCCGGGCAATGTGGCAAAAGAATCCGTGGCAGCCAGCTTTCCAGTGGTATAGTCCGGCTCGTAGGCCACCAGCTTGTCAATGCCCAAGTCCGGTACAAAGGCAAAACGTCCGTCAGGCGAGAAGGTAGTGGAATGGGCGTGGGGGCCACGTTGACGCTTGGGGTTCACGCTGTAGCCCTCGTGCTGAATGAACTGCGAGGCCTCGCCCAGGGAACCATCGGACTGCACGGGGTACACGCACACGCTACCGCTCATGAAGTTGGCTACAAACACATGGGTTCCGTTTTTGCTTACGACCACATGGCATGGGTCGGTGCCGCCAGTGGGCTGCTGGTTAAGCAGTGTGAGCATGTGGGTGGCGGAGTCTACGGAAAAGGCGCTTATGCTGCCGCATTCCATATCTTTGAACTTTTTCAGCTCGTTTACGGCGTAAAGTGTTTTATGGTCGTCACTAAGTACGAGGTAAGACGGATTCACCACGTCCGGTGTAAAGCCCACCTGCTCAATGGCCCCGGTATCCAGATCCAACTCATAGCGGTAGATTCCCTTGCCCTTTCCCTGCAGAATCTGTCCCGTTCCGAACAAAATAGGTTGTGTATATGTGCCGACAAAAACCGTTTCCTTCTTGCTCATAATAATTTCCTCCGGGTTGATTTTTTTGATCTAAAATCTTATTGGGACGCCCAACTGCCTCTATCTTTGCAACAAAATCGGGTGTAGCGAGTCAAGGGAAAAGCAAACAGAAAATGCAAAAAGTTTAGAGGAAATGAATTTTGCATAATCAAATTAAAAGGCTCCAAGCGTGCAAAGGACGGTCTGCGCGGAAGCCGGCGTTCGTTTACTGATCAATATGGCGGAATGGTACCCTATGCTTTACCGCTTTTTACGTAATAAGAGGGGCAAGGCCGGTGATACGGCTGAAGGCCTTGTTAAAGCTGGTGCTGCTGTTGAAGCCGCATAGCGTGGCAATTTCCATCAGGCCTTTTTGTTGCTGGTCTTGATGAGTTGGATAGCGTAATCCACACGTTTTTGTGTGATGTACTCAAACAATGTGACGCCGTTGTATCGCTTGAAAGATGGAAGAAAAAGTAAGCGGGGCTGACGCAGGCGATTTTCGCCAACTCCTGTAGCGTAAGGTGGTTGCCGAGATGAAAGTTGATGTAGTCCATCACTTCATCAATCTTGTAGATGTCCTTGTGGGAGAGCAGCCTTGCGCTGTTGTGTGAGGCTTCACAATAGTCGTAGTTGCACAGGATGCTGCACAGAATCGTTTCCAGAAGAATTTTTACGCGCAGCTTATAATAGGGCGGCTGCGTGATAAATACCTGTTCCATCTTCAAAATCAGATCTGCAACCTCTTTGGTGGAGGGGTTGGCCCTGTCCAGCTGATGGGAAAAGTTGGCGCCACGATTGAAAAAGACGTCCAGAAGCTGAATGTCCTCGGTCTGGCCGTAAAAGTTCCACAGAAAAGATGTTTCAAAGTGAATCGTCAGGTTGTCCACGTACTGGCCCTTCCGCAGAACGATTCGGTGGGCCTCTGTGTTGCCAATCACAAATATGTCTCCGGCGACCAGGTCGTACATATGATTTCCGATTTCGTAAGAGCCCGATCCGCTCTTGACTAGAGAGAGTTCCAGCATGTGGTGGGAATGCGCGTCGAACATGTTGGGCCAGCGCAGAAAATTGTCGTCCATCGTAATGGCTGCTCCGCCGTTTTCACGGGTAAAACCATGGGAACGAAGCTGAATATCCTCTATAAATACATCTTTATCCATTCGAGATTTTCTTTCCTTGCGAGGGGACAATCAAAAAATAATTGTAGATAATGATAAAAAGTTAATGAAAATGCGAAATAAAATAGTAAGATTGCGGTAGAAACTTATAACAAAAGAAGTGAAATTCTACAGGCAAAAACTGGGGGATTCCAAGACTGCAAGACGGAGAATGCGTCGTTTAATTCATATTATAGGGGTACGGCGGACATGGTGTAATGCTTTTTTTGCATAGAGTGATCAGGCTACGCCGTCTCCATATTGATTGAAAAAGGAGAAAGTGTTATGGCATATCCAATGCACCGCGGAGCATTGATTGACTGCGGATTTATTGCAAACCAGAAACATCTTCCCGCACTGGCAAAGCTGGAGAACCGCATCCAATTGGTGGCCTTCTGCGACCTAGTGGAGGAACGTGCGCAAAAGGCGGCAAAGGAATACGGCACCCCAGACGCGGCCGTTTACACCGATTACCGGGAGATGCTCAGGCGCAGTGATTTGGACGTTGTGTATATACTTACGCCTAACCGCACGCACTGTGAGCTGACCATTGCGGCGCTTGAGTCCGGGAAGGATGTGCTGTGCGAAAAACCCATGGCGCTGAACAGTGTCGAGGCAGAGCGCATGTGCGAAGCTGCCCGCGCCTCGGGCCGACAGCTCACCATTGGCTACCAGAACCGTTACCGCTTGGACAGCCGTTATTTGAAAAAGGTGGTGGAAAATGGAGAGCTGGGCGAAGTGTACTTGGCCAAGGCCCACGCCGTGCGACGCCGGGGCATTCCCACATGGGGCGTGTTCCTCAACGAGGCCGAGCAGGGCGGTGGCGCGCTGATCGATATCGGCACTCATGCGTTGGACATGACGCTTTGGATTATGAACAACTACAAACCCAAACGGGTAAGCGGCTCGGTATACAAAAAGCTGGGCAAGGGTGACACCGCAGGCAACGCTTTCGGTCCTTGGGACAATGAGCACATTACCGTGGAAGACTCTGCTTTCGGCTACATCACCATGGAAAATGGTGCCACCGTATTTCTGGAGGCTAGTTGGGCGCTGAACACCACAGATACCCGTGAGCAGAAGGTGACACTATGCGGCACAAGGGCCGGAGCCGACATGAACGATGGCGTGTGCATCAACAGTGTCTGCAGCGGCGAGCTGGCTGAGACGCGGCCTCTGCTACGCCAGACGGGCGTGCCCGGCGAGGATCTTGCCAAAAACGAGGCTGATTTTGAGGCGGAAATGTGGCTGGATGCCTTAGACACCGGCAAGCCCACACTGGTGCGCCCCGAGCAGGCTATGGTGGTAACACAGATTCTGGAGGCAATCTACGAATCCGCCCGTACAGGAAAAGAAGTTGAATTGTAAGGCATTTAAAAAAATCAGGGCATTTACGCTTTCGTTCGACAGAAAAGCGTAAGAATAAATGCAAAAAATCAAAAACAAGGAGGAAAACGTTTTGAAAAAGGTATTGTCGATCGCATTGGCGCTTATGATGGCGCTGTCTCTGCTCACCGCCTGTGGTAACGGCACAAGCAGCATCCCGGCCTCGACGGCTACAAGCACAGCTGCAAGCACGCCCGATAGCACGGCACAGGAAAGCAGCCAATTCCCGCGGGAAGAAACTTTTTATTTCTTCTCAGGTATGGGAGTCCTGCCCACATCCTTCAACCCCTTGCTGGGTAACGGCACAGAGTGGCCCTCGGGACAGATGCAATATCTGCTGTACGAAGCGCTGTTCATGATGGATATGCTCTCCGGTGAATTGAAGCCGCTGATTGCGGATTCGTACGAGGTCCTAGAGGACAACAGCGTTAAAATCGTTATCAACGAGAAGGCGCACTTCAATGACGGAACGCCTCTGACGGCGGAAGATGTGAAGTTCAGCTATGACTTGGGCGACAAGTACGACCTGCAGTTCTCCAGTTACTGGGACGCTTTTGGAATCTGTGGAAGTGGTGGATGAGCACACTGTCGTGCTGCACCAGAAAGCCAATAGCGTAAACACCCCCGTGGCGCTCGACTCCATGCAGATGGTGCCCATCCTGCCTGTCTCCGTGTGGGGTCCTATCGTGGATGAGGCTGGCGACGATGTGAGCGTTGTGCGTGCCTTTGACAATCTCGACAACCCGGTAGGTTCCGGCCCGTACAAGGTGTACGGCTTTAATGACCAGGGCATCTACCTGGAGCGTGACGACAACTACTGGGGCGTGGAGCGTTTTGGCAAGCTGCCCGCTCCCAAGTACATCGTGCAGCCCATCTATAAATCCAACGATTTGGTCAGCGCGGATTTGCAGAATAACAAGCTGGATCTGGCGCAGGCCTACATGCCCTCCATTTGGGAGATGATCGAGAAAAAACGACAAGGTGGGCACCTACCTGAGCGACGCGCCCTATCACTTGGAGGGTGGCATGGTGGCCATGGTGTTCAACACCAGTTTACCCGGTCTGGACGATCCGGAAGTGCGCCGCGCCATCGCCTACGGCATCAATTACCAGCAGGTGGCTCAGCTGGCCGTGTCCGGCTACTCCAAGGACATCGTTCCCCTGCTGGCCTTGACCGACGGCGTCGAAGACAAGTACATCGACAAGGATGCCCTAGCCGACTTGATGTGGAGCTATGACCCCGACAAATGCAACGAGCTGCTGGACGCCCTGGGTGCCGAAAAGGGCGCGGATGGCATCCGCGTGCTGCCCGACGGTACCCGCATGTCCTGGACCCTGCAGACAGGCTATGGCTGGTCCGACTGGAACGCCGCTGCCGAAGTTATTTCTCAGAACCTGAAGGCCGTGGGCGTTGAAATCATCAGTGATATGCCGGAATCCGCCGTATTCATCAGTAACCGCCAGACCGGCGACTTCCAGCTGTGCCTGCACATCATCGGTGAAAACCCCCGTCCCTCGCAGCCTTGGTTCCGATACAAAGACGCGCTATACTCTGTGGGCACGCCGGACTTCGGCACTCTGGCCTTCTCCAACTTCGGCCGTTATTCCAACGCGGAGTACGACGCACTGATCGAGGCTCTGCCCGGCATCAACAGCGACGCCGAGCTGACGGAGATGCACACCGAGATCAACCGCATTTTCCTGGAGGAGGCGCCCCTGGTTCCCATTATGTATCGCCCATTCCAGTTCTATGAATTCAACGAGAGCTACTGGACTGGCTTCCCCACGGCTGACAACGGCTCCGAAGTTCCTCCTATGCTGGATCGCGGCGCCGGAATCCAATTCCTGTATGAGATTGAACCCGCTGGCAAATAAGCAGCTTTGACATGCGTTTTCACGCAGATGTTTCTGTGCTGAGAAAGCAGTATGGCGCCCCGGCGGGCCAAACCGCCCGCCGGGGATCTATCGAAAGGGAAACACCTATGAGCAATTATAAAAAGTATCTTATCAAAAAAGCCGGCTGGTATTTGCTCACATTCGTTGTAGTTCTGATGCTCAACTTTTTTCTGCCCCGCATGATGGAGGGCAATCCTGTGGATGTTATCGTTGGAAAAATGGCCCAGGGCATGAGCAGCACCGACTCCATGACGCGCATCTATGAGAGCTTTATGCAGGAGTTCAATCTGGATAAACCTGTGTGGCAGCAATTCCTGCTCTTTGTCCAGGGTTTGTTCCGGGGAGACCTGGGCACCTCGTTCTCGCGCTATCCGCGAGATGTGAGCTCCATTTTGGCCAGTGCTATTCCCTGGACCTTAGCTTTGCAGATTCCCGCAATTATCGTAGGATGGATCGTAGGCAACCTGATGGGTGCGTTTGTGGCTTATCAAAAGGGGCCTCTGGGCAAGGTCATCTACCCGGTGTCTCTATTTTTAAACTCCGTTCCGTACTACGCCTTTGCGATCATCATGTTATATGTACTCAGCTTTGGGCTGAACCTGTTTCCCTCGGGCGGTGGCTACGATGTGTCGTTGATGCCCGCGTTCAACCTGCAGTTTATCGGCAGTGTGATACGCCATCACACGCTGCCATGGCTTTCCATCGTGCTTGTTATGATCGGTGGGCAGGCATTGGGCATGCGCAGCATGGCCATCTATGAGTTGAACGCCGACTACGTGCTGTACGCAAAGCTGATGGGCCTACCGGACAAAAAGATCACCGGCTATGTGTTCCGAAACGCCATGCTCCCACAAATCAGCGGCTTGGCACTCTCGCTGGGTACTATGGTGTCCGGCTCGCTTATCACGGAGATCGTGTTCAACTATCCGGGCATCGGCTACTGGCTCTTCACAGCCATCCGCCAGCTGGATTATCCGCTGATTTCCGGCTGCACGCTGGTGATCTCCATTACCGTACTGGTGGCGAACTTCCTTTTAGACGTTCTGTACGGTTTGATCGATCCGCGCATCAAGGCGGCACAGGTGGAGGAGGAGTGATATGAATAATGTGCGTTTGCTGCTCAAATCCCCCCGCTTTATGATTGGCCTCGTCGTTCTGCTGGCCATTCTGGCGTTTATCTTCATATATCCCCTCATCGACCCGGGTGATCCTATGGAGATGCTGAGCCTCAGTTTTGAAAAGCCTGGAACGGTTACCTATACCGGCAAAACGCTGGTACTTGGCAGCGATAACTTTGGCCGTGATGCCATGCTGGAATTGGTGTATGGCACACGGACGTCCCTGTTCGTAGGCCTCATCGGCGGCTCGGTGACAGCGGTGATTGGCCTTGTTGTCGGCCTTGCGGCCGGCTACATGGGCGGCAAAGTGGATAGTTTCCTTACGGCAATCACCAATATGTTTATCGTCATCCCGTCGTTCATCATCCTCATCCTGATCTCCATGAGCCTGGAGACGCAGTCCTCCGTTACGACAGCGGTCATCATAGGCTTTACGGGCTGGCCCTGGCTGGCACGCGCCGTGCGTGGCCAGACCGCGAGTCTGCGAAATCGTGAACATGTGAACATCGCGCGCATCACCGGGTACAGCACCCCGCGCATCATCTTTACTGAGATTCTGCCGTATTTGGCGTCATATGTGGTGATGGCCATGATCCTGGCTGTGGCCAGCAGCATCCTGCAGGAGGCGAGCCTTGCCATGCTGGGTCTGGGGCCACGCAACACCGTGTCGTTGGGCACGCTGATGAACTGGGCCATGATGTTCACGGCGCCGGCCATCGGCGCGTGGTGGACCTTCGTCCCCAGCGCCCTGTCATTTCATCTCATCACGTTTCGTATGTACCTGATGAATTCGGGCATGGATGAGATATTCAACCCGAAGATAAGGAGCTGACGGTTATGGGAAACGTATTGACAGTAAAAGATTTGAAAACGGCCTATAAATCCCGCCTGGGCCAATATACTTACGCCGTGGATGGCGTTTCGTTTGAACTTCAGGAGGGGCGTACGTTGGGAATCGCGGGCGAATCGGGCTGCGGCAAATCCACGCTGGCGCTCAGCCTTATGGCCTTTTACTTCCCGCCGCTTACCTATCTGAGCGGGAGATTGTATCGAGGGCGGCACATCATGGCTCTGCCCTACGAAGAGTTGCGCCGCACAATTCTTGGCAAGGAGTTGGCGTATATCCCTCAGGCCGCCATGAATGCATTGAATCC
>ENA-OQDA01000812-OQDA01000812.1-human-gut-metagenome-genome-assembly--contig:-NODE-812-length-11962-cov-6.836755_pt1 | contig 11962 bp, 9 predicted proteins | sample MGYA00242771_ERZ504603 | MGnify/ENA primary metagenome ERZ504603 (study PRJEB26092, sample SAMD00036328) | human gut metagenome | host: Homo sapiens | study: EMG produced TPA metagenomics assembly of...
ATCAAGATCACGAAGGTCAACGACAGCCTGTACGCCACCGCCAAGCTGGGCACGCCCTGGGCTGCGACCCAGAACCCCGGCCTGCCGCTGCTGGCGTATTTCTTCCAGTTTTTTGGCGATTATTCAGATTGGAAAATTTACGTCGGTTATGACATTTTGTATTTTTCCGTGTTTGCCGCCGTTGTGGGGGCTGTCCCGCGGGAAAAATGGCGCGTGGCCGTGCCGATGGCTGCCGTGCTGTGGTGCGTGCCGTTCTTCTTCACGAACTACAACCACACGATCTACCTGACGACCACCTACATGACCAGCTACGGCGACGTGCCTGCAGGGCTGGTGTTCGGCGGCGCGGTGGCCGCGTGGCTGGCGCTGCGCCAAAATTCAGCCCCCAAGTGGGCCGTGCTGCCGATTCTGGCGCTGTCCGCGAACATCAAGGCCAATACGTTTGTATTGGCGCTGGTGGCGGCGGGGCTGGTGGCTGTGGACGAGTGGCTGTTTGCCGACGACGGCGATTTCAAGGCCGGTCTGCTCCCCCGCACCGGGTTCAGCCTTGCCTGCTTTGCCGCGCCGATGGCAATTTACTATCTGTGGAATGTGCGCTATGTCGGCTGGCTCGTCAGCCGCAGCGCCAGTGATTCGCGTCGGCGAGACGAGTGCCCCGCTGTCCGCCGTCGTGGTCAACGGCATTAAAATTCTGCTGGGGCAGCCGGTGGAGGGCTTCTACGCCGAGCGTGAGGCACAGTTCCGCACTGCGATGGCCGACATGGGCCACCAGTTCTGGACGAGTGACGGCAAGCTGAGCATGATCGGGCAGGGCCGCAATGTGGTCGCGCTGATTGCCATCGTGTTTGCCGTAGCGATCCTGGCGGCAGCGTCGCGGCGGCTCAAGGCACGCATCGCCGTCATCGGCGTGCTGTCCGGCGTCTGCTTTTTGGGCTACAATCTCATGCTGGCGCTGAGCTACGGCTTTATCTTCAAGACCTTTCAGGCCGAGCAGCTGACCGATTACAACCGTTACATTTACAGCTACTACATCGGCTGGTTCATTCTGGCGCTGGGGTGTCTGTCGGTAGCGCTGCTGCCGCAGATCACAGTCAAGGGCGGGGCCGACGGCCCGACAGCGGTTTTTGCTGCGACCCGCCGCCAGACGCGCCCTGCGTTTGAGCTGTTTGTGCTGGTGCTGGCCTGCGGGATGCTGTTCCGCCAGAGCCAGCTGATTCTGCCGCAGCTGAGCGTGCTGGGCTTTGCCGACAGCGAGTTCACCGACCGCCGCGCCGAGCGCGCCGAGGCCGAGCTGGTGTGCAGCTACCTCGCCCCCGATGACCGCGTCTTTTATGTCGGTCAGGGCGACAACGGCGAGGGCTGGTTCAGCGCCGTGTTTGACTTTTACCCGATTCTGGTGGACTACTCCGGCACGGTGACCACGGACCCCGACACCGGCGAGACGAAGATGATCGGCGGCGGCGGCGAGCTGGGTCTGCCCGAATTGCAGCCCGCCGAGGGTGTGAAAAACACCTATTACCACGGCTTTACGGCGCAGGAACTGGACGACATCGTGCGCGGCAACGGCTGCACGGTGCTGTATATCCAGACGCTGGATGATATTTTTATGCAGAGCTACGCCGATTTGTTCACCGACAAGCTGGCGGCGGCCCAGAGCGGCGAGACGCTTTTGTACCGCGTGACCGATGCGGGCTTTGCCCCGATGCCGATGGAGGTGAGCGCGCAGTGAAGGCTTTGAAAAACTGGTTCTCCCGCCGCGGCGCGCTGCCGCTGACGGCGTATCTGCTGGCGCTGGCCGTATGGCTGGTGCTGGGCGCGGTGCACTTTGGCAGTGACGCCGCCGCCCGGGCGCAGGGCCGTCTGGCCGAGGAGACGATGGCCGTGACCGACTGGCAGCTGGTGGGCCTTGTGCAGGGCGCGGACGGCACGCTGACGACACAGGACGGCGACCCGCAGATGATTTTGGAGGACGTGGGCAGCCGCGTGGTGCGCACGATTTCTTACACCGCCGAATTTGACGGTGAGGCGCGGGAAATGTGTCTGTACTACACGACAAAGGTCGGCGAGGATTACTCTGCGGACCGCCGGGTGTTCCCGCAGAGTCTGGGAAGCGGGCAGTACGTCTACACGCTGCCGCGCACGAGTCTGGCCGCGCTGCGGCTCGACCCCTGCAGCCCCGAGGAAAACAAGACCGTGACGCTGACAATGAGCGACATCACGCTGAACGCCGCCGGCACCCTGCCCGCCGTATGGCAGTATTTTGTGCCGACGTGGTATCAGGCGTTTTGTCTGGTGCTCTACCCCGCGCTGGCCGCCGCAGCGGTGAGCATGGTCGGGGCCGTGGTTACGGAGAGAAAGAGAAAATGATTTTGGGGTCAGGCGGATGCTTCACGCAGGTGGAGCACCTGCCTTTTTATGTCGCGGCCCGCAGCCTTGCGCGTCTGCCTTTGAACGGTGTGCCTGCCGCAAGGCTGCGGGCCGGGCATACTCGGCCCCTACGCCAAAAAGATCTTCCTTTGACAAGGGAGGCCAGACTGTCGAAAAACCTCCCTCTGCGAGGGCGGTGCCCCGAAGGGGCGGAGGGAGAGAACCTTGCCATAGCCCGAAATATTTCGGGCAACCGCACAGTTCTCTCCCCACCGCCTGCGGGCGGAGCCCCTCGCAGAGGGGCCAAGGGGTAGGCACACTTTTCGGTCACGCTGGCCCCCCTTTGACAAGGGAGGCTTTTTCTTTTTGGCACATTTTTTCATCTTTTTGCTTTTTTGGAATATTTTTCGATTGTTTTGCACAAATTGGTTGTTTTTCCGGTTCCCATTATACTATAATGATAAAGTATTGGAGAATGTACATTTTTACCGCGCGTTTGCTCCGCTTGTAATTATAGGTGAAGTCATGAGTGATAAAGAGAAAATCCTGATTGCGGACGACTCCGCGATGAACCGCGCCATCCTGACGGAGATGCTGGGTGACGGTTATGAGATTCTGGAGGCGGAAAACGGCAGACAGGCTGTGGCCATTTTGCAGTCCGCGACGGACATCGACCTGCTTTTGCTCGATATTATGATGCCCGAGATGGACGGCTTTGAAGTGCTGGCCATGATGAACAAATACCACTGGATCGACGAGGTCCCCGTCATCATGATTTCGGCGGAGAATGCGTCCAGCTACGTCGAGCGTGCCTATGATCTGGGCGCTACCGACTACATCAGCCGCCCGTTTGACATGGCCGTCGTGCGCCGCCGCGTCATCAATACCCTGATGCTTTACGCCAAACAAAAGCGGCTGGTCCGCCTTGTGGCCGAGCAGGTCTATGAAAAAGAGAAAAGCAACTCCACGATGATCAACATTCTGAGCCATATTGTGGAGTTCCGCAACGGGGAGAGCGGTATGCACGTGCTGCATATCCAGACAGCCACCGATATTCTGCTGCACACGCTTGTGCAGAAAACCGACAAATACCACCTGACCGCCGCGGATATTTCGCTCATCAGCACCGCTTCGGCGCTGCATGACATCGGCAAGATCAACATTCCCGAATCCATCCTGAACAAGCCCGGCAGGCTGACGAAGGAAGAATTCGAGGTCATGAAAACTCACACCACAATTGGTTCGGAGATTCTGGAAAAGCTGCCGTTCCAGCAGGAGTCCGACCTTGTCAAGACGGCCTACGCTATATGCCGCTGGCATCATGAGCGCTGGGACGGGCGCGGCTACCCGGACGGGCTTAAAGGTGAGCAGATCCCCATCGCCGCGCAGGTCGTGTCTATGGCCGATGTATACGACGCATTGACAAGCGAGCGCTGCTACAAAAAAGCGTTCGACCACGATACCGCGGTGAAGATGATCCTGAACGGGGAGTGCGGGCAGTTCAACCCGCTGCTGCTGGAATGCCTGACCGAGTGCGGCGCGCAGCTGCATGCCGAGCTGAGCATTGCTTCGGACACCGGCAGCCAGCTGCACCGCCTGGCAGACGCACAGCATATTTCCGATGCCCTCCTGCGGGAGAACGCACTGCCCGGGCAGGAGCATATAGCGCAATCGCTGTCCCGCCTGCAGCAGAAGGGCCGGTTCTTCAACCAGAGCGTCCGCTGCATACAGTTTGACTATGACAGTGCCACCGGTCATCTTTCCTTCTCGGCGTGGGCGGCGGAGCACATGGGCGTGCCCAAGGATCTGCTCCTGCCCGATGAAGTCGAGGAAACCGGGTTTGCCCCTGCGGATATTGCGCGCATCCAGAAGGCACTGCGCGCCACCAGCGCAGAGCACCCCTACACCGAGCTTTCGATGCTGCTGCCCATTGACGGCGAGCTTCGCTGGCATCACGTGCGGCTGTGCTCCCTGTGGAGCGATGACAGCGTACCCGCGTATATCGGCGCTGCCGGGCAGGCCGACCCTGTAGAGCAGTTTTTTGACTACCATCATGACCTCTACCATGATGTCCTGACCAACGCCTATAACCGCCGCTTCTTTGAGAAGCAGCTGCGGAAGCTCGTGGAAGTGGATGCCATAGCCATGCTGGACCTTGACCAGTTCAAGCAGATCAATGACGTCTACGGCCATCAGGCCGGCGACGACGCGCTGCGCATTCTGGTGAATGCGGTAACGGCCTGCGTGCGCAACCGCAACGATGCACTGGTGCGGTACGGCGGCGATGAGTTTTTGCTGATTTTCCCGCATATCCCGAAGCATGTCTTTATAAAGCGGCTTGAGCAGATCCGCGCGACGGTGCAGGCGCTGCACATGATCGAATACCCCGACCTGCATCTGACGGTCAGCATCGGCGGTGTGTACGGTGCCTGCACCCTTGACCCCGGCATCCGTCAGGCGGACAAGCTGCTGTATCAGGCCAAGGAGAGCCGGAACAAATGTATCACCGCAGCATTTTCCGCAGAAGAAGCAGAAGAACCAAAGCCAAATCAGGAATCCGATAAATTGTAAGAAAGAAGAAGGTCCCCTATGACATTGCAGGAATTCTATGACCGCATCGGCGGCGATTACAAGGCAACCATCAGCCGACTGCCCAGCGAGGCGCTCATCAAAAAGTTTGTGCTGAAATACCCCGGCGACCCCAGCTTCAACCAGCTGAAGGACGCGCTGGCCGCCCAGGACTGGGAGCTGGCTTTCCGCGCCAGCCACACGCTGAAGGGCGTGGCCCAGAACCTTGGCATGGACCGCCTGTATAAGACCGCCGCCACGCTCTGCGACGCAGTCCGCGGCCCGAAGCCGCTGGAGGATGCCAGCCTTTGGCCGCCGGTGGTGGCCGCGCATGAGGAAGTGCTGGCCGCGATCCGGGAGCTGTAAAAACATCCGAGATGATGCCCGCGGCGGACGACACCGAAGCTGCCCGGGCCATGCCTGCAAAATATACGTGCGGCGCCGCGGGCCCTGCATCCCTGCCCGGCTGCCGCGCTGAAAAGACCGGAGCTGTTTTCGATGAATAAGAAGGAGAATCCCGGCGTAAGCAGACGCGGGGCAGCCATGCTGCTGTTGTTCAGCCTGGCCGTCAGCGTTCTGCTTGGCTTTGCCATGCCCGTGCATGCCGCGGACGGTGGCCGAACCACCCTGCGCACCCTGCGCGTCGGCTTCTACCCCTACACCGGCTACATGGCCACCGCTGCAGACGGCAGCCGCAGCGGCTACGCCTATGAGCTGCTGCAGGACATTGCCCAGTATGAGAACGTAACCTTTGCATACTCCTGCCTGAACGGCAACACCCAGCAGGCCATGCAGCAGCTGGCTGCCGGGCAGATCGACCTGATCCCGGTGCTGCGAAGGACCGCGGAGCGCGACGAGCAGTTTGCCTTTTCCGCCGAGCCCATCGGCACAGTGGCGACGATGCTGACCGTCAAAGCCGGCAACCGCAGCATTGTGGCCGGCGACTACGACACCTTCGACGGCATAACTGTCGGCATGAGCCGCAGCGGCAGTGGCCGCAATGAGAGCTTTCGAGCCTACGCCGAGGAGCACGGTTTCCGCTACACCCCGGTGTACTATGACACCGACGAGGAGCTGTCCAGTGCATTGCGCAACGGGGAGATCACCGCTGCAGTCTCCAACCGGCTGCGCGAGACGAAGAACGAATGGATCATTGACACCTTCGACGAGCAGAGCATTTACATGGCCATGCGCAAGGATGACACCGTCACCCGGCAGCTGGTCAACGATGCCATCAGCAAAATCAACCGCAACGACCCCAGCTGGCGCACGACACTGTTCAACAAATACTACACCGGCAGCCATACCAGCAGCAAAATTTACCTGACCGACGCCGAGGAAAACTATGTCATCGCCTGCAATGCCGCAGACACGGTGTTCACGGTGCTTGTCAACCCGGACCGCTACCCTTACTCCTACATGACGCAGGACGGCGTGCCCACCGGCATCATGGTGGATATTTTCCAAAAGGCAGCAGGCCGGGCGCGGCTGCGCTACAAATTCCTGAAGCCCGCGGACCGCAGCGAGTACAAGGCCATGCTGGCGGACGGGCAGGCGGATTTTGTCATCGACCTGACCGACGACATGTCCCAGGCGGAGAACTACGGCTACAAGCTGACCGACAGCTATCTGTCGGCGGAGTTTTCCTGGGTGCTGCTGCGCCGCCACAACGGCACGCTGAACAATGTCGCTGTCGCATACGATTTTTCCCCCTCCTCGCTGGAAATGCCCGGCCTGGGCGACACGGCTCATGTAGAATACCTGGATTCCTTTGATGACTGCCTGGCTGCCGTGCGCGCCGGGACTGTCGATGCCTACTATACCTACACCTACCAGGCCGAGCGCACGGTCTTTGACGATACGCGCAACGAGCTGCGCTCGATGCTGAGCGACGAGCAGCGCAATTTCTGCATCGGCGTCCGGCAGGACTACGATGTGCTGCTGCGCACTGTGCTGAACAAGAGCATCGACAGCCTGACCCACGCCGAGATCAGCACCATCACCAACGCCTACATCAACCTGGGGCAGCAGCCGTTCTCTCTGACGCGGCTGGCCTATCAGTACCCGGCCATTATCGTGCTGACCTGCCTGTGCGTTCTGGTTACCGCGGTCTGCATCGCACTTGCCATCCGCGCCCAACGGTTCCGCGCCGAGACCGAAAAAGCCCTGCGCAAGGCCGAGGAGGCCAGCGTCGCCAAGACGGAGTTCCTGTCCAACATGTCCCACGACATCCGCACGCCCATCAACGGCATTATGGGTATGCTGGACATTGCCGAGGACAACTTTGACAACAAGGCCCGCGTGCGGGACTGCATGACAAAGATGCGCGGTGCGGCATCCCACCTGCTCTCCCTCATCAACGACGTGCTGGACATGACCAAAATCGAATCCGGCAATATGCAGATGCTGGACACATCGTTTGATCTGCGGGTACTGCTGGATTCCTGCTGCTCCATCGTGGAGGGCCAGATCGTGGACCGGCACATGACCTTCACAAAGCAGATCGGCCCGTTCTGGCACCCGTACCTGATCGGCAGTGAGCTGCATATCCGGCAGGTGCTTATCAACATTCTTTCCAACGCCGTCAAGTACACGCCAGACGGCGGCGAGATCAACTTCCGCGCCAAGGAAACGCTGTTTGAAGAAGGTTTTGTCCACCTGCGGATGGAGATCAAGGACAACGGCATCGGTATGAGCGAGGAATTCCTGCAGCATATTTTTGAACCGTTCACGCAGGAGCAGCGCTCGAGCCGCACCCACTACAAGGGCACGGGTCTGGGCATGGCCATCACAAAGAAGCTCGTTGACCAGATGCACGGCTCGCTCGATGTCGAGAGTGAGCCCGGCAAGGGTTCGACCTTCATTGTGCGGCTGTCGCTGCCCGTGGGCACACCGCCCAAGGCCGAGCCGTTCGTGGTCGTGCGGCATGCCGCATCGGCAGCCGCGTCCGGCAGCAGTTGGGGCGATGCCCCCGCCGCGGGGGCAGAGACTGCCGCGGCAGCCCCCGCGGCAGCGGAAACTGTGCTGCCGCTGGCCGGTCTGCACCTGCTGCTGGCCGAGGATAACGAGCTGAACAGCGAGATCGCCACAGCCCTGCTGGAGGAGCAGGGTGCCAGCATCACCGCCGTTGAGAACGGCAGACTGGCGCTGGAGGCCATCCAGAACGCTGCGCCGCACACCTATGACGCGATTCTGATGGACGTCATGATGCCCGAGATGAACGGACTGGAGGCCACCCGGTGCATCCGGGCGTTTGAGGGCAAGGGGCCCGGCGAGGGCACGCCCATCATCGCCATGACGGCCAATGTCTTTGCCGACGATGTGAAGGCCTGCCTGGACGCGGGCATGAACAGCCACGTGGGCAAGCCGTTGGACATGAAGGTGCTGATCGGCGAGATCCTGAAGTACACGGACGCGCACTGAAGAATCCAAAGTAGAACCCATTTTTTGCAAATTTAATAAAGAAAATATGCCAGCCGTATTGCAAAAGCTGTTTTTTTCGATGTATAATGGAAAGGATAATTTTTGGGATATGGCGGGCGCTGTTGTTTGGCATCCGCCGACATGGAGGGTGAATTATGGCAACGAAGTATATTTTTGTGACCGGCGGCGTTGTGTCGGGCCTGGGCAAGGGCATCACAGCGGCCAGCCTGGGACGTCTGCTCAAGACCCGCGGACTGAAGGTGGCCAGCCAGAAGCTGGACCCCTACATCAACGTTGACCCGGGCACGATGAGCCCGCTGCAGCACGGCGAGGTGTTCGTGACCGACGACGGCACCGAAACAGACCTAGACCTCGGCCATTATGAGCGCTTCATCGACGAAAATCTGAACAAATACTCGAACCTGACCACCGGCAAGGTCTACTGGAACGTCCTGAACAAGGAGCGTCAGGGCGCTTATCTGGGCCAGACCGTGCAGATCATCCCCCACATCACCAACGAGATCAAGAGCTACATCTATAATCTGGCCAAGAGCACCGAGGCGGACGTCGTCATCACCGAGATCGGCGGCACCACCGGCGACATCGAGAGCCAGCCCTTCCTGGAGGCCATCCGTCAGGTCGGTCTGGAGCAGGGCCCCGAGAACTGCTGCTATATCCACGTCGTACTGGTGCCCTACATCTCCGGCTCCGACGAATACAAGTCCAAGCCCGCGCAGCACTCCTGCAAGGAGCTGCAGGGCATGGGCATTGCGCCGAACATCATCGTCCTGCGCGCCGACGGCCCTGTAGGCAACGACATCAAGCGCAAGATCAGCATGTTCTGCAACGTACGCCCCGACTGCGTCATTGAAAACCTGACGATGCCGAGCCTGTACGAGTGCCCGCTGATGCTGGAATCCGCCGGTCTGACGAACGTCGTGGCCCGCCAGCTGCACCTGCAGACCCCGCCGAGCGACCTGACCGAGTGGAAGGCGCTCATCAGCCGCATTGCGACCCGCAGCAAGACCTGCACGATTGCGCTGGTCGGCAAGTATGTCAAGCTGCACGACGCTTATTTGAGCGTCATGGAGAGCCTGTACCACGCGGGCTTTGAGAACGAGAGCAAGGTCGAGATCAAGTGGGTCGACAGTGAGCATCTCGTCGACCAGGACTGCTGCGCCGACGAGCTGGGCGACGCGGACGGCATCATTGTGCCGGGCGGCTTTGGTGACCGCGGCATCGAGGGCATGATCCAGGCTGCGCAGTACGCGCGTGAGAACCACGTGCCCTATTTCGGCATCTGCCTGGGCATGCAGATCATGGTCATGGAGTACGCCCGCAACGTACTGGGCTACGCCGACGCCAATTCCAGCGAATTTACGCCCGAGGGCCAGCACAACGTCATTGACCTGATGCCGGACCAGCAGGGCGTTGAGACGAAGGGCGGCACGATGCGTCTGGGCAAGTACCCCTGCGTCATCACGCCGGGCACGAAGATGGCCGACTGCTACGGCACGACGGAGATCGACGAGCGCCACCGCCACCGCTATGAGTTCAACAACGAGTTCCGCGCCGAGTTCGAGGAGAAGGGTCTGGTCATCGCCGGTACCAGCCCGGACGGACGCCTTGTGGAGGCTGTGGAGATCCCGGGCCGCGATTTCCATCTGGGCGCGCAGTTCCACCCCGAGTTCAAGAGCCGCCCGAACCGTGCGCACCCCCTGTTCAAGAGCTTCATCGCCGCCGCGCTGAAGTTCCAGAGCGAGCACACCCCGACCGGCCATCCCGCGGTACTGGGAGAGTAAAATACAGTATAAGCCGAGGAACTCGTCCCTTAGTGACGGGCTCCTTTTTGCTGCCCCTACCGTTCCGCCATTTGTTTGTTTACAACTCTTTCACATCTGTAACGCATTATTCCCGCGCGGCTATTCGTATTAGTATACAGAAGGCGGCAGGGACAAAATCTCCACAATATCCTGTCGAAAACGCAGCTGCGAATTGTGCGGATTGTCGCTTGTTTTGTGCGCCGCGTGCGGCGTATAATAGTACATCATCGAAAGGGTGTAAATGTATGCGTAACTGGTGTTCGCGCCATCCTGTCTGGTTCATGGCGCTCTATGCTTTGTTTTACTTATCGTTTTTTGCGCTGCTGGAGCGCACGATCCAGACACCGGATCTGTGGGTACACTGCCGGCTGGACGATTTGATCCCGTTCTGCAAATATGCCATTGTACCGTATATTTTGTGGTTTCCGTGGATTCCGTTTACGCTGTTTTATCTGCTGTATAAGGCCCCGCGGGAGGATTTCTGGCGGCTGTGCATTCCGCTGTTCACCGGCATGACGATGACGCTTCTGTTCTATGCCATTGTGCCTAACGGCCTGGCCCTGCGCCCGAAATACGTGCCGGGCACCGACATTTTTGCGCAGCTTGTGCGGATGATCTACCGCAGCGACACGCCGATGAACGTCTGCCCGTCCATCCATGTGTTCAATTCGGTCACGCTGATGCTGGCGTACTACCGCAGTGCAATCTTTGATGCCCCGCGCCGCCGCTGGATGCGCTCCGCCGCCATGGTGCTGTGTGTGTCGATCTCGCTGTCCACGATACTGCTCAAGCAGCACAGTGTCATTGACGTGGTGTTTGGTCTGCTGCTGGCGCTGTTGCTGGATTATGCCGCCACCGTTTTGCAGAGAAGCCCGGTGCAGCGCCGCGAGCGCCGCGTACCGGAGAGACTGTAATAGAGAGTACGTATCTTCTTTCTTTGCAAAGAAAGAACCAAAGAAATTCCAAATGCCCAAATAAAAACGTCCTGTCTGCGCAATGTTGCAGGCAGGACGTTTTTCGTTACAGCGCATATACAAGGATGCCGACCAAAATCATCGCCAGTGCGGCGAGCTTTTTAGGGTTCATCTTCTCGTGGAAGATCGTAACGCCAAAAATCGTGACGTAAATATAGCCTGTTGCTTCCAGTACAGGCCCGACGTTGAGCGGTACGCCCTTGTAGGCCAGCATCGTTAAGAGCGTGCAGCCCACAAAGAGGGCATAGCCTAAAATCACCCGCCAGTCGGTGTACTCTGCCAAGACCGACTTGTGCTCCCGCAGCGCGGCCTTCTTCAAAAGCACCTGCGAGACCGCGGAGAGGAACGTGCTGCACAGATACAGCAGCACATAGGGCAGCTGTGCCTGACTCATTTGCCGCCCTCCCCCTCATTGTCGGCCCGCACAAAAAGCACGATGCCGCATATAATGATGACCGCACCGATGACCTGGCGCGGCGTGACGGCCTCACCAAAAACGGCCAGACCCAGCAGAATGCCCCACACCACGGTGACGGCCTTGTTCGCGTAGGCCGTCGTCAGCGGCAGATGCTTGATGACCTGCTGCCAGCCCACCGCATAGGTGACAAGCGCCAGCAGCATCAGGCCGTACAGCACGATAAACGCCGCGCTCAAAAACGGCTGCTGCGCGGCCAGCTTGCTGCACACGCTGCTGCCCGCATAGATGCCCAGGATCACATGCAGCAGCAGGAACCATTTCGCCTGCTTCATGCGTCGTTCTCTCATGCGATGACCTCGCGCTCGACGTACTGGGGGGCGGCGTGCACA
>ENA-OQDA01000813-OQDA01000813.1-human-gut-metagenome-genome-assembly--contig:-NODE-813-length-11958-cov-1.934917_pt1 | contig 11958 bp, 15 predicted proteins | sample MGYA00242771_ERZ504603 | MGnify/ENA primary metagenome ERZ504603 (study PRJEB26092, sample SAMD00036328) | human gut metagenome | host: Homo sapiens | study: EMG produced TPA metagenomics assembly of...
GCGTTATCAGGAAGGAACACATATCGCCTACACCGATCTGGTCTCACATGGACGAGCCAGCACGATGCGGATCCTGACCGAGGGAAGAAAGATCCGTCTCAATCTGGATGGAGAGCTGATGAAGCTGCCGATCCGCTGGAATCAGCAGGTAAACAAGCATGCGCTGCAGCCTGGTGCTGCCCAGAACAGAAAACGCTCAGCAGGCTGATCGATCAGCTTGTTGAGTGTTTTTTGATCTCAGATGATCTGAGGAGCTTCAGCAAATGCCTTTTTCGACGAAGGGAGAAGATCCGCCAGGGCATGAAGATGCCGCTTATCTGACAGGGGCATGATCGCAATGCCGATAAATGATAGAGACGGCTTGCCGTGCTCTACTGCCTGTGTTATCATGATTCGCGGATAAACGGAAGGAAGCCCCATTTCCTGAACACGGTCTGAAACAGCCATTTTCCCGGGGCTTCTTTTTGTGTGAAAGGGGCAGTAGGATGAAGGAAAACAAAATGGGCGTCATGGAGATGAAACGGCTGATCCTGACCATGTCATTCCCGATCATGATCTCGATGCTCGTTCAGGCATTATACAATATCGTCGACAGCATGTTCGTGGCCAGGGTGTCTGAGGCGGCGCTCAATGCGGTCTCGATCTGTTACCCGGTGCAGATGATCATGGTGGCCGTCGCCTGCGGCACCGGAGTCGGGATCAACGCGCTGCTTTCCCGCAGCCTGGGCGAACAGAAGCCAGAGACCGCTGAACAGGTCGCCATGCACGGTCTGTTTCTGGCTGCCTGCAGCTGGATCGTCTTTGCCTTGATCGGCTTGTTCTGCGCAGAGGCATTCTTGTCGCTGTTTGCTTCAGATGCCGAGATCATGGCGATGGGCGTCAGCTATATGCAGATCTGCACGATCTGCTCGATCGGCGTATTTGCAGAGATCGCATATGAACGCATCATGCAGTCGACCGGCAATCCGATCTATAATATGATCATTCAAGGCGCCGGCGCGCTGATCAACATCATCCTGGATCCGATCTTGATCTTCGGCATGTTCGGGCTTCCGCAGATGGGCGTGTCCGGAGCGGCGCTGGCCACGGTCATCGGTCAGATCGCCGCAATGTTTCTGGGGGCATATATCACCCGGCGCAAGGTCAAGGAGATCCAGGTCCGCCTGCGGAAATTCCGCATCGATCCCAGGCTGATCGCAAGGATGTACAGGATCGCGGTGCCAGCCATTTTGATGCAGTCTGTCATGAGCTTCATGACGGTCATGATGAATATGATCCTGGTCTCTTTTTCCGCGCTGGCCGTCTCGGTCTTCAGCATCTACTATAAGCTTCAGCAGTTCGTCTTCATGGCCGTGCTGGGCATGACCAATGCCCTCGTGCCGGTCATCTCTTATAATTTCGGCGCGGGAAACAAGGAACGAATCACACAGGCCATCCGCTTCTCGCTCTGGTTTGCGGCCGGGATCATGCTCATCGGCACCTTGTTGTTCCAGCTGTTCCCCGATCGGCTGCTGATGCTGTTTGAGGCCGGCGAGCAAATGCTTGCGATCGGCATACCGGCATTGAAGACGATTTCATTGTCGTTTCTGTTTGCCGGCATTTCCATGGTGCTGTGCGCAGTGTTCCAGTCGCTGAACCGCTCTTTGTTTTCCCTGGTGGTCACGCTGCTGCGGCAGATGATCATCCTGCTTCCGCTCGCTTATGTCCTTGCCTCTTCGTTTGGTCTGGACATGTGCTGGTGGGCCTTCTTGATCACGGAAGTCATCAGCGCGCTGATCAGCTTGTTTTTCCTGGGAAATGTGCGCAGGAAAATCATCCAGCCGATGTGATCGATCATTGCAGTCTATGACGGACTGCTTTTTTTTGCGGCGCATGCCCAGACGTGCAGGAAAACTTCACATAGTCTGAATTGAACCAGAGAGTGGAAGGAGGAAATCGCGTGAGATACAAAAATGCGTGATATGGATTGCAAGAATGAACATTTTTGCTGTCAGTCATCTGAATGCTGGGAATGCGAGTGTCCGTGCTTTGATCCATGCAGACCGGAATGCTGCCCGCAGAGGGTGACCGGCCCTGCTGGTACCGGAAGGAAAATGCGGCCCGCGGGGTCCGCAGGGCATCCAGGGACCTTATGGCCCGCAAGGTCCGCAGGGAGAGAGAGGAGAGAGGGGCCCGACTGGTCCCACAGGCCCCACAGGCCCGACTGGTGCAACCGGCGCAAAAGGCAATACGGGATGTACTGGTCCGCAGGGCGCCAGAGGCATGACCGGCCCGACCGGTCCTGCTGGTGAAGCAGGGCTGCAAGGACCCCAGGGCCCGCAAGGTCCGGCAGGGATCCAGGGCATGACCGGTCCGATTGGCCCTACCGGCCCCACCGGCGCAACCGGACCGCAGGGGATGAGCGGTACAACTGGCGCAACTGGTCCGACCGGTGCCACCGGTTCGCAGGGAGAGAGAGGATCTACCGGTCCGACCGGCCCGACAGGACCAACAGGTGCGGTTGGCCCGACTGGCCCTACCGGCGCCACCGGCTCACAGGGAGAGAGAGGGTCTACTGGTCCAACCGGTCCGACCGGCTCGATTGGCCCAACTGGCCCGACTGGCGCCACTGGTTCACAGGGAGAAAGAGGTCCTACTGGCCCAACCGGTCCGACCGGCCCGACAGGTCCTACCGGTGCAACTGGCGCCACTGGTGCGACCGGTCCTGGCGGCCGCAGAATTCACTGACCTCGGCGAATGACAACGATACCGCAGTATCTGCCAATGGTACGCTGAGCTTCTATCAGAATCTGTCGAGCACCGGAACGGCCATCACGCATACGCCGGGATCTCCGTTCTTTGAGATCACGGAGCCGGGCATCTATGAGGTGTATTATCAGACGAATGTGAGCGTGCCTTCTGCGCCTTCTTATCCGGTCACTGCGGAAGCGATGATCGTCTTTGATGGGGATACGCTCCCGCATACACAGGACAGCGCCACGGTATCGAGCAACGTGGACACAGAGACGCTCAGCGGCTTCGGCGTCTTCTACGCAGCGTCTGCTTCGTCGCTGTTCCTCAAGAATTCACTGGGCGGCACGCACTTCAACGACAGCATCCTGATGATCAACAAGCTTTCATGACCACTATTCCGGTGGTCTTACATAAGGAGGGGACGAATGGCTACAGTCAGTGTCTGCATGATCGTCAAAGATGAGGAGGCCGTGATCAAGCGCTGCCTTTCTTGCGTGCACGCATTTGCGGATGAGATCATCGTGGCGGATACCGGATCGAGGGACCAGACCGTATCCATATGCGAAGAGATGGGGGCGAAGGTATTTTCTTTTCCCTGGCAGGATGATTTTGCGGCAGCCAGAAACTTTGCCTTTTCCAAGGCATCCTGTGATTATCAGTTCTGGCTGGACGCAGATGATGTCATCAGCGAGGAAGACCAGGAAAAGCTGAAGCAGCTGAAGGATACGATGGATGAGTCTGTTTCCGTCGTCATGATGCGTTATGAGATGCAGCATGAAGAACATGAAGCGCCTGTGGTGTTCGAGCGGGAGCGTCTGCTCAGTCGGAAGGATCATTTCCTGTGGAAGGGCAGGGTGCATGAGAGCATCGAGCCTTCAGGAAAGATCATGCACTCCGACATCGTCATCCGGCACCGCAAGCTGCAAGTCAACGATCCGCAGCGCAATCTGCGGATATTCCGGAAGATGAAAGCGGAGGGAGAACGCTTTTCTCCCCGGGATCGCTTTTATTACGCCCGAGAGCTGTATCAGCATGCGCAGTATGAGGAAGCCGCGGCAGAATATGAAGCCTTTCTGCAAGGACATGGCTGGGTCGAAGACCAGATCCAGGCCTGTCTGGATCTGGGCGGCTGCCTGCTTCAGATGAACCGGCGCGAAGAAGCGTTTTCAGCCTATGTGCGCAGCTTCCTCTATGCCCCGCCGAGTGCCCGCCTCTGCAATGCGCTCGGGTTCTGGTTCCTGCATGACCGCCGGAATGAAGAGGCGGAATACTGGTTCAGGCAGTCACTGCACTGCACACGGCGCGGCGGTTTTGAACAAGAGGATGATCACTGTTTCATCCCCAGCTTGGAGCTGGCGATCCTTTATTATTACCGGGACCAGCGCTCTTTGGCTAAGGCCTGGTTTGCACAGGCCCGGCATATTCACCCGGATCATCCTTTGATCATACAAAATCAAAAATGGTTCTCATGAAAACAGACGGCATGGATGTCAAAAAGCACCTGCCGTCTGTTTTCATTCTTTGATCTCTTTTGGTGAGTAATCCCGCGGTCCAAAGATGGAAGAGCCGATGCGCACCATGTTGGAGCCATGTGCGAGAGCCAGCTTCCAGTCTGCGCTCATGCCCATGGAGAGCCAGCGGATCTGCTCGCTGCCATATTCTTCCTGCAGCTGCAGATACAGCTGATGCACCTGCTCAAAGCATTCCTCGATCGCAGCTCGATCATCCGTGTTGGGGCCGACGCACATCAGGCCTTGGATATCGATGTGCGGAAACTGCTCCCGGCATGTCTTGACAAACGAGAGACAGTCGCCGGCCGGGATGCCGGTCTTGTTTGGCTCCATGGAGATGTTGATCTCCACCAGCACCGGGATGACCTTGTCGATCTTGGCCGCCTGCTTCTCGATCTCCTTGGCTAAGGGCAGGTTGTCCAGGCTTTCGATCATGTCGACCAGCGGCAGCACCTGCTTTACTTTGTTTCGCTGCAGATGGCCGATCATGTGCCAGTGATAGCGTTCATCATATTTTGCGGCGATCTCCTGGACCTTGTTCTCGCCGAAGACCGTGCATCCGGCCGCATAGGCTTCATCGACCTCTGCCTTTGTCCGCGTCTTACTGACGGCGACCAGCGTCACATGCGGCGGAAGCTCGGCCCTGATCTCATTCAGTTTTTCCAGATTCATTCCTCATGCCTTCTTTCATCTCTCTATGATATCGGATTCTCTGCCAAAATACCAGTCACAGCGTATGAATCGTGCGATCTTGATCTTGGGGGCCTGCTGTCATGAAATTGAGGCTGGAAAAGGGCATGAGGACGCCGCCGGTTCAGATTTGCGCATGAGCGGCGGTCAGGGGAAAGCGGAATCAGGTGAGATGTGTGCGATTTTATGGTACAATAGCAGCGTAACGATTAAAGGATGTGACACTGTGAGCAGGGGATTGTTTATCACCTTTGAAGGAAATGACGGATGCGGGAAGACCACCATCAGCGAGCTGGTCTATCAAGAGCTCTTGCAAAAGGGCTGTCCCTGCATCCTGACCAGGGAACCGGGCGGCATCGACATCGCCGAGCAGATCCGGCACATCATCCTGGATCCGGCCAACGTCGCGATGGACGCGCGCACCGAAGCGCTGCTTTATGCGGCGAGCCGCCGCCAGCATCTGGTGGAACGGGTGATCCCGGCGCTGGATCAGGGCAAGATCGTGCTTTGTGACCGGTTCATCGACAGTTCCCTCGCCTATCAGGGCATGGGCAGGCAGATCGGCATGGAGGAGATCGAGCAGATGAATCAGTTTGCGACAGAGGGACTGATGCCGGATGCGACCATCTTTCTTGAAGTGAGCGAATCGGTTTCCAGACAGCGGCTGGCACAGCGCGGCGCATTGGACCGCATGGATCAGGAAAGCCTGGATTTTCACCGGCGCGTGCGTGAAGGATACGCGCTGGTCAGAGAACGATATGCGGATCGGATGCATGTCATCGACGCTGATCAGGACATCGACACGGTGCTGAAGGCGGCCATGGCAGCGGTCATGGAGATCGTGGATGCGCACCGCTGAGCAGACGCTGCTCGCCCGCCAGCAGCCGATCGCCTGGAAGACCCTGAGCAACGCCCTGGCCCGGCAGACATTTGCGCACGCCTATTTGTTCAAGGACCCGCCGGCACGGCGAAGAAAGAAATGGCGCTGCTGTTTGCCCAGAGCGTGTTCTGCCCGCATGCGGAAGAAGGCATTGCCTGCGGACAGTGTGATACCTGCCGCCGCGTGGCTGCGTTGGAATATGCCGATTTCAGCTACATCGACGGCAGCGAGACATCCATCAAGAAAGCGGATATCCTGCGTTTGCAGGAAAACTTCAGCCGGACATCGCTGGAGACGAGCCCGTATCGGATCTACATCATGGATCATGCGGAGAACGCCACGGCAGATGCGCTCAATTCGCTGCTGAAGTTTCTGGAGGAACCACAGCCAGGCATCATCGCGGTCTTGATCAGCGATCAGCCGGAGCTGCTGCTGGCGACCATCGTCTCCCGCTGTCAGTGCATCCCCTTCCATCCGCTGAACCAGAACGAATGTCTGCGGCTGGGCATGGAAGAGGGGGATGGTGATGAGATGGACGTCTACTTCCTCTCCCGTCTGCGCTGTCATCCCCACACGATGCGGGAGATCAGCGAAAACGAGATTACCAGCATGCCCGCTATGTCTTCTTTGCGCTGATGGAGCGGTTTCTGCGCAGCAAGGAGGACGCAGTGCTGTTCTTGCAGACCGAGGGATATCCCTCCAAGAACAAAAAGCCAACAAGACATCGTTTCGCTGGCTGCTTGAGCTGATGATCATTTATCTGAAAGACTGCGGACGAGAACAGATCGGCTGCCAAGACAGCCGCTATGTCAAGCTGTGGGAAAGCAGGTGCTGGTCAATGGAACAGCTGATCGCCATGATGCAGATCGTGCTGAAGGCCAAGGACGCCTGCGCGTCGGTCGAACCTGCAGCTGCTGGCTGATCAGATGATGTACGAACTGAAAGAGGTGAGATCATGAAACAGGACAACAAAGACCGCGCCGCGCAGAAGAAGAATGAGCGGACGCGGATAAAGATAGAGGAGAACGCCGCCCTGCGGCACGCACAGGAGAGCGCCGCGGGACAGAGCGAAAAGGAGAACGCAGCGAAGCCGCGCAGCGGAAATACCAGAGCCTGGCCTTCGTCTGCTTCAAGGAATCAAAGAAAGTATACTCATTCGGGTATGACGGAGACGATCTGAAGAGCGGCGACCGCGTGGTCGTCGAGACCGTGCGCGGTCAGGAGCTGGGCACGATCGTGAAGGACTGCGAGCCCTTCCTCGTGCAGAAAAACGGCTTGGAGATCAAGCCGGTGCTGCGCAAGGCCACCCCGCGTGACATCGAGCGGGAAAAGGAAAATGTGGAAAAAGCAAAGCGCGCGCTGAAGATCTGCGATGAATGCATCCGGATGCTCGGATTGGACATGCACTTGATCGAGGCGGAATATACGCTGGACTGCAGCAAGGTCATCTTCATCTATGTGGCCGATGAGCGAGTGGATTTCCGCGAGCTGCTCAAAGAGCTGGCCAGCCGGTTCCGCTGCCGCATCGAGCTGCGCCAGGTCGGACCGCGCAACAAATCCAAGATCATCGGCGGCCTGGGCATGTGCGGCATGGAGACCTGCTGCTCACGTTTCCTGAACGACTTTGACGTGGTGTCCATCAACATGGCCAAGAATCAGCTGCTGGCATTGAACATCCAGAAGCTCAGCGGGCAGTGCGGAAAGCTGATGTGCTGCCTGAAATATGAAGACGCCCAGTATAAGAAGATGCGCCAGGGCCTGCCGAAGCTCAACGCACAGATCGAATACAAAGGGAAGAAATACCGTGTGACCAGCATGAACGTCCTGCTGCAGCAGGCGAAGATCGAAAACAGGGAAGATGTCCAGTTCCTCGATTTCAAAGAGCTCTGGCCGGACATCGACTTTTCGGACAGATAGCCATGAACAGACAGAAGAGCTTTGAGACGCAGCAGCCGGCGCTGTACATCGTCGCGACGCCGATCGGCAATCTGCAGGAGCTGACCCCCAGGGCGAGAGCGGTCCTGGAGGAAGTGGATGTCATCGCGGCGGAAGACACGAGAAACACCCAGAAGCTGCTGGCGCATTTCGGCATCTCCACCCATATGATCGCGCATCATAAATTCAATGAGGCGCAGAGCAGCAAAGGCATCCTGCATCTGCTGGAAGAAGGAAAGAGCGTGGCGATCGTCAGCGACGCCGGCTATCCGCTGATCAGCGATCCGGGCGCGCAGCTGGTCAGTGAGGTCATCGACGCCGGTTATCCTGCCGTGCCGATCTCCGGCAGCAGCGCGGCACTGGATGCGCTGGTCGCTTCCGGCCTTTCTCCGCAGCCGTTTTTGTTCTACGGCTTTCTGGACAGCGGAGAGAAACAGCGGGTCCGCCAGCTGCTCAGCCTGAAGGAATACCCGATGACCCTCATCTTCTATGAAGCGCCGCACCGCATCGCCAAGATGCTGCAGAACTGTCTGGACGTCCTGGGTGATCGGGAGATGTGCTTAGCGCGCGAGCTGACCAAGAAACACGAGGAATTTATCCGCGGCAGGATCAGCGAAGTGCTCGGCATGTGCGATTCGCTCAAAGGTGAGATGGTCGTCGTCATGGCCGGATATCAGGAAGAAAAGGACCTGATCTGACCCAGGCGATGCCGCTGATCAAGGAGCACATCCGCCGCTGCATCAATGAAGGCATGACCACCAATGAGGCGATCCGTAAGGTCGCCCGCGAACATGGTCTGTCCAAGAATGAGGTATATCGTCAGTATCATGGCCTGAACTAAACATACGCCATTCTGCAGGAGCAGCTGTTCCTGCAGTTTTTTTTATCGTATCTGTGCTGATCAGGCAGGACGCTTTACGCAGGCGCGCGAGGATCATATAATGAAAGCATGAAGGCCTGCAGAGCAGGCAGGAGGAATGAAGATGAAGATCGTGATCGTAGGCGGTGTGGCTGCCGGCGCATCGGCCGCAGCCAGACTGCGCAGACTGGACGAACATGCGGAGATCATCGTGTTTGAACAAGGCGCGCATGTGTCGTTTTCCAACTGCAGTCTGCCTTATCATCTCAGCGGCGTCGTGGCCGACAGTGATTCTCTGGTGATGATGACACCGGAAAGCTTCCGCACCCGTCATGCGGTCGATGTGCGGACCAACACCCAGGTGATCAGCATCGACCGCGGACGGAAGACCGTCCGTGTCCGCAGCCTGATCAGCGAAGAGGAATATGAGGAAAGCTATGACCGGCTGATCCTGGCCACGGGCGCTAAGCCAGTGCTGCCGCGCAGCATCCAGGGCATCGGCCGAAGCAATGTGCATGTCATCCGTAATGTCGGTGATATCGTGAAGATCCGCCGCGCCTTCGATGATCCCGCCGTTACGCGGATCGGCATCGTCGGCGGAGGCTTCATCGGCATCGAGACCGCGGAAAACGCCCGCAAGGCAGGCAAGGATGTGACCCTGATCGAAGGAACGGATCAGGTCCTGGCGCCTTTTGATGAAGAGATGGCGCAGATCCTGCACAAGGAGCTGGATGACCATGGCGTGCAGCTGCATCTGCGCACGCGTGTGCAGGAGATCGAAGAGGACGGCATCGTTGCGGTGCGTGACGGGCAGACGCTGCGCATCCCATGCGATCTGGTCATCATGGCCGTCGGCGTGCAGCCGGATACCGCATTGGCCGTGCAGGCCGGATTGCAGATCGGGGAAAGCGGCGGCATCCGGGTGGATCATAATGCGCAGACCAGCGATCCGGACATCTATGCCATCGGCGATGTGGCAGAGCGCTTCAACGCCTTGACGCATCATCCGGGACGCCTTGCGCTGGCCGGACCGGCACAGCGGCAGGCCGTGCCGCCGCCGATCACATCTGCGGCAGACGGCACAGTGAGCATGGCTTCATCGGCTCATCCTGCATCCGCGTGTTCGATCAGAATGCGGCCGTGAGCGGACTCAGCGAAAAAGCGGCGAAAGCGGCCGGCATCCCCTGTGACAGCGTGCTGATCTTTCCCAATGACAAAGTGTCGCTGATGCCTGAGTGCCACTACATGGCGTTCAAGCTGATCTTCGAGGTGCCTACCGGCCGGATCCTCGGCGCGCAGGCCATCGGCAGAGGAGAGTGTGACAAACGCATCAACGTCATCGCCGCCATGATCACCATGCATGCGTCGCTGGAAGACCTCAAGGAGCTGGAGCTGTGTTATGCGCCGCAGTATTCGACCGCCAAGGATGTCGTGAATCAGGCGGCGCTGGTCGCGCTGAACGTGCTTTACGGCGAAGTGCGTCAGGTGCATGTCCAGGACGTGCGTGCATTGGCGGAAAGCGGCGCGTGCATCATCGATGTCCGCGAACCAGGAGAATATGCGCGCGGGCATCTGCGTTCGGCAAAGAACATCCCGCTTTCTCAGCTGCGGGAGCGCATGGCGGAGATCCCTTCTGATCGGCCGGTCTATCTGCACTGCCGTTCTTCCCAGCGCAGCTATTACGCGCTGCGCTGCCTGCAAGGCAATGGATACCGCAATGTGTTCAACATCAGCGGCTCCTTCCTGGGCATCTGCCTGTATGAGCATTTCCGTGACCAGCACGAGGGAAGGACGCCGATCGTCACCGCCTATTGTTTTGACTGAGCAGGTCCCGTCGGATGACGGGGCTTTTTCAGTGCCCTTTTCCCCGCTGACGTAGAAGAGAGGCGAGGAGGTGAAGAGATGGATGTCAATGTGGTGATCGAGGCGCGCAAGGGCGACCGGGAGGCGTTCGGCCGGCTGATGACGGAGATCCGCCCGGCATTGATGGCCCAGGCCTGCGCCATCCTGAAGGATGAGTTCGTCGCGGATGAATGCGTGAGCGAGACGATGATGCGCATCTTCGAAAAGCTGCCGCAGCTGCGCAGCGCCGGCAGCTTCCCCGTGTGGGCGCGCAGGATCTGCGCCAATGTCTGCTGCAGCGAATACCGCCGTGTCCGCCGCGATCTTTCCTTGCAGAGCGTGCAGGAGCCTTCCGTATCCGATCATTATCAGCTGACAGAGCTCTATCTGCGCCGCCTTTCTGCGCAGGATGCGTTCATCGTTTATCAGAAGGCGGTGGAGAACGTCAGCTTCACCGCGCTGGGAAAGGCGCTTTCGCTTTCTCCCAATACGGTCAAGAGCAGGTTTTACCGCGCGCTGCGTCAGCTGAGGAAAGAGTTTGACGCAGACTGGACTTCACCGGAAGGGAAAAAAACTTCAAAAAAATATCACAAAGAAAAGGAGATGATACGGTATAATAAAAAAATATAAGGCAGGTGATTGCGCAATGGCTAAGATTCTGGTAGTGGACGACGAAGTGAATATCCGCAGGATGATCCGGAAATTCGCCGAGTTTGAGGGATATGAGGTGTTTGAGGCCGTGGATGGCATGGATGCGGTGGAGAAGTGTGAAAGCATGAGCTACGACTGCATCATCATGGACATCATGATGCCGAATCTGGACGGGTTCAGCGCCGTCAAGAAGATCCATGAATTCAGCGATACGCCGGTGATCATGCTGTCGGCGCGCGGGGAGGAATATGACCGCATCCACGGCTTTGAGGTCGGCGTGGACGACTATGTGGTCAAGCCCTTCTCCTGCAGGGAGCTGATGATGCGCGTGGCCGCGATCCTGAAGCGTTATCAGGGCGGGGGCAAGAGCAAGCGCAGGATGTATGAATACAAGGATCTCAAGGTGGATCTCAGCGCCCGCAAGGTGTTCATCCACAACAAGGAAGTGGAAATGTCGCCGAAAGAATATACTCTGCTGTTTTACATGATCGAAAATGAAGGGATCGCGCTGACCAGGGAACAGTTGATCCGAGACGTATGGGGCTATGATTTTTACGGGGATGACCGCACGCTGGATACGCACATCAAGCTGCTTCGCAAGAGCCTGCAGGAATACAGCTCGATGATCGTCACGCTGCGCGGCGTGGGCTACCGCTTTGAGAAAAAAGATTAACAGCCTGAAAATACAGCAGAAAGTACTGATCTATCTTATCGGCTTCATCTTTGTCATCTTATGCATCTTTTATCTGGCGCAGGTGGTGTTTCTGAAGGACTTCTACATGTTCATCAAGGAACGAAGCGTGCAGAGGGCCACAGACCAGATCACAGAGGTGCTCAGCCGCGGCTATAATTTTGAC
>ENA-OQDA01000814-OQDA01000814.1-human-gut-metagenome-genome-assembly--contig:-NODE-814-length-11940-cov-2.988995_pt1 | contig 11940 bp, 14 predicted proteins | sample MGYA00242771_ERZ504603 | MGnify/ENA primary metagenome ERZ504603 (study PRJEB26092, sample SAMD00036328) | human gut metagenome | host: Homo sapiens | study: EMG produced TPA metagenomics assembly of...
AAAGGCCAGGGCCGCGTCGTCCACCATTTTTTTGTCGCTGGTGAGCTTCACCAGGCAGCTCACCCCCAGGGTGGCGATGTCCATGGCGTTGCGCTGGGCATATTTGATGTAGTGGCCGGTATAGCCGACATAGTTGTCGTATGGGATGACGATTTTCACCAGCAGCTCATAGGGGGGCCAGGGCCACCCTTGCCCACCCCCTGGTACCACTGGGAGATGGGCACCTCCCGCTCGCCCTTGGGGCCGCGCACCCGCAGCACCGCGTCCAGGGCCACCAGGGTGGAGGCCGTGTCGGCGGAGGTAATGCCGTTGCACACGTTGCCGCCGATGGTGCCTGCGGCCCGGAGCTGGGGTCCGCCGGCCATGTCGGCCGCCTCCCCCAGCACGGGGATTGTGCGGCGGATCACGTCGGAAAAGGTGACGCCGCGGAAGGTGGTCAGGGGGCCGATCTCCACGTCGCCGTTGTCAGCCAGCGTCACGCCGGAGAGCTCCTCTCCCAGCTCGTGGATGGACACCAGGGAGCAGCCCGCCAGCTTCCCCTCCCGGATCTTGATGAGCACGTCGGTGCCGCCGGCGATCACCACGGCGGCGGGATCGGCCTGGAGGGCGCGGATGGCGTCGTCCACCGACCTGGCCGAATAGATGGATGCAATGTCATACATGTCAGATCAGCCCTCCTCTCGTAAATTCCTCCACCAGCTTCTGGGGCGACAGGGGCAGGGTGTTTACCGCCACGCCGGTGGCCTGGAGCACCGCATTGCGGATGGCCGGGGCCACGGGGATGGTGGGCGGCTCGCCCAGAGCCTTGTTTCCAAAGGGGCCGGAGGGATCGTCGGTCTCCACGAACAGGGCGGTGAGCTCCGGGTGGTCCATAGAGGTGGGCATCTTGTAGTCCAGCAGGTTGCCGTTGAGCAGCCGGCCGGTCTTGGGGTCGAACTTCATCTCCTCGGTGAGGGCGTAGCCGATGCCCATGCTCATGCCGCCGTGGACCTGGGCCTCCGCCAGGGCGGGGTTGATGAGCTTCCCCGAGTCGTGGACGTTGACGATGCGCAGCACCCTCACCTTGCCCACGGGTATGTCCACCTCCACCTCGGCAAAGCAGCAGCCGAAGGCGAAGGTGTTCTCCTTGCAGTGGTTGGTGTCCTCGGCGGTAATATGGACGCTGTGCTCCAGGGAGTAGAAGGCGGTCATGGCCAGGTCGGCCAGGGAGATGAGGGCCTCCCCCGCCCCGTCCACAATCTGCCGCTCCCGGATGTCCAGGCCCGATGCGTCGGGGAACAGCTCGGCGGCGTAGGCGAGGAGCTTCTCCCGGAACTCCTCCCCCACCTTTTTGATGGCCTTGCCGGTGACGTAGGTCTGCCGGGAGGCGTAGGCCCCAGTATCAAAGGGGGCGGTGTCGGTGTCCTGGAAGGAGACAATATGTACGTCCTCGGTGGGAATGCCGATGGCCTGGGCGGCCATCTGGGAGAACACGGTGTCGCCCCCCTGGCCGATCTCGGTGGCCCCCAGGTGGAGCTGCACCGTGCCGTCCTGGTTGAGCACCATGCGGGCGGAGGCGGTCTCCAGGGAGATGGGGTACACGCCGGTCTTGTAGGAGAAGCAGGCCATGCCCACACCCCGGCGCACCGGGCCGCTCTGATTCTGGTACTTCTCCCGCAGCTCCGCCCAGCCGATGAAGTACGCGCCCTTCTCGATGCACTCGGCCAGGCCGGTGGAGTGGCAGGTGATGCCGTTGAAGGGGTCTACATAGCCCAGGGGCATGAGGTTTGCCAGCCGGAAGGCCTTGGGATCCCAGCCCTTTTCCCGGGCAATGTCGTCCATCATGCACTCTACGGCGAAGTTACACTGGGGAATGCCGTAGCCCCGCATGGCGCCGGGGGCGGGCCGGTTGGTGTAGACGGTGTAGGCCGTGGAGTGGTGGCCGATCTGATCCAGATAGAGCTGCCGGAAGCCCGTGACGGCATTGGCCACGATGGAGTGGCCGTGGGAGGCGTAGCCCCCCTGGTTGGAGACGGCGGTGCAGGAGCGGGCCATCAGGCGCATGTCGCCGTCCACCGCCGCCGCCACGTCAAAGGAGATGGGGTGGCGGGAGCGGGTGTTCTGGAAGGTCTCCTCCCGGGAGACGTCCAGCCGGACACAGCGGCCCCCCACCTGGGTGGTAAGCCAGGCGTTGAGGGGCTCGTAGAGCACCTCCTGCTTGTTGCCGAAGCCGCCGCCGATGTAGGGCTTGATCACCCGGATGGAGCCCCAGCCGATGCCCATGGCCTGGCCGATCACCCGGCGGACGATGTGGGGGATCTGGGTGGAGGTGACCACCACGATGCGCCCCCCCTCCATCCAGGCGTAGGAGATGGGGTTCTCGATGTGGCAGTGCTGTACCTGCTGGGTGTCGTAGCGCCCCCGGAACTGGTAATAGGCGGGGCAGTCCAGCACGTCCTCCACGCTGTGGAAGTCCGACTCCGGCATGGGCGTGCGGAGATCCATCCGGGCCAGGATGTTGTCCGGGTGCTCCTCGTGGAGCACCGGCGCGCCCTCCGCCATGGCCTGCTCCGGCTCCAGCACCACGGGGTACTCCTCATACTCCACCCGGATGAGCTCCAGGGCCCGCCGGGCGGTGATCTCGTCCTCCGCCACCACGGCGGCAATGTCGTCGCCGTAGATGCGCACGCGGCGGTTGAGCAGCTTGCGGTCGGACACGTCCTGATGGGCCTTCTCCACGCTCCAGGGGTGGCCGGGGGTGGGGTACTGGATGTCCGGCACGTCAAAGCAGGTCAGCACCTTCACCACCCCGGGCAGGGCCTGGGCCGGCGGAGATATCCATGGAGCTTGATCCCAGCCGTTGGCAATGGTGCTGTGGAGAATCTTCGCCTCCAGCACCGGACGGGGGCAGAGATCGTCGGTGTATTTGGCGCGGCCGGTCACCTTGTCGGCGGCGTCCACGCGGGGGATGCTCCTCCCGACTTCCATAAAACGCACCTCCTTCTGTTTATGCCTCCAGTATACCGCACCGGGCAGGAAAAGGAAAGCCCGATCTTTCCCCACGCCGCATTCCACTAAATCAGGCCCATACCCTTATTTTTTGCGGCACCCAGCCGAATTAAGAGTAGGGTTATTTTCCTGTTTCTCAATAGTTATGTGTTGCTGCCTGGCACAGGAGTCCAAGGCGTTTCCCCGATCAACAAGGAAAAGAGTGATATGGCTTGTATAGGATTGCAGTTTGTGACGACAACCCGGAAATTCTTACCCAGGTCTGTACCACGCTGAGCGGTTCCCCCCTGGGAAAGGAACTGGAGCTGACCCCCTTCCATTCCGGTGCGGCGCTGGCTGCCGCCCTGCGGAGTGGAGCCCGGTTTGCGCTGCTTATCCTGGACATCGAACTGGATACCGTGGACGGCGTTGCCATTGGGCGCCTGCTGCGGGAAGAGCTGCGGGATTCTGTGACACAGCTTTTGTATATCTCCGGCCAGCAGCAGTACGCTATGGCTCTGTTTGATACCCGGCCGCTCAATTTTTTGCTCAAGCCCCTAGACGAGGCAAAGCTGCTGGATTGTGTGGTTCAGGCCATCCGCCTGTCCCGTCCCGAAGAGGCCGTGCTTACCGTTTTAGTGGAGCGGACGCCCCGCGCCCTGCCGACCCAGGCCATACGCTATATTGAAAGTTACCATAAGCGGATCACCGTTCATTCCGTCCAGCATGAACTGGTGTGCTGTGACAAGCTGGACACTGTGGCCCGCCAGCTCCCGGAGCAGTTTTTTCTGCGTATTCACCAGTCCTTCCTGGTCAACACCCTGTATGTCCGCCGCATCCAATATGATCGGCTCACTCTGGACGACGGAACAGAGCTGCCCATCAGCCAGTCCTACGCGGGCTGGGTGGTGCGGGGCGCCTGCTGAGATGGACCGGCGGGGATGGTGCTATGACCGACCTGCAAACCGCCTCCTACCTGCTCATTAACGGGTTTCACTGGTACCTCTACGGCCGCCTGCTGACCCTCTTTTGGGCCAGCGCAGGGTGGGATGCCCGGCAGAGGCGGCAGGCTACCTGTGTGCCTATGTACTCAACAGCCTGTGCTTTCTGTTGGTCGGCGTCCCCCTGCTGAACCTGGCCTCCTCCCTGCTCCCCCTGCTGCTGCTCTCCCTGCTCTACCGTGCTCCGCATTGGCAAAGGCTGTGGTCTGCGCTGGTCATCTACGCCGCCAGCTTTCTGCTGGATACATTGGTCTTTCTGCTAATGCCTGCCCATACCTCCCAGCTTGGAAACCTGGTATCCGCCCTGCTCCTGTTTTTTATGGCCCTGGTGTTGGAAAAGCGTTGTCCCTCTTCCGAAAAAGAGCTTCAGCCGGACGGCCCTTTCTACTGGTTCGCCGTACTTCTGATTCCCTCTACCTCCATTGCCATGGTCATACTTTTGTTTTACTTTGCCCACTGCCCTGCCTGGCTGTCCCTGCTTGTGGATGGGATGCTCATTCTTCTCAACCTCCTGGTATTCCATCTCTACCGGCAGGTGGGACGCAGCTATTACGCGCAGTACCGCGCCCGTATACTGGAGCAGCAGAATCAGGCCTATGCCAACGAGGTAGCCCTTTACCAATGCGGGGAACGGGAGCTCCGCACCCTGCGGCACGATATGCGCAACCACTTGGCCGCCCTACATCTGTTGGCCGGCCAGCAGGACACCGGAGCACTGCAGGGTTACCTGGAACAGTTTTCGAAATGTTTAGAGCCCTCGGCCCTCTGGGCCAGCAGCGGCAATCCCGAACTGGACAGCCTGATTAACTTCAAGTTAGCCGAGGCCTGGCGGGCAGGGGCGCAGGTGCGGGCAGAGCTCCGCCTCCCCGCAGGACTTTCCCTTCCCCTCTTTACCGTCAACACTATCTTGGGTAATCTCCTGGATAACGCGGTGGAGGGACTGGCCCGTTGCCCCCAAAAGGAGCTGTCCCTCGCCCTGTGGGCGGACAGGGGCCTGTGCCGCCTCCGTGTGGAGAACACCTTTGACGGCACGCTTTTGCAGGATCACGAGGGCAACTTTAAAACGAGAAAGGCAGAAACCTCCCTGCATGGTATGGGGCTGGACAGTGTACGCCGGGCCCTGTCCTCTCTGGACGGCTTTTTACAGGTACGGATTGAGGGCCGCCGCTTCATTGCCGAGGCCATCTGGTATCTGCCCGAGCACCCCCAAACGACGGATATTACCTCTTAAACGACGGAATCGGCAAACTGGGTAGACGGTACCCTATGTCTACGCTATAATAGCACCACTGTTTGCAGAAAGGTGCTATTACCATGAAAACCTACCATATCACTTTACAAGGCCAGGACTACACCATCTGTTTACGATCCTACTCCGTGGAAATCAACGGAACGCGCTACAAAATCCGCTCTCTTCCGGCGCGGAAGCTGCTGTTTCTGACCATGGAGGTGGATCTCCCAATTTCCGGCGCCCATGTGATGCTGGTGTCCGGCCTGTGGTCCATGGAGCTGGTGGTGGACGGCGTGATGCTGCGCACCGGCAAGCCCTACACCCCCATCGGCAAAATCCCGGTGTGGGCTTATGTGGTGTCTGCCCTTAACCTGGCGCAGATTATGAACGGCGCTGTTGGCGGAGTGCTGGCCGTGCTCGGCATTTTCCTGACCCTTCGGCTGTCCACCTCCGAGAATCTGGCCCCCGCGCTCCGGGTCCTGTTGAGTATTGCCTATCTGGTGGTCTCCTGGGCCGCAGTCTTTGCCCTTGCCTTTCTTCTGGTGAGCAGTGGAACAATTTACTATTAATTAATACAAAGCAGAAACAGAAAGGAGTTTGTTTTGATGCACGAGCATCCTAATTCTCTTTTAAAAGTAGGCTGCCTTCTGTTTATTGTGGGCGGCCTTGCCTCCGCCCTTGTCACGCTGGCCGGACTCCTTCTCTCAGTGGGGAGCATGATGGATTCCGAACTGTATCCCTATGTCGATCAAATGGCCCGGGCACAGAGCGACGGCCTGATCGGCGGCGACGAGATAATGGCTGTTTTCTCCGGATTTGTTTTTGTAATGGGCGCGATTGCCGTAATCATGCTGATCATTGATCTGACGGTTGGTATTCTGGGGCTCTCCCGGAGCCGGCGGCCAGAAAATACCGCTTTTCCTGGGTTGGGGAATCCCACTGCTGGTCATCGGCGGTATTGGCACCCTGCTGACCGGGGTGGTTACCCCCAACGGTGTTGCTTCCCTGGTCTGCGGCGTTGCAGCCCCCATTCTGTTTATCGTTGGGGGGCATTCAGCAGAACAAAGCCTATAACGAAGCACACACACCCACGCCCTGACGGGATCTATGTATACCATACATATCCATAAAATCCGTACCAAATAACTGAGAGGAGCTTATAACATGAACACCGCAAAGAAACGCATTCTTTCCCTGACCCTGACCATCTGCCTGGCCCTGTCCATGATGCTCACCCTGTCCGCCTGCGGCAAAAAGAACCTGGAGGAGTATTTCAACACCGACACCATGCAGAAGCTTGTCACCTCTTCCGTTGAGCAGTACGAATCCCAGGGGATGGAGCTCAAAATGTACGCCGAGGGCGACGAGCTGCACTACGACCTCACCCTGACCACCATCGAGACCACCGATGACGACCGCTCCATGTATGCCGAGGCTCTGGAGGCAGGACTGGCCGAAACCGCCCAGACCTTCGTGGACGCCGCCAAGGACGTGCAGAAGTCCGTTTCCAATGAGACCGTCCTGGTGGTGGTCACCTATTTTGACGCCGCCGGCGTGGAGCTGGCCTCCCAGTCCTTCTCCTCCGCGGACTGATCCCTGGTATAGCTCGGGGGGCGCTGCACAGATGCAGCGCCCCTCTTCTCTTATGCCCGGCGCGAATTGCGCTTGATTTCTGCCCGCCTTGTGCTATCATGGGAGTATGGCAATTCGGAGTAAGGAGGCTTTTGCATGATCGACCTGACCATCCACCGCCAAGCACTGGACCGCAACATCCAAAAGGCCCGGGAGAGCGGCGTCGTCATCCCCACCTTCGAGAACATGAAGGCACCCGGAGACGGTACCGGAGCCCATCCGGGCCCGCCTGAGGGGCGTGGGCCTGTGGGATGTGGACCCCCTGAATCTCTTCCGCATCACCTGGAAGAACGAGCCCATGGAATCCGGTGGACTGTACCGCGCCGTACCCAACTACATCGAGCTGCCCCCAGCCCTCACCGGCGTGCCCGCCCGCATCATCGCCCTGGTGGGCAAGTGGTTCCCCACCGGCTGCCACAAGGTGGGGGCCTCCTTCGGCTGTCTGGCTCCCCGGCTGGTCACCGGACAGTTCGACGCCGGGTATCACCGGGCGGTGTGGCCCTCCACCGGCAACTACTGCCGGGGCGGCGCGTTCAACTCCAAGCTGCTGGGGGTCCGGTCGGTGGCCATCCTCCCGGCGGGCATGAGCCGGGAGCGGTTCGAGTGGCTCTCCCAGATCGCCGGGGAGGTGATCGCCACCCCCGGCTGCGAGTCCAACGTCAAGGAGATCTTCGACAAGACCCACGAGCTGCGGCAGGAGCCCGACTGCATGATCTTCAACCAGTTTGAGGAGATGGGCAACCACCTGTGGCACTATCAGGTCACCGGCTCCGCCATCGCCGAGGTCTTTGAGGCGGTCAAGCGCCCCGGCGACCGGCTCTCCGGGGCCTGCTTCACCTCAGGCAGCGCGGGCACCATCGGCTGCGGCGACTACCTCAAGGAGGTCTACCCCGGCCTGAAGCTGGCGGTGGGCGAGGCCCTTCAGTGCCCCACCATTCTGGAAAACGGCTTCGGCGACCACCGCATCGAGGGCATCGGCGACAAACACATCCCCTGGATCCACAATGTGAAGAACACCGACATGGTCATCGACATCGACGACGAGGACTCCCAGCGGCTGCTGCGGCTGTTTAACGACCCGGCCGGCCATGACTACCTGCGGGAGGCCGGGGTGCCGGAGAAGACTCTGTCGCAGCTCTCCCTGCTGGGTATCTCCGGCATCGCCAACGTGCTGTGCTGCGTGAAGCTGTCCAAGTACTACGAGCTGACGGAGCACGACGTGGTGGCCACCGTCCTCACCGACTCGGCGGACATGTACCGCTCCCGTATCCAGGAGCTGGCCGACCAGTATGGCCCCTATGACGGGCGGGCCGCCGCGGTGGACCACGCCCTCCATCTGCTGGGCCTGCGCACCGACGCCATGGCGGAGCTGAACTACTACGACCGCAAGCGGGTGCACAATCTGAAATACTACACCTGGGTGGAGCAGCAGGGCCGCGACATGCACGAGCTCAACAACCTCTGGTACGGCAGTACCTGGGACGACGTGCACCGGCAGGCCGCCGCCCTGGATGAGTTGATCACCGCCTTCAACGAGGAGACCGGGGTGCTCAAGCGCCTGTAAACCGGGGCAGGCGGGGCGATGAGGGCATCGCCCCCTACAGCCGTTACCCTCACAATGTGTAGGGGCTGATGCCCTCATGGGCCCGCCGTCCCACATCCGAAAGGGGGATTTTATGAAATATGTCCTGGGCGCCAAGTGCGTCAAATGCGGGCGGGAGTATCCCGCCGCGCCCGGTCTGACTACCTGTGCCTGTGGGGGCATCCTGGACATCGTATACGACTACGCCGCCATCCGGCGGCACTTCTTCCCCAAATCTCTGGCGGACTGCCGCGACTACAGCATGTGGCGGTACCGGGCCCCTTCTGCCGGTGGAGGAGGAGTCCGTCCCCCCGCCCCTGCGGGTGGGCTGGTCCCCTCTCTATAAGGCCGACCGGCTGGCCCGGGCCCTGGGGCTGGATACCCTCTACCTCAAGGACGACGGCCAGAATCCTACGTCCTCCCTCAAGGACCGGGCCTCCGCCCTGGCGGTGGTCAAGGCCCGGGAGGCGGGGGCGGATACCATCGCCTGCTCCTCCACCGGCAACGCCGCCTCCTCCCTGGCGGGCAACGCGGCGGCGGCCGGGCTGTCCACCTACATCTTTGTGCCCAGCCGCGCCCCCAGGGGCAAGGTGGCCCAGCTGCGGATCTTCGGCGCCACGGTCATCAGCGTGGAGGGCTCCTATGAGGACACCTTTGAGCTGTCCAGGGCCGCCATCGACCGCTGGGGCTGGTACAACCGCAACGCTGCCATCAACCCCTACCTCTCCGAGGGCAAAAAGACCGTCACCCTGGAGATTCTGGAGCAGCTCGGCTGGTGCGTACCCGATTATATTGCCCTGTCGGTAGGGGACGGCTGCACCATCGCCGGGGCGTGGAAGGGCCTCAAGGACCTGTACGCGGCCGGGTTCATTGACCGGCTGCCCAGGCTCATCTCCGTGCAGGCGGAGGGCTGCTGCCCCCTGAACCGGGCCGTTCAGACCGGCCGGCCCTGGGCCCCCATGGAGGAGAACACCCTGGCCGACTCCATCGCCGTGGGGGTGCCCCGCAACCCGGACAAGGCCCTCCGGGCCATCCGGGAGTCGGACGGCGTGGCCGTCAACGTGTCCGACGGGGAGATCCTGGAGGCCATGCGCCTGCTGGGCCGCACCCAGGGGGTGTTCGGCGAGCCCGCGGGGGCGGCCGGCACCGCCGGGGTGAAGAAGGCCGTGGAGCTGGGCCTCATTCCCGCCGGGAGCACGGTGGTGAGCATCGTCACCGGCAACGGCCTGAAGGACGTGCAGAGCGGTATTCAGGCCGCCGGGGAGCCCATGCGGGTCTCTCCTGACATGGATGCCCTGCTTGCCGCCTTCGCCGCCCAGGACATCCGGCCCTGAAAACCAACAGAGAAAGGAAACCACACTCATGAACGACCGCTCCGCCAAAATAGGCGTCTGGGCCTATCTGCTCTTTACGCTTGCCAGCTTTGCGCTGGCTCTCTATTCTTTGCTGGCTGAGGGGGATACCGCTACAACGTCTCCCTGGTCGCCCTGCCCGTCTGGATGGGCTATACCGCCTTTAACACCATTAAGAGCGTGTCCGATCTCATCGGCGCTCAGAACCGAACCGCCAACTTCACCCGTATGCTGGCCCGCTGGGAGGATACCTTTGAGAACCGCGGCAAAGCCCTGGCCCTGTTCACCTTTATGACCCTGGTGGTGGGCCTGATCAAGCTGGCTGTCCCCATCCTCCTGCTCCAGTTGGGGCAGGCCTTTGCCTGAGCGGCTGGGCGCTGTCCTCATGGCCTCCGGCTTTGGACGGCGCTTTGGCTCCAACAAACTGCTGGCAGAGGTGGACGGCGTCCCGCTCTACCACCTGGCCATGGCGGCTCTGGCCCCTGCCGAATTTGACCGGGCAGTGGTGTGCTCCCCCTATCCGCAAATTCTGGCTGCTGGTGAACGATTCGGATTTCTTCCGCTCTATAACGGCGGTGCGGCGGAGGGGATCTCCGCCTCCATTCGCTTGGGCCTGGCCCGGATGTCGGACCTGGACGGGGTGCTCTTTGCCGTCTGCGACCAGCCATGGTTGACCACAAAGAGTATCATCCGCCTCAAAAAATCCTTTTTGGAATCACCAGACGCCATTTACGCTCTCTCCTGGCAAGGACGGAGAGGCAATCCGGTGGTGTTTCCCGCCGACCTGTTTGGAGAGCTGGCCGCGCTTACCGGGGACACCGGCGGCGGCGCGGTCATCCGCCGCCACCCGGAGCGGCTCCGGCTGGTGGAGGCGTTTTCCCCAAACGAGCTTTTGGATGTGGATAACCCGGAGGCACTCTCCTAAAAACAAACGGATATCCCACCGGCAAATGAGCCGGTGGGATATCCGTTTTGATATATTTCCGCTGCTACTACACCGGAATGTGCTCCCCCAGAAGGAGCAAATGGTCGATCTCCTCCACCTCCACCGGGCGCTCCAGCTCCCAGGTGTTGTAGGCGTCCCACACCTCCACGCCGGCGCCCTCTCCCAAATTGGCGTAGCGGCCCGGGCCGCAGGCTGCGGGCACCTCGGTTCCATCCTTTAGAACCACCGTGAGCTCCGCCGTGCTGAAGCCGCCGGTGTCGTCGCTGTCCATAGTAACGGTAAGGGGGGAGACGGTGACGTGATCCACCCGCCGCCCCGCCAGGGTGCCCGTCCACTCCAGCACCGTCGAGGGGTAGTGCTCCAGCGGGAAGTCGATGCTCCACGGCCCGGCGATGTCCACACCGGGGCGCTCATAGCCGCCGTAGAAGTACACCTCCCCCAGCTCGGCCCCTCCCCCGCTTTGATCAGGGGGAAGAGCACGTCCAGGCCCCCTCCACCTGGTCGATCAGCCTGGTCGGCCGCGCCAGCTATTTTCTCCTCCGCCGTCCGGCGCTCGTCCCTGGGGTAGACGCGGGCGAGGAAATAGCCCATGTCCAAAATCCCCGTGGCCGATGCCGGGGGGCGTAGGCCACCCGGACGTGGAACCGCCCGTCGCTGGCAAAGCCCATGGAGGAGATTTCCGTGGGGGATGTGCTGCGGGCGTTAGAGGGCGATTTAAAGCCTGTGGAGTGCGCGGGATTAGAGCCGGGGATGAGCTGCAGCGCATCGGATGTATGCGTGACAAAGTATGTCTGGCAGCGCATCAATGAGAGCATCAGCCGGACAGTGGACGAGATATATTTAGACCAGCTTGTAGAGGAGAGCCGTGTAAAGCGCTGTGAGGCGGATAAGCTCTCAAAAGCGAAGTGTATAAATTAACAGTTACGGAGGGAGAACAATGGAAAAACGGATTTATCTGGACAACGCGGCGACGACAAAGACAGCGCCGGAAGTGGTGGAGGCGATGCTGCCTTTTTTCACGGAGGCTTATGGAAATCCATCCAGTGTATACGGCTTTGGAGCCGCGAATAAAGAAGAGATTGCCAGGCAGAGGGAGAAGATTGCCGCTGTTTTAGGCGCCAAAGAGCAGGAAATTTATTCACCGCCGGGGGAACAGAGAGCGACAACTGGCGTTAAAAGCGGCGGCGGAAGCTAACGGGACAAAGGAAAGCACATCATCACCAGCAAGA
>ENA-OQDA01000815-OQDA01000815.1-human-gut-metagenome-genome-assembly--contig:-NODE-815-length-11937-cov-3.512616_pt1 | contig 11937 bp, 11 predicted proteins | sample MGYA00242771_ERZ504603 | MGnify/ENA primary metagenome ERZ504603 (study PRJEB26092, sample SAMD00036328) | human gut metagenome | host: Homo sapiens | study: EMG produced TPA metagenomics assembly of...
GGCTATTGAGTTTCACGCAGAGGGAGAAGTATTTGGCGTGGGATGCAAGATTTTTACCATTGCAGGCCCGGTGATCCTCTACGGGGTTCTTGCAAGCTGGGCGTTAGGAGCCGTGTACTGGATCGGCGGGATGATGGGAATTTTTTAAATGGTAAATTGACTGTGGGAAAGGAAAAGGAATATGAAACGTTTGGAAATCGCATCTGTTACAGGAAGAGAAATTCTGGATTCCAGGGGAAATCCTACGGTAGAAGCAGAGGTCCATCTGACAGACGGGACTATGGGCCGGGGAACAGCTCCCAGCGGCGCTTCCACCGGAGAATTTGAAGCATTGGAGCTGCGGGATCACGATCTGGACCGATTTGGCGGAAAAGGTGTTTTAAAGGCAGCAGAACATATCCGTACAGATATCCATGCAATATTGCGGGGGATGGATCCCTGTAATATTTATGAGGTGGATCATGCCATGATCAAGGCAGACGGCACAGCAGACCGGTCAAAGCTGGGAGCCAATGCCATTTTGGCGGTATCTATGGCCAGTGCAGCGGCAGCGGCCAATGCCCTGGGACTTCCGCTGTACCGTTTTCTGGGAGGCGTCAATGCGGGCTGCATGCCGCTTCCCATGATGAATATTATAAACGGAGGAGCCCATGCGGCAAATACGGTTGACGTACAGGAATTTATGATCATGCCCGCAGGAGCAGAAAGCTTCAGGGAAGGACTGCGCTGGTGCGCGGAGGTGTTTCATGCCTTAGCCGCATTCTTAAGAGAAAAGGGGCTGGCTACTGCTGTAGGCGACGAAGGGGGATTTGCTCCGGATCTTGAAAGCGATGAGGAAGCAATCCTCTGTATTTTAGAGGCGGTAAAACGGGCCGGATACGAGCCGGGAAGGGATTTTGTGCTTGCTTTGGATGCGGCGGCCAGCGAATGGAAAGGGGAAAGGACGGGAGAATATATTCTTCCCAAGTGCGGAAAAAAGTTTACCTCTTCAGAGCTGACAGAGCACTGGAAGAAATTGTGTGAAACGTATCCCATATATTCCATTGAGGATGGTCTTGATGAAGAGGACTGGGAAGGATGGAAGTATATGACAAAGGAACTGGGAAACAGGATCCAGCTGGTAGGCGATGATCTTTTTGTTACCAATACAAAGCGGCTGAAAAAGGGTATTGGATGGGGATGCGGTAATTCCATTTTGATCAAGCCCAATCAGATCGGAACGATTTCAGAAACGCTGGAAGCGGTCCGGCTGGCCCGCCGGTCCGGGTACACGGCGGTTATTTCCCACCGCTCCGGAGAAACGGAGGATACAGCGATCGCCGATCTGGCAGTTGCCCTGAATACGGGACAGATCAAAACAGGGGCTCCCAGCCGGAGCGAACGGGTGGCAAATTCGCTGCTTTACCGCATCTCTTACATTCACATTTTACAACACCTTTATGCAGATTAGTATTGTAATCAGTCTATAAGGTTATCCGCTTAAACAGCTAACGATATATCGTTGATTTTCCCACATATTTATGGTATGATGAGAGGACAAATTAAAAGACAGGAGTGACCCACATGAAAAAACTGCTATCCCTTGCACTCACATTAGCGCTTAGTTTCAGTCTGACTGTTCCCGCATTTGCCGCAAACAAAGCGGGTGACACTACGATTACAGATGCAAACGGCACCTACACCCTCTCAAAGCCTATTCTTTACACCATTTCGCGCTCAGAACCTGGAAAAATTCAACATGGATTCCGTATCGGTATTTATCAATGGCGAACCCATTAACGAGGATTATTTTGGTTCGGCACAGTCTTATCTACGCGACTATTTCTTTGCCAAAGCAGCTACGATTTACGCCGTTCCAGAAGGCACGAACATCGAGCTGCCGGATGGTATTCTGACATCGGACTATATTTCGATTGACTTAGCGTTCAAGAACGGAACTTGCTACGCAACAGAGGGCGAATACGGCGCTCTTTCCCGGGCTGACATCTGTCAAGCTATCGGATACGGAATATCTTGCAAAGATAGATTTGGAATTGGCAAATCCTCCGGATAACGACAGTTGGGGAAGCAGTCCAAGCGAAATTGATGCTGGTGCAATATATTTTTATGTTACCGGAAATACTGCCGCTTCCAATCCGTTTGCCGGTAATACACCGAATACTTCTGATCGACCTCTACAACCCAGCTTTACCGATGTAGCCGCCAATGCCTACTATGCAAACTCGGTGCGTGGGCGGTTGATAAGGGTATCACGGCGGGCACATCTAAAACGACCTTTTCCCCGAATAGCACCTGCACCACGGCGCAGATTTTGACTTTCCTCTGGCGCTCACAGGGTTCGCCCGAACCGACCAGCAAGGCGAACACATTCACGGACATTCAGGAAAGCGACTATTTTATAAGGCCGCGCTGTGGGCGAAAGAGAAGAATATCGTTTCCAGAGATAGCACTGTTTTCAATGGAAACACCCCTTGTACTCGCAGTTCGGCGGTTCTTTATATCTGGCGTGCGACAGGCTTCCCCGCTGCCACAAAAGCCAGCAGTTTTACCGATGTAGCTGCTACCACGATTTATGCGCCTGCTGTTGATTGGGCGGTTGAACAGGGTGTGACGAGCGGCACAAGCAAAACGACTTTCTCCCCCGATACCACTTGCACCCGCGCCCAGATTGTGACCTTCCTGTATCGAGCATTTTCTAAATAAGCCTTTATTGTTTCAGAGGCGGTCAGAGTATTTATTCTGACCGCCTCATTTTATGCTATATTCGTGTTGACTATTTAACTCGTATATTGTATCATAATAAAACAAGAAAGGAGTGTTGACTATGCAAGAGGTAGCGCAGCGGCTTAAATCTCTGCGAGAAAGTGTCGGCGTGTCACAGGCTAAATTGGCCGCGCTGATGGGCGCAACACAGGCCAGTGTGAACCGCTATGAAAACGGACAGTCCTCCCCGCCGCTAAAGATTTTGCGGTGGTATGCCGATTTCTTTGATGTTTCTTTGGATTATATCTTTGCCAGAACGGAGCAGCCAGAGGGAAAGCTATACGAGCATAAGCCGAAAGTGGTGGAAGCCATTACACAGGACAACAAGGAACTACGGCAGTTTGTCGATATGTGCTTTGACCCGGCTTCTCCGGTCAGTGAAAAATTACGGGAAACACTAACAAAGCTGTTGGAAGAACAGCGAAAATAAGGCGGGAGTTTCCCCTTGCGGAGAATATTCAAAAGATCTCCGCCCGTCAAGGTTAAAATGAACTGGCTGCGCCAGACCTTGACAAACGGAGATTTTTGAATGGCAGGACATCAAGGGAAACGCCCACCAGTGAGGCGGGCAAGCCACCCACAGAGTAACGAAAGGTTGTGCAGATATGAAAGCTGTGATTTACGCCCGGTATTCCTCTGACAGTCAGCGCGAGGAAAGCATAGAGGGGCAGCTTCGGGAGTGCAAGGAATACGCCGAGCGCAACGGCATAACAGTGTTAAGCACTTATATTGACCGTGCATTGTCCGCGAAAACAGATAACCGCCCGGATTTCCAACGCATGATTAAGGACAGCGCAAAACGGCCTGTTCGATATTGTCCTTGTTTGGAAGCTAGATAGATTCGCCAGAAACCGCTATGACAGCGCCCACTACAAAGCCATTTTGAAGAAAAACGGCGTTAAGGTGGTATCGGCAAAGGAGGCCATAGCCGAGGACAGCACTGGTATTTTGCTGGAAAGTCTGTTAGAGGGGTACGCCGAGTTTTATTCCGTTGAACTGTCCGAGAAGATACACCGAGGGCAGAAAGAAAACGCCCTAAAGGGGTTGAACAACGGCGGCGGTATTCCGTTGGGGTATGTGCTGGGAAGTGATAAACGATTGGCGGTTGACCCCATGACCGCGCCCGTGGTGTTGGAAATCTTCACCCGCTATGCCGATGGCGAAACCGTCCGTGCTATCGTGGAATCTCTCAATGAGCGAGGGTTGCAGACCAAGCACAACAAGCCGTACAGTTTAGGCAGCTTCAACGCCATCTTGAAAAACAGAAAGTACATAGGCGAGTATCGGTATCAAGATGTAGTTATTCCCGGCGGCGTTCCCGCTATTGTTCCGCAGGAACTATTTGACCGGGTACAAGCACGCATAGCACGGAACAAACGCGCCCCGGCTATGAGTAAAGCGGATGAAGCCTTTTTGCTGACAACGAAGCTGTTTTGCGGCAAGTGTGGGCGGCTGATGGTAGGCGAAAGCGGTACAAGCCATACCGGGAAAAAGCACTACTATTACAAATGCGGAAGCGCAAAGCGGAAAACCGGCTGCACCAAAAAGGCGGTAAAAAAGGACTGGATAGAAAATCTGGTGGTCGAGCGTACCATGCAAATGATATTTGATGATACAACGCTTGACGCAATCGCAAGTATGGTGCTTGATGTGCAAGCGCGGGAAAATACCTCTCTGCCCGTTCTAAAGGCACAGTTAGCGCAGACCGAGCAAGGCATACAAAATATGCTGAACGCCATTCAGCAAGGAATTTTCACCGTGTCTACAAAACAGCGGTTGGAGGAACTAGAAGCCACCAAGGAACAGTTGACGGTCAGCATCTTACAGGAAGAACTTCAAAAGCCGCATCTTAGCAGAGAACAGATTTTATTTTTCCTGCAACGCTTCCGCGCCGTTGATCCCACCAAGCAGGAGCAGCGGCAGCGCTTGATCGATAGCTTTGTCAACGCGGTTTATGTGTACGATGATAAAATCATTCTGACCTTTAACTATCAAGACGGAACGGAAACAATTACTTTGGACGATATAAACGGTTCGGATTTGGAAGCAAGCGCTCCACCAGAAAAGAAAGACACGACGAAGTCGTGTCTTTCTTTTTGTGTTCAATCCGCTGATGTGGGTACCAGTAATTATGACACACCCCGGATACCATGTTCTGGGACAGAAACTTTAAAGGGTATTATTATGTACAATTTTGAATCAATTTTATCTCTGGGGGTATTTTGGTATACAGCAAAAGATTTGGACTATACCAAAAAATAAATATGGTACTTTTGCTTGAGGAAAGATACTGATATAATTCTCACAAATTGTTAGACATACTTGGAGAGTGCACAAGACACTTTTCACAAAAGAGAGGGGCTGGGCGGCAGGTGGGAGAAGGATGAACATCAGGATCAATCGCAGCAGCCAGACCCCCATCTATCTCCAAATAAAATGCGCCATTCAGAATTTGATTTTATCGGGGGAGCTCAGCCCTGGCTACAAGATGCCGGCAGAGCGAAAGCTGGCCGGAGAGCTGGATATACATCGGAATACCGTCATCAAGGCATATGGAGAGCTGGTTGACGAGGGATATCTGATCGTCTCCTCGAAGCGGCCGAAGGGTTACTTTGTCAAGGAGATTGCCGACGACGGAGTGCCATTCAAGCGCTTTTTCCCGCTGGAGAAAATGATTCGCTATCATTTTACGGACAAGGAGAAGCTGTTTCTGGACATCTTCAGCCGGTCGGAGCGGGAGGAATGCATCTCGATGGGCGGGATCATCATGGATGATGCGGCTTATCCCAGAGAGGGCGTAGAGAAGATTCTGCAGAACATGTCCCGGGAGCCGCGAAACGAGGCCGAACGGATGAAGAAAAACATCTGTTCTGTACTTTTTCAGGAGAACATGTACGTCAGCCCAAAGAATATTCAGTTGGTTGCCGAGACCAATCAGGCACTGAGCCATATCATGACACTCTATCTGGAAGAGGGGGACTACGTGATAGCAGAGGAGCCGGTGGTACCCGACAACGCCAGCATTTTCCGCAACAAGGGGATCAACCTCGTAACAGTGCCGATGGAGCCGGACGGGATGGATCTGGCCAAGTTGGAGACAGCGATCCGAAAATACGCACCGAAATTCATCTATACCATGCCAAACTATCACAATCCTACGGGCATTGTGATGTCCCTGGAGAAACGGAAAAAGCTGCTGGAGCTGGCGGGAAGGTATTGTATTCCCATCATCGAAGAGGACTCCCAGCGGGATTTTCGATACGAAGGAAACCGGCTTCCCAGCCTGTACGCTCAGGATCGGTACCGGTCGGTGATCTATATCGACTCCTTCACGCTGACCTTTCCTTATGGGATTAAGACGGGGTATATTGTGGGGCCTACCGACCTGATCGAAACGCTGGAACGGCTCATTGTTGTGGACGAGACCTTTGTAAGCAGCCTAGGGCAATATATTCTTAATGAGTATATCGAGCGCGGATATTATCAAACCCATATCGGACACTTGGTGAAGCACTATGCGCACAAGCGGGATCTCCTTTGCCAATGTCTGGACGGGATTGCGGACAAGGGGATTACCTATACCAAGCCCCGGGGTGGGCTGCTTCTCTGGTGTGATCTCGAAGAACGCATCAATGAACGCAGGCTGTATCACGAGGCGGAGAGCCGCGGGCTGTTAATTATGCCCGGCTTCCTGTTTTACCCGAAGGGCTATGAGGGCGGCGGTCATGTTCGGCTGTGCTTTTCCAATATCAGCGATGCCGACATTGAACGAGGTGTCCAAATTTTGAGTGAAGCGCTGGAACACAGCGTGGAATAAACCTGTGGAGGGATAGCATGAACCAGTTAACAGAGTACCGGAGAGAGTTCCATAAATACCCAGAAAACGGCTGGCGGGAATTTCGAACCAGCGCCCGGGTGGCCGAGATACTGACCGGGATGGGGTATGATGTGGCCATGGGACCGGACGTGATCGAGCCCGGAAGCGTGGGGGAGCCTGAGCGGCTGAGCGAGGAGCAGATCCGTCAGGAGATGGAGCGAGCCGTCCGGCAGGGAGCCGATCCGGCATTTGTGAAGCGGACCCAGGGCTGGCCCGGCGTGATGGCGGTGCTGGACACCGGAAGGGAGGGGCCTGTCTCCGCGATGCGGTTTGAGATGGACTGCCTGCCCTACGACGAACCTCAGAGGCCGGGATACCGCCCCTGTGACGAGGGCTATCTCTCCTGCAACCCCCAGTCAGTACACGCCTGCGGCCATGACGGACACACGGCTATCGGCTTGGGCATCGCCGCAGAGCTGATGAAACGGAAGGGGGAGCTGAAGGGAAAGATCAAGCTCTTCTTCCAGCCTGCCGAGGAGACGTTCTATGGCGCCCAGTCCATCGTGGATAAGGGGCACCTGGACGACGTGATGAACTTTATCGCGGTACATATCGCCCTGAGCGCGGAGAACAAGCCTCTGCCCTCCCATACCGTAGCCTGCGGGTGCCGGGATTTCCTCAGCGACCGGCAGTTGGATGTCTATCTGGAGGGAAAGGCCGCCCACCCCTGCGGGGCCTCCCAAGAGGGAAAGAACGCCCTGCTGGCCGCCTGCTCCGCCGCATTAAACATCCACAGCATCGCCCCCCACGAGGAGGGCCTGTGCCGGGTGAATGTGGGCGAGATCCACGCCGGTGTGTGTGCCAATACCATTGCGCCGGACGCCATGATGCGCATTGAGTACCGGGGGCAGAAGCCCGCGATCTCCGAATACGCGGGCCAGCGGATCTTCGATATTCTGGAGGGCACTGCAAAGGCCTACGACCTCAAGTATCACTATGTGGATTACGGAGAGGTGCCCGCAGGCGCCAGCGACTATGCCATGATGGAGGTTGTCCAGCGGGCGGCCCAAAAGGTGCCCTGGTTCCAGACAGTATATTTTGAGGGCAATGTCGGCGGTACGGATGACGCCGCCGTAATGTTGACCAAGGTACAGCAGAACGGAGGAATTGGCTCCTATGTGGGCATTGGTGCGGATACCACCGGCCCCGTTCACAACCCCGAATTTGACTTTGACGAGGACTGTCTGCAGGCCGCCATGGAGCTGTGTGTGTATGCCCTGGAGGAGCTCCATGGGATGGATGCTTGACTTAGAAAGAAGAGGACAGTGTAAAAACATTAGGAGGTAAAGAGAACGATGGCTGAGAAAGTTGTATCCAAGTTGAGGGGGAACATGTGGCGGCTGATCATTCTGGCAGTGGCCGGCTCCCTGATCTACGGACTGCCTTATTTCAGGACCTATTACTATGACGCGTATCTCCAGGCGTATAACCTGACCAACACCCAGATGGGCTCGCTGGGCTCCATCTTTGGCGTATTCGGCATGATTTCCTATCTGTTCGGCGGTGTCGTAGCCGACTTTATCTCTCCCAAGAAGCTGATCTCCATCTCACTGATCCTGACCGGGGTGGCTGGATTCTGCCACCTGTTCGCGACCAACTATTCCATGCTCCTGGTGATTTTACCTGGTGTGGGGTTTTACAGCGCTCTTTGCGTTCTGGCCCGCATTGGTCAAGGGTATTCGTAGTCTGGCCTCCTCTGAGGAGCAGGGAAAGGCCTACGGCTTCATGGAGGCTGGACGCGGCGTGACCAACGCGGCCCATCTCGCTATCGCTCTGGCCATCATCACCGCCATCACCAGCAAGCGTGGCAGCGCCGCCGGCCTCAAGGGAGGCATCATCTTCTACTCTGTCGTTGTGATTGTGCTGGGCATCCTAGTGCTCCTCTTCTTTAAGGATCCTGAGACCTCTGACAAGTCCGAGCGCTTCAACTTCAAGCAGGTTCTGACCGTGATGAAGCTGCCCCAGGTGTGGATCCTCTGCCTGATCCTGTGCTGCACCTATGTCATGAACATGTCCTATGCCTACTTCAACCCCTACGCCACCTCTACTCTGGGCGTGGCCATGGTGGGCGGCACCATTGTAACGATTATGGCGGACTACATCCGTCCCTTTGCCTCTGTGGGCGGCGGCGTCCTGGCAGACCGTCTGGGCCGGCCCAGGATCATGACCATCGCCTTTGCCATCATGGCGGTTGGTACGTTTGCCATCGCCCTGTTCCCCAAGATGAGCGTGCCCGTCTTTGTGGCCCTGTGCGCCCTGGTGTATGTGGGTATGTACTGCAACTACGGCTATCTGCCCGAGGTGGTCTGCCCCGCGACTGCCGGTATCATCCTGGATACATTTACCGAAGCGGGCTATAAGTATTACTTCCTTGCCGTCGGTATCATTATGCTCATCGGTATTGTGGGTATTATGATCTGGAACCGCAGCATGAAAAAGCAGAAAGCACTGAACAAGTAAACAAAAGAGCTGGTATCCATTCCGGATACCAGCTCTATTTTATTTGTACGTTTCCAGTGCGGCATCTGAGGGGAAACGGAGCCGGAGAAGGCAGACGGCAAACAGCAGGCCGCCCAGGAACCAGGTCAGCGGATAGGCCCAGTAGATCACCCGAATATCGGGAATGAAATGGGTGACGGCGGTGATGTAGGCGATGCGCAGGGCGCACCAGGTGGCCAGCATGATAGCCATGGGGATGATTGGCCGCCCGGTCCCCCGGAGAATGCCTGCACAGCAGTGGGAGAAGGCCAGGAGGAAGTAGAACAGGCTGACGGTCCGGGCGTCGGCCACGCCGTAGGCGATGACCTCCGGGCTGCTGTTGAAGGCGGCAACCAGCAGGGGAGAGAGGACGAAGATGCCCAGCCCGATGGCCTCGGCCAGCAGGGGACTGCACAGCAGCCCGAACCGGATGCCGGAGCGGACCCGGTCATAGCGCCGCGCCCCGATGTTCTGGCTTACAAAGGTGGCCAGGGCCATGGAAAAGCAGGAGACCGGCAAAAAGGCAAAGCCCTCGATTTTGCTGTAGGCACCGCAGCCCGCCATGGCCGCCGAGCCGAAGGCGTTGATGTTGGCCTGGACGATGACGTTGGCCAGGGAGATGACCGAGTTCTGAACGCCGGAGGGAATACCCAGATAGACGACCTGCCGAAGCATATCGCCGTGAAAGCGTACCTGCCGCCAGGACAGGCGGTAGCTGTGCCCGGTGTGGGTGAGCTTGCGGAAAGCCAGGAGGGCGCTGAGGGTCTGGCTGAGGATGGTGGCCAGAGCCGCGCTGGCCACGCCCCAGCGGAAGACGGCCACGAACAACAGATCCAATACCACGTTGGTGAGGGAGGCGAAAATCAGATACTTCATGGGACTGCGGCTGTCCCCCACAGACTGGAGGATGCTGGCGCACATATTGTAGAGCACTACGGCGCTGGAGCCTAGAAAGTACACTCGAAAATACGCAATGGAATTTCCGATGACATCGCCGGGTGTGCCCATCCAGCGCAGAATCTGGGGGGTCAGCAGAACGCCCACCACGGTGAGCACAAGCCCGGCCGCGATGCCCAGCGCTACGGTGGTGTGGAGGGCGCGGGAGAGATTTTCCCGGTCATCGGCGCCGTAAAAGCGGGCAATAACCACCCCGGCACCCAGGGAGACTCCGTTAATAAACCCTACCAGCAGCATAATCATGCTGGCGGAGGAGCCCACCGCCGCCAGAGCGGTGCTGCCGATGAAATTGCCAACAATCAGGGAGTCTACGGCGTTGTAGAGCTGCTGAAACAGGTTACTGAGGAAAATAGGCAGGGCGAAGGCCAGCATCTTCCGGGGCACACTGCCTTCGGTCAGACGGTTCTGGTCGGTTTCATCCATGCGGTACGATCACGGCTTTCTGTTTGATAGAGTACAGCCCGGCGCTCCGCCGGCGGCCGCCTGCACTACAGGGAAATGTCCGCGGACTTTGCGGCGGCATCGAGCACGTGGCGGGCCAGCACGGAGGTGGTCACGGCCCCCACGCCTCCGGGGACGGGGGTAACGGCACCCACCACGGCTTCGGCCGCAGCGAAATCCACGTCACCCACCAAATGGCCGGCGGCGTCCACATTGATACCCACGTCGATGACCACTTGGCCGGGGGAGAGGCAGTTGGCACCGATAATCCCGGCCCTTCCAGCGGCGGCGATCAGCAGCTCTGCCCGACGGCATTCGGCCGCCAAATCGGCGGTGCGGGTGTGGCAGAGGGTGACGGTGGCGTTCCGGTTCAGCAGCAGCATAGCTGCCGGCCTTCCGATGACCAGACTGCGCCCCACCACCACGGCGCGCCTGCCGGTAGGCTCAAAACCATAGTAGTCTAGCAGTTCCAGGCAGGCCTGAGCGGTGCAGGGGGGATAACCCTGCCCGTCACCGGAGAATACACTGGCCAGGGAACCGCTGGTGATGCCATCCACATCCTTGACGGGGGAGAGGGCGGCACACACCGCCGCCTCGTCCAAGTGTCTGGGCAGAGGACGGAAAAGGAGGCAGCCGTGAATGGCCCCGTCCTCGTTGATCCGGCGGATGACCGTCAGCAGTTCCTCCTGGGTGCAATTGACTGGCAGGATAAAATGCTTTACAGAAATTCCGATCATTTCACAGCGCTTGCAGGCCCCACGCTCGTAGGAGAGATCCTCCGACCGCTCTCCCACCCGGACGATGGCCAGGGTGGGAGAAATGCCGCGGGCCCGCAGCCTCTCCGCCTGTCCGCACAGGCGTTCGGTGAGCGCGGCGGCCACTGGCGCCCCCTTCCAAAGCTCTGCCATCAGGTGTACCTCCCCATCACCGACTCATAGATCTGTTCGGCGCGCTTCCAGTACTGCTCCACAAGGCCGTCAGCTTCGTCATTCATGGCCTCCGCATACGGCCGGTCGGCCATGCTCTTGGTATTCACCTTCACGTTGAGCCATGCCCCATAGAGGGCACCCCAGCATAGAACAGCCCCGGTTCCCACATCGGAGAGCACCATCACGCTTCCCTTGTCCAGCATCTCACTGTGAAGGTCAATTGCCTCACAGCAAAGCCGGAGGATCTCCATGGGTGCGGCGGCGGCGTCTCGCAGACAACGCTCCATCACCTCACCCCGGCTCGGGTCCTCCTTCGGGATGGCGTAGGCCCGCGAGAGGGGCTCAAATGCGGCGGCGTCGGTATCCACCAGGCCCAGCAAACGGGCACGGAGGTCCTCCGCCCGCGCCATCAGGCCGTTGACATCCTCCTCCACTGCGGCGTATTTTTGCTTGCCCACGGTGTAGTTGCCAACCATGGTACACAGGGCCGCG
>ENA-OQDA01000817-OQDA01000817.1-human-gut-metagenome-genome-assembly--contig:-NODE-817-length-11931-cov-1.832345_pt1 | contig 11931 bp, 17 predicted proteins | sample MGYA00242771_ERZ504603 | MGnify/ENA primary metagenome ERZ504603 (study PRJEB26092, sample SAMD00036328) | human gut metagenome | host: Homo sapiens | study: EMG produced TPA metagenomics assembly of...
TTACCACCAGCGATTGACCTTAAATTCCCCAAGGGTCTGTATGCCAGATCCAACTCTGAGCTGCACGTCTTTGTATTGATCGTTTCCCGGGACGTAAGTGTCTGGTCTAATTCCAGATCACCTATGATATTCCGAAGCGTTGTAGCATGTCAAATTTTCAATCGCCATAATCGGGCTTGCGACACCATAGCAGAACAGCTTCGGATCTGTAATCTGATAGAATACAACCGTGTCAATCTGCATCGTAACATTATCCTTCGTGATCACAGCCTGCGGTTCAAAGTCGACTACCTGCTCTTTGAGGTCAATTTTTCTTGCTACCCGCTCGATAATCGGAATCTTAAAGTGGATTCCCACACTCCATGTCGCCTGATAAGCTCCAAGCCGCTCTATGACAAGCGCCTGTGCCTGATGTACGATTTTAATACAGGAGATTAAAATCGCCACAACCAGAATCAGAACAATGATTCCGAGAATCGACATAATAGTAGATGCACCAATACCTTTCATATTACTTTTCCTCCTTTATTATAGGGAAAAGCCTTACGGTTTACAACACTTTCCCCTTAAGTTACACAGCATTTGCCGCAAACGATATAGTGCTTTCTGCAAAGTAGACATTAAACACACAAATATATACCTCACCTGCAGCGTAAGTAATAAAACAGATGCTGTCACAGCAGTTTCCTTTGTTTCATTGGGTAAAAATTTAGAATGCCCTGGCAGTTAAATACCAGAAAAACCGATTGTCCATCAGATGAACATAAATAGAATGATACATGTAAATTTTTAGAATGTAGATTCCTTATATAAGAAATAAAGATACTTCCCTTTCCCTAATATAGATAGATATTAGAAAAGATACCCTTACCTTAACACATCAGAAAACAAACTACAAGAAAAATAAATATAAATTTAACGAAGCAACAAGCAGTGCGAAAAGAACAGGCAAACTCTGTGTCATGCTTGCATGTAAACAGAAGTTTGTCTGCTTCTTTTCATTCGGCGACTGCCGATAGCGAAATGGAGCATATGCGGAATTGAGCTGGCACTGCGGAAGCTGACGAAATGTTCCGCGCAAGAGGGCGTGTATTGCAACGTTCGTCAGGGCTTCGCCGGAATTCCTCACTTTTGCAACACACGCCTTCTTGCACTTACACTTTCGCCAGCTTAAGTTTATAATTTCAGACAGAAAAGAATCGACTTCACGCTGCTACAGACTTCCAGTCAGAAGTTTTTCCTTCGTCTATAGGGAAGTGTTCTCCTATATCCTGCCCCGTATCACGTATATATCGCCTTCAAACAGATTCTCTTTAAAGCAAATTGCTGATTTATTTTTTCGACTGTACCTGCGGAACGTAGCTCTGCTAGCTGCCATCTATAAAAATATATTTGGCTTAAACTTTCAGCGTTTGCCAATTTCTTTTTTCATAAATGAAGGGCCGATTTCACATTTAGAAATCAGCCCCTTTTGCCTACATTTCAATCTGCGCCAATACGAAACTGTCGGTACGAAACGCCTCGTCCGCCTTCGCCGCAACCTCTGTATGCGCCTTGCTTGCCATCAACGCCTCGAAGGCCGCCTTATCCTTCAAATCAACAATCATAGTAACCACATTACTCGGGCCTGCTAAGCCCAGATTCCTTGCCGCCGTAATCGCTTCAATCTCCGGCACGCTGTCCTTCATCCCGCGCATTTCAGCCATTTTCTTTTCTACCACTTCATCAGACACACCATCTTTTATCGTACACATAAAAATATGACGAATCATCTTTGTCTCCTCCTGTTTTCTTAAAATTTTTCTGCCCAGCTTTTCAGTTCAGAAGCCTTCGCTCTTGCGCCAAAGCGTTTTCCTTCTTTCAGGTTGGCTCCCTTGCAGGAATCTTTGAGCTCTGCATTGGTGTTTCCCATGCCACTCATACCGGATGTAGCAAAGGGAATGACCGTTTTCCCCGTAAGATCATACTGCTCCAAAAATGTGTTGATATGGTCGCGCTACATACCACCAGATCGGGAAACCCACGAAAATCCGGTCATACTGTTCCATATTCTCTACTTTCCCCGCTATCGCCGGCCGGAAGGATTTATCCTCCATCTCCCTGCTGCTTCGGCTTTTTTTTGTTCGTCCAGTCCAAATCCGCATTGGTATAAGGCTCTGCCGGACGGATTTCATATAAATCCGCGCCGACTGTCTCTGCTAAAGTATTTGCCAGCTTCGCCGTTATTCCGCTGGCAGAAAAATACGCCACTAAAGTTTTGCTCATTTTAGGTACCTCCTTATAAAGATTAAGCTGTAAAAAGATTCCAGACGAATTGTTTCGCACTACGTGCTCCCACAATTCTGCAAAATATTCGGAATCTTATAAATAAACGACGGTTTCTGAAAGTTCTTTTCTCCGGCTATGCGGGGCAAGGGGCCCTGTTCCTTCCGCGGCATAGCCCAAATCGAGCATCATCAGTACTTCTTCATTTTCCGGCAGTGCAAGCTCCTTTGCCATGACCTCCGGATCAAAGAAATTGATCCAACAACTGTCCACCCCGTTTGCCTGAGCCGCCAGCATCAGGTGGGTCGCTACGATTGTCGCGTCCTCCACGCCGGAATCCCGCTTCTCTCCCGGATAAGTAAATACATTCTCCTTATCATACGCGACCACAAGGACTGTGCCTGCCCCGTAACGGCAAGGCGTTACCTTATCGATTTTCGCCAGCCCTTCCTCTGTCTGAACCACATAGATTTTCTGTTCCTGCAGGTTCTTCGCTGTCGGAGCCAGACGTCCCGCCTCCAAAATTGCGTCCAACTGTTCTTTTTCTACCTGCCGTCCGTCGAACTTCTTGCAGGAATACCGGTTTTTGATTACTTCTGAAAATTCCATTTTTCCTTACCTCCCACTTATAAAATCGTCATAAACCACTCCACCGTCTCCGGTTTCTGGTGATGCAAAAACAAGGTTTCTCCGCCGTCCAACGCTTCGATTGCCTTTATGTCCTCCACGCTCAATGAAAAATCAAACACGTTGAAATTTTCCTCCATGCGCGCTCTGCGAACAGACTTTGGAATCACGACCACACCGCTTTGTACAAGAAAACGCAAAGCAATCTGTGCCGCAGATTTTCCGTACTTTTTGCCGATTACGGTCAAGACGGGATTGGTGAATATATCCATCTTTCCTTCGGCAAACGGCCCCCATGACATGATGTTGTGTACCGAACTCTTCCATGATTTGCTGCGGTTCGGTTTGCTGGTTGAAACATGGGTTTCCACTTGATTTACAGCCGGAACAATTTTCCATATTACCGGCAATGTCGATAAATGATCCGGTAAAATTGCTCACGCCGATAGCTCGAAGTTTTCCTTCTTTATATGCTTCTTCCAATGCCCGGTATGCGCCTAACGGTCGCAGAATGGTTGGTGAAGCAACATCAGGTCGATGTAATCCGTCTGCAACTTGCGCAGGCTCTCGTCTATGGAAGTCTTCGCCTTTTCATAGCCGTAGTTGGAAATCCACACTTTCGAGACCAAAAAATCTCTTTGCGCTCGATACCGCTTTTTTGCACGGCATTGCCTACACCCTCTTCGTTGTGATAGGCTTGCGCCGTGTCAATCATCCGATAACCGACTTTCAGGGCATCGCTTACGCAGTGTTCGCACTCGGCAGGCGAAACCTGATAGACACCGTAGCCCATCTGGGGCATTTCAACACCGTTGTTTAATATTACTTTATTCATTGAAATATCCATTTTTTAATTTCTTCTGATTTAGCAGGCAGACGAATCCCTTTTCTTATTTTCAAAGCAGGATAACCTTTCTTTAGCGTGGCATCGGCTTCCGACATAGGGCTTTCGTAAGATGTACAGAAAGGAAATATCACCTTGCCTTTCAGTTGTTCGCTGTAATTGTCAAGAAAAGTACGGATCACTGCCGGTTCTTCATGCCACCAAATAGGGAAACCGACAAACACCGTATCAACCTTTGCGAAGTCAATATCAATCGGTTTAATAGCCGGTCGAAGCGACTGATTGAGGTGTTCCTGCGTGCAACGGGATTGCTCGTTTACCCAATCTACATCTTCCGATGAATAGGGTTGTTCGGGTAAAAGCCGAATCATTCTGGCTCCTGTCACTTCCGCAACCTGCTTGGCGGCAAGTTCGGTATTGCCGGAATGTGTGAAATATACGACGACTGTTTTCATGTTGCTATCATTTTTGTCTGCGCCTGTACTGTATTACCGCATGACATGGCTATCGCCACGGTCATTGCAAGGACATACTTGAATATGTTCATAATTATCAGGATTATGGAATTATTCAATTAGCCCAATCTCTTTGAGCCATGATGAAATGTTCTGCTCGTTGATTCGTCCGCTCGTCAGCCCTTCGCCGGTCAGATGCTCGGCATCGGGAGTGAGTTCCACGATACGTGCCAGCGTTTCGTCTCGGTAAGTTGCCGAATAAGTGCAGAACGGCACGACGGTCTTGCCGGAGAAGTCGTAGCTTTCGGCGAAGGTGGCGATGATCATCGGAGCTGTATGCCACCAAACGGGGCTACCGATGAAGATAACATCGTACTGTTCCCAATTTTCCACATTGTCGGCAATAGCCGGACGTGCATCGTTGTCCCGTTCTGCAAGGGCGACTTCCGTACATTCAGTATAATCTGTAGGATAAGGAACTGTCGGCTCTATCCGAAAAAGGTCGGCTCCGGTCTGGCTGGCAATCTCCTGCGCCATACGTTGTGTCGTTCCTCCCCAACTGAAATAGGCAACCAGAATTTTGCTGTCGCTTTCGGGAGTATCGGGATTCTCCCCCGGATTGTTCGGATCGTCGGGGTTGTCCGGGTTATCAGGTTCTTCCTGATCGCCCGGTTCCTCCTCGTCCGGTGTTTCGGGTGTTTCAATACCCGGCATTTCAGGTTCATTTTCATCTTCGGGCGAACAAGCTCCGAACATTGCGATGGCCGCAGCCATCATCAGGAAAATCAAATACTTTTTCATACTTAACTATTATTTATGGTTTCAAGTTTTTATCCGACTGCAAAATTACGGGCGTTCCTCCACTCGGTACGAACAAAAAATACGGGTGTAATTACCATTTTTTCAGAAAATGAAATCGGACGAATCGGGGCATCCGCACGGCAACATCAAAAAACCGAAATAATAGCATTTTCAACCGCATTTCTTGTAAAGCCTCGCTGAAAGGTTCTCTCTAACTTTGCAATGTCGAAAATCAATAAGAATGTAAATCTCTGTTGGAAAGGTTATTTTCGATGATATAAAGGAGAAGACTAATATAAAATGATAAAAAGATGAAGAATAGAGAATTAGGAAAAAGCGGATTATATGTATCCGCCATCGGATTGGGGTGCATGGGCATGAGCCATGCTTATGGTGCGCCTGCCGATAAACGGGAAATGTCGGAATTGTTGGCTAAAGCCGTAGAAATCGGTTATACGTTCTTTGATACCGCCGAAACTTATGGTACGACAGAGAATCCTCACGATAACGAGGAGTTGTTGGGAAATGCCTTAAAACCGTATCGCAACCGTATCGTGATTGCGACTAAATTCGGACTTCGTTTCGATACGGAGAGCGGAAAGATTCCTTACCCGTTGATTACCGATTCACGCCCTGACACTATCCGTCGCAGCGTGGAAGGTTCGCTGAAAAGGTTGCAGACCGACCATATCGACCTTTACTACCAGCACCGCGTGGATGTGGGTGTACCGCCCGAAGAGGTTGCGGGCGTAAATGGCCGATTTGATAAAAGGAAGGGGACAAAAATCCTCCACTGGGGGATTTCGGAAGCCACGGAAGAGGTGATCCGCAGGGCACATAGTGTCTGCCCGATTACCGCCGTGGAAAACCGTTACTCCATGATGGCACGGCACTACGAATCGCTTTTTCCCGTGCTCGAAGAATTGGGTATCGGGTTCGTCCCGTTCTCTCCGCTTGCCAACGGCCTGTTATCCGACCAATACACGGCTTCATCTCGTTTCGAGGCCGGAACGGATTACCGTGCTTCCATGCCGCAGTTCCGTCCCGAAAGTTTTGCGGAGAACCGGGAGTTGCTCGGACTGGTACGCCGTTTGGCCGAAGAAAAGAACGCCACCCCGGCACAAATATCCCTTGCATGGATGCTCTGCAAGAAAGCGTGGATCGTACCTATTTCCGGGGGACACGCAAGTTCAGCCGATTGCAGGAAAACGCCGGAGCCTCGGATATAGACCTGACAGCAGATGAGGTGAGACAGATAGACAAAGCATTGGACACGATGCGGATGTCGGCGGTATTCGGTGGAACAGCCATAAAATCCTGAAGCCATGAAGAAAGATACGACAAAAAGTTTATTCCTGTTCTGGCTTTGTGCCGTGTTGCTTTACTTTATTGCCAACCTGCAAAAAGTGGTAATGCCGGGTGCGATATTCAACGAGTTGCAGGAACATTTTTCGGCGACCGCAGGAAGTGTTACCGGCATCGGAGCGATATTCATGTACACGTATGCCATCAGCCAGTTAGTAGTCGGGTTGTTGGTGGATCGTTTCAGCGGTGCGCGTGTTATGGCTTGGGGAGGTCTGGTACTGTGTGGCGGCAGTCTCTTGTCTGCTGTCGCGCCATCTCTTTGGCTACTTTATGTCGCCCGCTTCATGGTGGGGTTCGGTGCTGCAAATATCTATTTGAGTATTACAAAGGAAACGAGCCGCATCTATCCGAACAGCTTTGCCATGATGTTGGGCTTTGTCATGGTAGGCGGTTATTTGGGCGGAGTGATGGGCAATGCTCCTTTCATTGCCGGGGTACAGATGATGGGTTGGCAGCAGGCTTTGTTGTTGGTCGGAGGCATAGCAACCTTAATCTATCTCGCCTATGCCGGATTGAAATGCACGCTTCCCATGCCGGAAGTGGTACAGACCGCCAAATTCGACTATCATCGTTTTTTTGAAGTGTTGAAAGTACGCCAGAATATCCATATTCTCGTTTGCGGCGGTTTCCCGTTCGGGCTTTATTTCGCGATACAAAGCATCTTCGGTAAAAAATTCTTGGAAGATTATTCGGGTATGAATCCCGAAAGTGCCGGATGGGTTCTTACCGTATTGATGGTCATAGGTGCTGTCAATAGTCTGCTGGCTCCTGCTTTGAGCAAGATGTTGAAGAACCGTCGCCGTCCGTTGATGTTCTTTCTGCGTGTGAACCGCAGCCGCATTTCTGTTAATTGTCGGTTGCCTGTTGTCGGGAGTTCATTCTCCGTGGTTGATAAACGGAGCCTTTATTCTGCTTGCCTTTGCCGGAAATATCTCGCCGGTCATTGTCGCATTGGTGCGCGAGTCGAATCACAACGATATTTGGGGTGTGATGTTAAGCGTCTATGCTTTTCTGGCCTATATCGTGACAGCCGTTATCGGTCATTCCACGGGATGGATAATGGAACTTTTCCCGCCGCAGGTGGTGGATGGAGTGCATATTTACGGCAATGATTCCTATTTAGCGGCATTTGCCGTATTGCTCGTCATCGCCTTGTTTGCCGCTTATAGCGGTTTCCGGTTAAAAGAATCGAACGGTAAGGATATTTCTAATGAAATCAAATAGCACAATGGAATACAGAGTATTAGGATTGAGCGGATTGAGAGTGTCCGCCATCGGATTGGGCTGCATGGGTATGAGCCATGACTACGGAGAGCCTGCCGATACACATGAGATGAAAGAGTTGCTGGCGTATGCCGTGGATATGGGGTACACTTTTTTCGATACGGCTGAAGTGTACGGGACTCCCGACCGTCCGCATCATAACGAGGAGTTGCTGGGCGAAGTGTTAAGGCCGCTACGCAACCGGGTTGTCATCGCCTCGAAATTCGGTTTGAGATTCGATGCTCCCCAATCATCCGGGCCGCACGCATTGATACCGGATTCGCGTCCCGAAATGATCCGTTATTCGGTCGAGGAATCGCTCCGTCGTTTACAGACCGACCGCATCGACCTCTATTACCAGCATCGTATCGATCCGAAGATTTCCCCGGAGGAGGTGGCCGGTGTCATGGCAGACCTGATACGGGAGGGTAAAATCCCTCCATTGGGGGCATATCGGAAGCAACGGAGGAGTATCTGCGTCGTGCCCATAAAGTCTGTCCCGTTACAGCCATTCAGAACCGTTACTCGATGATGGCGCGGTGGCACGAGAATCTGTTTCCCCGTGCTCGAAGAGTTGGGTGTCGGATTCGTGGCATTTTCCCCCGTTGGCGAACGGGTTATTGACGGATTGTTACACGGCCGACACACGATTCGACACCAAGACAGATTACCGTGCATCCATGCCGCAGTTCCGTCCCGAAAGATTTTGAACAGAACCAAAGGCTGTTCAGCTTTATAGAGCGTCTGGCAGATGAATACCATGCCACACCCTCGCAAATCGCATTGGCGTGGATGATAAACAAGCATCCGTGGATTGTGCCCATTCCCGGCACGCGCCATCTTTCGCGATTGAAGGAGAATATCGGGGCTGTGGATATACACCTGACAACAGAGGAAATCCGGCGTATTGATGCGGAACTCGATACAATAGGCATGAGCGATGTGTTCGGAGGTTCCCCTATAAAAAGTAAATAGATAGAACGAAGAAATATGAAACCAAAAGTAATATGTCATATCATGAGTTCCGTCGATGGGCGGTTACTCGACAATCGCTGGACGCAGCCGTTCGGCGAAACGGATAAAACAGAGTTGTTGAAGGTTTACGCGGCTATCGGCCGTGAACTGAATACCGATGCGTGGATGTTCGGGAAAAACACGGTTTGCGCTGTATTTCCTGAAAAATCGAACAAAGGGAATACACCCTTCTCCAGAACCGCTTCTGTTTTCATGGGAGAGCGGCACTCCGAGAGAATGTTTATCGTGTCTGATCCCGACGGCGACATACTCTTTACCTCCTCCACCTTGCGTGGCGATAATATCCTCGTGGTTTTAGGCCGGAACGTCACGGAAGAATATCTCGCGTTCCTGCGCGGGATGCGTATCTCTTATGCTGTCGTGGAAGACGCAACCGATTTGCACGCAGGTCTTGAAGCGGCCAATCGTGAGTTCGGTATCCGTTCGGTATCGGTGCAGGGCGGAGGAATATTGAACGGAGCTTTGCTGAAAGAGGGAGTTATTGACGAGTTAAGTTTAGTCGTTTATCCCGGAATCGACGGGCTTGCAGGTATCCCCTCTGTTTTCGAGTATATCGGGAGTAAAACCGATTGCCCGGCAAAAGGTCAAAACCTGCAACTTCTTTCGGTAGAACAACGGGAATACGGGGTTGTCTGGCTCCGATATAAATTTCACTTCAATAATAAATAGACTATGAAAAAGATGGTAGGAATAATGTTATTGCTTTGCTCGATAATGCCATTTATGGCTTGTACATCTACTGAAGACGAGCCTTATAAACCGGAGACAGAGCAACCGTCAGATGATCCGAACAATAATGAAGAAGAGGATAATGATACGACACCCGTTTACGGTCATCTGACCACGGCCAATACCGTGAGCGATGTTGTCAATCATGAGGCTTTTAACGGATTCGGACGATTCATACTCCCGGCAGAGCGGAGCTATAACGATAATATGACATTGCAGAATGTGGCGAGTATGCTCCCGTATCATAATTACATAACGGGCGAAAGAGCGGTCGAAACCATCAACACGATGATCGATTACGTGCATGACGGGAACACGCTCTTTTATGACATTTATTCGGATGCGGATAAGCAGGCGGATTCCCGGAAAAACAATACGGGAGTGTTCTTTTTTCGGGGAGAACCCGGCAAACCGTTCGCAATCGTGTGTCCCGGTGGAGGTTTCTCGTATGTGGGAGCTATCCACGAGGGATTTCCGCTTGCCATCGCGTTGAGCAAGATGGGTTACAACGCTTTTTCCATCCAATATCGCACGGGCGGGGCGCAGGTCGCTTGCGAAGACCTTGCCGGGGCCATCGACTTTATTATGCGCCATGCCGAAGAGTTGCAGGTATCGACCGACGACTATTCGCTCTGGGGCGGTTCTGCGGGGGCACGTATGGCAGCTTATCTCGGCTCTTACGGGACGCAGGGGTTCATCAGTGCGGTACATCCGCGTCCGGCAACGGTCGTGATGGGTTATACCGGGCACTCCGATTATACGCGCAACGATCCCCCGACATATGTGGTTATCGGCGATAACGACGCCATCGCGAGCGCGTCGGTCATGCGTCAGCGGGTGGAGAATCTTCAGGCCATAGGCATTGATGCCGAATTTCATCTGTTCCCGAATCTGCGACATGGGTTCGGATTGGGTATAGGAATGAGTGCAGAGGGCTGGGAAAAAGATGCGGTCGCATTCTGGGAAAAAATACATTTCCCGTAAAAATGGAAAATCCAACCGTAAATAACGTAAGGGGAAATTGCCGGCCCCTTTCTACCTTTGCAATGTCCGTAAAACATATAAATAGATAATAATGAAAAAGATAATCACAACCGTATTGTGTGCGACAATGGCTGTATGCAATACATTAAATGCACAAGAGAATATGGAAAAGAAAGAGAAAATGCCGTTCACATACGTGGATATCAAAACAATTAAAAGTCACAACAGTAATCCGTGGGGATTGGTCTATAACGGTGCTATCACGGAAAACAAGGAGGGAGCGGTGAGTATCCACTCCATCACTTACGAATTGAACGGTCTGAAAATCGCCGCCAATGTCTATACCCCCGCAGGATATGACCGGGCGAAAAGCTATCCCGCCCTTGTCGTCGCCCATCCGAACGGTGGCGTCAAAGAGCAGGTCGCGGGATTATACAGTCAGCGTATGGCAGAGGCAGGTTATATCTGTCTTGCGTTTGATGCCGCTTATCAGGGAGCCAGTGAGGCAACCGCGCAGTACGGACAAGCCTGCCAACCGTATCGAAGACATCCATCGTGCTGCCGATATTCTGGCGCAATATCCGGGTGTCGATCCTGCCCGTGTCGGTATTCTCGGCATCTGTGGCGGTGGCGGCTATACGTTAAAAGCCGCGCAGACAGACAAGCGTTTCAAGGCGGTAGCCACGTTGAGTATGTTCAACACGGGACTGGTGCGCCGTAATGGTTTTCTCGATTCGCAGATAAACGAAGTTCAGCAGCGTCTTGCCGATGCCTGTGCCGCACGTCAGAAAGAAGCGGAAACCGGGGAACCCGAATATATCGGCGACATGAGCGGAATGACACCGGAACAGGCCGCAAAACTCCCCTTCGACCTTTACCGTGACGGATACGAGTATTACCTGCAAAGCCACGCGCACCCCAATTCTACATTCAAGTACACCAAAAGCAGTCTGGTAGATCTTATGGCATTCGACGCGAGCGAAGGAATGTATCTTATCAACCAACCGTTGTTGATGATTGCGGGAAGTATCGCGGACACGTTCTACATGACCGAACTGTGTTACAGCAAGGCCACGGGAACATCGGACAAGGAGCTGTTCTTTATTCCCGGTGCTACGCACATCAAAACTTACTTTGTGCCGGAATACGTGGAACAAGCCGTAGTTAAGTTGACGGATTTTTTTCAACAAGAATCTGTAAGCTATGAGCCTAAAAGTTAGTGAAATAGTATCATTCATAGCCATAAGCCTCCTTGTCGGGGCTTTGGCTTCTTGTGGAAACAGCAAGCCTGAACGTGTACCGGAAGGATACCATATCAATTTTTTCGGAAACATCGCCCAATCCGAAAGAACATAAGAGAGTGCTGGTTATTTCCGGAAGCCCCCGTAAAGGAGGTAATACCGATTTATTGTGCGACGCCTTCGCACGCGGAGCGAAAGAGGCCGGAGGATATGTGGAGAAGGTGTTTCTTGCCGATTATAATATCGGCTATTTCTCGGAAGAGGACGTGCAACGGGTAGGAAAGCGGGCAAATGAGGCCGGGGATGATGTCCCGATGCTCGT
>ENA-OQDA01000819-OQDA01000819.1-human-gut-metagenome-genome-assembly--contig:-NODE-819-length-11905-cov-4.735269_pt1 | contig 11905 bp, 11 predicted proteins | sample MGYA00242771_ERZ504603 | MGnify/ENA primary metagenome ERZ504603 (study PRJEB26092, sample SAMD00036328) | human gut metagenome | host: Homo sapiens | study: EMG produced TPA metagenomics assembly of...
ATCTTTGCGTATAGGGAGAAATTGATGATCTGCTGAATCGGCAAGTGTTTGAAACTTTTTGTTTTGTGATGTACTTCGCTCAGCATGAAAAGTATCTAAAAATTTCAAAAATAAGCTCGCAAGGATATGGGTTTTTAAAATGCATATTATATTTACAATCACTATATGAAATGGTATTATAAACTGCGTTACAAATAAAGGCATCGCAGAAAGGAACTGCATTCGCCAGATTTTAATCTTTGTGGAGATACATATGGATTCACCATGCGATTGTCCTAGCCTAAGGGCGAACACAGTTCACTCCTACGTTGTTGCTTCGCTACGCTTATCTTAAAAAATAAAACTTTTTGAAAGCACCCCCAAAAAACAATTTGATATTACGAATGAATATTCACGTAGGCCGAAGCAGAAATCGCCGGTCAGCTTGAAAAGGCATAAAGGAGTGTTTGATGATGCAAGATACAATGGTGCTGGAATTCCCGATGGATCACAACCTGGTGGCTTCCCATGAAAAAAAGGCAGATCGTGAAAACGACCGGATAATGCATTTTGGTATGCAGAGAAAGATTGTTTCCCATATGACTTCCGAATCCTGGAAAACTATTCCGCACGTAACCTATATGTATGAACCGGACGTGACGGATTTTATGCAGGAATACCGCGCACTCAGCCACGATGCAAGCCGGAGGCATAAGATTACAGTGAATACAATCATGCTGAAAGCCATTGCAGAGGGCCTGAAGGCCGCTCCGGCCCTTAATGCCCATATTGATTACCGCGAAAGGACTGTTCGTGGTAGCGTAACGGTTTTGGATCATATCGATATTTCCGTTCCGTGGTGCCTGCCAAATGGCGAGATGATGACAGTCAATTTGCGGGATGTCGGTTCGAAATCGCTCGATGAGCTTGCGGCCTATATTGAGGAGATTGGCCGCAAAATGAAAAAAACGGATTTCAATGAGGCAATGTATGAGGTAGCTTTCGCCGAAACGATGGGCCATCTCAAGCGGCTGCACCTCGTGCGCGTGCTGCGCCGCCTGTTCGGCTCCAAGGTGGGGAAGCACCGGGTGAAAACGCTTTCCGGGAAGGCAAAAAAAGCCTACCGCAAAATACCGGCGAGCGACCGCCTGACAAAAGCGGATTTGGAGCAGGGAGCGTTACGGTATCCAATATCGGAAGCATTTACAGGGAGCAGCACGGTGCAACCGCATTGTTGGAGATTGTCCCACCGCAGATTTTTGCGGTGGCAGTCGGAGCTTTGCAGGAAAAACCTGGCGTTTATACCGATCAAAACGGTGTGAAGCAGATTGGAATTCGTCAGGTGATGCCCTTGTGCTTGGCGTTTGACCATCGTGCCGTTGATTTTGAAGCGTTGGTGCCCTTTATGCGATCTATGGATCGCTTGTTTGCCCATCCATCGATCATTCACCAGTGGTAAGAAAGAGGCTGTTGCAAAATGCTTTACATGTTGCAACAGCCTCTTTTTAATATGTTGACATACTGTTGTCATTTTTGCAGGGTATGATAAAAACAACAGAAGTTGTATAGAAAGGGGCAGAAACATATGATCGAGCTTCCAGAAAGCCATGTTATTGCAGGCCAAATGAGAGAAGCACTCTCTGGAAAACGGATTCTTTAAGGTGGAGGCGGATCATTCACCCCATAAGTTTACATTTTATCAGGGCGACCCTGCTACTTACCCGCTGCTGTTGGAGGGGCTAGAGGTCAGCGGGGCGCGCCCTGTCGGCGGCATGGTGGAACTCTTGCTGGGAGATATGCGGATGACATTTGGCGACGGCGTCAATTTCCGGCTGCTTCCGGCCATGGCGAAACTGCCCATGAAGTATCAATTACGGATCGAATTTTCAGACCACACCTCGCTGGTCTGCTCGGTGCAGATGTATGGCGCGATGCTTGCGTTTCGGAAGGGAGAGCAGGAGAATCCCTACTACCAAATTGCCCGGCAAAAGCCGACCCCCTACGCGGAGGCGTTTAACTGCGCTTATTTTGGCAGCCTGCTTTCAGAGCTGAAACCATCCGCGAGCGTGAAAGCCTTTTTGGCAACGGAGCAGCGTATTCCAGGCCTTGGAAACGGCGTGTTGCAGGATATCCTATTTCAGGCGCGAATTCATCCGAAATCGAAAGTATTCCTGTTGTGTGATGCGGAGCTGGACAGGCTTTACCACAGCGTGAAAGAAACGCTTTGCGCCATGCGGGCAGGCGGCGGGAGGGATACGGAACGGGATCTATACGGTCATAGCGGGCAGTATCGGGTCATTCTTTCCAAAAACACGCTTGCTATGCCCTGCTCGGCCTGCGGCGGGCCGCTGAAACGGCAAGCGTATCTGGGCGGGAATATTTATTTTTGTCCCGTCTGCCAGCCCTGTGCACAATAAGGTCAAATTTTCCTTACGAAACGTTCATATTGATTTCGCATATTCTTATTTTCTGCGTCACACACTTGCAATATTTGCATTCTATACTAAAGCCAAGATAAACGAAAGGGGATGATAGAATGTAAAAGCTCCAGCTGGTCAACTGCTTTTTTCCCACACATATCAAACAGATAGGTAAGCTTTTTTGTTTCTCTTTTTCATGCATTTCCTCTCTTTTCACACACTGTCCCCGCTGCCGGAACAGAACCCTCCGGCAGGGGAGGACAGACAACCTACAATCCCCTCGCAAGAGGGTTCCTATATAGATTGCTTCTTCATTTTTTCTCCTTTCTTTCCCCCTCATTTTCAGAAAAATCGCCGGTTGACCGCCGGCGATTTTTCTGTGTCTATCCATAAAAAGGAGCGTCGTTCTCCATCGGTTGCATTTTGTATCTCATTGTCGTATAATAAAAATTATTCAGTCAAAAGGGGGATATTGATATGAAAAGCTGGTTTTTGCGATTGATAGCAGTTTTTATGGCTTTCGTTCTTTGTGTGGCTATCTCTGCCTGCGGGAAAGACGATGCAGGGGAGGAAAACTCTTTGGCGCCTGGCCAAACCGCATCGGGAGAAGTAGATAGCTTTTCCACTGGCAATTCCACACCCTTAGAGCCTGTTTTGCCGCCGGATGAGGAATCCGATGTGCAGCCTGTTGGCGGAGGCGGGGACACGCCTGATACCTTGCCAAATGTGTCTGCTACGCAGGGGAAACCAGGCAGCACTGCATCCAACAAGGCAACACAGCAAAACAATAAGACGACAGTCGCGAAGGAACCAGAATCCCGTACGGTGAAGGTCACCATCCCAGAGGGGTATAATATTATCCAAATTGCAAAAAAGCTGGAGGCGAACGGCGTATGCAGCGCAACGGATTTTATCAATACGGCGCAGACCTATGACTTTTCTTATTATCCGCTGGTAGGGAGCATGCCCAAAAAGCAATACCGCGCCTTTAAGCTGGAAGGATATCTGTTCCCGGATACTTATGAGTTTTATAAGAATATGAAGCCGCAGGATGCGGTGGGGAAATTCCTGCGTGGCAGTAAATCGGTATTGGCAAATTATCCATCTAGCGCAAAGAATTTGAAAAATATGGATGAAATTTTAACGCTCGCTTCTATCATTGAAAAAGAAGCGAAAACGAATACGGATAAAAAGCGCGTTTCCGCTGTGCTTCATAACCGCCTTGCACAGGGCATGAAGCTTCAGGTAGATGCAACGCCCGTATATCTCCGTTCTTATATCCGCGATAATGTGGGAAAATATAAAAATCTGAACAGCAGCTATACTGCCTATTGCAATGCATACAATACCTATAACAGCGCATGTAAGGGGCTTCCCGCCGGGCCTATCTGTAATCCTGGCCGCTCCTCTATTAATGCGGCTATTAACCCTTCCACAGAGGCGGAGTATAAAGATATGCTCTATTTTTGCTCGAAAGGTAGCACGATCTATTACGCCAAGACGCAGGCCGAACATGATGCCAACCTCGAAAAGTATGGAATTGTAATTCCAGGCGTTTGATACAGGCTGCCCAAAGCTCGCCGCAGCGAAGCAAGCTGTGGCGGGCTTTTTAGGTTATTATTTGACACGAGGGCTTACATTTTTGAACCAAATCCTCCCTTCAAACATAGAATAAGCCTGAAAAGGCCTATCAAACAGAAAGGGGTGGTTCCTATCCATATGATGGTACAGGGTCAAAGCATGTCCGAAATCCTGCGCACATGCCCATATGCGCGGGCCGCGGTCCACGGCGGTACATATGCACCGTGCCTTCGTGGTTTCGTCAGCTTTTATCCTTGGGCGCGCGGAACACTGGTGAAAGCGGAGGTGGTGAATCTGCCGGCGGAGGATACCGGCCCGTTTTTTGGCCTCCATATCCATGAGCAGGGCTGCTGTGAGAAGGACTTCACCTGTGCAGGCGGCCATTTTAACCCGACGAACCAGCCGCATCCATTCCATGCGGGAGATCTGCCTGTTCTTTTATCCAACCACGGTTATGCTTATATGACGGTCTATACAGATCGATTTCGCCCGTGCGATGTGATTGGCCGTTCGGTAATCATCCATCAAATGCCGGATGATTACCGCTCCCAACCTGCGGGAGACAGCGGCGAGCGCATCGGCTGCGGAATCATTTTAAAATGCTGAATGACCGGCAATGATACGCCCGCTGCAAATGATTCGTTTCATTTGCGGCGGCGTTGTTTCCTGCTTGCTTGGGCTTTTACGGTCAAGCGCCATATTGCTGATAATAGGCGTCGATTGCGGCCTTTAGACGATCGTCAATATAGATCTTCCCTTGATATGGCCGGTTATAAAGATGCTCAATCACATCGGCCATGGTTACAATCGCACGCGCTTGAAATCCATATTTCTCTTTAATCTCCGCGAGTGCGCTCACCTTGCCGCCCAAGCCTTTTTCCATGCGGTTAAGGGAAACCATCAGGCCTTTGACCTCTACCTTTGCCTGCTCCATCAGGATTGGGAATGTTTCTTCAATCGATTTGCCGGAGGTGGTAACGTCCTCAATGATGACAACTCGGTCGCCATCCTTGAGCTTGCTGCCCAAGAGAATGCCTACATCGCCGTGATCCTTCACTTCCTTGCGGTTGGAGCAGTAACGGATCTCCTTGCCGTAAAGCGCGCTGTAGGCGATGGTCGTGGCCACGCTCAGGGGAATGCCCTTGTAGGCCGGGCCGAACAGCACATCGAAATCGTCCCCAAAATTTTCGTGAATTGCTTTCGCGTAGTATTCGCCTAGCCTGCGCAGCTGAGCACCCGTCACATAGGCGCCCGCGTTCATGAAGAAAGGGGATTTGCGGCCGCTTTTTAGCGTGAATTCGCCGAATTTTAGCACGCCGCTGTCTACCATGAATTCAATAAATTCCTGTTTGTAAGGTTCCATGAGAAGGCCTCCTTTGATGATTTATGATAACGCTTGAAACGCGCTCCATCCAATCAGGTCAATTTGCGGGTGACGGTTTGATAGCCCATAATTTTACAACCCTTCATGCGGTCTATCACAAGCTTTACATGCTCGCGCGGCACGCTGACCAGCGTGCAGTTATCTAGGATTTCTATCCTGCCGAAGCTCTTGCCCGGCAGGCCGCTTTCGCCTGCAACAGCGCCGAGAATATGGCTGGCGCTGACGTGGTGCTTCCGCCCGAGGTTGATGCTGATCTTCTCCATATTTGCATCATCCCGGCAGGGGGGAGGAGGAACGGCGTGCCGCGTTGGGGCGCATATTGCCGCCGCGCTCTCGGCGGCGCGGGTCTCGCTCCATTCGGTTGCGCCTGCTCTCGGCAGCAAACAGCTCGTCATCCGCACGGCTCGGCCTGCGGCCCCCTGCTCTTTTTTCAGGAGCATTTTAATCAGAGCGGCTGAAATATCAAGGGATGCATAATCCTCCAGCAAAGCGTCGGTATAAGGCGTGTATTCCTCCAGGCCGCCTTCCTCCAACACAACGCGTACACGATCGAGGAATTTACGCTCGTTTGTTTCATTCACCTCGCTGCTGGAGGGAACAGCCTTGAGCGTGATTTTCGATTTGGTAAAGCGCTCAATATCGCGCAGCTCATAAATCTGCCTGCGGCCTGTCACAAAGGTAAAGGCACGGCCCTCTTTGCCGATGCGGCCCGTCCGGCCGATCCGGTGGACGTAATACTCCACATCCTGCGGAATATCATAGTTAAATACCGCCGCGATATCCTCCACGTCAATACCGCGCGCCGCCACATCCGTTGCCACCAGGATGTCGATGGAGCCTCTGCGGAAGCCGTTCATAATTTGTGTGCGCTCGCCCTGCTTCATATCGCCGTGTAGGCCGCGCGCTTGATATCCGCGCGCATGAAGCTCTTCCACAAGCTCGTCCACCTGCTTTTTCGTGTTGCAAAATACGATAGAGCGGCTGGGGTTGTAAACATCCAGCAGGCGGCTGAGCACCTCTGTTTTTTTGCCGACGGGCACTTCATAGTAGGTTTGCTCGATGTTGGGCACCGTCAGCTGTTCCCGCGTGATTCTAATGAGCTCCGGGTCGGTTTGATATTGCTTTGTGATCCGCATGATCTCAGGCGACATCGTGGCGGAAAAGAGGATGGTCTGCCGCTCCTGCGGCACATCCTTCAGGATCGTTTCAATATCCTCCCGGAAGCCCATGCTGAGCATTTCGTCCGCCTCGTCGAGGATGATCATGTGCAGGGTGTCAAGCTTTAGCGTGCCGCGCCGCATATGGTCCATCACGCGCCCCGGCGTGCCCACCACGATCTGCGCGCCGCCGCGCAGGGCGGTGAACTGCCTCTCGATCGGTTGGCCGCCGTAGATCGGCACCACCTTTAAAAATGGCTTGTATTTTGCAAATTTTCGGATTTCGTCGCACGCCTGCACAGCGAGCTCGCGCGTTGGGCAAAGGATCAGCACTTGGGTTTTACGCCCGCCGGCCGGGTTGATTTTTTCAATAGCCGGGATGCTGAACGCAGCTGTTTTTCCTGTGCCCGTTTGCGAATGACCAATGACATCCCTGCCGGAAAGAATCATTGGAATACTTGCCGCCTGGATACTAGTGGGCTCTTCGAAGCCCATCTCCTCCACGGCCCGTTGCATTTCATTGGATAGCTCCATGTCAGAGAATTGGATTTTTGCATTGTTTTTTCCTCGTTTTCTGAAAAATAACCGAGCCCGATTTTACATCCAACGCGTTTCAAGCGATACCCCGCGTGGATGGCCGGGCCCGGTGTGATTTATAGCAACCACAGCGGATTCATTGCGAAAATGACTACACTATAGTTTCTGTCAAATAGATCCTGACGATGCAGGGGATTCTTCTTTAACGGCAGGCGGCGTTTCTTCCAAAGGCTTAGGCGGTATGTTCTGCTCTGCCATAGATTTTTGGCAAAGCCGTTTTGATGCTTCAACCAACCCTAGGAACAGCATAAAATATTGCAGTTCTTTCGGCGTTTGGAGCGAAAACTCAAATACGGAAAATACGAGAAATCCCGCCAGGGAGGCAAGGTAGGCAACGCCCATCCTCCGCCATTTCCGACCGCTTCGCAGTAGGTAAAACAAATCGTAAACCAGCAGGCTCAGCACGGCGACAAAAAACAAAATGCTGATAAGGCCGCCCTCAACGAGCAATTCGAAATACAGGCTGTGGGCATGCGGCTGATTGATTCCAAAGCGATTTTGCAGCAAATTGGTCACATTTTCTGTGCCTGCGCCTACGCCGAACAGGGGGTTTTCCGTGAAAACCTTTAAACATCCGCCCCAAATAGCCAACCTAGTAACGGTAGAAACATCAAGCTGCAAAATGGCAAACAAACGCTGATATACGCTTTGCGGCAGAATGAGGAGGATGCCGGCGAATAAGGCGGCAATGCCCACTGCCTGCTTTTTCCCCAAAAACATCAGCACAACCAGCATGACGATCACGGCTAAATATGCGCCGCGCGAATAGGTGGCAGCAATCCCGCCAAAAATTAGAAGAACGCAAACGCCTGCCGTGATTCGCTGCCATTTCTCCTTGAGCTCAAATAGGCTGTAGATTGAAACCGGTAAAATAATAATCAGATAGGCTGCCAGGATCAACGGATTATCAAATGTGGCGCTCGCCCGTGTGGAAACGAAATCGGTTACGATAGAAAAGGGCAAGAATTTAAAGATAAAGTGATCGACGTCTTTCCAGAATGGAATCGGAAACGGAATCTTAAGCTTGATGCACAGCATCTGAAGCAGAGCGACAACGCTCACCGCCGCCGCGCCTATCGTTAGGAAAAACATCGCTTGGCGTAGCCGCTCCCGCCGGTCAATCAGGTTGGAGAGAAAGATATCTCCAAGGAACATCCCCATCCATAACAGTGGAACGAGGATTGAAAAAATTTTGGTGTCTGACCAAAGAAAAGAAATCATCATATAGCACATATAGACGAGAAACACCTTGCCCACTGTGCCGATGCGGGCTTTTTGCTTTGTTTGGCTGAAATATCGCTTAAACACCAAAAAGGTGGACAGAGTGAAAACCGGGGCGATATATTCAGGCAAAAAAGCCGCGCAAAGAAGGGTAATCAGAGCCATTCGCCAGGGAATCCGATCGCTTGGCAGGCAGGAGGCCCTGCTGGTTTGCTTGTTCACACCCATTCTCCTTATAAACAGCCAAACCTTTTAATTGGGCCTGGCCACACGCTTTATCATTATTGTACGGTCATTGCAATGATTAAAATCAGCTTATTTTACAATACATTGAAATAAAAAACAATACATGCGCCTGAATTGTGACGAAATTGTTATACAGGGCTGCTTTTTTCCGGATGGAACTGTGGATTTTTCGAAGAATTAGCCCTGTCAAAGGCATATGAAACGCTTTTTCAGATAGATTATGACGTAATTGTAAACTTTAAAATTAAGCCTTGATTTTTCCAGTGGAAGTGGCTAAAATATGTCTTAGCACTCAAGAAGTTTGAGTGCTAACCAAATGAGTAAATTTTATTTATAGGAGGAGTCTATATGACAATCAAACCGCTTTCAGACCGCGTCGTTGTGAAACTCGTCGAGGTAGAAGAGACTACGAAGAGCGGCCTCATCCTCGCAGCGTCCGCTCAGGAGAAACCGCAGATCGCGGAGGTTATTGCGGTCGGCCCCGGTGGGCTTGTGGATGGCAAGGAAGTTGAAATGTACGTAAAGCCGGGCGATAAGGTTATCACCAGCAAGTATTCCGGCACAGAGGTCAAGCTTGATAAAGAGGAATACACCATCGTCCGTCAGAGCGATATCCTTGCAATTGTCGAATAAGAATTCCGTATTTACTCATCAATATTGTTGGAGGTAATCGATTATGTCTAAACAGATCATCTACGGCGAAGAGGCTCGCAAGGCCCTGCAGGCCGGTATTGATAAGCTGAGCGATACCGTAAAAATCACCCTTGGCCCGAAAGGCCGCAACGTCGTCCTGGATAAGAAATACGGCGCGCCACTCATCACCAACGACGGCGTGACGATTGCAAAGGAAATCGAGCTGGAAGATCCCTTTGAGAATATGGGCGCACAGCTTGTCAAGGAAGTCGCCACCAAGACAAACGACGTTGCGGGCGACGGCACCACCACTGCTACGCTGCTCGCACAGGCGTTTGTTCGCGAGGGCATGAAGAATGTTGCAGCCGGCGCCAATCCGATGGTGGTCAAGAAGGGCATCCAGAAGGCGGTTAACGCTGCTGTGGACGCAGTAAAGGCCAATTCCAAGCAGGTTGCAAATTCCGATGATATCGCTCGTGTGGCTACGGTTTCTTCCGGCGACGAGACGATCGGCAAGCTGATCGCTGAAGCGATGGAGAAAGTTTCTGCGGATGGCGTGATTACCGTTGAAGAGTCCAAGACCGCTGAGACAGACTGCGACGTGGTGGAAGGCATGCAGTTCGACCGCGGCTATGTTTCCCCTTATATGTGCACAGATACCGATAAGATGGAAGCAGTTATCGATGACGCTTACCTGCTGATTACGGATAAGAAGATTTCCAACATCCAGGAGATTCTGCCGCTGCTGGAGCAGGTGCTGCAATCCGGCAAGAAGCTGGTGATTATCGCTGAAGATATCGAAGGCGAAGCGCTTGCAACCCTTCTGGTCAATAAGATGCGCGGCACCTTCACTTGTGTTGCCGTCAAGGCGCCCGGCTTTGGCGACAGGCGCAAGGAAATGCTGCAAGATATTGCGATCTTGACGGGCGGCGAAGTCATCACTGCTGATCTCGGCCTCGAGCTTAAGGATACGCAGATGACGCAGCTCGGCCGTGCGCGTCAGGTCAAGGTTTCCAAGGAGAACACCATCATCGTGGATGGCGCGGGCGATGCAGATGCGATTAAGAGCCGCATCCACCAGATCAAGGTTCAGATCGAAGAGACCACGTCCGATTTTGACCGTGAGAAGCTACAAGAGCGCCTTGCAAAGCTCTCCGGTGGCGTTGCGGTCATCCATGTTGGCGCCGCTACTGAAACCGAGATGAAGGAGAAGAAGCTCCGCATCGAGGATGCGCTTGCTGCGACCAAGGCTGCTGTGGAAGAAGGCGTTGTAGCCGGCGGCGGTGTTGCGCTGATCAACGCGATCCCCACAGTTGAGAAGCTTCTTGCGACGGATGACGCCGATGAGAAAACCGGCGTGAAGATTGTGCTGAAAACGCTGGAAGAGCCGGTGCGCCAGATTGCTGCAAACGCCGGCCTGGAGGGCTCTGTGATCGTCGATCAGATTAAGAAATCCGATAAGACGGGCTATGGCTTCAACTTTGCGACCGAGCAGTATGTCGATATGTTCGAAGCCGGTATCCTTGATCCGACGAAGGTAACCCGTTCTGCGATCCAGAACGCTTCTTCCGTTGCGGCGATGGTTCTCACCACGGAATCCCTTGTCACCGATAAGCCTGATCCGGCTGCGGACGCTGCTGCAAATGCGGCAATGGCGGCACAGGGCGGCGGAATGTATTAATCCGTAACCTTTACGTGTGATAAGCAATTGTTCCGGGCGCATTCTTCTTCATTAACTAATAGCAAGAAATGGAATCGGCGCTGTTGTTCTTTTTTCCGTTTTTGCTATAGGATAGGAGGAAATAAGGGAGGCAGAATAAACCATGGAAATGGATTTTCCAACCTTGGCTGGGCCCACGGATTTCTCTACGCAGGGTAGAGGCGGACAGCCCTGCGGATGTGGAGGCGATGCACCGCTGTTATCAGTGCCCTGAGGTACACAGGTATACGCAGGGGAGAGCCTTTCGGCTGGAGGAATGGCCGGAAATCATCCGGGGCTGGGAAATGGAGCGGCAAAAAGGCGGGTTTATCCGATGGGGGATTGCCCTAACAGGTGACGGCGCGTTGATCGGAGGCATCTATCTTTATCGAAATGACGGCAAGGTTTTTCTCGGATATCTGCTGCATCCTGCTTACTGGGGCAACGGCTATGCCTTTGAGGCGGTCAACCTTGTCAAGCGCTATGCTTTTACGGAATGGAATATAAAGGCATTGCACGCCTCTGTAGATAGGCGCAATTTTGCCTCGATCCGATTGTTGAAAAGATCTGATTTTTGTTGCCTGGAGAGTCAACCTGATGAAGAAATCTATGTATGCAACCATTTTTATGAACAGGCTTAAAAACAGGATCTGTACTCTTGCATAAAAAAATCTCTATGTTATAATAAAAATTGTCGTGAAAACCAATGCAGAGAGGAGAGATTTTGATGCAGAATCAGATCACCAAGCGGACGCGCCTTTTGGATGCGCAGGGAAACGTTGCGGAGCCGGGTTATTGTGTGCATAATCTGTATGACTATGTGCGCAGCGATATTAAGGCAAATCCACTGAGGATTAAGGAGTGGGATTTTTATCAGATCACGGACGAGCGCTATACGATGCAGATGACCATCGGCACCCTTTCCTATGGAGGCATGAGCGGCGTGACGCTCTTTGACCGGCAGACAGGGGAGCGGTTTGAGTGCAAC
>ENA-OQDA01000820-OQDA01000820.1-human-gut-metagenome-genome-assembly--contig:-NODE-820-length-11905-cov-2.185430_pt1 | contig 11905 bp, 15 predicted proteins | sample MGYA00242771_ERZ504603 | MGnify/ENA primary metagenome ERZ504603 (study PRJEB26092, sample SAMD00036328) | human gut metagenome | host: Homo sapiens | study: EMG produced TPA metagenomics assembly of...
GCATCACAGAGGCATCACCACGCGGCGTGCGGGTCACCCCTTGCTGCGGTACCAGGATAGCCTGCGGATCGACGCCTTCGTCTATGCGGGCGCGGACGAACATCCCCGGCAGCAGGACATGCTGCGGGTTAGGGAAGATAGCGCGCAGAGTAATTGAGCCCGTACTTTCATCAACAGTGACGTCAGAAAACTGCAGTGAACCTTTGAGCGGATAGGCCTGGCCGTTCTCCATGACCAGCTCAACGCTTTTGGTATCACCGCCGCGCTGCAGGCTTTCCTGCTTAAGGCGCATGAAGTCATTACTGGACTCCGTCACGTCAACATAGATGGGATCGAGCTGCTGGACGGTAGCCAGGGCATCCGACTGGCCGTTGGTGACCAGCGCCCCTTCGGTGACGCTCGATTTACCGATGCGCCCGCTAATGGGGGAGGTTACTTTGGTGTAGGCCAGGTTGATACGGGCCGTTTCCACGGCAGCTTTGGTGGCGATGACATCGGCATCGGCCTGGCGGGCGGTGGCCACTGCCTGATCGTATTCCTGCTGGCTGATATATTTAGTACCCAGCAGTGGAACGTAGCGTTTCACCGTCAAATGGGCGATAGCGGCCGCGGCTTCGGCTTGGCCTCATCGCCTTTGGCGCTGTTCCACGCCGCCTGGTAGGTCGCCGGATCGATCTGATAGAGCGACTGGCCTGCTTCGACATCACTTCCTTCAACAAAGTTACGCTTCAGAATGATACCGCTCACCTGGGGGCGGACTTCCGCTACGCGAAAAGCAGAGGTTCGGCCCGGCAGTTCGGTGGTGACTGATAGCGGCGCGCTGTTGACGACATGGACCGTCACCTGCGGCGCCCGCGCATGGGTTGGCTGGTTGTCAGAATTATCGCAACCGGGTAGCAATAAGGCCGAGATAATTAAACCGGATAAAAGTGTCACTCTGGCGTGAGTCGTCATGGCGGTTCCTTATAGATTACGTACCCAATCAGGCGGCGAATCTGTGAAAGAAAGAGGGAATCAAAAAGCAGTTTGCCATCCTACAAATAAACGCTGTTGGATGTAAGAGATACTTATTTTTAAGCAGTCAGCAAGGCACGCAAAAAGCAAAAAAATAGGTCACTGTAGTATTGCGATTTATCGCAATTGTAAAAGTTGATAAATAGACATTATTTCAGTGAATGTATTTTCCGGTGATATTCACTTGAATAATTAATTCTCTTTTTGCATCAGGATTAACTTGTCTGCATTTTTGCTAAATAATACTTCATGGCAAATGCTAGATTAATTCTAATTAAGAATATCCTATATTATCTGCTTATCGGGAAGTGGGGCCTTGATGATGGAACAAAGAAAAAGCAAAAGAAGGAGGCGCAGCGCACGCGGCAGCTCCTGATTGAGTCCGCAATCCAGCAGTTCGCCCTGCGCGGAGTAACCAACACCACCCTGACGGATATCGCCGATGGCGGCGGGAGTGACTCGCGGCGCGGTGTACTGGCATTTTGCCAGTAAGACGGAGCTGTTTAATGAAATGTGGCAGCAGCAGCCGCCGCTTAGAGATTTGATTCAGCCCAGTCAGGCCATAGAGTACGAACAGGAGCCGTTAAATGCTTTACGCGAGCGGTTTATTGCAGGCCTGCGCTATATTGCTACGAATCCTCGACAGCGCGCTCTGATGCAAATTCTTTATCAGCGCTGTGAGTTTTCCAGTGATATGCTTTCGGAATACGAAATTCGCCAACGTATTGGTTTTAATTATTCACTCATTGGCGGCATCCTGCAGTGCTGCGTGCGTAACAATATATTGCCAGCCGAAACAAACATTGAGATGATATTAATTGTTTTACACAGTGCTTTTTCCGGGCTGATTAAAAACTGGCTGCTCGATCCGCAACGCTTCGATCTTTATCAGCAGGCGCCTGCGCTGGTGGATAATATAATGGCGGTGGTCTGTGCTGCGCGTTTATCCGGAGGGCCTGCGCTACGGCTGGTGAATCAGTAATGAGGTCTGTTGGCGCAGATAATAAAAAAGGCGCTTCCCCATGCCGAAGAGCGCCTTTTATATCAAGCAAGCAACTGACTAGTATCAGTTCATGCCGTATTTTTTCAGTTTTTTTACGCAGCGTACCACGGTTGATGCCCATCATCAGGGCAGCACGGGTCTGGTTACCGCGGGTGTATTGCATCACCATGTCCAACAGGGGCTGTTCTACTTCAGCCAGTACCAGCTCATAGAGATCGTTAACATCCTGACCATTCAGTTGAGCAAAATAGTTCTTCAGTGCCTGTTTAACCGAGTCACGCAGGGGCTTTTGAGTTACCTGGTCCTGAGAGTTAACGGTAGAAACGGTCAGTACGTCAGAATTTACGCGTTGTTCGAACATAGTTCTGTCAGCTCTTTATTTCTGTTTACGCAAAATTTTCGAAGTATGCCTCCAACGCCGCCAGCTGTTCGCTGGAATCTTCAATGGCGTTGAATGTGCGCCGAAACTGGTCATCCGGAGCGTGTTCCTGGAGATACCAGGATACGTGTTTACGCGCAATTCGGTACCCTTTTGCCTGACCATAAAAGTCGTGCAGTTCCCGAATGTGCGCACAAAGCAAGCGCTTCACCTCTGCCATAGGCAGCGGGGGCAGCAGCTCCCCAGTGTCCAGATAATGCTGGATTTCCCGAAAGATCCAGGGTCTTCCCTGAGCTGCACGTCCTATCATCAGGGCATCCGCCCCCGTATAGTCGAGTACAGCTCTGGCTTTATGCGGGTCAGTAATGTCGCCATTCGCGATAATCGGAATGGAAACTTTCTGCTTAACTGCCCGAATACTGTCGTACTCAGCATCTCCATTGAACAAACAGGCGCGGGTGCGTCCATGAATGGTCAGAGCCTGAATGCCACAGTCTTCAGCCAGTTGGGCAATCTCTACGCAGTTACGGTGTTCCGGAGCCCAGCCGGTGCGAATCTTGAGTGTGACAGGAACGTCCACTGCATTGACGACCTCGGTTAGTATCGATTTCACTAAATCCGGGTACTGCAAGAGGGCTGAACCTGCGAGCTTGCGATTCACTTTTTTAGCCGGGCAACCCATATTGATATCAATAATCTGGGCGCCGCTTTCCACGTTAATACGTGCTGCATCTGCCATTTCTTTCGGATCGCTACCAGCAATTTGCACGGTGCGAATACCGGGTTCATCAATGTGCACCATCCGTAAACGAGATTTGTCGCTTTCCCAAACCTGTGGGTTAGAAGACATCATCTCGGATACTGTCAATCCGGCTCCCATCTCGTAGCACAACGTCCGAAAAGGTCTGTCTGTAATGCCAGCCATGGGCGCTGCGATCAGGCGATTTCTGAGCTGATATTGTCCGATGCGCATGAGTTAAGAAATGACCATACTGTGACTGCAAGGCGGCGTATATTACGCATTTTTTGCACGAGATGAAAGGCCAAACTTTGACCAATCCACTGAGGTGGATCAATGAATTGCCGTAAATGTGAACGCATGAAAATATTTAATCATATAAATCATCGCATTATAAAAATGTGTCGATTTTATATACACATATAATTTTGCGTAACTTCTCATTTTTTCTTCAGCTGCAGACGGTACTGACAAGATATTCTGCTGAATTAATCAGCAAATTACCTCGTCATTGTGTGATCGCTACCTCATTTTAGTACAGGATCTCGGTATCCCCAGAATAGCTGTCCGTAATCTTGCGTTCATTCAACGGCTGCAGCGGGCGATTGTTTGCTGGCCCAACAATGTAGTGAAATTTATCCAACTGTTCGGCAGAAAGAGCAACAGGCGTTTTCAGGACAGACCAGGTGACGCCTTCGGTGCAGGGAGGTGTTGTTAACGAACCACGGTAGCGCCAGTAGGTTTTATTGTCGGGTAAAAGCTGGTGGATATCGACCGGCGAGAAGATGTCCATGCTGCTGTCCTCCATGGTTGGAAAGGACTCCCACAAATTTTGAATCGCCTGGTTCTGTTCACCCACGTCAAACATAACCGCCACAATAGCAATGTCTCCGGATTGATTTTTGTGGAGCAACTGCATCTCCAGCGGATAGGTTTTACCGTTGAGGGTATGTTCACTCGGGGCGTGAAAATCAAATTGTTTTAAATAATAAAGCGTTTCATCAATTTCAATAGAATTAGATGCGTAACTACTCATCGTTGCTTGCAACGTATGGTTAATGCTCCGAAATCTAGTTGGGCCATCGACGTACTGCATGTTTAGCGCGGGGAGACCGAGTTTACTGGTTGTGGTGGTCTGGATGTCTATGGGGGATTGGTTTATGCCTGTCTGGCACGTTGCATACGCTTTGCTGATTTCTCCCCATCGTGCGGGGCCGTTTTCTTCGGTATATCCCCATGGTACGGCCAGCGTGGTCAGTGGCATCATGCATGCTGCCAGCAAAGTTGTTGTAAAACAGTTGAAACGCATACGTTTACTCAACGAAACTCAATATAAAAAATAACAAAATCAATTGATTATTATATCGCTGAGGAAAGTGTCGGTATGCTGGTCAATTGTCTGAAAATGGCGTGGTCAGATAACCACGCCGGAAGGGATTATTTTTTCTGGCCGGTAATACGACACCACTCTTCTTTCTCTATAACCGGATCGAGCGTAAAGAGATCGGCATAGGCTTCACAGACGCTTTCCGCCTGGCTGGCAAGAATACCAGAAAGCCCAAGCAAACCGCCCTCAACGGGCAGTACGCTGATTAACGGAGCCAGTTCACGTAATGGGCCAGCAAGGATGTTGGCGACCACCACGTCGGCTTTCATCGCCTCTGGCTGGTCTTTCGGCAGATAAAGCTCCAGACGCTCAGAAACACCATTACGCTGGGCGTTATCACGGCTGGCCTGAATCGCCTGCGGGTCGATATCCACGCCAATGGCTTTCGCCGCACCCAGCTTCAGTGCCGCAATGGCAAGAATGCCGGAGCCGCAGCCAAAGTCGATAACCGTTTTACCGTTAAGATCAAGACCGTCCAGCCATTGCAGGCACAGAGAGGTAGTGGGGTGCGTGCCTGTGCCAAATGCCAGACCCGGGTGCCAGCATCACGTTGACAGCATTCTCATCCGGGACATCGCGCCAGCTTGGGCAAATCCACAGACGTTCACCAAAAGCGCATCGGGTGGAAGTTATCCATCCATTCGCGTTCCCAGTCTTTGTCTTCGAGCTGTTCGATTTTATGCGCGAAGCCTTCACCCAGCAGCGGATGCTGTTCCAGGATGGCAACCACTTCTTTCATGTCGGTTTCTGCATCGAACAAGCCGATAACGTCGGTATCACCCACAGCAGGCGAGTCTCGCCCGGCGAGAGGTTCAAACACCGGCGTATCATGCGTATCCTGGAAAGTAATGGAAAACGGAGCCCGCTTCCATCAGCGCATCGCTCAACTCTTCAGCGTTGGCACCGGTCGTGTTCAGTTTCAGTTGGATCCATGGCATGGCAAAACTCTTTATTTATCAGTAGTCAATATGGCGGCTTGCGGGACGGCGGAACCGAAACGGTTGCCTATCAGGAAAGCCAGCAAGCTTATCAGTAACGAGGGCACGATTGGGTGGAAGCCCAGGAACTGAACGTTAAAGGTGGCGAGTAGAGCATAAAGCACGCCGCCGACAATCATCGCGCTCAATGCGCCTGACGCGTTTGCCCGCTCCCAATAGAGGCCCAGCACCAGAGGCCACAGGAAGACGGCTTCCAGCCCGCCAAACGCCAGCAGATTCAGCCAGATAATCATCTCTGGCGGTTTCCAGGCGGCCAGCAACAGTAACGCGCCCAACAGCAGGGTAATCACTGCCGACATGCGTTTCAGCCGGGTTTCGTTTTCCAGCTGTTCCGGGCGAAGGTTCAGGTACAGATCCTTAATGATCGTAGCGGAACTTTGCAGCAATTGGGCATTGATCGTCGACATAATCGCAGCCATAGGTGCGGCGAGGAAAATCCCGGCAGCGACCGGCGGCAGGACTTTGACCATCAGCGTAGGGATAACCAGATCCGGTACCGTCAGGTCAGGGATGACCGCCCGTCCCAGGGCACCCGCCAGATGCATACCAAACATCAGGATCGCCACTACGATGGTGCCGATGATAATGCCGCGGTGTACCGCTTTACTGTCTTTATAAGAGATGCAGCGTACCGCGGTATGCGGTAGGCCAATCACGCCAAAGCATACTAACACCCAGAATGAGGTCATAAACGTGGGTGACAAAATGTCATCAGCGCCCTGCGGCGAGACCAGTTTAGGGTCGATAGTCTGCAGGGTTACCACCGCATTGCTAAGGCCACCGGCAGCATGAACGACGCCGACCAGCAAAACGATAGTACCAATCAGCATCACCATGCCCTGCATGGTGTCGTTCAGTACACTGGCGCGAAAGCCGCCGAACGCCGTGTATAACGCGATGCTGACGCCAAAAATCAGCAGACCGGTTTCGTAGGGGATACCCGCTGCGGTTTCCAGCAAACGTGCGCCGCCAATAAACTGTACGGTCATTGCCCCGATAAACGCGACCAACAGGCTGAGGCTTGCCAGCCATACCAGCAGGCGGCTCTGGTAGCGCGCAAATAGCATATCGTTGAGGGTAACAGCATTATAGCGGCGTGCCAGAATCGCGAACTTCTTGCCGAGAATACCCAGCGACAGCCAGACGGCAGGCAACTGGATCATCGCCAGCAGCACCCAGCCCAGGCCGTATTTATAGGCGGCGCCGGGTCCGCCGATAAATGAGCTGGCGCTGATATAGGTGGCGGTTAGCGTCATGGCCAGCACGAAGCCGCCCATCGAGCGGCTGCCGAGAAAGTACTCATTAAGAAAGCTACCTGAGGCGCGTTTTCTCATGGCGTAGAGGGATAAACCGAACACCACCACCAGGTAGGCGATCAGGGGAATAATGACCTCAAACTGCATCATCGTCCTCCAGAGAAATATCGCGGAAAATCAGTTTGACCATCGCCCAGCACAGCAGAATGAACAGCAGCGGTACCAGCAGGCAGGCCATTTCAAACCAGTGTGGCAGGCCGGTAAAGCCAATAGCCACCCCCGGCAAATAGGCGGCGGCCAGCCAGGCGGCAAGGTAGAGAAGGGTCAGCCACAGCGCCCAGCGCGCTTCTTTGTGGGCCTGAACAAAGCGTTTGTCCATTTTTGTCCCTTGAGGATGAAGAAAGCGGGGATTGTACCGCATGGTATAGATGAGGAGAGAGAAAAAGAAAAAAGGCCGGTTTACCCGGCCTTTTGCTGAGAGAGCAGAATTATTTTTCCTGCAAGCCGAGTTTTTTCTCCAGATAGTGGATATTGGTGCCACCATGCTGGAAATTCTCGTCGCTCATAATGCGCATCTGCAGATCGACGTTGGTTTTGATGCCATCGATGATCAGCTCCTGCAGCGCATTCTTCATGCGGGCAATCGCCACGTCACGGCTTTCGCCGTAGCAGATCAGTTTACCGATCATGGAGTCATAGTACGGCGGTACGGTGTAACCGGCGTAAATATGTGACTCCCAGCGCACGCCAAAGCCACCCGGCGCGTGGAAACGGGTGATTTTGCCCGGGCTCGGCAGGAAGGTGTTCGGGTCTTCGGCGTTGATACGGCATTCCACCGCATGGCCGCGAACGTGAACTTCTTCTTGCTTGATCGACAGCGGTTGACCGGCAGCGATACGCAGCTGTTCTTTGATCAGGTCAACGCCGGTGATCATTTCAGTAACCGGGTGTTCTACCTGAATACGGGTGTTCATTTCGATGAAATAGAACTCGCCGTTTTCGAACAGGAACTCGAAAGTACCTGCACCGCGATAGCCGATATCAACACACGCTTTAGCGCAACGTTCGCCGATGTAGCGACGCAGTTCCGGGGTAATGCCCGGTGCTGGTGCTTCTTCGACCACTTTCTGGTGGCGGCGCTGCATGGAGCAGTCACGTTCCGCCAGATAGATAGCGTTGCCCTGACCGTCAGCCAGTACCTGAATCTCGACGTGGCGAGGATTTTCCAGGTATTTCTCCATGTAAACCATATCGTTGCTGAAAGCAGCTTTCGCTTCCGCTTTGGTCATGGAGATGGATTGTGCCAGTTCGGCATCGCTGCGCACGACGCGCATACCGCGACCGCCGCCGCCGCCGGAGGCTTTGATGATAACCGGGTAGCCGATGCGTTTAGCATGAGCGCGGTTAGCGTCCATGTCATCGCCCAGCGGGCCGTCAGAGCCTGGGACTGTCGGTACGCCCGCTTTCTTCATCGCGGTGATTGCAGACACTTTGTCGCCCATCAGGCGGATGGTGTCGGCTTTCGGGCCGATGAAGATAAAGCCAGAACGCTCTACCTGCTCAGCAAAGTTGGCGTTCTCAGAGAGGAAGCCATAGCCCGGGTGAATTGCCACCGCGCCGGTGATTTCAGCGGCGCTGATGATAGCCGGGATGTTCAGATAGCTTTTTACGGACGGAGCCGGGCCGATACAGACCGTCTCATCCGCCAGCAATACGTGTTTTAAATCGCGATCCGCACTTGAATGCACAGCGACAGTCTTGATGCCCAGTTCTTTACAGGCACGAAGAATACGCAGGGCAATCTCGCCGCGGTTGGCGATAACAATTTTATCCAACATGTTCGCCTCGTTATTCGATGACGACCAGCGGCTCGTCAAATTCTACCGGTTGACCACTTTCTACCAGAATCGCTTTAACTACGCCGGATTTGTCGGCTTCGATCTGGTTCATCATTTTCATGGCTTCAACGATGCACAGGGTATCGCCCGCATTCACTTTCTGTCCGATTTCGATGAACGCTTTAGCATCCGGGCTCGGGGTGCGGTAGAACGTACCAACCATTGGGGAGCGTACGATGTGACCACTGATTTCCGCTGCTGCCGGAGCTTCCATACTTGGAGAGGCAGTTTGTGCGACAGCGTTAGACAGAGCTGGTTGCTGCATCACTGGTGCAGCATAAGCCTGTTGCATCATCGGAAAACTTGCAGCTGGCGCTGCACGGCTGATGCGTACAGATTCTTCGCCTTCAGAAATTTCCAGTTCGGAGATGCCTGATTCTTCAACCAGCTCGATCAGTTTTTTAATCTTACGAATATCCATGAGTGGGTTCCGTACTCTTTGTTTAGTGAGATTGTGACAGGCGTTTTACCGCCGTCTGTATAGCATTTTTATAACAGTGAGTGACAAGATGCCACGCATCTCAGGCGCTGCACTGGGCGCTGCTGCCATTAAGTGAGATTGCCAGACTTGTTAGTCATTGTGCGGCTATCTTCTGCCATTTTCGGGTAAAAGACAAAATATACCTTCAATATGCGATTGTCACCCTTTCAGCGCCTTAAAAACGCTACCAGGGATAGCAAAGTCGCACATTATAACTATTTCGTAGCAATTGGCAGCTAAATACTGGTCTTATCAGGGAAGATAATCAACCGTTAACATGTAAAGAAAATCGGATCGTCAGTGTTTTGCAACGCACTGCACATATCGTGAAACTACCGCCACCACTGGCGAAACTTCTTGTAACGGCACGCTAACAGCACCGCAGCGATCGCTGCATAAAATAATCGGTTGAGGGGAGATAATTTTAACCGACCACAGATAATGTATGGGTGTCAGGATCGCCACAAGATAGACGAAGTTATGCAAATACTGCCATTTTTTACCCAGCTTTCGCTGTGCAGCCTGCGTGGACGTTAAGGTGAGGGCGAATAATATGACCCAACTGGCAATGCCCAAGGTTAAATAAGGCCGCGTAATTAATTCCCGCCCTAACAACGCCAGATTATTAATGCCCAGTTCCAGTAATGCGTAGCTGGTTAAATGCAGCGTTGCCCAGGCAAAACACCATAGCCCTAACAGGCGACGTGTGCGTATCAATAATGGCTGTTTAGCGTAGCGCGCGAGTGGAGAGACCAGCAAGGTCGCCAGCAAGAATTTCAGAGCTGTCCTACCGGTAAAGTGCTGGATATCTTTGACCGGATCGGCGCTCAGGCCGCCGTGATTTACCGCCCAAAATAGCCAGATAAACGGCAAAAAACCGGCAAGATGCAGGCAAACTTTCAGCCCGGTAATGTGCTTTGCAGTCAGACGCACTTAAAAATTCTCCTGCAAATTGAGTCCGCGATACAGTGACGCAACCTCTTCGGCATAGCCGTTAAACATCAGCGTGGGCTGACGCTGTACGTCCAGAATACCGCCAGCGCCAATAAAACGCTCGGTGGCCTGGGACCAGCGGGGATGATCGACATGCGGATTCACGTTGGCATAAAACCCGTATTCATTGGGCGCGGCCAGATTCCAGGTTGTCGGAGAGCGTTCGCGCGTGAGTTTGATACTCACGATCGACTTAATGCCTTTAAATCCATATTTCCACGGCACAATTAAGCGAATGGGCGCGCCATTTTGTGGCGGAAGGGCTTTTCCATAAACCCCCACTGTAAGCAACGTGAGTGGGTGCATCGCTTCATCCAGACGCAGTCCTTCAACATAGGGATACTTCAACCCGCCGCCAATAAAGCGATCATTTTGTCCCGGCATTTCCTCTGGTGCGTACAGCGTTTCGAACGCGACATACTTCGCATTGCTGGTGGGGTTCCACCTGCGCCAACAGTTTATGTAACGGAAAGCCAATCCATGGCACGACCATTGACCAGGCTTCCACACAGCGCATCCGGTAAATCCGTTGCTCCAGCGGGAAACGGGTGGTCAAGGTGTCGTGATCGAGAGTGAGTGGTTTGGCGACCTCACCACTGATTTTTAATGTCCACGGATCGGTTTTCAGGCTACCCGCGTTGGCTGCCGGATCCGCTTTGTCGAGACCGAATTCATAGAAGTTGTTGTAGCCAGAAACTTTATCCGCTGGGGTTAAAGGAAGCGAATTTTGCCAGGCGGCGGGCTTGCTGAAATTAAGCGGCTTTCCCGCGGGCGCGGCGGGCGGTCATTACCCTTAAACCAACTCAGAAGGTCAGCCTGCGCAGAGTGGGGTAAAGACAACGCGGCTGCGCTGATCCCTAATACTTTCAGCACCTGGCGACGCTGCATAAAAAAAGCCGACTCGTCAGTGACGTCGGCTTCTGTAAATGGACGTAATTTCTTCATAACAGACTCCCGGCTTACGCGTCATAACTGACAGGGGACGCGTAGTTAATATGGCAGGGAGTCTGTAGATGTGCCGCGAAATTTCGTTAATTAAGTGTAAATTTCTGCGCCAGGGTCTGTTACTTCACCTTCACCAGCGTACGGCCTTGCACCTGGTTATTGATTATGGCATCGGCGAACTTCGGCGCATCCGCCAGCGTAATTTCCGTTGCCGCCTGAGCATAGAAAGATTCCGGCAGATCCTTAACCAGACGCGCCCAGGCTTCTGCACGGCGTGCCGGCGGGGTCATCACCGAGTCCACTCCTTGCAAACGAACGTTACGCAGAATGAATGGCATCACCGTGGTTGGCAGAGCGAAACCGCCCGCCAGACCGCAGGCAGCAACACAGCCGCCGTAGTTCATCTGCGCGAGGACTTTCGCCAGAACTTTGTCGCCAACGGTATCCACCGCGCCAGCCCACAGCTGTTTTTCCAGCGGACGAGACTCGGCAAACTCATCGCGACCAAGAATACGGTTTGCGCCCAGGCTTTTCAGGTAGTCGTGGGGTGCTTTCACGGCCCGAAACCGCCGCAACCTGATAACCCAGCTTATGCAGTAACGCAACGGCCGTGCTGCCCACGCCTCCGCTGGCGCCTGTGACGACAATCTCACCGTCTTGCGGACGAATTCCTGCATCTTCAAGCGCCATGACGCAAAGCATGGCGGTAAAGCCAGCGGTACCGATGACCATGGCTTTACGTCCATCCAGCCCTTTTGGCAGCGCAACCAGCCAGTCGCCTTTCACGCGTGCGCGTTCTGCCAGTCCACCCA
>ENA-OQDA01000821-OQDA01000821.1-human-gut-metagenome-genome-assembly--contig:-NODE-821-length-11902-cov-3.375202_pt1 | contig 11902 bp, 10 predicted proteins | sample MGYA00242771_ERZ504603 | MGnify/ENA primary metagenome ERZ504603 (study PRJEB26092, sample SAMD00036328) | human gut metagenome | host: Homo sapiens | study: EMG produced TPA metagenomics assembly of...
GGACTATGAGACGCCGGAGTTCTTTGAGAACGTAAGGAAATATGTCGTTGAAGCTGCAGGGAATCTTTCGTGACAAAAATCGGTTGGCAGAATTGTACCAAGAAAGAAGCGAAGTGCAACTGGAGGCGGAACACTACGATGTACTTCGTCCCGACTGCCCTTCCGGATGGGCAAAGTCCTCAAAGAAGCTGACATCCATCCAGGTTTGAGGTTCTTGCAGGAATACATGAACCTACAGGAACATGGAAACAGAGTGGGACTTCTTAGATGGTTGAAATGCAGGGTCTTGTATGGAGTCAATGTGTTGGACTTGCTGCGTGAGAAACCGGCTGATGTGCTGGATAAGCTCCACGAACTGTACTACAGGGACAGGACTCAGGAGCTGGACCGTGAGATCCAGGCACTGGAAGAAAAGCTGGAGGGTGTAGATGCAGAGTTTTTGATGAATGAATTTACGGAAATGTCCTTGTGTTGTTTCCGTGCACACCTTGCTGAACGATACGGCAAACAGTCCCAGCGTCCTGTGTTCTCCAAGGAGGCTCTTTGGAAAACGCCGGGGAACGTTCTTGAAGAATACCCGGTCGTGCTGAGTACGACCTACACGGCACGAAGCAGTTTGGGAAAGTATGCCCGGTTTGACTATGTTGTGATGGACGAGGCGTCGCAGGTGGATGTGGCCACCGGATGTCTGGCACTTTCCTGTGCAAGAAATGCAGTGATCGTTGGAGATACCAAGCAGCTGCCAAATGTTATAGCATCAAGCCAAAAGAAGCATCTTGAGGAACTTTTTGAAAAGTATAACATTGAAGATGCATACGATTTTTCGCAGTACAGTTTTCTGGAATCGCTTTTTGCGCTGATGAAAAACAGGGTCCCTAGAGTAATCCTGAGAGAACACTACCGATGTCATCCGCTGATCATTGGGTTTTGCAATCAGAAATTTTATAACAACGAGCTGATCGTCATGACACCGGATCATGGGGAAAACGCACTCAAATTGGTGCTGACAGTCCCAGGGCAGCATGAACGAGACCGGATGAATCAGCGGCAGATCGACGTGATCAAAAAGGATGTTTTGCCGGGTGTTGTGGCTGCAGATACAGAGATCGGCGTGATCGCACCTTACCGGAATCAAGTTTATAAGCTGAAAGAGGAGCTTAACAGACCGGAGATCGACATTTCTACAGTGCATAAGTTTCAAGGGCGCGAAAAGGACGTGATCGTCTTATCGACTGTGGATGATATTGTGACGTCCTTCTCGGATGATCCGAACTTGTTGAATGTGGCGGTCTCACGAGCAAAGAAGGAGCTGGTTGTAGTTGCATCGGAAATGGAACAGCCTGCAGGCAGCAATATGGGGGAGCTGATCGATTATATCCGCTATCATAACTGCGATGTCCAATACAGCGCAGTTAGTTCGGTGTTTGATTATCTGTATAAGCAGTATCGAGATGTGCGCCTGGATTATCTGCAAAAGCGAGGACGAATCTCAGAATTTGACTCGGAAAATTTGGTTTACCATCTGATTCGAGACGAACTGTATCAGAGAAAAGAACAGGCCTTAGATGTTGTTTTTCATCAGCCTCTTTACCTCCTGATACGAGATCTGTCAAAGTTGGACAACAGGGAAAAGGCGTTTGTCAACAGTGGGGTGTCACATCTTGATTTCCTGATTTACAACCGTGTGAGCAAGCGACCAATCCTCGCCATCGAGGTAGATGGATATCGCTACCACAAGGAGGGTACAAAACAGGCGGAGCGAGATAAGATAAAAGACGATATCTTGGCACAGTATGGGGTTCCCTTGGTTCGGTTTGCCACCAATGGCAGTGATGAGGCAAGGATCCTCTCGGGAACGCTGGATAAAATAATGGGTACTGATGTGAAAAAGGACTGATCAGAGACAAGAAAGAAGCAATCCTTACATTTCGTTCACAGTTCAGTCGGAAAAAGTGCTTTTTCTTTCCATGGTTTCATGCTATAATAAAAAACAATACGATCCGTGATCGTAATGGGGCAGGGGGCCGCTGGCCGTCCTGCCGGGGCAGTGCCCGCAAGATAGGGCGGGCGGGAAATACAAAAAGAGAGGCGAATCGAGATGTTGGATATGATCAAGTGCAGCACCGGCGGCGCATACTATGCCCGCGGTGAATGGGTGCCTGCAGACGGCGAAGCAAGCGCCGCACTGGCAGCAAAGGGCTTTGACGCCGCAGCCATCGAGAACGCAAAGACCGGCACCATGGCCTACAGCATTCTGCAGGCCCACAACACCAGCGGCGATGCCGAAAACCTGAAGATCAAGTTCGATGCCATGGCCAGCCATGACATCACCTTTGTGGGCATCATCCAGACGGCCCGTGCGTCCGGTCTGGAGAGATTCCCCATTCCGTATGTGCTCACCAACTGCCACAACAGCCTTTGCGCCGTGGGCGGCACCATCAATGAGGACGACCACCGCTTCGGCCTGTCCGCCGCCAAAAAATACGGCGGCATTTTTGTGCCCCCGCATCTGGCGGTCATCCACCAGTACATGCGCGAAAAGTTTGCGGGCTGCGGCAAGATGATCCTTGGCTCGGACTCCCACACCCGCTACGGTGCTCTGGGCACCATGGCCATTGGTGAGGGCGGCGGCGAGCTGGCAAAGCAGCTGCTGGGCCGCACCTACGATGTGGCCCGTCCGGGTGTTGTTGCAATTTATCTCACTGGCTCTCTGCCTGCAGGCTGCGGCCCGCACGATGTGGCCATTGCGCTGGTGGGCAAGCTGTTCAAGAGCGGCTACGTCAAGAACAAGGTGATGGAGTTTGTCGGCCCCGGCGTTGCGTCTCTGCGTCAGGATACCCGCAACGCCATCGATGCCATGACCACCGAGACCACCTGCCTGTCCTCCATCTGGGAAACCGACGAAGCGACGCAGAAATTCCTTGCGGTGCATGGCCGTGCCGCCGACTATAAGAAGCTGGCTCCGGCCGACCTTGCTTATTACGACGGTGTGGTAGAGGTAGACCTTTCTGCCATCCGCCCCATGATCGCACTGCCCATGCATCCCTCCAATGCATTTACCATTGAAGAGCTGAACGCAAACCTTGAGGATATTCTCCATGCCTGCGAGCAGGATGTGCAGAAGCTGATCGGCCGCAAGGATGTCAGCCTTGACCTGTGCAGCAAGATCGAGAACGGTAAACTGCGTGTGGATCAGGGCGTGATCGCAGGCTGCGCAGGCGGTCTGTACGACAGCATTTATGAAGCTGCCTCCATCCTCAAGGGCCACACGGCGGCTGCGGTGACTACGCCCTGAGCGTGTATCCCGGCAGCCAGCCCATCATGATGGAACTGGTGCGCACCGGAGTCATCCACGCACCTGGCATGGCCAGCGCGGCTGCCACCGTCGCTACTGCGTTCTGCGGCCCCTGCTTCGGCGCGGGCGACGTGCCCGCCAACGGCGCGCTGTCTATCCGCCATACCACCCGCAACTTCCCCAGCCGCGAAGGCTCCAAGCCCGGCAACGGCCAGCTTTCCGGTGTGGCACTGATGGATGCCCGCAGCATTGCGGCCACCACGGCCAACGGCGGCATTCTGACCCCGGCTACCGATATCGACTATGATCCCACCGTGCCGGAGTATCAGTACGATCCTTCCAGCTACGATACCCGCGTGTATCAGGGCTTTGGCAAGGGCGATTACGATGCTCTGCTCAAGCTTGGCCCCAACATCAAGGACTGGCCCGAAATTGCACCGCTGGGCGATAACCTGCTGCTGAAGGTGGCATCTTACATCACCGACCCTGTCACCACCACCGACGAGCTGATCCCCTCCGGTGAGACTTCGTCTTACCGTTCCAATCCTCTGGGTCTGGCCGAGTTTACCCTCAGCCGCAAGGACCCGGAGTATGTGGGCCGTGCCAAGGCCGTGCAGGCCGAAGAAAAGGCCCGCCGTGCAGGCGAGGGCAGTGCCGAGGTGCTGGCCCAGCTGCACAAGGTGCCCGGTTGCGAAAACCTGACTTGGAACGATGTGCAGATCGCATCCACCATCTTTGCCGTCAAGCCCGGCGATGGCTCTGCCCGTGAGCAGGCGGCCAGCTGCCAGCGTGTGCTGGGGGCCGGTGCCAACATCGTTGCCGAGTACGCCACCAAGCGCTACCGCTCCAACCTCATCAACTGGGGTATGCTGCCGCTGCAGCTGGTGGGCGCAACGCCCTTCGGTCTGGGCGACTATGTCTTTATCCCGAATGTCCGCGAGGCCCTCAAGGGCGACCTGCAGAACATCAAGGCCTATGTGCTGGGCGACACCGCAAAAGAGTTCAGCCTGTACATGGCCCCGCTGACCGCCGACGAGCGCAAGATCCTGGCCGACGGCTGCCTGATCAATTTCTATAAGCACTGATATGATATAAGGCTTCCTCTTTGGGGGAAGCCTTTCTCTGGTTTTCTTGGGAGGTTCATTTTCCATGCCCGGCGATCTTCACAACCATTCCACCTGTTCCGATGGCTCTGTGCCCATCCACCGCCTGCCGCTCATGGCGGCGCGGGCGGGGCTGGACACCATGGCCATTTCCGACCACGACACCCTGCTCAGCGTAAACTACTGCTATGAGCACCCTGTGCAGGACGGCGTGCGCCTGCTTCCGGCCACCGAGCTGACCGGCTATGACCATGAGCATAAGCATCGCGTGCACCTGCTGTGCTACTTCCCGGACCCGGAAAGCCGGGAACTGAAGGAGCACTGCGACATCCTGCGACAGCGCCGCAACGAGTGCGGCCTGCAAAGCGCAAAGGAGATCGAAGCGCTGTACCCGCAGTTCCGCACGGAACAGGCGCTGGAATACGCAAAGGACAGCGGTGTGCTGTTCAAAAGCGGCATTATGGAAGCGTTGCACCAGCTGGGGCTGTGCGATGCTGTGTACGGCAAGCTGTACAGTTATCTCTTTGGCTGGGAGCCGCGCGGCGTGGTGCTGCATCAGGTAAAATATCCCTCGGTGCAGGAAGTGATCGCCACGGCGAAAGCTGCCGGTGCGGTGCTGGTGTTTGCACACCCGACCGTTTACAAGAGCATGCCGCTGGTGCGTCAGCTTGCCAAAGAGGGCATCATCGACGGCATTGAGGTGGAGCACCCCCGCAACAGCCCGGAGGACAGGGCCGAGTGTGCTGCTCTGTGTGAGCAGTATGGGCTGATCCATACCGGCGGTACGGACTTCCACGGTGCAAACCACAAGGTGCCGCACCCGGTGGGTACCTGTACCACGGCGGACGATCAGGTGGCCCGCATTCTGGAGCTGGCCCACAAGCGCCGCGGTATTGATGTGTGACCCGGTCACATTGACATTCCGGCACGCTGCTCTATAATAGAAGCAGACGATCTTCGTCGGGATTTCTGTCGAAAAGAGAGGATTTTGAACTATGAGCAAGGAATTCAGCTTCCCGAACAGCGGCACCTGTTCCAAGCAGACCAACTTTGTGCTGAACGATGACCACACCATTGCGTCCATGGAAGTCATTGGCGGCTGCAACGGCAACCTGAAGGGCATCTGCCGTCTGGTCAAGGGCATGAAGGCCGAAGATGTGATCGACCGCATGGAGGGCACGCTCTGCGGTTTCCGCAATACCAGCTGCCCGGATCAGATCGCCAAGAACCTGAAAAAGGCTCTGGCCGAAATGGACTGAAAAAATCAAACAGCGAAGGGGGAGATGCCTGCGGGTATCTCCTTTTTGTTTTCCCATCCCGACAGAAAGAGATGTTTTTTTTCTGTGCTTCGGGGCTATACTTCTTGTGAAAACGAATTTCATCAGCAAGGAGCGGGCAAATGAGTATTTGGGAAAAACTTGGCTTTGGCGGGTACAAGGGCTTTTCGCACGAGTCGGATCAGCTGCTGCGCAGTGCGGTGGAGCTTGCCGGGAACCTTGGCTGCGAAAAAGCCGATACCGGCCATCTGCTGCTGGCGATCCTGCAGCAGGATCACGGGGCGGCAGCACGGTTTCTGGAGGGCAAGCAGATCCGGGAACCGGAGGTGCGCCGTCAGCTGGCCGAGAGCCGCCGCGCACCGGCTTTGCATCTGGATCGCTACGCTCTTGCGCCGGACCTCAAGCGCACCATGGATTACGCCATCATCGGGGCACAGAACGCGCACCTGAACCGGGCCGAGCCGGAACATCTGCTCTGCGCCATGCTGGAGGATGACGGCTGCACAGCAGGCATCCTGCTGGCATCCATGGGCGTGCAGCTCACAGATGCCGTGCGGGAATGCCGCCAGCTGTCCGGGCAGTTCGTACTGCCGTATCAGATGCGGACCACGGTCAGTGCGCCGCGCGGCAGCCGCGCCAGTGATAAGTACTGCCGGGATCTGACCCGCCGTGCTGCGGAACGGGAACTGGACCCGGTGTTCTGCCGGGAAGCAGAGCTGGACCGCATGGTGGAGATCTTATGCCGCCGTCAGAAGAACAACCCCTGCCTTGTGGGGGAGCCGGGCGTGGGCAAGACCGCCCTTGCCGAAGGGCTGGCCCAGCGCATTGCCACGGATCGTGTGCCCCGTGCGCTCAAGGGCCGCCGTCTGCTGGCACTGGATATGGCCAGCCTTGTGGCGGGCACCAAATACCGCGGTGACTTTGAGGAGCGGTTCAAGAACCTGCTGGAAGAGCTGGTGCGGGACGGCAGCTCCATCCTGTTCGTAGACGAGTTCCACACCATCGTGGGTGCCGGTGCAGCGGAGGGTGCCATCGATGCAGCCAGCATCTTAAAACCGGTGCTGGCCCGGGGCGAGATACAAATTATCGGCGCTACCACTACCGAAGAGTTCCGCACCCACATCCAGAAGGATGCCGCACTGGAACGCCGTTTCGGCAAGGTGCAGGTAGAGGAGCCTACGCCTGCGCAGGCGCTGGATATCCTCAATGGGCTTGCGCCGCGCTATGAGTGCTACCACAATGTCTGCCTTCCGCCGGAAGCGCTGCAGGCTGCGGTGGAGCTTTCGGTGCGGTATCTGCCGGGGCGCTTTCTGCCGGATAAGGCCATCGACCTTGTGGACGAAGCCTGTGCGGCGGCACGCATCCGGGCCGAGCAGGCAAAGCAGTCAAAGCCCACGCTGATGCCGGACGATATCGCCCATGTGGTGGCGCAGGCCAGCGGTGTGCCGGTGGAGCGGGTAGGTGAGCAGGAGCGGGAACGGCTGGACAAGCTGGAAGAACGTCTCAACGCCGAGATCGTGGGCCAGAGCCGGGCTGTGGCTGCGGTGGCAGGTGCCATCCGGCGCAGCCGCACCGGTCTTGGCGAGCCGGGCCGGCCCATGGGTGCCATGCTGTTTCTTGGCCCCACGGGAGTGGGCAAAACGGCTCTTGCCCGGGCGCTGGCGGTCAGCTGGTTCGGCAGCGAAAAAGCCCTGCTCAAATTTGATATGTCGGAGTATCAGGAGCAGCACACCGCTGCCCGGCTGCTGGGTGCGCCGCCGGGCTATCTGGGCCATGACGAGGGCGGACAGCTGACCGAAGCAGTGCGCCGCCGCCCTTACAGTGTGGTGCTGTTTGACGAGATCGAAAAGGCACACCCGGACATTCAGAACATCCTTTTGCAGATACTGGAAGATGGCCAGCTGACCGATGCCATGGGCCGCAAGGCGGATTTCCGCAACACCATCGTACTGCTCACCTCAAACCTCGGCGCACGTTTTTTGGCGGGTCAGAGCACGCCGCTGGGCTTTGCGGCGGGCAGCGAAGCCGTGTTTGAAAAGCAGTCTGCGCAGGCCATTGAGGAGGCAAAAAAGTGGTTCCGGCCAGAGCTGGCAGGCCGTCTGGACGAGATGATCGTATTCCGTCCGCTGGCCGACGACAGCCTGTGCGCCATTGCCGAAAAAATGCTGTGCCAGCTGGAGCAGCGTGCCGCCCGCAGCGGCTACCAGCTGCATCACACACCGCGGGTAGGGCAGGCGCTGGCAGCAAAGGCCCGCTCTGCCTACGGGGCCAGAGAACTGCGCCGCGCAGTGGACAGGGCAGTGGAACAGGCACTTGCGGATCAGATCGCATCCGGCACGGCCTGCGTGGGCCAGCACTGGACAGCGGACTGCTCGGCGGATGGTGCTATCGTCCTGCGGGAGGACGAAACCGCAACACTGTAAAGCATCGGAAGCTCAAAGGACCGCCCTGAGTTACAAGACCCGGGGCGGTATTTTTTTGTCTGCAGGGGGGAGCGGAGACATCCGCTCCATTTTTTTGTGCGTACGGGGCAGGGACATTGTGAGATTGGCTCTTGCATCCTTTTGGTTTTCTGTTATCATAGAAGCAACAGAATTGCAGGAGGAAGTCCATGCGCACATTGTTTCTTTTGAACCCAACTGCCGGTAAGGCCGATTGCACCCGTACGCTGCCGCAGCAGATCAATGTTGCCGCCGCGCGTGCAGGGCTTGCGCCGGAAGAGTATACCATTCAGGTCACAAATCACGCCGGTCATGCCCGGGAGCTGGCCAATGCCGCTGCGCAGCAGGCCCGGCAGAGCGGGGAAGAACTGCGGGTCTTCACTGCCGGCGGCGACGGCACCTTCAACGAAGCGCTCACCGGGATCTATGGCTATGCAAATGCAGCCGTGGGCTGTCTGCCCTTTGGCAGCGGCAACGATTTTCTGCGCACCTTTGGTACAAAGGAAGAGTTTCTGGATCTGGATGCCCAGCTGGCCGGTGGGCCGGTGAGCATCGATCTGATGCAGACCAGCCTTGGCCTTTCGGCCACCATCTGCGCTGCCGGTCTGGATGCGCAGGTTGCCTACGGCATCCCGAAGTTCCGGCGCATCCCGCTGTGCGGCGGCGAGATGGCTTATGTGCTTTCCATTGTGGAACAGCTGTGCGGGCACATCGGCCGCAGGGTGGAGTATACCATCGATGGTGAAACGCTGGATGTGGACTGCCTGATGTGTGCCATCTGCAATGGCCGCACCTATGGCGGCGGTTTCTGTGCAGCGCCGGAAGCACAGCCCCGACGACGGCTGGCTGGATGTATATATCATCCGCAAGGTGAGCCGCGTGACCATTGCAAAGCTGCTGGGAATGTACAAGAGCGGCAAGCACTTCCAGAACGGTCAGCTCGTCAGGGCTGCAGAGCCGTATTTCATTTACCGCCGCGCAAAGCAGGTGAGCCTGCGCGCTGCGGATGGCCGTGGGCCGATCGTTGCCACGGCAGACGGTGAATGCGCACCCAAGGAGCAGATCACTGTACAGGTACAGCCGCTGGCAGGGCGCATCCTTCTGCCAAAGCCTGCTTTTGAGCGCTTTGCAGCGCAGAGGACGGCACAGAGTGCAGACCGAACATGAAAAACCAGAAGAAGAGACAGCTTTTTTGTCCAAGAAGAAAGCTGTCTCTTTTTCGCTGTACGGCTGATTTTTTCCATCTGTCATAAATTCTTAACAAAAAGAAGCAAAAAAGGTCTTGATTTTTTGGGTCAAGATGAGTACAATACACTTAGCACTCAGAGAAATTGAGTGCTAAAGAGCCAAAGGGCCGACATGAGGCCCTTTGGACACATCAAAGTTTTAAATTATATTTTTACTATAGGAGGGCAAGAACTATGAAGATCATTCCTCTTGCAGACCGTGTTGTCATTAAGGCTGTTGAGGTTGAGGAGACCACCAAGGGCGGTCTGATCCTGACCGGCAGTGCTAAGGAAAAGCCCCAGGTGGCTGAGGTCATCGCTGTCGGCCCCGGCGGCGTTGTGGACGGCAAGGAAGTCAAGATGACTGTGAAGGTCGGCGACAAGGTCCTCACCAGCAAGTACTCCGGCACCGAGGTCAAGGTGGACGGCGAAGAGTGCACCATCGTCCGTCAGGGCGATATCCTGGCAGTCGTTGAGGACTGAGCGGTTTCCCCTCTGATATTTGAAAATTGAGCTTTAAAGGAGCGATTTGATTATGGCTAAGCAGATCAAGCAGGGCGAGGATGCCCGCAAGGCACTGTGTGCCGGTATCGATACCCTGGCAAACACCGTTAAGATCACCCTGGGCCCCAAGGGCCGCAATGTGGTGCTGGGCAAAAAGTTCGGTGCACCGGTCATCACCAACGATGGCGTGACCATTGCCAGAAGGAGATCGAGCTGAGGACGAGTTCGAGAACATGGGCGCACAGCTGGTGCGTGAAGTCGCTACCAAGACCAACGACGCAGCAGGCGATGGCACCACCACCGCAACCGTTCTGGCACAGGCCATGGTCACCGAGGGCATGAAGAATGTCACCGCCGGTGCAAACCCCATGGATATCCGCCGCGGCATGAGCAAGGCTGTTGCCAAGGCTGTTGAGACCATCAAGGCTCACAGCCAGAAGGTGAAGGACAGCAACGATATCGCCCGCGTCGGCACTATTTCTGCAGGCGACCCCGAGATCGGCCGTCTGATCGCCGAGGCTATGGAGAAGGTCACCTCCGATGGTGTTATCACCATTGAGGAGAACAAGACCACCGCTGAGACCTACAACGAGATCGTGGAAGGCATGCAGTTCGACCGCGGCTACCTTACCCCGTATATGGTCACCGATACCGACAAGATGGTGGCTGATCTGGACAACGCCGCTATCCTGATCACCGATAAGAAGATCAGCGTGATTCAGGATCTGGTTCCTCTGCTGGAGCAGGTCATGCAGAACGGTCTGAAACTGCTGATCGTGGCTGAGGACATTGAGGGCGAGGCTCTGTCCACTCTGATCGTCAACCGCCTGCGCGGCACCCTGAACGTCTGCGCTGTCAAGGCTCCCGGCTTTGGCGACCGCCGCAAGGAAATGCTGCAGGATATCGCAACCCTGACCGGCGGCACCGTGGTCTCCTCCGATCTGGGCTATGAGCTGAAGGATGCTACCGTCCAGATGCTGGGCCATGCCCGTCAGGTGAAGGTCTCCAAGGAGAACACCACCATCGTTGGCGGTGCAGGCGATAAGGATGCCATCGCAGCCCGCATCGCTCAGATCCGCAGCCAGATCGAGGCCGCTACCAGCGATTTCGACCGTGAAAAGCTGCAGGAGCGTCTGGCAAAGCTGGCTGGCGGCGTGGCCGTCATCAAGGTCGGCGCTGCTACCGAAGTTGAGATGAAGGACAAGAAGCTGCGCATCGAGGATGCTCTGAACGCAACCAAGGCTGCTGTTCAGGAAGGTGTTGTTGCTGGCGGCGGCACTGCTCCTATCAATGCGATCCCCGCTGTGCGTGAGCTGTGCGACACGCTGGAAGGCGACGAGCGCACCGGTGCCAAGATCGTTCTGAAGGCTCTGGAAGCTCCTCTGCGCCAGATCGCTAAGAATGCCGGTCTGGAAGGCAGTGTCATCATCGACAAGATCATCTCTGCCAACAAGCCCAACTACGGCTTTGATGCTCAGAACGAGGTCTTTGTGGACGATATGATCGCTGCTGGCATCGTTGACCCCACCAAGGTCACCCGTTCCGCTCTGGAGAACGCAGCCTCCGTCGCTGAGATGGTGCTGACCACCGAAAGCCTGGTCGCTGATCTGCCGGAACCCCCTGCTGCACCCGCTGCTGCAGGCGGTGACATGGGCGGTATGGGCGGCATGTACTAATAGCTGCCAAAAAACCGCATGAATCCTTGATTTTTGGAGCGCGAAAAAGCGGATTTACGCCAAACTTACGCCACTTACGCCAAAAATCAAAGCGCACTATAGGGTAACAAAATCGGCACTCGCATGAAAAGCGGGTGCCGATTTTTTGTGTCTAGGGGATTTGAAGACTCATGAAACCCACTGATGGATTCTGCGAGCGGCAGACTGTCAGCGGCTTTATTGTTGACGAAAAACAAAGGTAGGAATACAATAATAAAAAAGAACGTCAAAACCGGAAGGGAGCGTGCCGCCATGGAAAAATCAGAGGGACTTCTGCACAGAATGCCGCAGAGAAACGAACTACACCCTGAAGAAAATCAAAATCAACCAGACCATCCGGG
>ENA-OQDA01000822-OQDA01000822.1-human-gut-metagenome-genome-assembly--contig:-NODE-822-length-11900-cov-1.843370_pt1 | contig 11900 bp, 14 predicted proteins | sample MGYA00242771_ERZ504603 | MGnify/ENA primary metagenome ERZ504603 (study PRJEB26092, sample SAMD00036328) | human gut metagenome | host: Homo sapiens | study: EMG produced TPA metagenomics assembly of...
TGATCTGCCCGATGATGGTAGCCAGTGCGGCCCCCGCCATCCCCATCCGTGGAAGGCCAGAACGAATAAAGCAAACGGGATCCGACGTAGTGGTGATTTGAGGGACGGCGCCGGTGAGAGTACACATCATGGAAAAACGGGGGCTGCCGTCTGCGCGGATCAGGTTGGAGCCGCCTGTGGTCAGGATAAGGAATGGAAATCCAAGGGACGTGATGCCGGTATAGGTCAGTGAATAGTCCAGAACATCCGGAGTGGCCCCAAATACAATCATAAGCGGTTTCAGGAAAAGCCTGACCGTGAGACACAGGAGGACCCCTATGGCAGCCAGCATAAATACAGCGTTGCCTGCATAGCGTGTGGCTTCCTCTTTTTCGCCGCTGCCAAGGGACAGATTAAAATTGGCAGCTCCGCCGATGCCGCACATCAGGGAGATGGCAGTACAGGTGATGGTAAGGGGAAATGCCACGTTGGTGGCAGCATTTCCCAGCATGCCCACGCTTCTTCCGATGAAAAACTGGTCTACGATATTATACAGGGCGCTGACCAGCATGGCTATGATGCTGGGAATGGCGAAACGGGCCAAAAGCTGGTTCACGGGCAGAATGCCCAGTGGATTTTCTTGAGATGGTGAAGATTTCATAAGCTACCTCGTCTTTCGTGAATAAAAGAAGAACTCCCTGTCAGCTTGCTGATGACAGGGAATCACATGTATCATTGGTATAATTATACTACCCGATTCCTCCAAATACAATTCCCAAAACAAAGACCGCAGCCGTAAGACCGCAGAACAGATAGGATGTCATGAAAGAAAACCAGGGTCCTGCGGGACGCGGACGGCCTTTTTCCACTTCTTTTTTCGCATAGTCCGATCCAAATACCCAGAAAAACATAATACCGGCCAAACCTGCTCCGAGAGGGCAGATATAGATGGATACAAAGTCCATCCACCCGGATACAATGCCCTGGATGCACAGTCCGATTGCCAGGGCGGCAGCCGATATCACGGAGACAGATGTCCTCCGGCTGAGCTTAAACTGCTGCTGTAAAGCGGCAATGGGTGTCTCCAACAGATTAATCAGGGAAGAAATCCCGGCAAGCAGTACGGCTGTGTAGAATACGATAACCAGGATACGGCTTCCGGGCATGGATTTAAAAAGGTTGGGAAGGTAAATAAAAATCAGTCCGGGTCCGCCTTCATCCAGCCCGGATCCCGCAGTTGCCATGGCCGGGATGATGACAAGAGCAGCAAGCAGGGCTGCCAGGGTGTCAAAAAGAGCTACCTTCCATGCTGCATTTGTCACATCCTCCCGGTCATCCAGATAGGAACCGTAGATTAAGGTGCCGTTGCCTGCCAGTGACAGTGAGAAGAAAGCCTGTCCCAGGGCGAATACCCATGTCATGGGGTCTGCCAGGCCTTTAATGTCAATACGGAAGATATAGCGGTATCCATCTGCGGCAGAGGGCTGGAATGCTATGTAGACAGCCAGTCCCAGGAACAAGAGGAAAAATAGGGGCATGATTATTTTGTTGATTTTTTTCAATACCGCCGGATATGCCCAGTACCATGATGATAAAGGTGATAACCAGTCCCACGGTCTGCCAGAAATTATTGCCGAAGGATCGGGCCATGGAGCTAAAAGCAAGGGCAAAGCCGTCCACATTGCCGGGAGCCAGTGTAGTGCCGGTCAGGGAACCGGCGCTGTAGCAAAGGATCCAGCCCACGATGACAGAGTATCCGATAGCCAGGGCAAGGGAGCCCAGAACCGGGATATATCCGATGGCTTCTCCCAGACGCCGTCCTTTTCCCCTGCTGGCCATGGCCTGGCCAAAGGCGCCTATAGGGCCGGAGCGGGCGGCGCGGCCGAATGCCATTTCCCCGATAACGCCAGAAAGGCCTATCATAATGACAAAGAGGAAATAGGGAAGCAGAAAGGTGCCGCCGCCGTATTTGGAGACTCTGGCGGGAAACATCCATATATTGCCCATTCCAACGGCGGAACCGATGCAGGACAGGATAAATCCCCAAATTTGTTTTCCAGGAATCCCTTTGAGTGTCAGTTGAGTTAATCACGTAAAACCTCCAAAGTTAGTGTATGTAGTCCGCTGCTCCGCATACAGTTCAGTATACGAGGCAGCGTCGTGTTTTATCTTTTATTTCTGGTTCTGTACAAACTGCTTATCAAACTCAGGATTGAAATAGTAAAAATTCTTTTCATCCAGCTTGGACTTTATCTTTTTCCAGCGCCTCCCCGAAACGCTGGAAATGCACGACTTCCCTGGCCCGGAGGAATTTAAGGGGTTCTCTTACCTCCGGGTTTTCAATGATGCGGATCAGGTTGTCATACGTGGTCCTGGCTTTCTGTTCTGCCGCCAGGTCCTCATGAAGGTCTGTTATGGCATCGCCTTTGGACTGGAATTCGCAGGCATTAAAGGGGAACGCCTGCAGCAGCCGTAGGCCACAGCGCCGTGGTGTGGTCGATATAATAGGCGTCAAAGCCTGCTGTCCTTGGCCTGTTCCGGGGTCAGATTCTTGGTCAGCTGATAGATAATGGCGCAGATCATTTCCAGATGGGCAAGCTCTTCTGTGCCAATATCTGTCAGCAGTCCGCCCACTTCCTTGCATGGCATGGTGTAACGCTGGGAAAGATAACGCATGGAAGCAGCTAATTCGCCGTCAGGACCTCCGAACTGGCTGATAATCAGGGACGCTGTCTTGGGACAGGTCTGGGTAATTTTTACGGGAAATTGTAACCGTTTTTCATAAGTCCACATGGTTAGACACCTCCTTATTTTAATGTTCCGGGCAGTCCCATGGCAGAGGTCCGTCTGACCAGGTAAAATGCTTCTGGCCGGGATACTTGGTATGGGATTCGGACTTGTTATTGGTTTCAGGGCAGACACAGTTCAGGGTAAGGGGTTCATATTCCTTGGCAAAGGAATCCAGAAGCTGTTTTCTCTGGGCCATGGCCTGGCTGAACGCGTCTAATGCCTGGTCGTCTGTTGGGTGGGTATCCAGATACAGGTTCAGGTCATTGACAACAAAACTTATCTCATTAATCTGCTGAAGCAGCTGGCAGCGGTCAGGCATTTTTTTCACCTCCTACTATAAAAAACGGCAGATCCAGGCAGGGAAAGATAGTTCCCTGTTTCAGGGCTTTGGATGGCTCATAAGGCGTTTCCCAGGGCTGCATGGGAACAGTGGCAATGGCCAGCTGTACACCTGGTCCGGGAGCGGGAAGCTCTTTGCTGCACCCGCATTGTGATACAGGAACTTTGGCGTCACAATTGCATAAATTCATATGATTCACTCCTTTCTGTTGATTGGCCTTGTACAGGCTTCATGATTAGTATGAGCCTGATGCGTTTTTTTAGGTTATTTAAAAACTGTCAGTATATCCAGAAATCGTCGGAGTGTTTTTTAATGGGATTTTTTGCTGAATCCGTATTTCTAAAGTTGAACGTGCAGTATGTTTTGCCGGATGTATCGGCAGCAGAAAGATAGAGTGAATCCTGATTTAGAATTGATTAAGAACAAGCGCAGAAGTCAGAAATTCTAATATTGGCAGTAAAAGAATGTTTGATTGTCCCTGCCTTTTAATATAAATTTTAAAAATTCAGGCTATGTTAAAGTAGTTCGGTGCCCGGACTTGCGTCCTGAGCACCGATTTATCTGCAGTCTGACATGATACAGGTATCATGTCTCATGTTTCCCGCCTGTTTTATGGGGCGCTGTATTCCCCTTACCGCTCGGCAGTCTGCTGTTCCCCGCGTATCCGGCACACCGCACGGCCCTCCTGGGCATCCAGGGTCAGTGTGGCACCGGACCTGCTTACATCATGGATCTTTACGATGTCAGCCAGTTCCTGGGATTCACCGGGCAGAATATCCTTCAGCACCTCAGGATATCTGGTGAGGAGTTCAGGGCGGTACAGCCTGGTCTTGCTGTTGTCATTGATGGCGCCGTAATACACATCTGCTTCCACCATGTCCTGGAACATGTGGCTGCCGTAGGAAAGATCCGGGTGGTAGCCTGCCTTTCCGTAAGCCACCTCGCAGATGGCGCTGAACTGGCTGATTTCCGCGTAGACCACGGGTACGCCTAATTCAGGGGACGAGGTTCCGATGCGGCCGGGCACCAGCAGCATCAGCTTCTTATCCGTATCCTCAAAATGCTGGTTGATGCGGCTGATTAAACGGGCCACGTCCGGTTTCTTGGCATATTCGTATTCATAGTATTTCTGAGGATCCACCCACACAATGTAGTCGATGGGCTCCTCCTTGGACCGGCGCATGGATGTTCTGCGCACGTCAAAGAGAAATTCGTGGTCCACGCCGTCCGGTATATGTACCTGTTCGGATTTGGCGGTCTGAAGGGGACGGCATTGCAGCAGGTTCAGCCTCCATATGCCTTCCTCCGGACTGGTGACGGCAAACTCCACATCCACCGGGCGTCATATTCTTTCTCCAGCATCTTCATGAGGGTGCGCATCATCCGTATGAACTCCAGATTGTCCACCATACCCTGGCAGTCCGCAAAGTAGATGGTTCTGTATATATGGCGTTCGGCCAGCATGTCCTCGGCATCCGTATCCCTGCTCAGCACCATTTTCTTCTGCCATTTGGGAAAGAGGTCCAGTAATTTTTTCCAGGGACTTGGTGCAGAGCGACTTGGTTCCAAAATCCAGGACATCCACCTTGCGCTGGGAAAATTTGTGGCGTTCAGCCAGGGTGGTCCTTAAGTTGGCCTGCGCCCTGTCAAGACCGATAAGACGGGGGTAATCGCCGGGCGTCCTCTCCACAGCCCTGGTCCCCAGCCCCATGACCATGCGCAGCATTCCTGCTTCCGGATTCAGGTGCTCCATCCATTTATAAGGGTTATAGGAGCAGCCCATACCGGCAGCCACCGGCATATAGAGGTCGCCGTACTGCTGCCCGGCCACCTGCTGAATCAGCAGGGCCATCTGTTCATCCACATCCAGCAGGTGGCGTTTCCTGCGGTATTCAATGGCCTGTTCGTTCATGGTGCTGGCGTATACCCGGCGGATGGCTTCCTCCAGTTCCTCCATCCGTTCCTCCTTGGTGCCCTGGTTCATACAGAAGATGGATTCGTATTTGCCGGAGAATGCATTGCCGTAACCGTCCTCCATGATGCTGCTGGAACGGACAATGATAGGGGTGGTCCCGTAGTGGTCCAGCATATCGCTCAGCTCTTCACGTATATCTTCAGGCAGGGAACCGCCCCGCAGCCGTTTGGTCAGTTCCTCGGTCTCCTTAAAATGTTCCTTTTCCAGACGGTGTCTGGCCTTTAACTCCGCACAGCGGTTATATACCAGATACCGGTAGAAAACATCCGTGCCGATGAAAAAAGGAGTTATGGGGTTCCACATGCTCTGCGTACTCCGGCATGCTGAGTTCAATCAGCTTCCTGGCAACCAGCAGGCCGCAGGCCTTGCCGCCAATTACGCCTCCGCCGATTTTGCGCATCCAGACCCTGCGGAAATCCTCCTCTGTGAAATGCTTCAGTATCAGCTGTTCCATGTGGCTCTCCGTGGTCATGAGCCGGTTGCAGATACATTTTTTTTCTTCTCTTGTCAGGTTTTCCTTTTTAAGGATTTCTGGCCATCCAACCATGTTTCTTACCCCCTTATGTATTTTTATTTGCTGAAAAACTGAACACTTATAACACTTATAAGCATATGATTATACATATTTCTCCGAGTTTTTCTCAATGCCCGGAATTGCCATTTTGATAAATTCAATCATGCTCCGGGTCAGGTATTTATTTTTTTTATAATACAGGTAAACATCTCTTACTGCCTCAGGGTCGTCAATCTTATAATATATGATATCCGGGTTTTCCGGAAGGCATTTGACCACGGTATCGCTGACAAATGAGGCGCCCATGCCGTACTCTGTCAGGTGATAGGTGGTTAAGAGCTGGTTCAGCTTTAAGGTATAGTTTAACTGGATTCCTGCCCGGCCCAGTATGGCGTCCACACGTTCCCTGGTATCATTGTGGGACCGCAGCATGACAAAAGGCTCATCCTTGAACTTTTTTAGGGATACGGCCGGAAAGGTATCGTTCTGGTGAAGGCAGCGCTTTATGTCGGAAGCCTTAAGCTGGTATTTTACCGCTCTCCGGTTGCTGTCAAAGGAGGAGGGAACAGCCAGCAGCAGGCGTTCCTCCATGAAGCGCTCCTTTTCGTAGATGCCCGCGTCCAGCAGATAGTTGTCTATGATAATGTCCAGTTCCCCGGCAAAGAGCTTTTGCTCCAGCAGCGGGGTGTGTCCCTCAAACAGGTTCAGCTTCACGTGAGGGTAGGCCCTGCGGAACTTATCAATGATGGGTGGAAAAATGAAGGATGAGAAGAGATAGGTCCCGCCCACGGACAGACGGCCTGTTTTCAGCTCCTGGAGATTGCCCACATAGTAGGCGAATTCATTTTCCAGGTCCATGATTTTCTCGGCGGTCTTTATGTACTTTTTGCCGCATTCCGTCAGCTGGATGGGGCTGGTGCTCCGGTCAAAGAGGGGCATGCCTATCTTTGTCTCAATCTTCTTGATCATGGAACTGAGGGCCGGCTGGGATATGTAAAGGTTCTCAGCAGCCTTGGAAAAGCTCTGTTCCTTATAGACTTCGTATACGTAATTCATCCCGCTGAACATAGCTGCACCTCCTATAAGTTTTTGATTATATGTTTTATTCAAATATAAATATTTGTTTTTATTCTAGGATATTTTTATAATAAAGGCAAGAACAAATATATCTGACTAATGTTTGATGCGGAGGCCATGAATGAGACATGTAACGGAATATTCCAAACAGGAACTGAATGATATGTTAAAAGAGCTTACCATACAGTTCCAGGAAGCCAAGAAATTGAATTTGAAACTGAATATGGCCAGGGGAAAACCCGCAGCAGCCCAGTTGGATATGAACATGGGCCTGTTGGAGTTTCCAGAGGGCTGTACGCTGGAGGACGGTACAGATGCAAGGAATTACGGCGTTTTAGAAGGAATTCCTGAGTGCAGGCGTCTGTTGGGCCGGCTTTTGGGCCTGAAGCCGGACCAGATTATAATAGGCGGTAATTCCAGTCTGAATCTGATGTTTGACACCATGGCGTACCACTGTCTTTTCGGAACACAAGGAGAAAAGCCATGGAGCTTCTATGCATATGAGGGCAGTCCTGTGAAATTCCTTTGTCCGGTCCCGGGGTACGACAGGCATTTCCAGATTTGCGAGGAGCTGGGAATCCAGATGATTCCGGTCCCGCTTCTGGAGGACGGACCTGACATGGAGATGGTGGAAGCCATGGTAAGGGAGGATGCTTCCATCAAGGGAATCTGGTGCGTTCCCCTTCATTCCAATCCTCAGGGAGTATGCTACAGCGACCGGGTGGTGGACCGCCTGGCGTCTATGGAGACGGCTGCCCCGGATTTCAGGATTTTCTGGGACAATGCCTACGGCGTGCACCATATTTACCAGGAAGTGCCCCTTAAAAATATCCTGGAGGCATGTGAGGCCGGCGGCCATCCAAACAGGGCTTACTATTTCTTCTCAACCTCCAAGATAACATTTCCGGGGGCAGGTATTTCCCTTATTGCTTCAGGACCGGACAACATGAAGGAGTTTAAGGGCCATATGTCCTCACAGACCATTGGACATGACAAGCTGAACCAGCTAAGGCATGTGCAGTATTTCAAAACACCGGAAAACATCCGCGCCCATATGGCGGCTCTGGCTGAGGTGCTGAGGCCCAAATTTGATCATGGTGTTAAACCGTCTGGAGGAGGAACTGGAAGGCAGTGGACTGGCAGTGTGGAGCCGTCCGAAGGGGGGGCTATTTTTATCTCCCTGGATACGCTTGCGGGGTGTGCAAAGCGTACCGTGCAGCTGGCTAAGGAGGCAGGTGTCACGCTCACAGGCGCAGGCGCAACCTATCCCTACAAGAGGGATCCGCAGGACAGGAATATCCGCATTGCTCCCACCTATCCCACGCCGGAGGAGTTAAAATCAGCCATGGACATATTTATTCTGTGCGTTAAGATAGCGGGAATCGAGTCAGTGGTGAATCAGGGAAACTAAGTATTGGGATACTATAAACAGGCAGCAGTCGGGCAGAAAAGGAGAACAGGTATGGAGAAACTATATAATCCTTATGACAATGTGTTAAAGGTAGTAAAGGAAGCAGCCGATATACTGGGCTATACGGACAGTGACATAGAGGCCATTAAGTACCCGGAGAGGGAACTTAAGGTTGCGATTCCGGTGCGGATGGACGATGGAACAACTAAGGTATTTGAGGGATACAGGGTGCAGCACTCCACATCCCGCGGACCGGCCAAGGGCGGAGTGCGTTTCCATCCCGCGGTAAATCCTGACGAGGTCAGGGCCCTGGCAGCGTGGATGACATTCAAGTGCGCAGTGGTGAATATTCCTTACGGCGGCGGCAAGGGCGGCGTTGTCTGCGACCCCAATGAGCTGTCTGAAAATGAAATCCGTGCAATCACCAGAAGATACACGGCAGCCATTGCTCCCCTTATTGGGCCGGAACAGGATATCCCGGCTCCTGATGTAGGCACCAATGCGGCTGTTATGGGCTGGATGATGGATACCTACAGTATGCTGAAGGGCCCACTGCATCCACGGCGTGGTTACAGGCAAGCCAATCTGCCTGGGAGGCGCCCTTGGTAGAAATGAAGCCACGGGACGGGGTGTCATGTATACCACAAAAATATATGAATAAAATGGAATTCCGGTCCAGGGAACCACGGTAGCCATTCAGGGAATGGGAAATGTGGGCAGCATCACAGCCAAGCTGCTTCACAGGGTAAGGAATGAAAATCATAGCGGTCAGCGATGTATCCGGCGGAATCTGTAATCCGAAGGACTTAACATACCGGCTATCCTGGATTACCTCTCCCTTAACAGAAAGAATCTGTTAAAGGATTACAATGAAGAGGGAATGAGCCGCATTACCAATGAGGAACTGCTGGAGATGGATGCCAGGGTACTGGTGCCGGCAGCCCTTGAAAATCAGATTAACGCTTCCAATGCACATAAAATCCGTGCGGAAATCATCGTGGAGGCTGCAAACGGCCCGGTGGCCGCTGACGCTGACGGGATACTCCAGGAAAGAGGCATTACTGTTGTGCCTGATATCCTGGCCAATGCAGGCGGCGTAGTTGTCTCTTATTTTGAATGGGTTCAGAATATACAATCCGTGAGCTGGACCGAGGAAGAAGTCAACGAGAAACTGAAGGATATCATGGATCCTGCGTTTGAAGCAGTATGGGATATTGCAAAGAGACAGAACGCCACACTGCGCACCGGCGCTTACCTGATTGCCGTGAAGCGGGTAGTGGAGGCCAAGGCGGCAAGGGCAATCTGGCCATAAAGCGAATCACAGAAAAATCATAGAATTTCCAAAAAGCAGCAGTTACACAAAGACCAGGCACTGGGGATGCCTGGTCTTTTACTGTGTATAAAGGGGGATAAAATGTGTGAAAGGGGGAGGGCCCTTTCGGTTTTTGCAACAATTTATTTGCTGTGTTTTTCTTGCTTACAGGACACATTATAATACAGGTATATTGCAAAAACCATTGTCAGAAGACAAAAAAATATTGCAATTAGCACAAGCCATGTTAGAATAGGGTTAAATGCACCTGCGGCTTGGGGCCGCGCAGGACAGGGACGGCTGGGGACAGCCGGTGTTTTTAAGGAGGAGGTCCATGTACCAGGAAGAAAGTTTTAAGACGCAGAGGGTGGTATACGCCCATACGCGCAGCGATGAAGGGGATATGGAGTATAAAATGCACTGCCATGATGTATACGAGGTTTATTACATGATTTCAGGCAATGCAGAGTATCTGCTGGAGGGCAGGACCTACACACCCAGGCCCGGAAGCCTGATTATCATACCGCCGGGCTGTTTTCACGGGTTAAGGGTGCTGGATTCGGATGAATATAACCGGATACGCCTGCACTTCGCCCCCGAACTTCTGGAGGAAGATGAACGGGCGCTGTTGCTGGAGCCCTTTGGGGCCGCATGGTGCTGTTATGAGGAACAGTTCCAGCTGGAGTGGTATTTTCATTCCCTGGAGGAGTGCGGGAATTATGGAAAGAATTTACAGTATATTGCAATCCGCGCACGGGTCCTGTCTCTTTTGACTAAGATTTTTGCAATATTCAGGGAGGCATCAGGGACTTCCCGCGGAAAGGAAGGGCAGGTACAGGAAATCATCCGTTACATCAACCAGAACCTGTCTGCCCCTCTGACCCTGGAAGGGCTGGCCCGGACCTTCTATATGAGTAAGAATCATCTGACAGCTGTATTTAAGAGGGCCACGGGAACCACAGTGGCCCGCTACATTCTCTATAAGCGCATGGCCATCGTGAGAAAGGAGCTGGCAATGGGGGTGCCGGCGGCAGAGGCAGCGTCCAGAGCGGGATTTGGAGACTATTCCAGTTTTTTCAGGGCATACAAAAAAATGTTTGGCTGCGCGCCTTCTGATAAGAACGCGCCGGGAATGCCTGAAATGGATAAGGGAAGTACGGTTTAAAAATGTGCGGGGCCCCAAATGTGAGGTTCAAAGAATTTAAGAATGTACTAAAATAAATTCTTGACAGGAAAAAGATACCATGATATTATCAATTAAACCTATAGAAATAGTAGGAATAAAAAGACGGAGGACAATATCATGGGAGAGAAGCGTAAGAGATCAGACAGACATTTTAAATTTGAGACAACCCAGCTTCACGGAGGTCAGGAGCAGCCCGACCCTTCAACAGGGGCAAGGTCGGTACCGATTTACCAGACATCATCGTATGTATTTGATAACTGCGACCACGCGGCGGCACGGTTCAATCTCAGCGACCCGGGAAATATATACAGCCGTCTTACAAATCCTACCCTGGATGTATTTGAACAGAGAATGGCGCAGCTGGAAGGCGGCGTGGCAGCCCTGGCCACGGCTTCCGGGGCAGCGGCCCTGTCCTATACCTTCCAGAACCTGACACGGGCAGGGGATCATATTGTGTCCTCCGGCCATATATACGGCGGCACCTATAATTACCTGGCCCACACCTTTCCGGAATACGGGGTGGAGACTACATTTGTGGATCCGGCTGATTTAGAGGCGGTAGAGGCAGCTATCAGGGATAATACAAAGGCTGTCTTTATAGAGACACTGGGAAACCCTAATTCCGATATTGCTGATATAGAAAGAATTGCTTCTATTGCGCACCGGCATCAGATTCCCTTTGGTAATAGATAATACCTTTGCAACGCCGTATCTTGTCCGTCCCATTGAGTACGGTGCTGACATCGTGGTACATTCAGCCACAAAGTTCATCGGCGGTCATGGAACTGCGGTGGGCGGCGTGATTGTGGACGGCGGAAGGTTTGACTGGGCTGCCTCCAAAAAAATTCCCGGGACTTTCAGAGCCAAATGCCAGCTACCACGGCATCCGTTTTGCCCAGGATGTGGGAGCGGCGGCCTTTGTCACCCGGATACGGGCCATTCTTCTAAGGGATACAGGGGCGACCCTCTCACCCTTCCACGGCTTTTTGTTTTTACAGGGGCTGGAGACACTTTCCCTGCGGGTGGAACGCCATGTGAAAAAACGCGCTTAAGGTGGTGGAATACCTGAATGGGCATCCCCAGGTGGAGGCGGTCCATCATCCCAGTGTGAGCCGGGATCCGGTCCAGCAGCAGCTTTTACAAAAACGTATTTCCCCAGGGGAGGCGGCTCTATTTTTACGTTTGAAATAAGGGGCGGGGCTGAGAAAGCCAGGAAATTCATTGACAACCTGGAACTGTTCTCCCTTCTTGCCAATGTGGCGGATGTAAAGTCACTGGTGATCCACCCGGCCTCCACCACCCATTCCCAGATGCAT
>ENA-OQDA01000823-OQDA01000823.1-human-gut-metagenome-genome-assembly--contig:-NODE-823-length-11893-cov-2.337498_pt1 | contig 11893 bp, 9 predicted proteins | sample MGYA00242771_ERZ504603 | MGnify/ENA primary metagenome ERZ504603 (study PRJEB26092, sample SAMD00036328) | human gut metagenome | host: Homo sapiens | study: EMG produced TPA metagenomics assembly of...
ATTGCCGTAAGAAGGGCCGTTTCCCCGCTCCGCACGGTGCGTCTGCATTCAGAATAGATAGGAGAACGACACTTCCAGCTTGGCCGGGGCCAGCACGACGCGGTGGTAATGCCGCAGGAGCACGCCTTCGACGGGCGAAGGGCGGGGTTTCCAGCGCGTGTCGTCCATGTAGTAGAGGCCCAGTCCGCCTTCGAGCGCGAAGCTCCATCGTCGGGCCACTCTCCACGCATAGCCGACGGACGAGCCCGCGCCCGCCGTCCAGCCGTTGTAGCGGTTGCAGCCGTTGCCCACGCGGTAGCGGGCCATGCCGGTGTGGAGGCCCCAGAAGAGGCCCGCGTGCGGCTCGCAGCGCCAGCGGCGCACGCCGACGGTTCCCGCGAGCACCTGCATCCGCAGGTTGTCCGTGGCGATGGGATTCCAGTAGCCGGATGCGGTTATCGACCACTTCCGGGAAACGGTCACATCGACGCCCGCATTGAGGGTTCCCGTAGCCGAGAGCCAGTGCATTGACCCTCACGGCCGCATCTTGCGCCGGGGCCGCGTTCGCCGCGAGAACGAACAGCAGCAGTGCGAATATTCTTTCATCGTCGTTGCGTTTAATCGTTCAGTAATCGCCGCAGCCGGCAAGCGGTCCTGCCGGAGCGTGCGGACCGGTCAATCGGCCGGATATTCGGGTACGACATTGCAGTTTTCCCATGCGGTAAAGGAATACTCCGGCTCCCGCGACAGTTCTTTGCGAGGATAATGCCCGACGAAGTTGCTCCACCAGACGGCGACCGTCTTTCCTTCGGCGCCCTTGAACGTGCATCGGCTTCCTATCGGAACCACGAACGCCTGCTTTTCGTAGTCCGTCCGGTAATCGCCGTTGCAACTCATCTCGACGAGATCGACATGGGTATAGATGTAGACGGCTTCCTGCACGAAGTCCACGTAGAGCGTATCCCGGAAACTTTTCATGGGATGGCGGTACGGGTTTTCCGCTGAAACGAACTGCGTGAGGCCGCGGTCCGCATACCATCCTCCGACTCTCGATCCGTCCACCGGTCTGAGGGGCACGAGCGGCCCGTCGTCCAGCGACAATATCATCACGCGGCTGTCTTGGGCCGTATAGGAGGAGCTCCACTTCACGACCGTCATGTTCTCTGAATCGACGCCTCCCCGTCCTCGGTGGGTCGTGCCGCGTTTCCAGTAGGTATATATCGTCAGGAGGTTGTAAAAGTCATGCGTAAACGTTTTCGTGTAACGGTACCCGCTTGTATTGCTTACCTCCACTTCGTAGACGAGCCGGTAATTGTCGGCGGTAAACACCTCTCCGGGGATGTAGTCCACCGAGAAACTGTACACGCCCGAAGGGTCGTTCAGCGGGAGGGTGACGGACGAGGTGAGCGGCTGCCCGTTGAAGAGGAAGGCTCCGTGCTGGCCTTGTAGAAGGCGAACCGTCGCCGAGAGGTCGCCGGCCTTTTGCGGGTCGTCTACGGTGATCGTAAGCTGCCGGCCGGGATCGTACAGGCAGTACCCCTCGAACTGGTAGCCCTCGAAAGGGAAGTTGTCCGAAATCCCGACCTCGAACGCATCTACACGGGTATCGACCACGTTTTCGCCCTTGATGACGATATTGAGCGTATATACCGTATTGCGGCGCACGTCGAAGTTGGTCGTGTTGTTCTCTCCCAGATATACGTCGTAGGTCAGCAGTTTGCCTTCGCCGCTGTGCCTTGATCCGCAGGAAGGTAGCCCCTGCGGGTGCGTTGTCGGCGCACTTCTGCTGCTGGGAGGCGATTCCCAGCACTTCGCCCCGGCAGTTTTCCGCCAAGTAAGAACGTGCGCGACGCCTTGCGGTTTCTGTCGTACGGTGGCCCATCGCCGACAGTTCGGAGGAGCACAGCTCCCGGGCCTGCTGATCCTCCGCAAACAGCGTGGTGACGCCTGCCATATCCATCATCTGCACGGATTGCAGCTTCAGGTTGTAATTGGTCCCGTAGAAGGAGATGTTACAGACGATTTTTGGCCACATTGCGCCGAACGGAGACCGTAATGCTTTGCGTTTTCGGCCCGACCGTACAGGCCGCCCGGCCGGACATGGGCAGCGAAGCGTAGTTCCGGGGCATGCGGAACTCATAGGCCAGCAGCGCCCCGCGGTCCATCGCGCCCATATCTTCGCTGCAGGTTGGCCACGGCATACACCTCGTATTCCCCGACGGGGACGGAACACGCCAGCACACCGCCCTGCACGTAGAAATGCTGCGGCCGCGCTATCCCCCTGACGTTCGTACAGGAAGACGTTGACGTCCTGCACGGCCTTTTCGTCCGCGGCCCGCGCCGCCAGACGCGGCCCCTCCTCGAGGATGTTCAGCGTGAGCCGGGCCTTCGCCCTTTCGGCCGTCCCGCATCGTCTTTGGCACAGCTCCACGCCAGTGCGAACAGCGGTAAAATCCATATCAGTACCTTTCTCATGGAAATCTCAAAAACGGGGAGAGGCTCCGGATACTCCGTGCCCCTCTCCCTGTGTTCGTTATATAATCGGCAAAACGAGATGCGACGAAGTTCAGAACCAGATGCGACTTTTAGAGGGTTGAAGTAATCCAAAACGAAAAGCGACTGAAATTTCGCACACGCGCAGAATATATGTAAAGCAAATGCACGATCCGTTTACATATCGCGGGAAATATGTAAAGCGAATCAAGAAAACATACCGTTCGAATGGCGTTTAACTGCCGCTCGAACGGTTTTTTATTTCAAGATGAATCAATACCAGCTCCATCTATTCGCCTAAATACTCACCCTGGAACAGAGATGCCTGTGCCCGTTCCTCGTAGTTGCAGACCATCCACTCCTCTTGTCTGCGGCGATTTGATTTCGAGGCACTGATCGTCCGCTCGATACGATGGATAATCCATCCGTTCTTCCGGGCATACCGGTCGATCATATCGAACGGGAACATCGTGAGCATAAACTTTCCCTTGACGGTTTCAAGCAATTGCAAGAGTTGCTCCATATTCTGTTCGTTGAATGTATCCTCATAGTGTCCGCAATCGGAGTTCACATAAGGCGGATCGACGAAATGAAAGGTATCGGGAGCATCGTAGCAGTCGATCACGTCGAGAGCGTTTCGGTTCTCAATAGTCACTCGTTCGAGCCGCTGACAAAGCCGCTCTGTGAACTCATCCTTCGCGTTACGCAGTTTCTTGGTCATTGTGCCGCTGAAGTCATATCCAAATGTCCCGTCCATCATTGACGCAAACGACATTTTACAGAGCACCCATACGGCCCATGCCCGTTCGACGGGAGTAAAGAACTGCGGATAAGAGTTGATATGTCCGGCATGGGCGTGCAGGTCCCGGCTGTGTAGTGTTTTGTTAATCTCGTGTTTGAGGTCTGAATAGTAAACTTGCATACACCAGTAGAAGTTTGTCAACTCCATGTTGATGTCATTGATGATTTCAGCTTCGGAGGGCCGTTTGGCGAACAAGACGGCCGCACCGCCGCAAAATGCCTCTGTATAGATCTTATGCGACGGGATCAAAGGCAAAATGTGCTTGAGCATTGTCTGTTTGCCGCCATAGTAGGAAATAGGGGTTCTCATAGTTTGCTATTTTATTAAAATTAGTATCTTTGCGTATCTCATCTACATACCAGCCGTCCCCTGTACAGGAAACGACACAAAAAATTACTCGCAGCAGGAGGTTTTATCCCCCGGTCGCTGCGAGTAATCGTGCATTTGTTGGTATGTAGGTGAGATGACTGCTAACAAACCGGGGGATTTTTTGTGTCCTCCCCCGAAGGACTTTATTTGTCAGATTCGATGCTGACCGTCTACTTCGTCTTTCACTTTTCTGCCGACAACCGACGTATTCCATACATGGTCCATCGCAGCCATTAAAAATTCTTCAATTAATTTACGACTGTCTCCAATGGCGGTTCTCAAATCTTTGTCCAGGTCGTATGGTCGGTATCTCTCTTATAGACATACCCGTTTTGAATACGTAATCCGGCTTTTCCGATCAGGACTTCGAAAATATCTCCCGTGAATACCGCATAGTTGCTCGATCCTTTCACAACGGCTACTCCGTTGGGAGCGATCAGGTTCTTGCGGATGTCTTTCACGAAGTTGAATTGGGCGGCATTCATCGTTGCAGAGGCCGTAAGTTTTCCGGCTGCCGATGCTTCGACCGTAATCCGGATGTAGTACTTCTGGGCTGCTCCAGTGAAAAGATATGAAATCGTCTCGTCGATATTCAAATTCGTGTTTTGGGCTTCAGCCGTGCTGTTTCGGTACAGGGGATCGGCTTTCCCCGTCAAAGCGTTTACCACCTCGATCTTTACGCCCCCGCCGCCTCCTTCGGCATTGCCTGTGATGCGGCCTGTAATCCGGGCCGACATCTGTACTCCCTGTCCACAGGTAAACGGCGGACTTGATTCGTAAACATTTCGGATAAAAGGATTGCTTTGTCCCATAGCCAGTGCGCTCACTTCTTTCGTTTCTACGACACCCGGGACACTCGAAGCACCCAGGACCTGCGATACGGACGTAATTCTGTATGGGGTGAGTATGATTTTATCTCTGCTTGCGGCTGCATCGCTCACCTCTACGGAATCGTTTTTGACCTGCAGGATTCCGACGGTTCCTTTGGTTGCGTGTACTTCCCCGTCGGCGTGCACTCTGAACACGGCCTTTTTTCCGGTTTGTGTAGTCGGCTCCCGACCAGAAGGGCACATCGTCTTCCTGCAGCCGCTCACGCCGGCCGTCACCTCGCCTTGCATGTTTTTCATCAACATTACGTTGGTCATCACCAGACCGCCTTTCACTTCGGTACTTCCGTCTTCCATAGCCTGCTTGAGGTACTCTGTCGATTTGATGGATTCGTCTATCGCTTCGTCGATCAAGTCCGACATGTTGCCGCTCAATTGATAATAATCGGCAAATACGTCTCTGAACTCTGTGCCGGTTATCTCGGATGTCGTACTCATATCGGCCAGCAGGGGCGCAAGGTAATCTTCGAGTCTCTTAAAATAGGCAGGGAAAGACCCCATGTCCACGCCATATTGGTCGGCCCTGGCCATTATACTCCAGTATTCACCCTGAATGCGCACCCATTCGTTGGCCACCTGCTGTTTGTCGGATGGCGTCAGGCTTGAATCCGAGGCGATGTAGTCCACATCCAGCTTCACCTGCTCAATCTGCGCCTGCACATCTTCTTCGGCCGTGATATATCCTGTGGGGGCCTTGTTGCCTTCCGTAAGCTGAATATCGTACAGGTAGATCGGGTTCCAGGTGACGACATAGAGGACTATTTTCTGCAAGGACTTGCCCGCTTTGGTCGTATAAACGGCTTCATACACATCAGAATATGAGCAGATGGCGGGCGTGATATAATGTCGTATCCGTCTTCATAAACGGCACAGAACACGCAGCCGGTCTTGGTTTCCGGCAGTTTGATGCGTGCCTTGAAGACATAGGACATGCCGGCCTTGTAGGTGATCTTACCCCGAAGCAATCCGTCCAGTTTACGATCTGGCTCGTAGCCGCAATAGCTACCCCTGCATTGCTCGCTTTGTTGGCATCGATCTTCATGTAGGCTCCGTCTGCGTCCGATCCCGAAGTCACCACGTCCGAAACACCCTCTTTGGCGCTGTTCCACGCATAGAGGAATTGTCGGGCTATATAGTTGCGGGCGCCGAACTGAAGATTAGCAATCTCGTCTTTGGCTTCGTTGGCTGCCGTATCATCGGTGTATTTAGATGCTTTGTCCCAATCCGAGCTCTCGAAATTACCCGTTGCACGGGATTCGATACAGCGCATGATGTCGCCACCTTCGCCCTGCGTCCAGATGTCACCCACATCGTAGGGTGTAGTCGGTGTTACGACGAATACACGACGTTTGGCATCGGCCGTGTCCTGCGCCCGCGCCGCCTCTTGCAGGGCCTTTACCGCATCGCTGTCGGCGATCGGCGTCCATTTATAGGTTCCGTCCTCTTCTTTTACCCACCGCCACGATTTGCCCGCATCGGGGTTCGTCGTCTTGTCGCTCGATATGGTGAAGTGAATCTGCGGGTATTCCGCCGGAGTGATTTTGGCATTATCGGTTTTGCGGATGACAAAAGCTATGTAGGGATTGTCGCTTCCGACGGTATAGCTCTGGCTCCATACGTAACTTGCTATAACCGCTCCGGATGACGCTATCGGATTGTAACCCATCGTATAGCCTTCGCCCACCGACAGTACGGCGCCTTTGGGTATTCCTCCGACCGGAGTTTTGAGCCGGATGCGGGTGCTGTCGGCGATTTTGATCTGATCCCAGGTCTTAATGCCGTCGATATAGGATGCACCGATGCTTCCCTGCTCCCAGCAGCCTGCGTCCGTCGGGTCGAAATTCGCGGGCAGCGTATTGGTGAACGTGTCGCCGATATGGTTTTCCTGCTCGCCGTCCGCTATCCATGTTTGGGCCGGTTCATTGTAAAGCGAGGGGGTATAGGGATAGAACCAGTTTTCCACGACACCGTCCAGCCGTTTGTTGATCTCGGACAATTCGCCGGGCAGCGTGTTATCGATGTAATCCTTAGCCTGCTGAGCTTTGCGATCGGCGGAATTGGCAGTGGCCTGGGCTTCGGTGGCCGTCTGATCGATCTGTTCGATGTCGAACTCCTTCTGGAACTGTCCCGTTGCGGGGTCGTAGAGCTTGCCTTGCTTCCAGCCTGCCTCCGGGGTGAAGGCCACGCCGACGCCGTTGTCGCCGACCAGCCGGAACAGCTTGCTCCGGGTGTCCAGCAGCGCCTTCTTGTCCAGGCTGCTGATCATACCTTGCAGGTAGATATTATCCAGATAGGCCGAATAGCCCGACATCTGGATCCCGAAGACGGAGAGGTTCGTAAGGTCACCGAACTGCGCGGCGATATTCTCGGCCGTGAACTCCCAGTCGCTGACATTGCGGAGATAACGCTGGTAGGTGCGCGTCGAGTAGCGCGAGCTCCGCCGGGCGGTATTCGTGAACGAGCCGTAGGCTACGAAGGTCATCGATTCCATCGGATCGATCTGCTTGGTAAAGGTGGCCGACAGGGGGCGCAGCTCGTAGCGGAACCGCTCGTTGCGGTCGCCCAGGACCTCCGTGATACGGAAATAGACCGTTGCGAAGCCTGCGAAAGAGAAGTTGCCCCGGCCGTCGTCGGAATCTGCCGTCGCATTGTTCGACGGGTCGAAGTCGTGGAAGATACCCATGCAGATATCCCCGACAGCTACGGCGCCGATCTCTCCCTCTTCGAGTTTGAGCGTTACGAGCTTCTGCTCCTTGTCCACGCTCTCGATCACCCCGGCGCCCGGAGCGCTCCAGTCGTCCCCGACGCTGATGCCCACACGGTTGTACCGAAGCTCCGGAACCTCCAGAAAACGACGGATGAAGAGGCTCTCCAGCTCGCCGGCGCCTCGTCCGTCGATCTGTGCACCGAAGCCGGTGATGCCGCTGGCGAAGTCGCTTGTCCGGAATCCCTCGTCGAGTTGCTGCCGCTTAAGGAATCGGGTGATTCCTTCGACCGTACCTCCCCGGCGCTTGTTCAGAAATTCCCGTTCGCTCTTACGCGACGAATAGAGCGTCGTGTCGCTCGCCGGTGTTTCCTCCCACGATTTAATGATGTCAGGAAATTCCGATGAAACCTGCCGGGTTATCTGCGTCACTTCCGAAATCTGATTTTCGATGCGGGAAATACGGCCTGTGGAGAGGACATCGCTCATTTTAAGAGTCATGCTTCCGGGCTGAACGACGGAGCGACTGATCGCGACGATACGGATATCGCGATATCCGGTATCGGGAAAAAACTTGTCGCTTCCGAGCCGAATCCGTTGCCCTGGCTTCAAATCGAGGTTTCTTTTATCGACAACCGTAAAATCCGTCGATGCCTGGAACACGGATATATCTTTACGGCTGTCGGCCATAAAGGTATCTACCGCAGTTTTGAATTCCTGTTCGGCCGCAGGATAATAACTGTCCGGCATACTGATATTCCAGAGCACGTATTCGTTCCCGGGAGCCGGGACCAACGGTTCCGACGGCAACTGCATATCGTTGTCGTAGGGCCATTGGGTGATGATCTCGAATTCCTTCTTTTCCGAGTCGTAATTCACTTCGAACTCCCGTCCGCGAAGCTCTCCGGTCTGAAAGGTCACCCGTTTGACGAGGCCGCCTATTTCGTATTGATTGGGATCGAACGGAATGTCGGGATCGGTGAAATACCAGACCGTAAACGGCGAGCCGTCATCGCTTGTGCGCTCTTCGGACCGTACGGAACCGACCGTACCGATCCGGCGCGGATATATCGCATCGAACGCTTCCTGCTCGAAATATTCGATGATACCGAGGTGGGTATCCTGTTCGACGTACTTCGCCCCGTCGGGCAGTTGCAGCCGGGCATATCCGTACCGATCCGGATCGATGTTGCGGGAGGAGCCTACCGGGAAGAGCCGAGTGAAAAATTTCACGCCATCGGCCATGCTCCGTTCGATTCCTCCGGTCAATCCGTTGCCGTAAGACAACGGGACAGGCTCGCCGAACTCACAGCGGGATATGTTGAGCGTCATCCCGTCGAACCACCACTCCGTCCCGGCGGCAGACGACAGTTCCGAAAGAGCATCGGAGGCGTACTTTCCCGTATATTCGATATCGATGTACTCCGATACGACCACTTCTCCGACTTTCCATTCGGTCGTCCCCATTTTGCGGTTCATGTTAGCGATAATCAGCGCCGCATGTTCGCGTGCCGGTGCCGTGAGTGTCAGAATCGGATTGTCGTCATCATCCGGATTGACCATCAGGACCTGCGTGGTGAGTCCTTCGACCCCCGACAGTTGCACCGAGTAGCTCCATTCGCTGTCGCAGTTCATCTTCGGCTGATAACGTTCGAGAATCCAATAACGCCGTCCGAGGAAGTCCGCATAATCGTAAACTTCGAGCGTGACGCATTCGAAGGCCGTGAAGGAGAGCGAGAGGACACTCTCCTCCTGTATGCCGCAGGTTGCAGCACTGTTACTATCGGGAGAGGCCGTCAGCTTCAGATTCCCTTCTTTCGAATATATTTTGAGTTCCATTTTTTGAAGATTTGAACGTGACCTTTAGATCGACGCAGCGAGTTCGAATGTCGGCTTCGGCTCCCGGAATTTCACCGAGAAGGTCGCTGCGACCTCTCCCTTTCCGAATGGCGCCAGTTGTGAATAATCCGAAAATCCGGTCATATAAACCCGGAATTTCAGCCCTACGTCCGTCAGATGGAGCGCCAGCCACCCGTCGTCGCCCTCCTTGAGAAATTTCACGAACGAGGCGTAGCGCGTGAAGAACGAAACATCGTTCGAGGCGACGATGGCGAATCGCAGCGTGATATCGCGGGCTTCATAAGTCTGCGTCAGTATATCGGGCATACGGACACCGTCCTCCTCCTGAATGGAAACCTCCGCCTGCTGCTTGAGAGCCGGAGGTGCAAGCAGCGAATCGTAGTTGTCGTGTCTGTCTTCAGCGGTTTCCGCGAGGAAAGCCCCGAAACGGGCATATACATCCGTTTGGTTGATCAGCAACAGTCCTTCGAGTATTTCAGCCATAATCAGATCGCTTTTAATCCGTCGCGTTTTATGGTTTGCAACAGTTCATAGATTTGGGGTATCGGTTCGGTATTTTCCCGGATGGCATTCATCGCTTCGAGTGACCCTTTGAGAACCGGGACAATACCTTCGATGTTTTCGTCGATCTTCGCGGAATGGATCTGTACCGATGTGACCAGTCCTTCGACGCGGGAGAACGAATCCTGCGTTACGGTCTGAATGGCTCCTGCCTTACCGCTCTGCTGCGAAGTGCCGGCTTCCTCGTCGATTGAAAGTCCGTTCTCTTCTGCAATGCGGCGGAACTCTTCCCACAGACGATTGAAATCGTCCTGTTGCTCCATGGCATCCGAAACCAGCGATTTCATCGTTTCGCTCCATTGAGCGAACCGCTCTTCGTCGGAAAGGTCGCTCTGCATGACCTCTTCGATGCGTTTTTGGGCATCTTCGAATACCTTACCGAGCGTACTCGAATAGATCATATCCTTGGCCAGCGAGCGCAGGGCCTGCCCGACGCTGTCGGCAAAAGTATCCGCCGCATCGGTGCCGTTTTCGAAAGCATCCACCAAAGCATCGGTAAGCGTACGGCCCAGATCGCCGAAATATCCTGCAAATAATCCCGGACCGCAGTCAATGCCTCTTCGTAGGTTTCCCAGTCGTCCACCATTTCGCGGAGCATCTCCTGATTCTCCCGTGCCAGGTGCTGGAAGTTTCTCCGCCCTCTTCGACGAAATCGGTCCGGCATGCCCCCACGCAAGTGGAGATCGATCGCGAAGGTCACCTTCGATGACGACCCGGAATCGAAATTGCTGGATGTCCTCGCAAGCAGGCGCTCCTACGTTAGCGAGGTGGAATCTCATTCTTAGCTATCTTCGGAGATGTCGTGAGTTTGTTCTGGAATGACAGCGAAATCCTTCTGAAGAGCGAACTTGCCCCCTTTGAGTTTCGATCAGAATGATGCTTGGCAAGCCGACTCGAAATGAAGGGTATCAAGAACCCTTGTCGTAGTCGCGTTCTCGATGGGGGTTTCATTCGAAAGAAAAGGATTCAATCGAACGGGGATAGCGGGTTTTCACAGGTCACGCAGCAAATCCATCCTTCGTCTAAACTCAGGCGTAAAACTCACGAAATGGTAAAGTGAAAAGAGCTGAGTTTGGGATGAGTTTTCTCTGAGAGAGGCCAACCGAATACAGCTGACAACGAGAAGAAACTGCGGATAAAACAAGGACGAAATCGTAAAAATGGAACACTATTGTTTTATCGAATGGGAATAGTGATAGAACATTTGTTCTTGTTTTTCATACGGTTTCATACGGTTCCGATGGCGACCGATGAGGACGTTTCGGAACCGTTGCACCTGCAAACCGCATGATTCCGAAACCAGATAGAAACTCACAAGGCTCCTCGAAAGAATCGAGGAGCCTTCTCATTTCCGCAGATAGACGCATGGTCGGTTGTCACCCCATGGCAAACGGGCATGGGTCGAACGAGCCTGAAACGACTCGAACGGAACCGAAGGGAACCGACACGAACCGAAAAACCTACAAGCCGACGAGAGGCAATGATGGCGGGAGGCTTGCAGGTACCGTCGAAAATCGACGAAACTCAAACGAAACTCACCCGGAAAAACGAAACTCAAGAATGACGGACGTCCCTGGTGGAGAGCCTGGAGGTGTCGTTTCCGCAAGCTCGCGCGGGCGGGAAGGTTTCGCTGAATTTCCCGTATTGCCGAAGACGATGAAGCCTGTCGTTTGGCGATGCCGATCCCTTTACCGAAGGGAATCCTGGATCTGCTCCAGATGGGAAGAGAGTTTCTCGAAAGAATCCGTGGAAATACAGTGCTCCATACGGCATGCCTCTTTAGAGGCAACTTCCGCATCCACCCCGGCGTCAAGGAGCGCTCCCTCGAAGAAACGGTGTTTAGATAGCGTCTCCTCGGCAAGGTGCTTTCCAGCTGCGGTCAAGCGAACGTCGTGATCGACCACCTCGACAAGGCCCTTACGAGCCAGGTTGCCGAGCGCCTTGGTGACGCTCGCCTTGGAGTAGCCCAGCAGGCACGCTATGTCCACGTTGCGGCAGGAGCCGCGCTCGGAGCGGATGCGCAGGATCGCCTCCAGGTAGTCCTCCGATGATTCCGTGGTTCGCATATCTCCAGCCCCCATGGTCGATCATTTGCGGCATGTTGGGACGATTCTGCGCCTTTGCCTTGATGTCCCATTAGATCCTTCGTTGGCGCACCGCAGGTACGCGCTTGCCGAAATGCTAGGCGAGCTGACGGTCGGCCGCCCACATTGCGGCGTATTTGCCGCCTCGCGCGAC
>ENA-OQDA01000826-OQDA01000826.1-human-gut-metagenome-genome-assembly--contig:-NODE-826-length-11838-cov-5.034497_pt1 | contig 11838 bp, 12 predicted proteins | sample MGYA00242771_ERZ504603 | MGnify/ENA primary metagenome ERZ504603 (study PRJEB26092, sample SAMD00036328) | human gut metagenome | host: Homo sapiens | study: EMG produced TPA metagenomics assembly of...
ACGCTGCCGCCGCCGCAGGGGACACCACCACTGAGCCGACAGAATAAAAAGCTGCCTCCCATGTAGGGGCCGGGCATGCCCGGCCTGCGGCCTTTCCGTAAGCATACGTCTGCCTTACACGACAGGGCCGGACATGTCCGGCCCCTACCGCACAGCAGAGAAAAGCACACCATTCGAATCGTACCCGGTTTGGATGGTGTGTTTTTGTATCAGCTACAGTTGTACTTGCACAAAAGATGTCGACTTTTCCCTGCTGTGGGCTGTGCAATTTGACAAATTGCACAAAACCGCCGCAAAAGGCTTGCAACCGGGTCTTGCCCGTGGTATGATGGGACACATCGAGAACAGTTGTACACAAGGGGGATACACGATGGCCGAGAGGCGTTTTTTGCTGGTAGACGCGGATGTTCTGCCGGAAGTCTTTGTCAAGGTGCTGCAGGCCAAGGAGCTGCTGGCCTCGGGTGCGGTGAGCAATATCTCTGCCGCGGCCAAGCAGGCAGGTATATCACGCAGTGCCTTCTATAAATATAAGGATACGGTGTTTGACGCCGAGACCGGGCGCGAGTCCATCACCGTGGTGGCAACGCTGCTGGATAAGACCGGCGCACTGCAGGGGCTGCTGTCGGGCATTTCGGCGGCGGGCGCGTCCATCGTGACCATCACCCAGTCCCGCCCGGAGAACGGCGCAGCCCAGGTCGAGGTCACAGTCCGCACCGGCACGATGCAGATGCCGGTGGATGAGATGCTGACCCGCCTGTCCCACCAGCCGTGCGTGGTGGAGATCCACAGAGGCGCGTGACCGAAGGGTAGGGGCGAGGTATGCCTCGCCCGCAGCCTTGCCGGAATAGCTCTATCGCGGGAAAGCCGCGGGCCGGGCATGCCCGGCCCCTACAGAGCATATACCGAGTGTAAGAATAGGGGGATTTTTCCAATGGCTAAAATCGCAATCATGGGCTTCGGCACGGTCGGCTCCGGTGTGCTGGAGGTCTGCCGCCGCAATGCGGCCTCCATCGCCCGCCGCGCCGGTGAGCCCGTCGAGGTCAAATATATCCTGGATGTGCGGGACTTTTCCGGTTCTCCGGATGCCGCGCTTTTTACGAAATCCATCGACACGATCCTGAATGACCCCGAAATCAAGGTCGTCGTCGAGACCATTGGCGGCACAAAATTTGCCTACCCTTATGTGCGCCGGTGCCTCGAGAGCGGGCGCAGCGTCTGCACATCCAACAAGGAGATGGTCGCGACCTACGGCGCAGAGCTGCTGGCCCTTGCCAAAGAGCACAGCGCGGCCTTCCTGTTTGAGGCCAGCGTCGGCGGCGGCACGCCGATCATCACCCCGATGCACCAGTGCCTGGCCGCCAACCATATCAGCAGCATCCGAGGCATCGTCAACGGCACGACGAACTTCATGCTGACGAAGATGAAGCGCGAGAACATGGGCTTTGACGAGGCCCTGAAAATTGCCCAGCAGCTCGGCTACGCCGAGACGAAGGACCCCGGCGACGATGTGGATGGCCGCGATGCCTGCCGCAAAATCGCCATTCTGGCCAGCCTCGCCTGCGGGCATCACGTCTACCCGGACAACATCCCGACCCGCGGCATCCGCGACATCACCGTTGCTGACATCAAGGCCGCCGAAAAGCTCGACAGCGCCATCAAGCTGATCGCCTGGTACAACGAGGGCGGGGACGGTCAGATGGCCGCGGGCGTCGAGCCGATGCTCGTCTCCAACTCGAACCAGCTGGCGGGCGTCGATGACGTGTTCAACGCCGTTTTGATGAAGGGCGATATGCTCGGCGACGTCGTGTTCTACGGCAAGGGCGCGGGCAAGCTGCCCACCGCCAGCGCCGTTGTGGCCGACGTCATTGACGCTTTGAAAGAGGGCGTCAAGGTACACGACTCGCTGTTCTGGAAGCCCGCCGTGAAGCCGGAGGGCCTGCTCGAGGACAGGAACACCTACCCGTGGTATCTGCGCGTGACCGGTGTGGCGGCGGCGCTGCTGCCCAGCGTGGCCGGTGCGGGCCATGTGGTCTTTGAGGACAACGGCGAGGCCGCCTATCTGGTCGATGCCGCCACGTCTGCGGATATTGCCTCTGTCACGGAGAAAATCGAAGTGCTGGGCGGCAAGGTCGCGCTGGCCATGAAGAAGCTGGAAGACTGAGAGGGGGGGCAGGGTATATGGTAACTGTAACCGTCCCGGCCACCAGCGCCAACGTCGGCGCCGGGTTTGACTCGCTGGGTCTGGCCGTTTCGATGCACAACGTCTTTACGTTTGAGGAATCGGACCGCATTCAGATTTCGTCCGTCGATGGGACCCACGTCCCGGCGGGCAGCAACAACCTGGTCTACCGCTCGGCCCGGGTCGTCTATGACCAGCTGGGCATCCCGCTGAAGGGTCTGCGCATCACCCAGCGCAACGACATCCCGATGGCGCGCGGCCTCGGGTCCAGCTCGGCCTGCATTGTGGCGGGCATCATGGGCGCGAACGCCCTGCTGGGCGAAAAGCTGACCGAGCGCCAGATGCTGACGCTGGCGACGGCCATCGAGGGCCATCCCGACAACGTCGCCCCCGCCATGCTGGGCGGCTTTGTGACCAGCGTCATCGATGAGGGCCAGGTCTACAGCGTCAAGAAGGACATTGACCCCGAGCTGGCGTTTGCGGCGTTTGTGCCGGACTTCCGCCTGCTGACCAGCAAGGCGCGCGCGGCGCTGCCCGCCATGGTCAGCCATAAGGATGCCGTCTACAACCTGTCCCGCGCGGCGCTGGCCACGGCGGCCTTCTGCGAGGGCAACTACGCGCTGCTGGGTGTGGCGACCAAGGACGTGCTGCACCAGAAGTACCGCCTGCCGCTGATCGAGGGCGGCGACGACGTCTTTGAGCTGGCGCAGGACCTGGGTGCGCAGGCCGTTTACATCTCGGGCGCCGGGCCGACCATCATGGCCGTTGTGCACAAGGACGACACCGAGTTTTTCACCCGCGCAGAGGCAGCGCTGGCTGCGGACAGCCCGCTGCGCCATTTTACCGTGCATCGTCTGCTGGCCGACAACGTCGGCGCAGTGGTTAGCTGATACAGGAACAGGGGAGAGAGTACACCAATGGGCTTGATCGTACAAAAATTCGGCGGCTCCTCGGTCAAGGACCGGGACCGCATCTTCAACGTGGCGCGCATCGTCATGAACACCCGCAACGCCGGCAACGACGTTGTCGTGGTCGTCTCGGCGCAGGGCGACACCACCGACGACCTGATTGCCAAGGCGGCGGAGATCACCTCCGACCCGTCCCACCGCGAGATGGATATGCTGCTGGCCGCAGGCGAGGAGATTTCGATTTCCCTGCTGACGATGGCCTTGCAGGAGCTGGGCGTCTCCGCCATCAGCCTGACGGGCTGGCAGGCGGGCTTCAACACAGACCGCGCCTACTCCAAGGCGCGCATCAAGCGCCTGGACACCGAGCGTGTCGAGAGTGAGCTGGCGCGCAACCGTGTGGTCGTCGTGGCAGGCTTCCAGGGCCTGAACCGCTCCGACGACATCACGACGCTGGGCCGCGGCGGCAGCGATACCTCCGCCGTGGCGCTGGCCGCTGCGCTGCACGCGGACCGCTGCCAGATCTTCACCGACGTCGAGGGCGTCTACACCGCAGACCCGCGCAAGATACCCAAGGCAACCAAGCTCAAGGAGATCACGTTTGATGAGATGCTCGAGCTGGCGTCCCTGGGCGCGCAGGTGTTGAACAACCGCAGCGTCGAGCTGGCCAAAAAGTACAATGTCGAGCTGGAGGTCATCTCCAGCATCAATCCGGTGCCCGGCACCGTTGTTAAGGAGGAGACCAAAGTGGAAGGTATGCTCATCAAGGGTGTTGCAAAGGACACCGACGTCGCCGTTTTGACCGTGAAGGACGTGCCGGATGTGCCCGGTATGTCGTTCAAAATTTTCAGCCTGCTGGCCCAGAAGAACATCAACGTTGACATCATTCTGCAGACCACGGGCCGCGACGGCAAGAAGGACATGAGCTTCACCGTGCCCCTGGGCGACGCCGAGAGCGCCGTTGCCGCGCTGAAAAACGCCACGCACCGCATCGGCGGCGGCGACATCACCGTTGACAAGACCTGCGCGAAGGTCTCCATCGTCGGCGCGGGTATGCAGAGCCACTCCGGCGTGGCCTCCACGATGTTCGAGGCCCTGTTCAACCAGAACATCAACATCAAGATGATCTCCACCAGTGAGATCAAGATCAGCGTCATCATCGACGAGGCCGACGCCGACAAGGCAGTTGCCGCCATCCACGACGCATTCATCAACTGATTGTAAGGTCTTATATAGAGGGAAATGGGTCGTCCCCCGTGCACACGATGGTGCACGGGGGACGTTGTTGTTAGGGTAAACAGGCAGAACCCTTCCGGCCTTGCTGACGCGCGGCCACCTCCCCTGATGGGGAGGCTTTCTCGCGGGCGCAGCCCGCGCAAAAGGCGCCCATCAGGGAGCTGGCCGAGTTTACGAGGCCTGAGGGGTTCTGCCCGTTACCATTTATTACAAAAGCTTCTCACCTGCTGCAAACTTCGCCGTCAGCTTACCCTTGCCAAGGTACGCATACCGCTCCAAACGCTCCGCAGCGCTGAACGCCCGCATATTTTTAAGCGGGTCATCATCCAGCACCAGCGCGTCAAACGCATAGCCGTCCTCAAACAGGCCGACCTTCTCGCCAAAATCGGCCCAGAAATTTCCGCCGCCGACAGTCGCCATATACAGCGCTTCCCCCATCGTCAGCGGCTTCTCACTCTGGTCGATATACCGCCAGCGCAGCTTGCTGACCTGCACGGCGGTAGCCATGACCGTGAACAGGTCCAGCGTCTGACCGCCGGCCACGTCGCTGCCCAGGCCGACGCGCCAGCCGCCGCGCAGGTAGTGCGCCGCGGGGGCGATGCCCGCAATGACATTCTCGTTGCTGGTGGGGCAGTGGGCGATCATGACGCGGTTCTGCTTCATCAGCGCGGCCTCGTCATCGGGGCTGTAGATGCAGTGCGCCATGACGGTGGGCACGCCGCCGCCGAACAGGCCGTACCGGCTGTAGCTCTCGCCGTAGAATTTTGTGCCGGGACACAGCTCGGCGACCCACGCGATCTCACCCGGATTCTCGGACAGGTGACTCTGCGCAGGTACGTTGTATTCTTTTGCCAGTTCGCCGAGACCGCGCATATACTCGTCACTCGTGCTGGGGGTGAAGCGCGGCGTGATCATCGGGCGCACCGTGCCCGCGTGCAGGGTGTTTTCGGCGCGGCAGGTATCCAGCCAGCGGCGCGTCTCGGCCAGACCCGCGGCGGCGGACGGCTCACGGTAGCTGTCAGGGCTGTTGCGGTCCATACCCAGCTTGCCGACAAAGGCGGAAAGTCCCGCGCCGCGCAGCTGGTGCATCAGTTCGAGCGTTGCGTCGGTGTGCAGCGTCGCAAAGATGCAGGCGCGCGTTGTGGCGCTGTTTTTCAGGTCGCGCACAAAATAGGAGTAGCCCAGCTTGGCGTAGGCCGGATCGGCGTAGTGGGCTTCCTCGGGGTAGGTGTACTGCTGCAGCCAGTCCAGCAGCTCCAGATCCATCGCCGTGCCGCAATAGCTGTACTGCGGCGCATGCAGATGCAGGTCCACAAGACCCGGCGTGATGATTTTACCCGTATAGTCGAGAACTTCCACCCCGGCAGGGGCAGTCTCGCTGAATCCGGCGCACAGGCCGTTTTCACACAGCAGATAGCCCTCGCGGACGCGGAGTGTGGTCCGGGGCGGGGTGTCGAGGAAAGTGCCTTTCAGGGTGAAAGTGTTCATATAGTATACCTCTTTATATAGAATTGCTCTGTAGGGGCCGGGCATGCCCGGCCCGCAATTTTACGGCAGATGCCCCTTTAAAATTCGTTTTGTAGGGAGGGGGTTGGCGGCCAGAGGGCTGGCCGCCCTACAAACCACCCGGCAGGTGCCTGCCCACCCGCGGGGCGTCGGGGACGCCGCCCCCTACAAAGCGGCGATTCCAGACTCTATTATAAACAATCTACCCCATCTGTTGCAAGTTTTTTATTTACTTTACGTCGCTAAAGCGGTATAATACTAATATCTATTGATGTTTGAAAGGAATAACGATTTGGAACGTAAACAACTCGCGCCCGGCGTTTGCATTACAACGCTGGATGCTTCTAAATTCAACCGCTGCTGCATCACGCTGCATCTGCGCTTTCCGGCAAAGCGGGAATCTGCCACCGACGCCGCGGTGCTGGCCCTTGTGCTGGAACGCGGCTACGCGGCCTGCCCCGATATGACCGCGCTGTCCCGCCGTCTGGCCGAGCTGTACGGCGCGGACCTCGGCGTTGACCTGGCCAGCGCGGGCACGGACCGCGTGCTCTCCGCCGATATCTGCGGCATCAAGGACGCTTACGCGCTGGCGGGGGAGAACCTGACCGCTGCCTACGCCGACATTGTGTTCGGCACGATCTTTGACCCGTATCTCGTGGACGGCGCGTTCGACCCCGAGGCCGTGCGCATCGAGACCGAGACCCAGGCCCGCCGCCTTGAGGCCGAGTTCAACTCGAAGCGTCTCTACTGCGTGCGGCAGGCCCGCCGCAAATTCTACGGCGACACCCCGCGGGCATCGAGCTGGGCGGCTACCCCGGCGAGCTCGTCAATGTGACGCCGCAGAGCCTCAAGGCCGAGTATGACCGCATCCTCTCCACCGCGTACATCGACGTGATGGTGCAGGGCGTCGATGAGGCCCGCGTGGCCGATATGCTGCTGAAAAAAGCTCGACGGCATCCGCCGTGACCCGCGCCCGTTTGCCGCGCCCGTCGCCATGCCCGCCACGCCGCTGCGCCATTTTAAAGAGGAGATCCCCGGCCTGACCCAGGCCAAGCTCTGTATGCTGTTCACCACGGGCGAGGCCAACCCCAACCCGCCCAGTGTCAGCATCCTGCGCGTCGCCATGAGCGTGCTGGGCGGCTCTGCCACCAGCCGTTTGTTCCGCAACGTGCGCGAGAAGCAGTCCCTTTGTTACTACTGCGGTTCTGCCGCCCAGCGCGCCACCGGCGTTATGATGATCGACTCCGGCGTTGAGCCGGGCAAGGAGCAGCAGGCCGAGGCCGCCTTCATTGCCGAGCTGGAGGGCCTGAAAAACGGCCCCATCACCCAGGAAGAAGTTGACGACTGCCGCCGCGGTCTTTTGTCCAGTATGGACGCCCTCGGCGACAGCCTGGCCGCGTTGGAAAACTGGTACTACGGCCAGATCACACGCGGCGAGCCGCTCTACCCGCCGGAGTACGGCAAGGTGCTGACCAGCGCCGTCAGCTTGGACGAGGTGCGCCAGACGCTGCAGAGCTACAGCTATTCGGTCTGCTACGCCGTGACCGCCGAGCCGGGCACGCAGGGGAAGGGAGGCAGCGAGGATGTTGAATAACGATCACGAGAGCTTCGCCGCTGCCCAGGCGCGCGCCGCTGCCGCCGTCAGCTGTGAAAGCGTCGTGCTGCCCAGCGGCCTGACTGTGCTCTGCCGCACGATGCCGGGCTACAGCAGCGTCCACGCGATTTACGCCACGGGCTTTGGCTCCGTCCACCGCGCGTTCAGGCTGGACGGCAAACAGGTCACGCTGCCCGCCGGTACGGCGCATTTCCTGGAGCACAAAATGTGCGAGACGCCCAAGGGCGACTCCTTCACCTTCTACGCCAAGACCGGCGCGTCGGCCAACGCCTTTACCAGCTATGACCGCACCTGCTACCTGTTCTCGGCAACCCAGAAAATTGACGAGAACCTTGACATTCTGCTGGGCATGGTCGGCAAGCCGTGGTTCACCAAGGCCACGATTGCCAAGGAGCAGGGCATCATCGGGCAGGAGATCAAAATGTACGACGACAGCCCCGACTGGCGGCTGCTGAACGCGCTGTTCCGCTGCCTCTACGCCGACCACCCGCTGCGCGACGACATCGCGGGCACGGTGGAGAGCATTGCCGAGCTGACGCCCCAGATGCTCTACAGCTGCACCAGGGGGTTCTACGCGCCGTCCAATATGGTGCTGAGCGTCGCGGGCAAGATCACGCTGGCGCAGGCTGTGGACGCCTGCAAGCGCAACGGCCTGTACCGCGCCCGCGCCCCGCATGAGGTCGAGTGGGACATCCCGGCGCAGACCGGCCCGCTGCCCCACAAGGAAGCGTTCTTCACGATGCCTGTCACGAAGCCCTGCTTCGGTGTGGCCTACCGCGAGGAGCCGCTGGCCGAGGGTGACCTGAAGCGCGAGCTGCTGCTGGACATGCTGGGCGATCTGGTCGTCGGCGGCCTGACGAAGCTCTACCGCCGTCTGTACGATGAAGCGCTGGTCAACCCCGAGTTCTCCGGTGACTTTATCGCTGTGCGCGGCGCCTGCACCGTGGCTTTTACCGGCGAGAGCGACACCCCGCGCCAGGTCGTGGACCTTTTACAGGAGGAGATCGAGCGGATGCGCCGCGAGGGCGTTGACCCTGAGGTCTTTATGCTTGTGAAAAACCAGATGTACGGCGAGCTGCTGGGCGACGTGGAGGCCGTGGACGATGCCGCCGAGGAGGCCGCCGCGGCCTGCCTGAAGGGCCGCACGCTGGCAGACGAGATCGCCGCGCTGGCCGCGCTGACCGTGGAGGATGCCAACGCCCTGCTGCAGACGGCTCTGCGGGAGGAAAACCGCGCCTACGTGCAGATCGACCCGGCGGAAAAATAACGAGGTTAAGTTGAAAATGGTCTATCATGTGCAATTTCCCGGGTTGGGCCTGGATCTGACGGTCAACCGTGTGGCGCTGGCCATCGGCGGGTTCAACATTTACTGGTACGGCGTCATCATCGCGGCGGGCATGCTGCTGGCGATGCTCTACGCCTTCCGCAATGCCGTGGACTACGGCATCGACTCGGACCGTCTGGTGGACGTTGTGGCCATCGGCACGGTCATGGCCATCGTCTGTGCCCGTATTTATTACGTAGCTATGGCACCCTTTGCGTATCAAAGCCTCTGGGAGATGATCGACATCCGCAAGGGCGGCATCGCCATCTATGGCGCGGTCATCGGCGCGTTTGTGTTCGGCGCCCTGGCCGCCAAATGGCGCAAGGTGCCGCCGCTGCCGCTGTTTGATCTGGTGTCGCTGGGCTTTCTGATCGGGCAGGGCATTGGCCGCTGGGGCAACTTCGTCAATCAGGAGGCCTTCGGTACAAACACGACGCTGCCCTGGGGCATGTACAGCGAGGGCACGGAGGCGTATCTCAAATCCGTGCAGGTCACGCTGCCCGCGGGCGTGACCGTGGACCCCGCCGCGCCGGTGCACCCGACGTTTTTGTATGAGAGCATCTGGTGTCTGGTTGGCTTCGCCGTGCTGGCTTCGCTTTACAAAAAACGGCGGTTCAACGGACAAATCTTCCTGAGCTATATCATCTGGTACGGCCTGGGCCGCGCCTGGATCGAGGGGCTGCGCACCGACTCGCTGCTGATCGGCAATACCGGTCTGCGCGCCAGCCAGCTGGTGGCGATTGGGTCGGTCATCGTGGCCGCCGCGCTTATGGTCATCGGTCTGCGCAATGCCAAGGGCAAGCCGCTCATGGTGCCGCTGGCTGTGAAGGATCTGAAAAAGCAGGCCGAGGCAGGGGACCGCTTCACGGCGGACATCCTGCCCGTCGGCGCACCCCACGCTGAGTTTGTCAAGGCCACCGATGCCATGAATGCGCGTCTGGATGCGCTGGATTTGAGTGAGGTCGAGATCGAGGAAATCGAGACGCCGAAGGAATAAACAAACGCTTTGCAGCGCGGCGATAGGCGCTGCTGGTGTAAGACCCGACACCGTTTTGCCCGCCCCGGCGGACAAAAAATACATTTGAAAGAGGGAACTATCATGGGAGCAACTGTCATTGACGGCAAGGCATTGGCCGCCGCCACGAAGGCCGAGGCCGCAGAAAAGGTCAAAGCGCTGAAAGCGCAGGGCATCAACCCCTGCCTGGCGGTCATTTTGGTGGGCGAGAACCCCGCTAGCCAGGTCTATGTCCGCGGCAAGATCAACGACTGTGCGCAGTGCGGCATCGAGAGCCGCAGCATCAACCTGCCCGCCGACACCACGCAGGACGCCCTGCTGGCCGAGGTGAAGAAGCTGGCGGATGACTCCGCTGTGCACGGCATTCTGGTGCAGCTGCCGCTGCCCGCCCAGATCGACGAGAAGGCTGTCATCGACGCCATCCCGCCCGAGAAGGACGTGGACGGCTTCTCGCCCGTCAACGTGGGCCGTATGCAGATCGGCGAGCCGTGCTACCTGCCCTGCACCCCGGCGGGCTGCATCCGCATGATCGAGTCCACGGGCACCGACATTGCGGGCAAGAACGCCGTCGTCATTGGCCGCTCGAACATCGTGGGCAAGCCCGCGGCGCTGCTGCTGCTGGCGAAGAATGCCACGGTCACGATCTGCCATTCCAGGACGAAGAACCTGAAAGAAGTCTGCGCCGCCGCGGATATTCTCGTGGCCGCCGTGGGCCGCGAGGGCTTTGTGACCGGCGACATGGTCAAGCCCGGTGCCGTCGTCATTGATGTGGGCATCAACCGCGGTGCGGACGGCAAGCTGCACGGTGACGTGAACTTTGCCGAGGCCGCCGAAAAGGCCGCCTACATCACCCCCGTCCCCGGCGGCGTCGGCCCCATGACCCGCGCCATGCTCATGCTGAACACGGTGGAGGCGGCAGAGCGGCAGGGCCGCTAATAAAGGCTTCCCCCTTGGGGGAAGCTGTCCGCGAAGCGGATTGATGAGGGGCAACCTTGCCATTGCAGCCCACGGATGGGGTATAACCGCAGACTTGCCCCTCATCCGGCCCTGCGGGGCCACCTTCCCCCCAGGGGAAGGCAAAAGAAATTCTAAAATTTTAACCTTCCCACGCCCGAAAACCCCTTGACAAGCCCTGCTCCCATATGGTATGATACTAGAGCCGCATGGTATGGGCTCTATAAGTGTGTGCTTTTATCGGTGCAACGCCCTACAGACCAGCGAGACTTATTGAAAGAGGTTATCCACTATGTACGCAGTTATCAAAACCGGTGGTAAGCAGTACAGCGTTAAGGTCGGCGACGTCGTCTACGTCGAGAAGCTGAACGCTGAGGACAACAGCGAAGTCACCTTCGATCAGGTTCTCGCCGTTGGCGAGGAGGGCTCTGTCAAGGTCGGCGCTCCCGTTGTTGAGGGCGCTTCCGTTGTTGCCAAGGTCGTCAAGACCGGCAAGGGCAAGAAGCTCAACATCCTGACCTATCGTCCCAAGAAGGGCAGCATGGTCCGCAAGGGTCATCGTCAGCCTTACACCAAGGTGGAAATCACCGCGATCAACGGCTAAGGAGGTAAATCACAATGGCACATAAAAAAGGCGTAGGTTCTACCAAGAACGGTCGTGATTCCGAGTCCAAGCGCCTCGGCGTCAAGCGCGGCGACGGTCAGTTTGTTCTGGCCGGCAACATCCTGGTCCGTCAGCGCGGCACCCACATCCATGCGGGTGAGGGCGTCGGCATCGGCAGCGATGACACCCTGTTCGCTCTGGTCGATGGCCGCGTTCACTTCGAGCGCATGGGCCGTGACCGCAAGCGCTGCACGGTCAAGCAGTAAAAAAAACGGTACGGGCGGGCCTTTGCGGCTCGCTCGTTTTTTGTGATTTTTTGTAAATGAGGTACCACATGGCAACCAGTAATTTTATTGATACCGCCACGATCTGGCTGCACGCCGGCAAGGGCGGCGACGGTGCGGTGACGTTCCACCGCGAAAAATTCGTGGCGGCGGGCGGCCCCGACGGCGGTGACGGCGGGCGCGGCGGCGACATCATCTTTGTGGCCGACGACAACC
>ENA-OQDA01000827-OQDA01000827.1-human-gut-metagenome-genome-assembly--contig:-NODE-827-length-11815-cov-5.609600_pt1 | contig 11815 bp, 14 predicted proteins | sample MGYA00242771_ERZ504603 | MGnify/ENA primary metagenome ERZ504603 (study PRJEB26092, sample SAMD00036328) | human gut metagenome | host: Homo sapiens | study: EMG produced TPA metagenomics assembly of...
GTCGAAGGTGGTTCTTATAAGAGCCAGGAGCGTGTTGTCATTATCGTGAAGCGTTGCCATGAAAATCTCTTTCAGGGATAGAGTGTCGATATGAAAGCGCAAAGGAGTCGCTTCCGTTTCGCCGGAAGCCAAGTCCTCATACAAACACGTCCTTCAACATAGCAGGGGGAGGATGCCCATGCAACCGTCTTTTACGGTAGAATGTACCGTCCTCGCCCTTAGAAAGACATTATAGTCTATCTATGGGTAAAAATAAACTCTTTTGGGAGAGTACGGCCGAGTGCGGCCCCAATGGGGGGCCGTTGTCCCTCTGTGGGGGCATCTGCCGCCTAAACGGAGTCTGCGGCATATCCGAAAAGGGATAAAACTTGTGAGCGGCAGGCGCTGGCGTGAGGGAGGGCCTAAGTTCAAGGCGTACCCCTGCAAGGGGGCGTTCCTCCCGAATGGGCTGCGCCTTGCTGCGGTATAGCCTCCGGTACGTTGTGTTCCGCCCATGCTTTTTGTCTCATTAGAGAGGGCGGATATTCCTGACCCCAGCATCTGACGAGCAAGCCCCGATAATCCGGTATGGTGCAGTGTGGGGCTGCAATCCGTACTGTTGCCGGAAGCATTTCAATTGACGGAAAACTCTTTTCAACCATATAAGAGATGTTCTGAATCCAATGAACAAATGGGAGAATAGCCTTTGAAAACATCAGTTTTATTTGCGGCACTTGGTGTTGCCTTGATCTCTTTTCCCGGTATGGGCTCCGCTTCCGACGATTTTGCCGGTGGGTGCAAGCGTAAGGAGCAGGCTATCGAGACAAAGATGGAATATGCCAGAAAACACGGGAATCAGGAGCAGCTCCGTGGACTGGAAGAAGCGCTCAGCCAAGTCCGCCGATGGTGTTCGGATGGCAGCCTGCGCGCCAAGGCAGAACTCAAGGTTTGGAAAAGCAAGATAAAGTGCAGGAGCGGCAGGCGGATCTCGATAAGGCTGTCGCAGAAGGCAAGGGAGAAAAGAAAAGAGCCAAGTTGCAGCGCAAGTTGAGCGAGGCCAAAGAGGAATTGGCGGAAGCCATCGCGAAGCGTGACGCGCTGGCCCTGTAATACTTTTATTCTTCCAAGTTTGGATGGATGGCCAACAGCGGGGAGCTTACGGCCTTCCCCTATACTTTAGGGGCTGCTGTCTGATAGAAAGTGATGGGGGAAAGCCTCGCAACTGGCCTTGTAGATAGCTTTTGTGGGGCAATTAGTTTTTTATATGGGAGCAAGCCTTGCCCCTCCCACGTGTCCGGGAGGCGCACTAGAAAAAATTTTACATCCCGACCTGAGCGAAAACACAGGAGAAACGGGGGGTCCGTCAAAAAAAATCAGGAAAAAAATAAAAAGTCGTTGACAGGAGTCGCGCAGAGGTGCATAACCCGTTCTCGCCGCTGCGGGACAAAGCGTCCCGTTGAGCCGGGCAGGGCCGGGAGGCCGGGCACGGCGGGGCAAAAGTTTTTTGAAAAAACGGAAAAAGTTGTTGACAGCGAGAAGGTATGGGGATAAGTTCCCGCTTCTGCGCCGGGGAGAAATCCTCAGGGCGCGCCTCGAAAAAAAAACTTCGGGGTTTGAAAAAAAAGTTGTTGACAAGCTGGACCGGGCGGGGTAAGTTCCCGCTTCGCCGCTGACGGAAACTGACGCGGCTGAGGCAACGGCCTCCGGTTCTTTGACAAGTGAAGAGCGAGTTGGGAAAAGATACTTTGAGTTTTAGCTCATAGAGATATGAGCAAGCTAGTTGTTTTCAATCAACTGGAGAGTTTGATTCTGGCTCAGATTGAACGCTGGCGGCGTGCTTAACACATGCAAGTCGAACGTGAAAGTCCTTCGGGATGAGTAAAGTGGCGCACGGGTGAGTAACGCGTGGATAATCTACCCTTAAGATGGGGATAACGGCTGGAAACGGTCGCTAATACCGAATACGCTCCCGATTTTATCGTTGGGGGGAAAGATGGCCTCTGCTTGCAAGCTATCGCTTAAGGATGAGTCCGCGTCCCATTAGCTAGTTGGCGGGGTAACGGCCCACCAAGGCGACGATGGGTAGCCGGTCTGAGAGGATGACCGGCCACACTGGAACTGGAACACGGTCCAGACTCCTACGGGAGGCAGCAGTGGGGAATATTGCGCAATGGGCGAAAGCCTGACGCAGCGACGCCGCGTGAGGGATGAAGGTTCTCGGATCGTAAACCTCTGTCAGGGGGGAAGAAACCCCCTCGTGTGAATAATGCGAGGGCTTGACGGTACCCCCAAAGGAAGCACCGGCTAACTCCGTGCCAGCAGCCGCGGTAATACGGAGGGTGCAAGCGTTAATCGGAATCACTGGGCGTAAAGCGCACGTAGGCGGCCCGGTAAGTCAGGGGTGAAATCCCACAGCCCAACTGTGGAACTGCCCTTGATACTGTCGGGCTTGAGTACCGGAGAGGGTGGCGGAATTCCAGGTGTAGGAGTGAAATCCGTAGATATCTGGAGGAACACCGGTGGCGAAGGCGGCCACCTGGACGGTAACTGACGCTGAGGTGCGAAAGCGTGGGTAGCAAACAGGATTAGATACCCTGGTAGTCCACGCCGTAAACGATGGGTGCTGGGTGCTGGGATGTATGTCTCGGTGCCGTAGCCAACGCGATAAGCACCCCGCCTGGGGAGTACGGTCGCAAGGCTGAAACTCAAAGAAATTGACGGGGGCCCGCACAAGCGGTGGAGTATGTGGTTTAATTCGATGCAACGCGAAGAACCTTACCCAGGCTTGACATCTAGGGAACCCTTCGGAAATGAAGGGGTGCCCTTCGGGGAGCCCTAAGACAGGTGCTGCATGGCTGTCGTCAGCTCGTGCCGTGAGGTGTTGGGTTAAGTCCCGCAACGAGCGCAACCCCTATCTTCAGTTGCCATCAGGTAAAGCTGGGCACTCTGGAGAGACCGCCCCGGTCAACGGGGAGGAAGGTGGGGACGACGTCAAGTCATCATGGCCCTTACGCCTGGGGCTACACACGTACTACAATGGCGCGCACAAAGGGCAGCGAGACCGTGAGGTGGAGCCAATCCCAAAAAACGCGTCCCAGTCCGGATTGGAGTCTGCAACTCGACTCCATGAAGTCGGAATCGCTAGTAATTCGAGATCAGCATGCTCGGGTGAATGCGTTCCCGGGCCTTGTACACACCGCCCGTCACACCACGAAAGTCGGTTTTACCCGAAGCCGGTGGGCCAACTCGCAAGAGGAGCAGCCGTCTACGGTAGGGCCGATGATTGGGGTGAAGTCGTAACAAGGTAGCCGTAGGGGAACCTGCGGCTGGATCACCTCCTTTATAGGAAAAATTCCCAACTCGCTCTTCACTTGCAAGGAACAAGGGCTTGATGCCATGCTCTTTGAGAAGTTAACGTCAGGGGCCTGTAGCTCAGGTGGCTAGAGCGCACGCCTGATAAGCGTGAGGTCGAAAGTTCAAGTCTTTCCAGGCCCACCACTTATCGGGGGTATAGCTCAGCTGGGAGAGCATCTGCTTTGCACGCAGAGGGTCGACGGTTCGATTCCGCCTACCTCCACCACAAGCTTGCTGACGTACAGTCCATGATTGGTCATTGGCGCGAAGGGTTCGCGGCAGTCATCCAGGCATGGCCTGGCCGCACCGGCCGGAAACACCGGCGGTTGCTGCTCATTTACAATTGAATAGGGGAATGGGAAGGGAATAGTAAAGTTCTTGAGAAATAAGATATCAAGGGCAACAGGTGAATGCCTTGGCGCTGAGAGGCGATGAAAGACGCGGTAAGCTGCGATAAGCATCGGGGAGGAGCTAAACATCCTATGATCCGGTGATTTCTGAATGGGGAAACCCGATGGGAGTCATGTCCCATCATCCTGGACTGAATACATAGGTCCAGAGAAGCCAACCCGGGGAAGTGAAACATCTCAGTACCCGGAGGAAGAGAAATCAAACGAGACTCCCAAAGTAGCGGCGAGCGAAATGGGAAGAGCCCAAACCGGATGGTTTCGACCATTCGGGGTTGTAGGGCCGGCATACGTGATTCCGGAGTAGGCAGGGGAAGCGAGCTGGAAAGCTCCGCCATAGCGGGTGACAGCCCCGTACACGAAACCGAAAAGGACGCAGCCGGTACCTGAGTACTGCGAGGCACGTGGAACCTCGTGGGAATCTAGGGGGACCATCCTCTAAGGCTAAGTACTCCTCAGCGACCGATAGTGAACTAGTACCGTGAGGGAAAGGTGAAAAGAACCCCTGTTAGGGGAGTGAAATAGAATCTGAAACCTGTTGCCTACAAGCTGCGAGAGCTGCTTTTTGCAGTGATCGCGTGCCTTTTGTATAATGAGTCAGCGAGTTACTCTACCGTGCGAGGTTAAGCGAAAGCGTAGCCGCAGTGAAAGCGAGGCTTAATAGGCCGATGAGTACGTTGGAGTAGACCCGAAACCGGGTGATCTATCCATGAGCAGGTTGAAGCAAGGGTAAAGCCTTGTGGAGGACCGAACCGTCAACGGCTGAAAACGTTCCGGATGACTTGTGGATAGGGGTGAAAGGTCAATCAAACCCGGTGATAGCTGGTTCTCCCCGAAATATATTGAGGTATAGCCTCGGGAATTGATTAGCGGAGGTAAAGCACTGACAGAGCTAGGGGTCCTACCAGATTACCAAACTCTATCAAACTCAGAATGCCGCTTAATTGTATCCCGGGAGTCAGACGGCGGGTGCGAAGGTTCGTCGTCAAAAGGGAAACAGCCCAGACCAACAGCTAAGGTCTCCAAATCCATGCTCAGTGGTGAAGGTAGTGGAACCGTTCAGACAGCCAGGACGTTGGCTTAGAAGCAGCCATCGTTTAAAGAAAGCGTAATAGCTCACTGGTCTAATGGCTCTGCGCCGAAAATGTAACGGGGCTAAGCATGGTACCGAAGCTTTGGCAATCTCCTTTGGAGGTTGGGTAGGGGAGCGTTCGCTACGGGCTGAAGGTGTGCCGGAAGGCATGCTGGACTGTAGTGAAGTGATTATGCTGACATGAGTAACGATAAAATATGTGAAAAACATATTCGCCGAAAACCCGAGGTTTCCTGGGTAAAGGTAATCTTCCCAGGGTTAGTCGGATCCTAAGGTGAGGGTGAAAGCCGTAACTGATGGAAAACAGGTTAATATTCCTGTACTTGTTGCGTAGCGCGATGGAGGGACGCAGGAAGATAGGCGGGCCGGGTGTTGGATATCCCGGTGCAAGCGTGTAGGAATATCCGGTAGGCAAATCCGCCGGACGAATCTGAGACGCGAGTCCGTGGGCGCAAGCCCTGAAGCCGTTGAGTCTATGCTGCCTAGAAAAGCTCCTAAGTATATCCGCAGCAATCCGTACCGCAAACCAACTCAGGTGGGTGGGATGAACAATCCAAGGCGCTCGAGAGAACTCTGGCCAAGGAACTCGGCAAAATAACCCCGTAACTTCGGAAGAAGGGGTGCTCTCTAGGGTGACATGTTTAACATATGAAGCCCCGGAGAGCCGCAGTGAATTGGTGGTGGCGACTGTTTACTAAAAACATAGGTCTGTGCGAAGTCCTAAAGACGACGTATACGGACTGACGCCTGCCCGGTGCTGGAAGGTTAAAAGGAGGAGTCAGCGCAAGCAAAGCTCCGAATTGAAGCCCCAGTAAACGGCGGCCGTAACTATAACGGTCCTAAGGTAGCGAAATTCCTTGTCGGGTAAGTTCCGACCTGCACGAATGGCGTAACGATCTCCACACTGTCTCGGCCAGAGACTCGGTGAAATTGCAGTCGCGGTGAAAATTCCGTGTACCCGCAGAAAGACGGAAAGACCCTGTGCACCTTTACTATAGCTTGACATTGGATTTTGGGCCTGCATGTGTAGGATAGGTGGGAGGCTGTGAACCCTGTACGCCAGTATGGGGGGAGCCATCGTTGAAATACCACCCTTGCATGTTTAAGATCCTAACTTCTTCCGGTCATCCCGGAGAAAGACAGTGTCTGGCGGGTAGTTTGACTGGGGCGGTCGCCTCCTAAAGTGTAACGGAGGCATGCAAAGGTTCCCTCAGCCTGATCGGAAACCAGGCGCTGAGTGCAAACGCATAAGGGAGCTTGACTGTAAGAGAGACATCTCGAACAGGAACGAAAGTTGGCGTTAGTGATCCGGTGGTCCCGAATGGAAGGGCCATCGCTCATTGGATAAAAGGTACGCCGGGGATAACAGGCTGATCGCATCCAAGAGTTCACATCGACGATGCGGTTTGGCACCTCGATGTCGGCTCATCACATCCTGGGGCTGAAGCAGGTCCCAAGGGTACGGCTGTTCGCCGTTTAAAGTGGTACGCGAGCTGGGTTTAAAACGTCGTGAGACAGTTTGGTCCCTATCTTCTGTGGGCGAAGGAGAATTGAGAGGGCCTGTCCCTAGTACGAGAGGACCGGGATGGACGCACCCCTGGTGATCCTGTTGTCGCGCCAGCGGCACAGCAGGGTAGCTATGTGCGGAAGGGATAACCGCTGAAAGCATCTAAGCGGGAAGCCTGCCTCAAGATAAGTTCTCCCCTCGAAAGAGCTGAAGGGCCCGGGTAGACTACCCGGTCGATAGGCTGGAGGTGTAAGCGCGGCGACGCGCTCAGCTGACCAGTACTAATAGCCCGAGCGGCTTATTTATCAAAAACTTTCCCCTTCCCAACCCCTATCAATTCATATTACATAGAGATTTGTCTTGGTGTTCATGGAGGAGAGGGTACACCCGATCCCATTCCGAACTCGGCAGTTAAGCTCTCCATCGTCGATGATACTGCGCATTCTTACGTGGGAAAGTAGAACAACGCCAAGACTTTATTTCCAACGGGCCGTCTTACGAAGATGGCCCGTTGTTTTTTTGTCTTACAGGCACTCCCGCATCCCCTCCGCAATCCCTAATCAGGCAAGCCGCCCCTTTCCCCCGTTTTTCTCCTCAGCCTTGCCCTCCCTCCTCCCCGGCTTCCCTCCCGCTTTTTTCCAGCTCCCACCCGGAGTTCTTCCCTCCCCGGCTTCAGGGCCTTCTCTCTCCTTCTAACGGCCCCAGCCTCCTTCCCGTAACCTCCCCTCTCTCCCCCTCCGTGCTCCCCCGGTTCCAATGCCTTTAAGAAACCCCTGCCGTGGGCGTGGTATCCTTCCTTAACGCATGACAGGCATACCGTTTTTTCTCTGCTTTCCCGCTTGGCAGACCCTACGATCGCAGGTTTTTACTGGCCATCACCTGAAACTTCAACATAAAGCCGTGCCATGGGAAACGGTTGATGCTTTCTTTCTTGAAATCCCAATAGAATAACCCAAAATCCCCCAACCATGGAGTCCTTCGGCAGAAAGCTGGATAAAAAGTCTATACTTGTAGTGTATTGTGGTAGTGTATTACGGAGATAAAACAACCTGATATTCTTACAGGGCCAAAAAGCTCTATCGTTTGCTGCTGCACAGCCTTTAGGAAGCGCTGCGAAAGCAAAGATGCGCTCCTCAGAGGCGTTTTTTAACCATGTGTACAAAGGTAAATGATTGGAGGGCATAATGGGATGCAAAAGGGGATGGAAGCTATTCAAGAAGGGAGCCTTCCATCCCCTATATTCTCACTCCATCTCATGGGGGGGGCCATACATCAGGGAGTTGTCCGTGGAGCTGGAAAGTTGCCGGTGCCGATGGCGGGGAAACCTCATATCAGGGAATTGCCCCTGCGCCCTCATTATGCTAGGAGTTTGAAAAGTGCAGGGTTCTCATCCTGACTTTCGATTGGAGGTTTCTTATGCTGAAAATCAAACATGCAGCCGTATGCATGCTCGCGCTCGCCATGCTTTCGGCGGGCTGCACCAACTACAGCGGCAATACCTATTCCGGCAGTCAGGTGCGCAGCGCTCAAACGGTACAGTACGGCACGGTGGTTTCCGTGCAGCCTGTTACGCTTGAGGAAGATCGGCCCGCCGTCCTTGGGACAGTGGGCGGAGGCGTCGTCGGCGGCGTGCTCGGCAATATGGTTGGTGGTGGACGCGGGAAGACGCTGGCGACTATCGCTGGCGCAGCCCTCGGCGCGGCTGGCGGCTATGCCGGCGAGAAGGCGCTGACCAAGCAGAATGGCCTTGAAATTACGGTTGAACTGGAAAACGGGCAGCAACTGTCCATTGTTCAGGCCGCCGATCAGCAGTTTTCTCCGGGGGAACGCGTCCGTGTGCTGCGCGGCAGTGACGGCTCGGCGCGTGTGACCCGTTAGCTTTTCAGGAACGCCGTATTGCGGCATCGTATAATCCGTCGTGCGTCGGCATGACGAACAACCAAGGAGCATCCATGCTGGATCCGAAACAGTGTGTTCTTTTCAGCGGCGGGGCCGCCGGAACCGAGCAGTTTTTCGGCGCGCAGGCCGAGGCTTGGGGCATTGAAGAAGTGAATTACAGCTTTGATGGGCATCAGATCGAACGGAAGCGCGGCGTACGCGTCCTCACTTCCGAAGAATTGGCCCTGAAAGATGTGAGCTTGACGTATGTTTCCCGCCTCATGGGGCGGGAATTTACGAAGGCCCCCCTGTTCCGCAAGGTTCTTCAGTCCATTTGCTGGCAGGTCAGCAGCGGTCAGGAAGTCGTGGTCGTGGGCAATATTCAGCCTGACCAGACCGTCAAGGGCGGTACGGGCTGGGGTGCCGAATTCGCCAAGATCTGCAACAAGCCCCTCCTTGTGTTCGATCAGGATCAAGACGGCTGGTATCGCTGGCTGAACGACGCTTGGGTCAAGGTGGAAGAGCCCGTCATTGAACATACGCATTTCACCGCCACGGGGACCCGGTTTATGGAAGCCAACGGACGCAAAGCCATTTCGGATCTGTTCGCCCGTTCGTTCAATCGCTAGGCTCGGACGTTTTGCCGTATTGTGGACAGCCATCCTGTTTTGCGCAGGATGGCTGTCTTTGTGAAGGTGGAGTATGCCGTTGTTTGCCGTTCCGTCCGTAAAGAGCGATTCGCTCGGTCTGTTGGCGGGTTTTTGCGCCTTTCTCATTTGGGGCTTTCTGGTCGTTTTCTGGCATATGCTGGATGCCGTGGCTCCGTTTGAAATCCTGTGTTACCGCATCGTTTTTTCGTTTGTGAGCTTGCTTCCCGTCGTTTTGCTGGCAGGGCGCTGGGCGGAGGTCGTCAGTGCTTTCCGCAACCGCCGCGTGGCCCTGACCATGTTCGCCAGTTCCTGCGTGGTGGGTTTGAACTGGTTCCTGTACATATGGGCCATCAGTACCGGGCAGATCCTTGAAACGAGCCTCGGATATTACACCAATCCCCTTATGAACGTGCTGTTCGGCTTCCTTTTTTTGCGTGAACGACCGTCGCGGCTTCAGGGGATAGCCATTTTGTTGGCCTGTACCGGCGTCCTGCTGAGTTTTTTGGGCCATAATCAGTTTCCGTGGCTGGCCCTGTCGCTGGCTTTCACTTTTGCACTGTATGGCTTTATCCGAAAAACGGTTTCCGTTGAGGCGCTTCCCGGTTTGTTCATTGAGACAATCGTGTTGATGCCCTTTTCGCTCGGCTGGATTCTGTATCTCTACATGGGAATGGGGAGGGGTTTCTTTGCAGCCCGACGGTTCGGGAGAGCTTTTTTGTTGTTTCTTTGCCGGGGCCCGGGTCACCATCTGCCTGTTTGCCCGTTTGGGTTCATCGTTCGCCTATGCCGCCCCGGCATATGCGCTTGATGACGCTTGGCCTGCTGCAATACATTTCCCCAACCTGCACGTTCTTCCTCGGCATATTTCTGTTTAAGGAAGCCTTGAATCCGACCACGTTGGTGACGTTCGTCTTCATCTGGTTGGCCTTGTTGTTGTATACGGTTGAAAGCTGGCGGCAGACGCGGCACTTGCCGCATTGAGGGGACGGAAAAGGCGAGGCGCCGTGCTTCGTCTTTTTTAGGCTCTGCCATAGAGTGTGGTTGTTTTATCTTCGCAGTATGTTGAAAATACAGATTTTTCAATTTTTTTATTGGCGGATTCTGCTGAGGCATTCTCTTGGTTATTCCTTTGAAATTTCAAATAGAAGCCTGCTGGCGGTCAGAAGCACAGCCGTAAACCTCCGCTCCCCACTCTCCGTCCCCACAGGTCATATACAGGGCAACTCCGGCGGCCAGTTCCGATTTCCCGTTTTTCTTCGGAATCTCCACATAGACGGTGTTATACTGGCGGTATCCGTTTTCCTTCACCGTGCCGAACACATCCCGGATAATCCTGTCCTGCCATGGAAGCAGCTCAAACGGCACGCCCCGCCACCGTCCTTTCGTGTGTTTCAGGCAGTTAATAAAATCCACGGCGTAATCTGCCTTCTCCCTGTCAAACATCAGTGCCCACCGCCTTTGAACAGGAGCAGTTCCATAGCGTCATTTTCCTTATCTTCCCCTGTTTCTGATGTAATCCGGCTCCTGGCAGATGGGGTAAGCCCAAACTGTTCACAAAAACGGTTCATGATTTTTAAATAAGTCTGTGCGATAGAAACCTGCGGAACCTGCTGCCAGTAACCGGACGGGGTTTTTACGATGGTGCCGTGCTGGGTGATGAATTCTTCTGCTTCCTTCCACCGGGCATATGCCTGACAATACCCGGCAAAAGCGGCCATGTCAATCTCCGTCAGGATGCCGAGCTTCTCCAGTTGCTTTGCCATCCGTTTCCACTCCTTCTTTGCCTCGTCCTCCAACCAGGAAGGACAGCGGGGCGCTTTTTCTCCGTCTTCGGCTCCTGTGTATTTAATCTCCTCTTTCCCGGATTCCCCTCCAGCACCTTCACTGCCGTAGGCTTCGGTTTCCTCCCTCTCTGTGCCACCGCCTTCACCTCCTCCCTGCAGAACCTATACTTCCTGTTAAAAATCAAATTTCTTTTCGGCTGTCAGTCAGCTCTTTCCTGTCTTTCTATTTCCCCGCTCCATCTGTTTCATCCTCCCGGCTCTCCGGCAGGGACATTGCCACCGCATATGCCACGCCTGCCGTTCTGCCGCTTCTCTATCCATTCCGGTGTCAGCACTGCCTGTGCCTCAAGCACGCCGGAATTGCTTGCCCTCTGGCTGATAAATCCACCTCTGTAACTTACTACAAGGCACCTGGCAATCTCCGTAATCTGCGGGTGGTTCAGTATCTGCTCCACAAACACCTTATTCCCCTGCCCTTTGTTTGTCGTGACAGCTGGGGCAATCCCTCTGTCATCATACACATTTCCATTCATCCCTTTGCGGCTGGGTTCACATTCCCCATACAGTAAAGCCCGGTCTTTGCCCCTATGCCGCCTCCATTCGCACTAATACTGGCAGAAATGCCGGACGGGTTATACACCCGGTAGCCCTGCATCCCTCCTATAACCTCTTTAAGAGTTCCTCCGTCTTCTCCGATGACAGGTAATATTTCCCGTCTGCCTCTGCTTCTAAGAACTGCGATAAGGAATATCCTCTCCCGGTTCTGGGGACTCCAAAATCTTTGGAGTTGAGCACCTGCCAGCGCGCGTCATACCCTGCTTCGTCCATTTCAGAGAGAACGGCGGCAAAATCGAAGTCTCCATTAACTGAAAGCTGGTTCTTAACGGGGCTGGTTTGCCCATCTCGCAATGGAGATGTACATACCACGGAAGGGGCTTTCCTTATATCTTTCAAACCGCATCACATGGGGAAGGCACTTGTACTTCATCAGGATCTCAATCCGTTCCAGAAGCCCGAAGATATCCTCCACCCATTCGTCATAAAGATGGTAATCCGGCATATGATGCTCCACTTCCTCCGGCAGCTTCGGTGCTTTATCGTAGAAAAATCCGGTCCCGCCATAGGAGACATTGGCTTTCTCCAGGATTCCCTCCGAAATAACG
>ENA-OQDA01000828-OQDA01000828.1-human-gut-metagenome-genome-assembly--contig:-NODE-828-length-11797-cov-3.803942_pt1 | contig 11797 bp, 9 predicted proteins | sample MGYA00242771_ERZ504603 | MGnify/ENA primary metagenome ERZ504603 (study PRJEB26092, sample SAMD00036328) | human gut metagenome | host: Homo sapiens | study: EMG produced TPA metagenomics assembly of...
TCTCGTTTCTTCAAACAGTGAGATTACCTGATCTTCGCTTCGCGTTTCAAATGCAGAAATCGTCAAATGCGGAGGTACATTTTTCTCAATCATAAATGGATTTCCGCTTCTTTTTGCAACCTGAGTGATGTATCCCTGAATTCGACTGGTCGTTTTTTCATCAAAATAAATCGATACTAAATACATTTACACTGCCTCTCTTCTGATTTTCCATCCTTTTCATATAAAAAGTGTCCGCTCCCACACAGGTCATTCGGACACTTTAATTTTTTCTTCTATATCGTTTAGTACAGCTTCGCTCCGACTTTCTTCGGCTCATACCCCGCTTCTTTTAACGCATTCAAGATCTTCTGCTTATGCTCGGTTCCGAATGCCTCCATCGTGATACGCAGCTCCACAGCCGCATTCCGGTTGGTGCTGACAAACTGATTATGTTCCAGTTTGATGACATTTCCTTTTTCGTTTGCAATGATCGATGCCACTCTTACCAGTTCGCCCGGCTTGTCCGGAAGAAGCACTGCAACCGAGAAAATACGGTCTCTCTGGATCAATCCATGCTGTACGATAGAAGACATGGTGATCACATCCATATTTCCGCCGCTTAACACGCAGACCGCTTTTTTGCCTTTCAAATTCAGCTGTTTTAATGCTGCCACAGAAAGGAGTCCTGAATTTTCTACGATCATCTTATGGTTCTCCACCATATCCAGAAATGCTCCGACTAATTCATCATCATCCACCAGAAGAATCTGATCTACATATTTCTGCACATATGGCAGATTCTGTTTTCCGACCGTTTTTACCGCAGTACCGTCCGCAATCGTGTTGGCACTTGGAAGTTCCACCACTTCTCCGGCCTTTAACGCCGCAGTCATGCTCGCCGCTTCTCTCGGCTCCACACCGATCACCTGAATCTTTGGATTGAGCATCTTGGCAAGTGTCGCCACTCCTGTGATCAGTCCGCCACCGCCGATCGGAACCAGAATATAGTCCACCGTCGGGAGCTCCTGAATGATCTCCATTGCAATCGATCCCTGCCCGGTCGCCACATCCAGATCATCAAAAGGATGGACAAACGTATAACCATGTTCTTCCGCAAGCTTGTATGCATACGCACAGGCATCATCGTAGACGTCTCCATAGAGGATCACTTCCGCGCCATAGCTTTTGGTACGGTTTACCTTAATCAGAGGAGTTCCGATCGGCATTACGATCGTTGCCCTGCAGCCATAACGTTTTGCCGCATACGCAACGCCCTGCGCATGATTTCCCGCAGATGCCGTGATCAGTCCTTTACTTCTGTCTTCTTCTGACAATGTGCTGATCTTGTAGTAGGCTCCGCGCAGCTTATACGCTCCTGTATGCTGCATATTTTCCGGTTTCAGATAAATCCTGGCACCTGTTTGGGCGCTCAGATATTCGCTGTACACCAGCTTTGTCGGAGTCGTCACCTGTTTTACTACTTCACTTGCTTCTTCAAATTTCTCCAAAGTCAACATCTTCCATCCCTCTTTCTGTCATTTTGACATATTTTTATTCTTCTGTTTCTTCCGTCTTGGAATCACTGTAAAACAACGCATTGACAAATTCATCTGCATCAAACTTCTGCAGATCATCAATAGATTCTCCAACCCCGATATATTTGACCGGAATTCCAAGTTCTGACTGGATCGCCACTGCGATTCCGCCTTTGGCTGTTCCATCCATTTTCGTCAGGATCACCCCTGTGATATCTGCAACCTCATTGAACTCTCTTGCCTGAGCCAGTGCATTCTGTCCGGTGGTCGCATCCAAAACAACCAGCGTCTCTCTGTACGCTTCCGGATATTCCCGGTCGATCACGCGGTTGATCTTTTTCAGTTCTTCCATCAAGTTCTTTTTATTGTGAAGGCGTCCTGCTGTATCGCACAATAAAATATCCGCTTTTCTTGCGCGCGCCGCTGCCACTGCATCAAATACAACAGAAGCCGGATCTGCACCTTCCTGGCCGCCGATCATCTCTACTTCTGCACGGTTGGCCCATTCTTTTAACTGCTCTCCAGCAGCTGCACGAAATGTATCTGCAGCTGCCAGAATGACTCTTTTATGCTGCTCTCTGAATTTCCCTGCCAGTTTTCCAATGGTGGTCGTCTTTCCCACTCCGTTGACTCCGATCACAAATACAACGGACTGTCTCTCCTCAAATTCGTAAGCAGTCTCTCCCACATCCATCTGCTCTTTGATGCTGTCAATCAGAAGCTGTCTGCAGGCAGCAGGTTCTTTGATATGCTGCTCTTTCACTTTCCGGCGCAGATCCTCTATAATCTCCGTCGTAGTATGTACTCCAAGATCTCCCATGATCAGAGTCTCTTCCAGCTCCTCATAAAAGTCCTCATCAATTTTGGAAAATCCGTGAAAAATACTGTCCATTCCGGATACGATATTATCTCTTGTCTTTGTCAGACCTGAGACAAGTCTTCTAAAAAACCCTTTCTTCTCTTCCATATGCTCTCCTTCCTTTTTTCTGACATCAGGTCAGATCTTCCTCCAGCAGATCTACAGATACCAGTGTGGAAATTCCTTTTTCCTGCATGGTGATTCCATAGAGCCTGTCTGCTGCCGTCATCGTTCCTCTTCTGTGAGTGATGACGATAAATTGAGTATGTTTTGTCAGCTTGTGCAGATACTGCGCAAACCGGTCTACATTACTGTCATCCAGTGCCGCCTCGATCTCATCCAGCAGACAGAACGGTGACGGCTTCAGATTCTGGATCGCAAATAACAGCGAAATGGCTGTCAATGCTTTTTCTCCACCGGAAAGCTGCATCATATTCTGCAGTTTTTTTCCAGGCGGCTGCGCAATGATCCGAATTCCTGCCTCCAGGATATCCTCGTCTTCCATCAGTTCCAGCGTTCCCTTTCCACCGCCGAACAGTTGCTTGAAGACCGCATCAAACTCTTTTGATATTCTTGCAAACTGTTCCTCAAACTGAGCACGCATTGCCGCGTCCAGCTCTGCAACAATCTGGATCAGCGTTTCTTTTGCCTCGACCAGATCCTCATGCTGTTCTTTTAAAAATTTCATAACGCTCGGCAACCTGCTTATAATCCTCGATCGCATTGACATTGACGTTTCCAAGCTTACGGATCTCTCCTTTTAAAAACAGAATCTGTTTTTTCATAAATGCACGGTCTGTCAGTGTCTCATCCCTCAGCTTCAAAGCGCCATTGTAGGTAATCTCATACTCTTCCCACATATAGTTCATTTGTTTTTCGGACGCTTCCTCGCAATCCTCTTTCTGGCTTTCAAGTCTGAATAACTCTTTATCCAGCTCTGCCATATGACCGGACAGCGCTTCTCTTTGTTCCAGAAATGCCTTATGCTTCTGATTCAGCGCTTCTCTGTTTTCGGTCTGTGCCGTGATTTCTGTCTCAATTTCAGAAAATATCTCTGTGGATTCTTCGATTGTTTTTTTGCAGCTCCTGAATCTTCTCTTCTCTCTGACTGATTTCTTCCGCTGTATTTCCTTTATTCTGATCCAGCTCTCCGGCTTCTTTCTCTAAACGAAGCATCTCCTGATCGATACGTGCAATATTCTCCTTGATAAAAGATCCTGTTGCTGCAAACCTGCCAGCGATAAATGTACCTTTTCAGACTGTTTCAGCTGTGCAGCTTCTGCCTCGCGGTGAATTTCCAACTGCTTCTGCAATTCTTCGATTTTCTGATTCAGTGCAACTTCCAATTTTTTTGACGCTTCCAGTTCAACCTGAATCGACTCCCCGTTTTCACGGATCTCCCGCAGCGATATTTCCAGTTCTTCCTGTTCTTTTGCATAGCTTTCACAACGTTGTCTGGATTCCGTCTGCTGCCTTTGCACCTGTTCCACATTCATCCGTGCCGTATTCTGACGGACAGATGCTTCTGTGATCTTCTGCTGGATCTCATCAATCCCGGCATAACATTCTGCTCTCTGTGCCTTAATCGCACTGATCGAGTGCTCCATCTCTTCCATGTCACGCTTTAACAGCTTTACTGTTTTTTCAAACTCCTCGATCTCGCGGCGTCTGCTTAACAGATTACTGGAGTTCTTAAACGCACCTCCGGTCATGGAACCTCCCGGATTGATCAGCTCTCCTTCCAGAGTAACCAGTCGGAGGGATTGCTTATATTTTCTTGCGATCCGGATTCCACAGTCAATATTCTCCACCACAATAGTCCGGCCGAGAAGCTGTTTCGCCAGTCCGAGAAAACGCTCTTCCACATGCACCAGCGTATGGGCAAGTCCGATCACGCCTGTTTCTTTTAGTGCATCCATCTGCCACAGCTCTGCGCCGCCCTGCATACTTGTCAGAGGCAGAAATGTCGCGCGTCCGTACTTATTCTGCTTCAAATATGCGATCATCCGCTTTGCAGTCTCTTCATCGTCCGTCACAATATTCTGGATACTGCCTCCAAGCGCTGTCTCTACTGCAATTTCATATTCTTTTTCTACCTTGATGATGTCCGCCACAACACCGATCAGACCTTTTTCCCGGTCCTTGCAGCTCATAACACGACGGATGCTGTTTCCGTATCCGTCATATCGTTCTGTAATATTTTTCAGCGACTCCAGTCTGGAGGATTCTCTGTGATATGCAGTCTGACCGATCCGCAATTTTTCCTGCTTCTCATCCAATTGGCGCTGAAACTCTGCGATGTTCTGTTCATTGACAGAGATCAGATCCTGAAACGCCTGAATCTCCGCTGTGATCTCTTCGAATCCCCGTCTTTGCTGCTCTAATTCCCGTCCATACTGCTCTGCCTCACTGGACACTTCCAGAATCTCTCTGTGGATCTGAGCCCTTCTGGTCGTGATCTGCTGCTGTGTGGTATCAAAATGCTGGATCTTCGCCTGCGTCGATGCCCGATTGCTCAAAAGCCGCATAATCTCTTCTTTGCTCTGCTCGATTTCCATCGTCTCTTCTGCAATCTGTGACTGCACCTGGATCAGCTGCTCTTTTGCATCCGTATCCTGATTGGATATCCGCTCCAGCTGTCCGTGGATCGCTTCGCTGTCCTTTACAAATCCGGCTTTCTGCTCCTTCTTGGCATCCCACTCCTGCTGGATCGTACGGCGGCGATTCGCATAATGTTCTTCATTGATCCTGGCTGTATTGATCTGCTCTTTTAAAACATTGATCTGTCCTTCCAGCTGCTGCTTCAAAAGCGTTGTCTCATTCAGCTGGTTCTTCGATTTTTCGATCGCTGCATCAATCTCTTCCACCTGTGTCTCCACAGCCTGATATTGTTCTTTTGTTTCTTCATAGCGACTCTTTGCCGCTTCCATCTCATCAGAAGTAATCCGGACTTTTTCTTCCAGACCCTGAAGCTGATCCTTTAAACGCTCTGTCTCCAAAAGAAACATATGAATATCATAAACCTTCAGCTCTTCCTTCTTCTTCAGGTATTCTTTTGCCACTGCAGACTGCTTTTCCAACGGTCCGATCTGTTTCTCAAGCTCTGAGAGAATATCACTGACCCGGGTCAGATTGTTCTGTTCTTCTTCCAGCTTTTTCAGGGAAAGCGTTTTGCGGCGCTTGAATTTTACAATTCCGGCTGCCTCATCAAACAATTCTCTTCTCTCTTCCGGTTTTCCGCTCAGAATCTTATCGATCTGTCCCTGCCCGATGATCGAATATCCTTCTTTTCCGATTCCGGTATCATAAAACATCTCATTGATATCTTTGAGTCTGCATCCGGTTCCGTTGATCAGATACTCACTCTCACCGGAGCGGTATAGCTTTCTTGTCACTGTCACTTCCGAATAATCCACAGGGAGCTGATGATCCGAGTTGTCCAGTGTGATGGCTACCGAAGCATAACTCAACGGCTTTCTGTTTTCCGTTCCGGAAAAAATGACATCCTGCATGGAACCGCCTCGAAGCTGCTTTGCTCTCTGCTCTCCCAGCACCCAGCGGACTGCATCTGCCACATTGCTCTTTCCACTTCCGTTTGGGCCCACGATTCCCGTAATTCCATTGTGAAACTCAAATTTAATCCGATTGGCGAAAGATTTAAATCCCTGTACCTCAATACATTTTAAATACATAAAACACCCGCTTTAGTTTTGTTTTTTCAGCTTCAGAATTGCCTTGTAAGCGGCTTCCTGTTCCGCTGCTTTTTTCGTCCGTCCGCTTCCTGTCCCATAGACAGTCTCCCCGATCTTCACTTCCACAGTGAAAGATTTGTTGTGGTCCGGACCTTCTTCTTTAATCAGGTGATAAGAGATTCCCTCTTCCATATCAGCCTGTACGATCTCCTGCAAAATAGTCTTGCTATCATAAAAGAGTTTTTTGTTCTCCAGATCTGTCAGGATAAACCGATGAATAAACTCTTTTGCATTAGTAAAACCACCGTCCAGATAAATCGCGCCGATCAGAGCCTCCATCGCATCCGATGTCACAGACGGCCTCTGACGTCCTCCTGTCGCTTCTTCTCCCTTTCCGAGAAGCAGATAACTGCCCAGTTCGATCTCCCGTGCACAAAATGCCAGAGAAGGCTCACACACCATACTCGCTCTTGTTTTTGTCAGCTTTCCTTCCGATACTTTCGGTGATTCAAGAAATAAAAATTCACTGGACACCAGCTCTAAAACTGCATCCCCTAAAAAATTCCAGTCTCTCATTGCAATGATATTTTTTCCAGATGCTTTTTCATTTTGTATAAGAACTGTGCATCATCGCCTGCTCCAGCAATGAAAAATCCTGAAACTCATATCCTATCTTTTTTCCAGCTCTTTTAAATTTTTCTTCATTATTTTTCCCTTTATCTAAAACTTTTTGTTCCGCCTGAATAATACAGTTTGGGTGCGCGACAGAATCACGCACCCAAACCGATCGCCAGAGACAAAAATCTCTTCTTGCCTTTTATTCTACTACTTTTTTAATCTGGTCTACTGCATCCTGCACTGTTGAAATCTTTTCAGCCTCATCGTTGTCGATCTCAATGTCGAATTCTTCTTCAATTCCCATGATAATCTGGAAAATATCCAGTGAGTCAGCTCCTAAATCATCCACAAATGTAGTCTCCGGATGAATGTCATCCTTAGAAACGTTCAGCACGTCTGCGATAATATCCTGTAATTTTTCAAATTCCATAGTTTTCTTTTCCTTTCTTTGTCCCATTAATCTTCTTTTTTTTCTTCCTGTGCGGACTGGATCGATTCGCGGATCTTCTCGTTGATCTGCTGATTTTTTAAATGTCACACACTGGATGATTGAATTACATACTTCTTTTGAAGTAGAACTTCCGTGAGTCTTGACGACCAGCCCATTCAACCCCAGAAGAGGAGCTCCTCCATACTCGCTGGCATCAAAATCCTTTAATGTAGCTTTCAGTGCCGGCTTCACAAGAAGCGCACCGATCTTACTACGCAGAGACGTCATCATGCCGGCTTTGATCTTCTTCGTCAGAGCTCCGCCGACACCTTCATACAGCTTCAGGATCACATTCCCTACAAACGCTTCCGAAACGATCACATCCGCAGCTCCGTACGGAATATCTCTCGCTTCTACGCTGCCGATAAAGTTAATATCCCTGCAGTTTTTTAAAAGCGGAAATGTCTCTTTTACAAGCGCGTTTCCCTTTTCCTCTTCCGCACCGATATTCACGATTCCAACTGTGGGATTCTTCTTTCCTACCACATGTTCCATGTAAATCGATCCCATCTTCGCAAACTGCACCAGATGAGACGGTCTTGCATCTACATTCGCTCCGCAGTCAATCAGGAGAGATACTCCCTTCATCGTTGGGATCAGCGGTGCAAGCGGAGGTCTCTCCACGCCCTTAATCCTTCCTACGATCACCTGTCCGCCGACAAGAATCGCCCCGGAACTTCCTGCAGATACAAATGCATCTGCTTCGCCCTTTTTCACCAGATTCATCGCTACTACGATAGAAGAATCTTTTTTTCTCCGAATCGCCATGACCGGCGGCTCTGCCGTTTCGATCGATGCGATCGCCGCTTTGGAAGGGTCTTTCGTCTCAGCCACATATTGCGCGGCAAGCGCGGTGTTGCCATATGGGATCAGATCGAGCCCGCGCCCCTGCAGAAACAGGGATGATTGGGCCAGCGCCTGAGGATGGGAATAGACCTGACGGATATCCTCCAGAGATGCGCCCGGTACGCCAAGCAGATTCTGACAGATCTTCAGATCATACATGTACTGGATGGATACATCATATTCCAGCAGCATGTCCAGCATATCTCCGACTTCTCCGGTATATGAATTCTCAAAAGGAATCACGCCGTATGCGGCATCTGCGTTGACCACCGCCTGGAACACTTCCTCAAACGTCGGGTAGTTCCTCAGCTCGCATTGCGGGAAACACTTCATGGCCGCAATGTGAGAAAACGCGCCTCTGGCTCCGCCATAGGCCACGACATCCTGATTCAGGACCTTCTTCTGATAAGCACGGCTGACTTCCATCACATGCGTGATGAACTGCCGATAGCTCTCTTTGTATCGCTCATCCTGTATCAGTTCCTGATTCCGTTCGATGACCGCTTTCTCTCGTCCGCTGTCCAGGACCGGCATCTGATGTTCCTGTTTATAGGCAATCACGTCTTCCACAGCATGCATCCGCTGTTCAAACAGTCCCGCCATCTGCGCGTCGATTTCATTGATCTGTTTTCTTGCTTCATCCAGCATGCTCATGTTATCACCCTGGCTTTTATTATACACCATATTCCCGCTGATTTCTGCATGGATTGAAATATTTTTCAGGAATGAATCTTTATTGTAACCTTTTTCTGAAACAGCTTTTGTCGTAAAATGAAGACAGAGAAGAGGTGATGACATGCGCAAGAAGATGTATGCTGCAGCGGCCGCGCTCGCTTTATGCTGGAGCGGATACCGCGTTCTCCGTTATCCCATCCATCACAGCCTAATGCCGATGAATTTATTCGTCCTGCCTGGAAGGATGCTCTCTGTGCGCAGCGCCTCCGCTGGCAACCAGATGATCCGAAGGATGACATTTCCAGAGCCTGATGAAGGGCTTCAGCGACGCGTCATCCATGTGTCAGATATCCGGCTGACCGTTTATGAACGGCCGCATCATGGGCCATCTCCCTGTCTGCTCTACATTCACGGCGGCGGCTTCTGCTTTGAAGATGCGCCGTATATCCACAGGATCGTGATGCGTTATGCCAAGGAGGCGTCATGCACCGTCGTCTTTGTCCATTACCACACCAGTGACCGGCACCCTTATCCGATCCCGTTTCAGGTTTGCTGCACAGCACTGGACTATGTCTGGACACATCATGCGCAGCTGAACATCGATCCGCATAGGATCGCAGTCGGCGGCGACAGTGCCGGCGGATGCCTGGCAGCGCTCTGCGCACAGTGGGCAAGAGACCATGCCCATATCCCGATCTGCTTTCAGCTGCTGATCTATCCGGTCACTGATCTTCGAATGTCTTCTCCATCCATGCACGCCTTCAAAGATTCGCCATTCTGGAACGCCAAGCTGAACGAGCGGATGTGGAAGATCTATCTCAGAGACTGCCCGGACGGTGCGCCGCCTTATGCCGCGCCCATGCAGGCGAATGATCTTTCCGCATTGCCAGACGCATATATCGAAACCGAGGAGTTTGACTGTCTGCGCGATGAGGGCGTCATGTATGCCGAAAGGCTGCGTCAGGCAGGAGCGGACGTCCAACTGGAACAAGTGCGCGGCACCTTTCATGGCTTCGATTTCTTTGATCACGCAAAGATCGCGGACAAGATGATCCGGACCCGCATTCAGGCGCTGAACAACGCCTGGCTCTCTGTCGGTCCAAGCGCGCCTTCTTCCGATGATCGGCCGGATGAAAATAGATAACAAATTGTTTCATTTTCGTGAAAACAGTTGCAATATTTCTTTCACTATATTATGATATTGGCAATGGAGTGATGACGATGAGAAATCCTGCCAAGTTTTATTTTGATGATGAATACGCATCATAAAGCCATGTGAGCGATGGTTCTTTTTGCTTTATGATGAATGATACCGAGGCATCCACTGAACAGTTGATGCTTTTTTGTTTAGAAGGGGGATATTTGAAGATGAAACTGCATGTCGACTTGAAAGAACGCGGCTATGACATCGTATTGGAACGCGGAGTGCTCAACCGGATCGCTGAGGAGATCGACGTCGGCCGGCGCATATTGCTGGTCAGCGATTCCGGCGTGCCTGCCAAATGGGTGGAGCTCGTGCGTGCCCAATGCCCGGACTGCGTGGTAAAGATCGTCAGATCGGGCGAGGAGGCCAAGAGCTTTCCGGTATGGGAGGAGCTGCTCCCTGTGCATGAAGGAGCACCATTTTGTGCGGAAGGATCTCGTCATCGCCCTGGGCGGCGGTGTGGTCGGCGATCTCGCCGGATTTGCCGCTGCCTGTTATATGCGCGGGATCGACTTCGTCAACATCCCCACCACCACGCTTTCTCAGATCGATTCCAGCATCGGAGGAAAGACGGCCATCAACGCAGGCGGGGTAAAAAACAACGTCGGCGCTTTCTGGCAGCCGCGCAAGGTGCTGATCGATCTCGATGTGCTTGCCACGCTGCCCCGCCGCCATTACATCAACGGCCTGGCTGAAGCATTGAAGGCCGGACTGATCTATGATCCGCAGCTGTTCGCCCTGTTTGAGCAGCAGGATATCGACGCCCATCTGGAAGAGATCATCTACCGCTCTCTCTGCATGAAAAAAGCAGTCGTCGAGCAGGACGAAAAGGAGAGCGGCCTGCGCAAGATCCTCAATTTCGGCCATACGATCGGGCACGCGATCGAAGGCTATTACCATATGGAAGAATTCCTGCATGGCGAATGTGTGGCCATGGGCATGCTTTATTTCATCGAAAATGATGAGCTGAAAGCGCGCACCATCCGTATCCTGAAGCGGCTCGGGCTGCCTACGGATGCACCGTATGACAAAGAAGCGGTATATGAAAAGCTTCGTTCCGATAAGAAGGCCGCGCATGACAGCATCACTGTCGTCAAGGTCCGCACGCTCGGCCAGGCTGAGCTTGAGGAAATGTCTTTTGCGGAAGTGAAACAGAGACTGAAAGGGTGAGAGCATGAAAAACAGCTTTGGAAAGAACATTCAGATCACATTGTTCGGAGAAAGCCATGGAGAGACCATCGGCGTGGTCATCGACGGACTGGCGCCTGGTCTGGCCATCGACCTTGGATATATCCAAAAACGGATGGAACAGCGCAAGGCCAAGGGGCGGATATCCACACAGCGGCATGAGGCGGATGAATTCCGCATCGTCAGCGGCTGGTTTGAAGGATATACGACCGGCACGCCACTGACCATTTTGATCGACAACACCAATACCCGCAGCCAGGATTATGAACAGACGCGTTACCGGCTGCGTCCCTCACATGCGGATTATACCGCTTATGAAAAATACCTCGGCTATCAAGATTTCCGGGGCGGCGGGCATTTCAGCGGCCGGATCACCGCGCCGCTGGTCGCCGCCGGAGCCATCGCCCAGCAGATCCTCGAAAGCAAAGGCATCCTGATCGGCACCCATATCCTGAAGTGCCATCAGGTGAGCGATGAGCCCTTCGCCCAGGAAGAAGAGCAGCTGAGCGCTCAGATCAACAAGCTGAACGGCCTCGAGTTCCCGGTGCTGGATGAAGAGCGGGCACAAGACATGCATGCGCTCATCACCTCGGCAGCAGAGCGCGGAGACAGCGTCGGCGGCATCCTCGAGACTGCCGTCTGCGGACTGCCTGCCGGGATCGGCGAGCCATTCTTCGACTCGATCGAAAGCGTGCTGAGCCATCTGCT
>ENA-OQDA01000830-OQDA01000830.1-human-gut-metagenome-genome-assembly--contig:-NODE-830-length-11776-cov-5.411623_pt1 | contig 11776 bp, 11 predicted proteins | sample MGYA00242771_ERZ504603 | MGnify/ENA primary metagenome ERZ504603 (study PRJEB26092, sample SAMD00036328) | human gut metagenome | host: Homo sapiens | study: EMG produced TPA metagenomics assembly of...
ATACCATACCAAGAGCTATTAGGGAACTATGACTCCTTTGCTTGTCTCTATTATGTTATTCTAATTATACCATACCAAGAGCTATTAGGGAACTATGAACGAAAAATGCGTCCGGCTACTGTCGATTTCTATTATACCATACCAAGAGCTATTAGGGAACTATGACTGGCCCTGTGGGGTGGTTTTGAGGTTTTCAATTATACCATACCAAGAGCTATTAGGGAACTATGACAGTTGACCTCACCTTGCTGCCACTTTACAAATTATACCATACCAAGAGCTATTAGGGGAACTATGACGCATGATTTGGAACGTGGGTGACACAATCTCATTATACCATACCAAGAGCTATTAGGGAACTATGATTTTCAGATAATCGATAATACACTCCGATGCATTATACCATATCAGCACAATATACGCAGAATCTACCACAAATTTTCCCCGCAGGTCTTGCAACGGCCTGCGGGTTTTGTTATAATTTAAGTTTGTTGAGCAACTTAGGATTTTAGGCTCCGCTGCCGGCTGCTGGTCGGCAGCGCAAACCCCGCAAGGCTGGCGGTCTTGCACGTGGTCAAAATCTATCCGCCGGAGTATTGTATGAATATGAAAAATCTGTCCGTCCGTCGCCTTGTGCGCTGCGCTGTCATTGCGGCTGTCTATGTGGTCGTCTGCCTTGTGCTGGCCCCGTTCAGCTACGGCGCGGTGCAGGTCCGCGTGGCCGAGGCCCTCTGCCTGCTGCCGGTGTTCGGCGCCGAGTATATCGTCGGCGTCACGCTGGGCTGCTTTTTGGCAAATCTGCTCGGCTCCACCGTCGTTGACGTGGTGTTCGGCACGCTGGCGACCCTGCTGGCCTGTCTTGTGACCTACAAGCTGCGCGACATCCGCGTGAAAGGGCTGGCCATTCCGGCATCCCTGCCGCCCGTTGTCTTTAATATGATCATTGTCGGCGCGTTCGAGATCACCTTCTTCTTCTCGGACGGCGCACCCACGGCGATGCTGGCGGTGTTCAATGCCGTTACTGTCGGCATTGGCGAGCTCATCAGCTGCACGATTCTGGGTGTGGCGCTCGTCAAGCTGATCGAAAGCAACGCGGGTCTGAACAAAATTTTTACAGAAGAATAAGGCAACACCGCACAATCCTAAGTGCCGATACGGCGAGCGAGGCACGTCAGATGCTAAGCAAAAAGCGCAGGCAATACTTTGTGTATTACCGAGCATTTTTGCGACGCAGGTGACGTGCCGCAGCCGCCGGAGCGGTGCTTAAGCCCGTGGGGCGGGAATTGTGCGGTGCTGCCGTGAGAGGTAACATCTATGTGCCCGGAACTGATTTTGTGGGATTGGAACGGTACCCTGCTCGATGATGTCGATCTCTGCGTGGACGCGCTCAACCGTCTGCTGGCAGGATTCGGCTACCCGCAGCGGTATGACCACGAGCGGTACCGGGCTATTTTTGGCTTTCCCATCGAGGAATATTACGTCCGCGCGGGGTTTGACTTTACAAAGCACAGCTTTGCAGAGCTGGCCGAAAAATACATGGAGGACTACGTCCCCGCCAGTGCGGCCTGCCCGCTGGCAGACGGCGCCATTGACGCGCTGGAGGCGTTTAAGGCCGCGGGGCGGCGGCAGGTCATTCTGTCGGCCAGCAATCTGGACACGCTGCGGCGTCAGACCGACGAGCGCGGCGTGACGGGCTATTTTGACCGTCTGCTGGGTCTGGGCGACATCTACGCCAAGAGCAAGGTCGAGATCGGGCTGGCCTATTTAAAGGAAAACGGCTTTGACCCGGCACGCGCCGTCATGATCGGCGATTCCGTCCACGACTATGAGGTTGCACAGGCGCTGGGCGTGCGCTGCGTTTTGCAGTCCGGCGGCCACCAGCCGCCGGAAAAATTGAGGGAAACGGGCGCATCGGTTGTAAAGGGATTGCGCGAAGCCGCGGCGCTGATTTTGGAATAAGGGCAATACCGCATAATTCTAAGTGCCGATACGGCGAGCGAGGTGCGGCAGCTGCTAAGCCAAAAGCGCAGATAATACTTTGTGTATTATCGAGCATTTTGGCAACGCAGATGCCGTGCCGCACACCGAGCCGCAGCGAGGCGCTTCGGAGCGCAACCGCCGCTTGCGGCGGCTCTTGGCGCGGAGATCCGCCGGAGCGGTGCTTAAGCCGTAAGGCGGGAATTATGCGGTGTTGCCTAACAGCTTACGGGAGGCTGTAGGGGCGTCGAGGACGCCGTCCCCCTGCAAACAACTGCCCGCCGCTATGATGCGGGTCGATGCGAGCATCGACCCCTACAACAGAGGAGCAACACAATGTCTGACCGCATAAAAGGCTCCGCCTTGACGATGGGCGGCGCGGCGTGCTGGGGCGTTTCGGGCTGCATGGGGCAGTACCTGTTCACCCGCGAGGGGATGGATTCGACCTGGCTCGTGCCCATCCGGCTGTTTCTGGCGGGGCTGATCCTGTGCGGATTCTTTTTTATAAAGGACCGCAAAACGCTTTTTGACCCGTGGAACGTCAGGAAAAATCCGCGCAACGCCATTGACCTGCTGGTCTACGGTCTGGCGGGCGTCAGCTGCTGCCAGTTCACCTACTTTCTGACCATCCAGCTGTCCAGCGCGGGCATGGGCACGATTTTACAGGACGTCTCCCCTGTCATCATCCTGCTGGTCGTCTGCATCCAGCAAAAGCGCGGCCCCCGCGTGTTTGAGATATTCTCGATTGTGCTGGCGCTGGTCGGCGTGTTCCTCATCACGACCCACGGCAGCCTGACCGGGCTGGCCGTCAGCCCGGCGGCGCTGGTCTCCGGCATCGTCAGCGCCTGCTGCGTCGCCATCTACACGATGTGGCCGAAAAAATTGCAGGAGCAGTACCCCACCCCGATGCTGCAGGGCTGGGCGTTTTTGATGGGCGGCATCATGTTTGCGCTCATCTTCCGCCCGTGGCAGATCGACTATGTGCCGACGGCGATGGGCGTGTTCGGCATCTTCACGGTGGTTGTACTGGGCAATGTGCTGGCGTTCAGTCTGTACATGTCGGGTGTGCCGCTCATCGGCCCGCAGAAGGCGAGCCTCTACAGCTTTGCCGAGCCGGTCACGGCGGCCATCATCAGCACGCTGGTGCTGGGCTCGTCCTTTACGCTGTGGGATGCGCTGGGCTTCGGCTGTATCTTTTTGATGCTGGTGCTGCTGAGCCTGCCCGCAAAACAGAAAAATTAAATATATTACGAAATACACCCGCGCAGGTTTGACACGAACCCCTGTGCGGGTGTATTATAGTATCATGTGTAAAACTATATAAAACCACTATTAGCCGCACCTCTACACGCGGCGGAAAATACAGGGGAACTGTTATGTCTTTTTTTGAAAAACTGTTCGGCTCTTTCTCGGACAAGGAACTCAAGCGCATCAACCCGCTCAAGGACAAGGTCCTTGCCCTTGAGCCGCAGATGGCCAAGCTGACCGACGACGAGCTGAAGGCCAAAACCACCGAGTTTAAAGAGCGCCTTGCCAAAGGCGAGACCCTCGACGACCTGCTGCCCGAGGCGTTCGCCGTATGCCGTGAGGCTGACTGGCGCGTGCTTGGCATGAAGCCCTACCCCGTGCAGATCATCGGCGGCATCGTGCTGCACCGTGCCTGCATCGCCGAGATGCAGACCGGTGAAGGCAAGACGCTGGTCGCTACCATGCCCACCTACCTGAACGCCCTGACCGGCGAGGGCGTGCATGTTGTCACCGTCAACGATTACCTGGCCCGCCGTGACTCCGAGTGGATGGGCAAGGTCTACCGCTTCCTGGGTCTGACCGTCGGTCTGGTCGTCCACGGCGTCGAGGCCGGGGACCGCAAGAAGGCCTACGAGGCCGACGTCACCTACGGCACGAACAACGAGTTCGGCTTTGACTACCTGCGCGACAACATGGTCGTCTACAAGGCCAACATGGTGCAGCGCGGCCATGCGTTTGCCATCGTGGACGAGGTCGACTCCATCCTGATCGACGAGGCTCGTACCCCGCTGATCATCAGCGGCAAGGGCGAGGATTCCAGCGTGATGTACAAGCGCGCGGACGACTTTGCCAAGACGCTGAAAAAGAGTGTTATCGTCGAGCTGGACGACAAGGTCGAGGCCGAGGAGCAGGTAGACGGCGATTACGTCGTGGATGAAAAGCGCAAGACCGCTACCCTGACCGAGTCCGGCGTCAAAAAGGCCGAGGCGTTCTTCCACGTCGAGAACCTGGCCGACGCCGACAATATGTCGCTGCGCCATTACATTGACGGTGCGATCAAGGCCCGCGGCGTTATGCACCGCGATACCGACTATATCGTCAAAGACGGTGAGGTCATCATCGTCGACGAGTTCACGGGCCGTCTGATGTATGGCCGCCGCTTCAACGACGGCCTGCATCAGGCCATCGAGGCCAAAGAAGGCGTGACCGTTGCCGCCGAGAGCAAGACGCTGGCCACCGTCACCTTCCAGAACTACTTCCGCATGTACAAAAAGCTGTCCGGCATGACCGGTACAGCCTCCACCGAGGCCGACGAGTTCAGCGAGATTTACGGCCTGAACATCGTCAGCATCCCCACCAACAAGCCCCGCGCCCGCAAGGACCTGCCAGACAGCGTCTACAAGACCGTCAACGGCAAGTACAACGCCGTCATTGAGCAGGTCGCCGAGTGCCACGCCAAGGGTCAGCCTGTCCTGGTCGGCACCGTCAGCGTCGAAAAGAGCGAGGCGCTGTCCAAGCTGCTGAAAAAGAAAGGCATCGAGCACAACGTCCTGAACGCGAAGCAGCATGAGCGAGAGGCTGAGATCGTCGCGCAGGCCGGCAAGCAGGGCGCGGTCACCATCGCCACCAACATGGCGGGCCGCGGTACTGATATTATGCTGGGCGGCAACGTGACCTACATGGCCAAGGCGGCCCTTAAAAAGGAGCTGTCCAAGGAGCTGACTGCCAACCTGGCAGAGCTGAAGGATGCCTACGAGCATGAGAAGGCCCGCGCCAAGGCCAGCGGCACCGAGCTGCCTACCCCGCCGGAGGCCGGTATTGATGCCAAACTCGAGATGCTGATGACCGAGTGCGACGGCCACGCCGAGACCGAGGACGCCGAAATTCTCCATGCCCGCAAGCGTTTTGAGGAACTGTGCGAGGAATTTACCCCCGAGGTCAAGCGCGAGGCGGAGGTTGTCCGCAATGCGGGCGGCCTGTTCATCATCGGCACCGAGCGCCACGAGAGCCGCCGTATCGACAACCAGCTGCGCGGCCGTGCAGGCCGTCAGGGCGACCCGGGTGCATCCCGCTTCTTCCTGAGCCTGGAGGACGATCTGATGCGCATTTTCGGCGGTGACCGCGTCCAGAGCCTCATGGATTCCCTGGGCCTCGACGAGGATGTGCCCATCGAGAACAAGCTCATCACCAACACCATCGAGAGCGCCCAGAAGAAGCTCGAAGCGTCGAACTTTGCAATTCGTAAGCAGGTGCTGCAGTATGACGACGTCATGAACCAGCAGCGCGAGATCATCTACAAGCAGCGCCAGATGGTGCTGGACGGCGAGGACATCTCCGGCAAGCTGCACGAGATGATGCGCCAGGCCATCGACGATGCCTGCACGAACTACCTGAACGGCGAGACCGCCGACGACTGGGATTTTGCCGGGCTGCGCCGCCACTTCATGAACTGGCTGTGCCTGCCCACCGACTTCAACTACACCACCGAGCAACTGGGCGACCTGACGAAGGAGGGCATTGCCGACGAGCTGTACAAGCGCGGCATGGACATCCTGACCGCCAAGGAAAAGCGCTACGGCGCCAAGACGATGCGCGAGCTTGAGCGCATCTGCCTGCTGCGCAATGTTGACAGCAAGTGGATGGAGCACATCGACAACATGGACCAGCTCAAGCAGGGCATGGGCCTGCGCGGCTACGGCCAGCATGACCCCGTGGTCGAGTACCGCATCGAGGGCTTCGCGATGTTCGATGAGATGATCGCGTCGATCCGCGAGGATGCCGTCCACATGCTGCTGACGATTGAAATTCGCCAGCAGAACGCCGAGCCGAAGCGTGAGCAGATCGCCAAGCCCACCGGCGATAATGCGCCCGGTGATACCGGTGCCAAGGCCCCGGCCCCCGTCCGCGTGACGAAGATCGGCCGCAACGATCCCTGCCCCTGCGGCAGCGGCCTGAAGTGGAAAAAGTGCACCTGCAAAGAGTACCACCCCGACCTGTAAGCAATACAAAAGGCGCTGCCCGGGATAAGGCGGCGCCTTTGTTGTAGGGGGCGTCTTAGACGCCCCGCAGCTTTCCCGCAAACGACCGCTTATTTTTATGCCGCGGGCCGGGCATGCCCGGCCCCTACGGTGGCAGCGTCTCTGTAGGGGCGAACATGGTTCGCCCGCCCGTTCACCACTTTCCCTTTTAACGAGGTAACATCATGAAAGCCCGAATCATCCGCGAACCCCGCTGCGCCTTACTCTGGCGCATTGACGAAAGCTACCCCAGCTATGCCGCCATCGCACGCGCGGCCAGGCGCTATGACGTCAAGCTCCGCCCCGTCGCGGACGGTGACCTCGGCGGCATCGTCGGGGATCTCTGCGCGGGCAAGCCGGCCCCGGCGTTTGCGCCGCTTATCGCGGTGCCGGACCGCCCGGCCATCATCGTCAACGGACTGCGCCATGACAACGGCGAGTTGGGCGCGTTCCTTGACCTTATCAAAATGGGCGGCGCGTCCATTCCGGTGCGCAGCATGGTCACGCCCACCAGCAAGGGCTGGACGCTGGCAAACCTGCTGCTGGAATTAAACACCGAGCACGAGACCATGCAGGGCGGCAACGCATGAAGCGCCGCCTGACCGCGCTGCTGCTGGTACTGCTTTGTCTGCCGCTGACCGCCTGCCAAAAGCAGCAAAATTTGTACAGTGCCACCTGGTTCGACCTGTTCGACACTGTCGCCATCGTGCAGGGCTATGCCGACAGCCAGGACAGCTGGAATGCCCAGACACAGGCCATGTACAGCGATTTACAGCGCTATAACGAATTGTTTGACATCTACCACCACTATGATGGCGTCATCAACCTGTATGATGTCAACGCCCGGGCCGCCGCTGCGCCGGTGCAGGTCAGCGACGAGCTGTACGCATTTTTGCGCTGGTGCAAAGACACCGCTTACCCTGCCGCCAACGGCGCGACGAACATCGCCGCAGGTGCGGTGCTGCGCCTGTGGCACGATGCGCGGGAAAGCGACTCCCCTGCCCCGCCAGACGCGGACGCCATCGCGGCGGCGCTGGCGCATATCGACATAGAAGATCTGGTTCTGGACGATGCAGCACAAACCGTCTATTTTGCTGACCCGGAGATGGCGCTCGACGTCGGTGCGGTGGGCAAGGGCTACGCTGTGGAGCAGACCGCCCGGGCCGCACAGGCCCGCGGGCTGACCAGCGCCCTGCTGAACATCGGCGGCAACGTGCGCGCCATCGGCACAAAGCCCGGCGGCAAGCCCTGGACCGCGGGTGTCGAGAATCCCTGGGGCGATGACCCTGCGTACATACAGGCCGTCGAGCTGGCCGACGGCGACAGCCTGGTCATCAGCGGCGACTACCAGCGCTACTTTGAGTACGACGGCGTGCGGTACGCCCACCTGATCGATCTGACGACGGGCTACCCTGCCCGCTACGTCAGCAGCGTGGCCGTGCTGGCCCGCGCGGACACCGGAGGTCTGGCCGACGCGCTTTCCACCGGGCTGTTCTGTCTGCCCGAGGAGACCGGCCAGGCCCTGGCCGCGCAAAACCACTATGCCGTCCTCTGGATGCACCCTGGCGAGACCACGAGCCAGAGCGCAGACTGGCCGCAATAAAACAACCCCCGATTTCAGGCAATCGGGGGTTATATATTCGCTGTAATTTTATACAAAGTGTACAATTCTCACCGCTGCGGATTGATGATCGTGCGCCAATCGAGGTCGCCGCGCTCCAGGCCGTGGATGAGGACCTCGGCGGTGGCAATGTTTGTGGCAACGGGAACGTTGTGCACGTCACAGATGCGCAGCAGGTTCATCTCGTTCGGCTCGCTGGGCTTGGCGCTGATGGGGTCGCGGAAGAAAAGCAGCATGTCCACTTCCTCACAGGCGATGCGCGCCACGATCTGCTCAGCACCGCCGTGGCCGCCGGGCAGGAACTTTGTGACCTTCAGCCCGGCGTTTTCCTCCACCAAGCGGCCGGTCGTGCCGGTTGCCAGCAGACGGTGCTGCTCCAAAATATGGCGATACGCCATACAAAACTGCACCATCAACTCCTTTTTGGAGTCATGGGCTATCAATGCAATCGTCATAGGTAAATGCCACCATCCTTCGCAGCAGAGTACAATATATTAAAAGGTAAGCGGGACGCGCTGCCCGCACAAACGCTTTGCCATGGCCTGTCCGGCCACAACGGCGGGATCCGCAGCGGGCGGTACCGTGCCGTTGGCCCCGGCCAGCTGCAGAACGCGGCTTTCGGGGATGACCGCCAAAAGCTGCACGCCGACGGTGTCGATGCACTCGTCCAGATCAGCCACGGCAGCGTTTTTGCCGAAGCTCTCGCGCCGGACGCGGTTCATCACCAGGCGCACGGCGCTTTGCGGGCGGCCACCCGCCAGCAGCCGGTCCGCCACGATCTTGCCGTCGCGCAGGGCCACGGGGTTCGGGCGTCAGCACCAGCAGGGCCTTGTCCGCCACGGTGGAGGCCGCTGTGAACGGCGCGCCCATGCCGGCAGCGGTGTCCAGCAGGATAAAATCAAAATAGGGCCGCATAGCGGTCAGCAGACGTCCCAGCGGGGCCGCCTCCACCGCGCCGCCCTCATACGGGGCGCTGATGACGGACAGCCCGGGGTACAGCGGGCTGGGCACAACGGCCTTGGCCCCCTCGCATCTGCCGCACAAAACATCCTCAATGTCGTAAACGGTGCGGCCATAGACGCCTGCGATAATGTCCACGCTGCGCAGACCGGAGTCCAGCTCCACCAGCAGGGTCTTGCGGCCCAGCCGTGCCAGACAGGCCCCCAGCAGTACCGAGACGGTACTTTTTCCGGTACCGCCCTTGCCGGAGCAGACCATGATACACTGTGCGTTCATGTCGGCTCCTCTCCACAGTTGCATTAACACTATCTCGCATATATTCTATCACACTTCCGGCTGGACTGCAACTGGCTTTTTGTCAAAATGTGACATGTTCTTTTTGAAGAAAATCACGATAAGGAAAACTTTTTGATGCACTAAATCGGCAGAATGCCCAAGCGCACCCGATGGGGGTTGAGCGGCGCTCCGCAATCATCCGCCAAAGACAGCATCCAGCACAGCGCGCAGGATGGGCGCGGCGTTGGACCCGCCACCGCCGTATTCCAGCACGACGGCCATGGCGATTTGCGGGTCGTCCGCGGGCGCATAGCCGATCAGCACCGAGTCGACATAGTGCCCGCCGCCGGGCAGGGTGTCCGCCAGCTGGGGACTGCCGGTCTTGGCCGCGCAGGCCACGGGGGCCTCGCGCAGGACGCGGGTCGTCCGGGCCATCCGCTTCATGCCGTCGCGGATGGGGCCGAACACGCCCTCGCCGCCCGGAACCGTGGTGAACGTCGGGGCGTACTGCCAGACGGTCTCGCCGGTGGCGGCGTTCACGGCGCGGTCCGCAAAATGCAGGGCGGGCCGCTGCCCGCAGTTGGCCAGCGCAGCCGCGTAGGCCGCCAGCTGCAGCGGCGTCACGGCAGTGTTGCCCTGCCCGATGGCGGCCATCAGGGTCAGCCCGGCCTGGTAGTTTTCGTCGCTGCGCCACGTCAGGCGGCCCTGTGCCTCGGTGATTTCAACGCCGGTGGGCGTGGCCAGTCCTAACTGGCGTGCCATCGCGGAAAACACATCCACGCCCAGCCGCCGCCCGACATCGTAAAAGAAGATGTTGCAGCTGTACTCCAGCGCCGTGCGCAGGTCTACCGGCCCGCCGTGGCCGTATTGCAGGCAGCCCGGCTGGTAGCCGCTGTAAAACCCGTACCGCCCGGTGCAGTTGACCGTGGCGGCGGGGTCGATGCCCGCGGTCAGCGCCGCCGCGGCCACGGCGGGCTTGAAGGCCGACCCCGGCGCGTACAGCCCCTGGCAGACGCGGTCCAGCAGCGGCGCGGCAGCATCGGCGGAGAGCGCCGCGTAGTCTGCGCGGTAGCGGTTCAGATCGAAGCACGGCACGCTGGCGGCGGCCAGGATGCCGCCGGTCTGCACATCCACGACCACCGCCGCCCCGGCACGGCACTCCCGCCCGGCCCCGGCAGCCTTGGTGGTGCGCAGAACCTCGATTTGGGATAAAAGCGCGTTTTGCAGTTCTTTTTGCAGAAGCAGACGCAGGAACTGGTTTTCCGTCTCGATTTTCTTCGGCATCAGGTTGAGGATTAACACCTTCAGGGGGCGGATTTCCTGAGTCGTTGCACGTGTTGTCGTCATTACGAAGACGTTTTCATTGCGCAAGAAATTGACGGCTGGCAGCTCGTCCTGCACCCGAATTGGCATAACTGTATTACCTCATAGCATACGTATAAACGTTTAGACATCCAGATAGCTGAAGATAACCAGGAATCGGGTGAATGTCGAGTCTGCATGTACACGGTGAGAAAATTTCACGGCGCTTGTTGAGTTAGAATATAAGAATGTAGAAAAGGAGAAAGTATGGTTATTAACATCCGCCGTTCCCGGCCTGATGAAGGGGATAAACTGACTGCGATCTGGTGTCGGTCGGTCGACGCCACGCATGATTTTCTGACAAAAGCGTATCGAAAGGAGTTGGAGGAGATGGTACGCGCATTTTTACCGGAGGCTCCGCTGTGGGTGGCGGTTAATACGGAAGACCAGCCGATCGCCTTTATGCTGCTGACCGGAGATCATATGGATGCGCTGTTCGTCGATCCGGATGTCCGCGGCTGTGGCGTGGGGAAGTTGCTGATTGAGCATGCGCTGTCGTTAACGCCGAAGCTGACGACCAATGTAAATGAGCAGAATGAACAAGCGGTCGGGTTTTATCAGAAGATGGGTTTTAGGGTGACAGGGCGCTCTGAAACGGACGATCTGGGGCAACCGTATCCGTTATTGAATTTGATGTATGAGCAGCAGGCTGAAGCAGACTACGATTGACGTCGGTAACTTTGCGGCATTGATGTCCCCTCGGCCAGCAGGTGGCCGAGGATCTGTAGCCCCGGTAAGCGCAGCGCCACCGGGGGAGATATACCCCACACAGCAAAAAACCCCGCACCTTTCGGGACGGGGTTCTTTTTAAACGCAAAAACAAAAAGCCCGGTCTTTCGACCGGGCTTTCTGCTTTATTTGATGCCTGGCAGTTCCCTACTCTCACATGGGGAGACCCCACACTACCATCGGCGCTACGGCGTTTCACTTCTGAGTTCGGCATGGGGTCAGGTGGGACCACCGCGCTAGTGCCGCCAGGCAAATTCTGTTTTATCAACACGTCTCACCGACGTATCGATTAATCTGTATCAGAGCTGAAAATTCTCTCAAATCCGCCAAAACATCTTCGGCGTTGTAAGGTTAAGCCTCACGGTTCATTAGTACCGGTTAGCTCAACGCATCGCTGCGCTTACACACCCGGCCTATCAACGTCGTCGTCTTCAACGTTCCTTCAGGAGACTTAAAGTCTCAGGGAGAACTCATCTCGGGGCAAGTTTCGTGCTTAGATGCTTTCAGCACTTATCTCTTCCGCATTTAGCTACCGGGCAGTGCCATTGGCATGACAACCCGAACACCAGTGATGCGTCCACTCCGG
>ENA-OQDA01000832-OQDA01000832.1-human-gut-metagenome-genome-assembly--contig:-NODE-832-length-11771-cov-4.593782_pt1 | contig 11771 bp, 10 predicted proteins | sample MGYA00242771_ERZ504603 | MGnify/ENA primary metagenome ERZ504603 (study PRJEB26092, sample SAMD00036328) | human gut metagenome | host: Homo sapiens | study: EMG produced TPA metagenomics assembly of...
GGCTGTTGCCGCGAAGTCCGGCGGGAGGATGGAGCGGAGCCGATCTATTTTTTGTTGAAATCAGCCGAAAACTATGTTATGCTATCTCTGCTGCTGAAAGGCGGCGGGGCACTGCAAACAACGGCAGGCGGTTCGGCCCTCACTTCCGAAAGGAGGTGAGTACATGCCAATTACTTTGACATTCCACTTGTTTGGATTGACATTCACCATTCGCGTGAAAAAGTAAGAACCGCCACCCGGCACGGTGACGGTTCTCAAAAAACTGTAAACCTTGAACTGGGGCCAACCGCTTGTCGCAGTGCCCTTTCTATAGACATTATAGCGAATCCCGGCAGAGCTGTCAAGCATCTGCCGGGATTCGTTTTATCGTAAAATTTACAGCTTTTTGCCGGTGAGCAGCTCGTAAGCCTCCAGATACTTGGCAATGGTCTTGTCAATCACGTCCTGCGGCAGGTCGTAGTTGCTGTCGGGGTTGGCCTTGAGCCAGTCGCGAACGAACTGCTTATCAAAAGAGGGCTGGCTGTGGCCCGGCTCGTAGCCCTCCAGCGGCCAGAAGCGGGAGGAATCCGGGGTGAGCATTTCGTCGCCCAGCACCACGTTGCCGTTCTCATCCAGACCAAACTCAAACTTGGTGTCGGCAATGATGATGCCGCGGGAGAGCGCATACTCAGCACATTTCTTATACAGGGCAATGGTGTAGTCGCGCAGCTTGGTGGCATACTCCTCGCCGTGGCCGGGGAACTGCTTTTCCAGCACCTCGATGCTCTTTTCGTAGGAGATGTTCTCGTCGTGGTCGCCGATCTCGGCCTTGGTGGAGGGAGTGTAGATAGGCTCGGGCAGTTTGTCGGACTCCTTCAGGCCCTCGGGCAGCTGGATGCCGCACACCTTGCCGGTCTTCTGGTAGCTGGCCCAGCCGCTGCCGGTGATGTAGCCGCGCACGATGCACTCGATGGGCAGCATGGTCAGCTTACGGCACATCATGCTGTTGCCGTCGAACTGGGGCTGCTGGAAGAACTCCGGCATATCCTTCACGTCCACGCTCAGCATATGGTTGGGCAGCAGATCGCGGGTGTAATCGAACCAGAATTTGCTCATCTGGGTCAGAACGGTGCCCTTTTTGGTGACCTTGTTTTTCAGGATGACATCAAACGCGGAAATGCGGTCGGTAGCAACCATGATGAGGCTGTCACCGTTATCATAGATCTCACGAACCTTGCCTTCTTTAATGGGCTTGAACTCAGTCATAATCAAACACTCCATTTTCCAATGCCGAAAAAGCGGCGGTGTATCTTACCTGATTATTGTACCATGTCTGCGAACAGTTTGAAAGAAACAGAATGAAAGGAAAATCAGGCCGTTTTTGCATTTTTCTCGTGAAAAATGTACGAAAAATAGAATCAAAATTCGGCGATTTGACGATAAAAGTCGTACTTTCACAACAATGAGGTGCCTTTTTGTAAAATGTAGGCATGGACATTCCGGCGATTGTGCGGTATCTTATAATCAACAAATTAAAATAGGGAGGGTTTACTTATGGGCAGTTTTCCCAAAGATTTTCTGTGGGGCGGTGCCACCGCTGCCAACCAGTGCGAGGGTGCATGGCAGGCAGGCGGCAAGGGCCTTGCCACCGTGGATGTGACCCCGTTTGGCCCGGACCGCTTCCCGGTGGCGCTGGGTCGGCTGGAAATGCTGGAGTGCGACGACAAGCACTATTATCCCAGCCATGAAGCCATTGACCTGTATCACCATTATAAAGAGGACATCGCCCTCTTTGCCGAGATGGGTTTCAAGTGCTTCCGGCTGTCCATCGCATGGACCCGCATCCTGCCGAACGGCGACGATGCCCAGCCCAATGAAGAGGGCTTGAAGTTCTATGAGGATGTGTTTGATGAGTGCCACAAATACGGCATTGAACCGCTTGTGACCATCTGCCACTTCGATACCCCCATTGCCCTCATAAAAAAAGTATGGCGGCTGGAAAGACCGCCGCATGGTGGATGCCTATGTGCACTACTGTGAAGTGCTGTTTGACCGCTACAAGGGGAAGGTGAAATACTGGCTCACCTTCAACGAGATCAACATGCTGCTGCATCTGCCCTTTACCGGCGCGGGGCTAGTGTTCTATCCGGGAGAGAATGTGCAGCAGGTGGAGTATCAGGCGGCACATCATGAGCTGGTGGCCAGCGCAAAGGCGGTCAAGCTGGCTCATGAAAAGATGCCCGGTGCCATGGTGGGCTGTATGCTGGCGGCAGGCCAGTATTACCCGCGCACCTGTGCACCGGAGGATATCCGTGCCGCGCAGGAAGCGGACCGCGACAACTACTTCTTTACCGATGTGCAGGCCCGGGGAGCCTACCCGGTGTGGGCAAAAAAGCGGATGGAGAAGGCCGGCATCACCCTACACACCGAGCCGGGCGATGAGCAGGTTCTGAAAGAAGGCACCGTGGATTTTGTCTCCTTCAGCTACTATTCCAGCCGCTGCATCACCACGGATCAGGAGATCCTGGCAGAAGAAAAGGCCGACGGCAATGCGGTGCTGGAAGCCGTGAAGAACCCGTACCTCAAGGCCAGCGAGTGGGGATGGGCCATCGACCCGGTGGGCCTGCGCGTGACCCTGAACACTATCTATGACCGGTACGAAAAGCCCATGTTCATTGTGGAGAACGGCCTTGGCGCGGTGGATACCGTGGAAGCGGACGGCTCCATCCACGACAGCTACCGCATCGATTATCTGCGCGCCCACATCGAGCAGATGGAAAAGGCCGTCAACGAGGACGGCCTGCCGCTGATGGGCTACACCACATGGGGCCCTATCGACCTTGTGAGCGCATCCACCGGTGAGATGAAAAAGCGCTACGGCTTTATCTATGTGGATAAGGACAACGACGGCAACGGCACACTGGCCCGCAGCCGCAAGGACAGCTTCTACTGGTACAAAAAGGTCATTGCTTCAAACGGCACCGACCTTGCCTGAAATTTGCGAAAAAATAAATTTGTGAGAAAGAATTGGAATTTATGACACCTGAGATCATTGCACACCGCGGCGCGTCCTATCTTGCGCCGGAAAATACCCTTTCTGCGTTCCGCAAGGCGATGGAGATCGGCGCGGACGGCGTGGAAATGGACGTACAGCAGACCAGCGATAAAAAGCTGGTGATCCACCACGATTTTGTCATTGACTGGCACACCGATATGCGTGGCCAGATCTACGACATGACCGAGGGCGAGCTGAAGGCGCTGGACTTTGGCAGCTGGAAGGATGTGAACTATCGGAACGAGAGGATCGCTACCCTGCAGGAGGCACTGGCTCTGTGCAGGGAAATGGAAGGTACCATCGTTCAGCTGGAAATGAAGGCTACCATCGATGACGACCCGGATTTTGTCCCCCGCGTGATCGAGGAGGTGCGTGCAGCAAACATTACCGACCGGCTGGTGGTGATCTCGTTCAACCACGACCTGCTGCGGCAGGCAAAGCAGCTGATGCCGGAGCTGAAGGTGGGCGTGCTGGTCTACGGTGCGTTGGAGACCATGGCGCTGCCCACTAGCACATGGGAAATGCTTGGCCTGCAGAACGGGCTAGAAGAGGATGATTTTCCACAGCTGCCGCCGCTGTCGGTGGAAAATGTGGATGACGAAAACTGCAGCTGGGCCCTGCGCTGGATGGGCAATCAGATCAGTATGCTGCAGGCGAACTTTCCGGGCAAGAGTCTGGTAGAGGTAGCCCAGCGCCTGCTGGAACAGCGGGATCCGGTAAAGTATGTGCAGACGCTGGACTTCAAGCCGGACTGGGTGAGCTGCGAATATCACACCGCTTACCAGCAGCCCAGCATGGTGCAGAAGCTGCATGATCTGGGCATCAAGGCGGCATACTGGACGGTGGACGGGGAACAGGCCGTGAAAGACCTTTGGCCCCTGCAGCCGGATGCCATCGTCACAAACCGCCCGGACCGCGTGCGGGAATGGATCTCTGAACTGGAAATGACAGAATAAAGGGCAGAAGCTGCATCCCTTCGGTGCGGCCTGATTCCCCAAGCAACATCTGAAAAGCAAACAGCGGACAGCCTGCAGGCCGTCCGCTGTTGTGCTATGCAAAAGATGTTATAAAATATATCCGAGGCTCCGCAGCACGAACAGCCAGAAGGTCAGGCTGAATGCGCTGAACAGGGTGGTGGTAACGCACACGCTGCCGGTAAGCACACCTTCGTGGCCCATCTGCTTTGCCATAACGTAGCACGCCGGGGTGGTGATACTGCCCAGCATCACCAGCAGGGCCACCAGCTTTTCGTCGGTAAAGCCAAAGCGCACAGCCAGCGGCAGGAACAGCGCAGGCAGCACCATCAGCTTGACCACAGTAGCCACAGCAGTAGGCTTGAGGTATCCCAGAGCTTTTTTGCCCTTGAAGCCTGCACCAATGGCAAGCAGGGCCAGAGGGCTGGTCAGACCGGCCACATTGGAAAGGGCCTTATCCAGCATGGCAGGCACGGAAATGTGCAGCATGCTCCACGCAAAGCCCGCTGCAATGCCCAGAAGGATGGGGTTCGTCAGGATGCCTTTCACACTCTTTTTGAGCTTTTCAGCCATATTGCCGGTCTGAGCCTGCGCAGTGGGCGCTTCCAGCATCAAAATGACCACTGCCATGATGTTATACAGCGGCACACTGCCAAGGATCATCAGGCTGGACATGCTGGCATCGCCGTAGATGCTCTGCAGAAAAGCCGAGCCGAGGATGGCAGCCGACGAGCGGTAACACACCTGAACGAACTCGCCCACAAGGCCGGTGCCCTTTAAAAACAGCTTTGCCAGCGCCCAGATCACAAGGATGCACGCCAGTGTGACCGCAAAACAGAACAGCACATACCGGCCATCGAAGGTGGCGCGGACATCGTTTTTGCCAAGGTCGCGGAACAGCTGCACCGGCAGTGCCACATAAAACACGAACTTGTTGGCCCCGGCCACGAACGCATCGCTCAGAAAACCGGTGCGGTGCAGCACATAGCCCAGCAGCATGATAAAGAACAGCGGCATGGTGCTGTTCATGCTGAACAGAATATTTTCCAGCATGGCTCACACTCCGCCGTGGCGGCGCTGTTCCGCTGAAAGCTCCTGCTGCAGAGCAGCTTTGCGGTGGTCCAGCAGCAGGTCTTTGTTGTACTGGAAGTAGCGTTCGCAGCCGTTCTCGGTGAGGAAGGCGTGGGACACCGGGTCCACCGTCAGCTCGGTGACGAACACCACCATCTCCTGGCTTTCGGCAAAGGCCTGTTCCATAAAGTCGAAAGCGGCTTCCAGCGCGGCGCTGGCGGTCTGCTGGGCCTTTTCGCGCTCATCGGCAAGGGACTGGAACTGCCCGCGCAGCAGGTCGAAGGCTTCCTGTGTACCGGCGGCGTTGGCACGGCGCAGTTCGCCCTCCCAGCCGCGCAGCACGGCCAGCACCTGCAGGCGGGTGGTCAGAGCATCTTTGCTCAGCAGCCCGGCGGCACGCTTTTGCTGTGTTTCGGTGTCGTAATCCATGATCTGCTGGTGGAACATTTCTGCCGAGCCGTCCGGGATATCCTCCGGAACGGTGGCAAGGGCTTTTTTGGTCTCCCGCAGAAAGGCATAGCAGCTGTCGGCTACTGCATCTGCCTGACGGGAGGCCGTGAACCGGGTGCCGAGGCCTGCAAGGATCAGGCTGACCAGCGAAAGCCGCTCGTCGAAGGGGGCCTGCAGCAGCCGTGCGAACACGGCGGGCTTTGCCTGTCCGGCCAAGATCTCCTCTACGCCGTAGTCGTCGCGGTACTTATAGTAAAGGTCGAGGTAGGCGGAGAAGTCCTCTGCGATCTTCGGGTGCTGGATGTACTCGCGGATCAGGTCTTCATCGGCCTGCAGACCCAGTGTTTCGTAGGTGTCCAGCAGATTGGAAAGATCCTCCCAGCCGCGGGCGGTCACGAACTGGGTGCCGTCCACATCGGCGTTGATCTGGTAGAAGTTCTGCGGGTGCAGCTCCAGATAGCTCAAAATGGCGCTGTGGATGTGGGCAGCGCGGGCATAGTCCTTCCACACGGGCAGGTCCGGCTCAATGTCCATGCGGCGCACGCGGTCCAGCGTAACGATATCAAAGTCGCGCACAGATTTATTGTACTCCGGTGGGTTGCCTGCCGCCACGATCACCCAGCCCGCGGGCACGGCCTGATTGCCAAAGGTCTTGCATTGCAAAAATTGCAGCATGGTGGGGGCCAGCGTTTCCGACACACAGTTGATCTCGTCGATGAACAGAATGCCCTCGGAGAGGCCGGTGGCCTCCATCTTGGCGTAGATGCTGGCAATGATCTCGCTCATGGTGTATTCGGTCACCGAGACATCCTTTCCGCCGTAGTTGCGCTGGCGGATGAAGGGCAGGCCCACGGCGCTCTGGCGGGTGTGGTGGGTGATGGTGTAGGCCACCAGCGCCACGCCGCACTCCCGGGCTACCTGCTCCATCACCTGCGTCTTGCCAATGCCCGGAGGCCCCATGAGCAGAATGGGACGCTGCCGGATGGCCGGGATGGCGTATTCGCCCAAGGCATCCTTGGCAAGGTAGGCTTTTACGGTGTGTTCAATTTCTTCTTTGGCTCGTTTGATATTCATAACAAATTCCCTCACGAATTGTTCAGGTCACGGTACAGGTCGTCCTCTTCGGCCAGCGCGTCGGCAAGGGTGCTTTGCGGGCGGGCTGCTGCACCGGTAAATTCTTCTTCATCCAGAACCACCTTCATGGCCCACGGCGGTACATTGGCATCGTCGAACCGCTCCCCCAGAAACAGAAAAGCGGTGTCGTAGGCCGGGCGCTTGGCGGGGTAGGTGCCCATGCCGTCGGTGAAGTACAAAAGGCCCCGCAGGTTCGAGAACTTCTTCTCGGCGCACAGCTGGTTCACGTATTCAAAGGCCGGGCGGAAGTCCGTTCCGCCGCCGCCCCGCAGCTCAAAGTGGTTCATGGCGTGGATCAGCTCGTCCTCATTGTGGATCAGGATATCCTGCCGGATGGCGTTATCGGCCTGGATCAGGTGCAGGTTCATCCGGTGGAAAAAGTTCTCCTGTCCTTTCAGCAGGGTGTAGGTCTCCGCAAGGAACGCCCGCACCAGTTCACCGGAGGTGGAGTAGCTGGTGTCGATGACAAGGGCCAGCTCCTCGATCTTTTTGCTCTCCCGGCTTTCCAGCGGCTCGATGAGGGGCAGGTTTCCGTACACCGAAAGGCCGTAGGTGTAGAAGTTCAGGTCGAACTCGTCCGGGTCCAGCTTTACTTCCTCCCGCAGCACGCAGAACCGGCGCAGAAAATCCCGGTAGCTGCGGCGGCTGCGGTTGGCGGCTTTTACCTGCTGCTTCAGGGCATCGGCACCGTCCCCGGCTTCCTTATCCCGCAGGTCCAGCTCTGTCTGCATCCGCTCCCCGATCTTCTGCCACGTTTTCTGGGGCAGCGGCGTGGGCATCTGCTGGGGCTGGTCAGGCGCATCCTTCGGCCACAGACGGTGGTCGTCGGTCACGAACTCCCGCTCCAGCTGGCGCAGCACACCGGGTGTCTGCCGGGTGAGCCACCGATACACCGGCGCGGCTGCCACCACGGTTTCCTCGGCGGTGATCTGCTGGTAGGCGTTCTGGCGCACATAGGTCAGCGGGCGCTTGAACGCTGGTGCGGTTCAGGCTGTCGATAACGTTTTCCACTGCGATATCACAGGCAAGGCTCCACAGCTGCGGGCTCCCGGCGGCCTTTCAGCCACAAATGTCGGAATACGCAGTGGAATATGGTGTGCAGATACAACCGGTTGAGATATTTTGGATTGTCCTGATAGAGCCGCAGCAGGTGGCTGGGCTGATAAAACAGGACCTGACCGTCCGTAGCCAGCACCCGGCAGCGCTCGTCCGGGGCGGGGGACAAGGCACTGAGCGCCATATCCAGAAAGCGGAAGTCCAGATACAGCCCGCTGCGCACCACCGCCAGCACCTCGCCGCCCATGCGTGCCTGCCACTCCTCGTGGGTCTCCGGCCGCTGGGACTGGAACGGCTTGCGCGGGTCAAAAAATTTTTCTTTTTGGATCGTTTGGGGCAAAAGTGTCACCTCACTTAGAACCCTCTCAGCTTCGCTGCAAACTCCCCCAGTCATCGCTGCGCGATGCCAGCCCTCTCAGGGATGGGGCCTCTGGCGAAACCGGAAGCTTACCCTTACTGCCAAAGGCTTCCTCTTAGAGGGAGCTGGCGCACGAAGTGCGACGGAAGGAGTTTTCTGCTGTTTAAAAATCAAAATCGTACCGCTGCTTTTGGGCTGAGGAGCTATACTTTTTGTGCTCCGCATCCGCCAGCAGAGCGGCGGCAGCGGCGTTCCCGGCCTTGGCGGCAAGGGCTGAAGCTTCGGCAAAGCCGTCTTTGTCCAGCACATCCAGCGCAATGAGTGCACGCACGGCATCATTGTCCTGCGCCTTCAGCAGGCGGGCCAGCACCCGATCGGTGTTGGCTGCCAGAAATGCCCGGTAGTGCCCGGCAGCGGCTTCGGTCAGCTGCCACGGATACCGCAGCCGGTCAAAGCAGAGCATTGCCATCACATTGGCATCGTCGGCATCGTGGCCCTGCGGGAAGATCGCGTCGTATTCTGCGGGGAGGAATTTGTTCTCTAAAAAACACTGCCGGTAATGATATCCTTGGCCGGAAAAGGTGTGCAGAAGGATGTGGGCGGGGGTTTCCTCGATATCCTCCCAGTAGGCGGGATACCAGAGCGCCGCCAGCGGGGCTGCTGTACCGGCAGGGCAAAACTCAGCCCGCACCGCTTCGGTGATGTTGTTCACAAGGGCAAACAGGCCGGTAGGTTCTTCAGGGCCTGCCTGCACCCGGATGGTCTCCAGCGCGAAGCAGTTCAAAAACACATCGCTGCCCATGGTCAGGCTGCCCGTGCCCACGGTGAGCAGACGAAGCTTGCGGCAGTTGTAGAATGCGCAGCTGCCGACGACCTGTAAGCTGTCCGGCAGGGTCAGCTCTTCGAGAAAGTTCCCACACACCGGGTGCAGGTCGTCTGCATCCGAACCGGCAGCGGGCGCGTCAAAGTCGAAGTCGTACCGGCGGCAGGTGCCGCCTACCGTCTGCCCAAAGGCCCGAGTCAGCCGCGCCGTGCCGTCCGGGGCCGCCTCGTAGCGGCAGGTCTTGTCTGCCGCAGGCAGGCTGCGCGGCTTTTCGGAAAAGCAGTAGTCGCCCAGTTCGGTAACAGCAAAGCTGCCGCCCTTCGGTGCTGACAGGGTGCCGGGCAGCGCGATACACGGCTCTGTGCCGTACACCCGCACCAGCCGGGCTGTGTCTGCCGAAAGCGGCAGGATGTCCAATGTAAGGGCGTTTTCCGGATATGCCATGTTCTGACCTCGTTTTCCTGCAATTCATTCAAGGTCCAGTATACCGCGAACAGGGGGTGATTGTCCAGAGCGGAGAAGAGAAAAGGAGCCGCCGCACGGCGGTGTGCCGGTGCGGCAGCTCCTTTGAGGAGGCAGAAAAACGCTTAGTTTTCGGCCAGATTGCCGGTGTAGAGCTGGTAATACTTGCCCTTCTTGGCAATCAGCTCGTCGTGGCTGCCGCGCTCGATGATGCGGCCCTGCTCCAGCACCACGATGCAGTCTGCATTGCGGACGGTGGACAGGCGGTGCGCAATGACAAAGCTGGTGCGGCCGTACATTAGGCCGTCCATGCCGCGCTGCACCAGCGCTTCGGTGCGGGTATCGATGGAGGAGGTGGCCTCGTCCAGGATCAGCACCGGGGGATCTGCCACGGCGGCGCGGGCGATGGCCAGCAGCTGGCGCTGGCCCTGCGAAAGGTTTGCACCGTCGCCGGTGAGCATGGTGTTGTAGCCCTCCGGCAGACGCTTGATGAAGCCATCTGCGTTGGCAAGGCGGGCAGCGGCAATGCACTCTTCATCGGTGGCATCCAGCCGGCCGTAGCGGATGTTCTCCATCACCGTGCCGGTGAACAGATGGGTGTCCTGCAGCACGATGCCCAGAGAACGGCGCAGATCGGCCTTTTTGATCTTGTGGATATTGATGCCGTCGTAGCGGATCTTGCCGTCCTGAATGTCGTAGAACCGGTTGATGAGGTTGGTGATGGTGGTCTTACCGGCACCGGTAGAGCCGACAAAGGCGATCTTCTGCCCCGGACGGCCATACAGGTTGATATCGTGCAGGACGGTTTTTTCCGGCACATAGCCAAAGTCTACATCGGTAAAGGTGATGCTGCCTTCCAGCTTGTGGTAGGTGGTAGTGCCGTCGTGGTGCGGGTGCTTCCATGCCCACAGGCCGGTGCGCTCGTCCGTCTCCACCAGCTGGTCGTTGCGGTCGTACTTGGCGTTGACCAGTGTGACATAGCCCTCGTCGGTCTCGCTCTCTTCGTCCATCATCTTGAAGATACGCTCGGCACCGGCCAGAGCCATGATGATGCTGTTGGCCTGCATGGACACCTGACTGATGGGCATGTTGAAGCCCTTGTTCAGGCTCAGGAAAGCCACCACCGTGCCAAGGGTCGTGCCGCCCATGCCGCTCACGGCCATGGCTGCGCCTGCCAGTGCGCAGACGGCATAGCTGATGTTGCCCAGCTGGGCGTTGACGGGCATCATGATGTTGGCAAAGCTGTTGGCTTTGTTGGCGCTTTCCTTCAGCTGGTCGTTCAGCTCGCGGAAGCCGGCCAGCGCCTTCTGTTCGTGGGTGAACACCTTGACGACCTTCTGGCCTTCCATCATTTCTTCGATGTAGCCGTTCAACTTGCCCAGATCCCGCTGCTGCTGGATGAAGTATTTGCCGGACTGCTGGGTGATCTTTTTGGAGCAGAACATCATCAGCGCCACCATCAGCATGGTAACGATTGTCAGCTGCCAGCTGAGCATGCACATGCTGAAGAACACCGAAACAATGGTAATGGCGCTGGACACTAGCTGCGGGATGCTCTGGCTGAGCATCTGGCGCAGGGTATCCACATCGTTGGTGTACACGGACATGATGTCGCCGTGGGGATGCTGGTCAAAATACTTGATGGGCAGGCTCTCCATGTGGGTGAACAGCTGGGTGCGCAGGTTGCGCAGGGTGCCCTGCGTCACGTTGACCATGATGCGGGCGTTGAGCCATGCGGCCAGAATGCCGATAACGTAGATGATGCCTACCCGCAGCAGAGCTGCTGCCAGCGGGGCAAAATCGGGGTCCTGCTGCTGGGTCATGGGCACGATGTAATCGTCCATCAGGGTCTTTAAGAACAGACTGGCCTGTACGTTTGCCAGCGCGCTGACCACGATGCAGACAAGTACAAGGATGCAATGGGGCAGATAGTGCCGGAATACCTCATCCATGATGCGCTTCAGCAGCTTGCCCGGGTTTTCCACTTTGGGCCGGGGGCCGCCCATGCGGGGCCGGGGCCGCGAACTTCTTTTGCCTGAGCCATTACTGTTCACCTCCCTGTTTGTCAAAGTCGCCGCCGCCCTGGGTCTGGCTGTTGTAAACTTCCTGATAGATGGCGTTGGTCTTGAGCAGCTCTTCGTGGGTGCCCAGACCATCGATCTTACCGTTATCCAGCACAAGGATGCGGTCAGCGTCCTGCACCGAGGAAATGCGCTGTGCAATGATGATCTTGGTGGTGCCGGGAATCTCCTCCCGGAATGCCTTGCGGATCTTGGCATCAGTAGCGGTATCCACGGCGCTGGTGGAGTCGTCCAGAATCAGAACCTTGGGCTTGCGCAGCAGGGCGCCGGGGCGATGGCTGTCAGGTCGGCTGCTTCTGGCCGCCAGACACGTTGGAACCGCCCTGCT
>ENA-OQDA01000833-OQDA01000833.1-human-gut-metagenome-genome-assembly--contig:-NODE-833-length-11762-cov-2.478728_pt1 | contig 11762 bp, 10 predicted proteins | sample MGYA00242771_ERZ504603 | MGnify/ENA primary metagenome ERZ504603 (study PRJEB26092, sample SAMD00036328) | human gut metagenome | host: Homo sapiens | study: EMG produced TPA metagenomics assembly of...
GCCTGCCAAAAAGGAGATAACTATGACTGTCAAATATAGTTTGTTCGTATCTCGCCGCCCCTGCGCCGCCGATGCGTGGGGAAAATGATAACCCCGATAAGACCAAGCCTGGTTTCTCCTGGGATAATGCCACCGAGGAAGAGCTGAAGGCTGCGCAACATTGTGTAGATGAAATGCTCACTGATGGGAGGTTTAATCTGCCGTCCCTCAAAGATCGGATGTCATGGGTTTTGAAGAATCCCTTTAAGGCAAAGGTATCTCTCTCTGGGAATGGCATCAAGGCCAACATAGAGGTATCTTGACGCGGTACATGAAAATCGCCACCCCTACTATCCCAGTAGGGGTGGCTTTTCTTGGTCGTCTGAGGGGGCGTTGAGTCTTTTTTAACGAAGAAATGTGGCGGGAGATTTTTGCAGAATGGCATCGCCGCAAGCCGATTCCCTTCGGGAGCCGATATATTGCCGGAGGTTCTGTACAAAGAAAAAGGACCCAGGCAAAACCGCCCAGGGCCCTTCGTGTCAGACACAGACTTCGTCGTCGGAAAGCCATCCTGACTCCTCTTCCTCCTGCATTTTGAGGCGGATGATACAGATGCTGGTCTTCAGAATTTTGGATACCTCCGATTGGGAGGTCTTGAGCACCTTGGCCGTCTTGGACTGCGGCACCTTATTCATCATCTGCCGCACCACAAACTGCTGCGTGTTGTTGAGGTACCTCTTCATGATCCGCTCGGCCCGCTCGTACAGGATGTTGCGGTGGATACTCTCGTCCAGATCCTCCGGCTCATACAGCGGGTCATAGCTCTGCAGATCCTTGTTGAGCAGATTGTCCCGCTCGTCCTCGGGATTGACGCTGGCCTCAATCGAAACGATGACCCCGCCACTCCGGCTTTTTGCACGGCCCTTGCGCAGGTACATCTTGACCTCGTTCCGGCCACATGCGAAAGCATAGGTAGTGATCTTATTCTGCGTCTTCGGATTGTAGGTTCGGATCCCCTTTAAGAATCCAATGGCCGCCTCCTGGAACAAGTCGTCATAGTCGTCCAATCCACGGTAGGGCCGCAGGATAGCATGGATGAGCCGGCTGTTGCGCTCAATAAACTCCGCAACTTCCTTGTCCGTCTGCGGAATGTGCGAATTACCATACTCATCTCCCTGCATCAGCATCTGGATCTCCTCTGGATCCATGTCTCCTTCCAGCATATCCAGCATGTCTTCTCCTCGCCCCAGCAGGGTGTCTTCCTCGTTCATAAATCTCGCCTTGTCCATAACAGAGCCCTCCTTCATAAGGCGCGGCCTTTCCACTGCCCGCTAAGGGAAGGCCTGAGTTGTTGCGTGGAGTTGACTTCCGGGTTCGGGCACTTGCTGCGAAAATGCGCCCGGAAGATAAAAAGGCGAAAATTCCCCTTATTATGTATATTGGGCGGAGAATTATTCCATGCTAATTATATATAACTCTAAGTCCCATTGTCTACTCGCAAAACCCCGAATTTTCGTACAACTATCGTACACTTGTTCGATTATGTTGCATAAAGTTAGAAAACCCGCCTCCAAAAAGGAGACGGGTTTTTTGTGTAGGTTGCCCAGTCAAGCTGTCTGAATGAGTTTTGTAAAGAGTTTCGTAAACTCGTCCGTGATGTCGATTGGGTCGCAGGAGATAAATTGCCCGTACATGTATGAGAAATTATCCTTCATCTGCTCCCGGTCGCTGGCCCGACCGAACATAATTGGGATGACGATGACACCCTTGCGGCGGGCCTCGCGGACCGCTTCGCGGACATCATTCAGGCCGGCCCGTGTGCCGCCATTGTAGTCAGAGGGCAGGCCGTCAGAGAGAACAACCAGGACCTTCTTGGCTTCGCGGCGGGCCATCAAGTCGGCCGTAGCCACTCGGATCGAGTAACCGTCCTTGTTGCCACCGCCGATGCCAACTCCAGGCTGGGAATTGTAGCACTTGCTACCAGTGCTCCGCTCGTCGAACTTCTTGAGAGTTGCATGGCGGATCTGGCTGCCGGAGACATCGAACAGCGAGATCTTCATGGCCGTAAACTTGGAAAGGCCACGCTCGATGATGCCGGCCGCGGTGCGGCTGAGGGTTGACTTGTCCAGGTAGACATCCCGCCCATTGACCTTGGTCCGGGCACCTTGGCTTCCCATGGAGCCGGAGTTGTCCAGCAACAAAAAGGTAGCCAGGTCGGCTTTCATAGGCTGATCCTTGCGCATGAACACATGCGGATCGCGCATCCCGACTCGGTAGAGGTCGCGGGCACATACCTGACCAACGCGCATATTGCGCTTCTCTGTTCGCTTGACGCGAAGCACGCGCTCTACATCATTCTCCAGTTTACGGCCGGCGCGTTCCACCTCGCTGGGCAGCGCCGTGTTAGGAATAACTGGGAAAAGCTCAAGGAAGGAGCGGGTGTACTCACCAGAGTAACGCTCAGCAATCTTCTCCCGGGTGACCTCCTCCTTGCTCTTTTCGACCTTATTCTCCTTCTCAACGGCATCCAGTTCGTCCATGACGCCCTGACGCAGTGCCTGGAGCTCATCTGCAGTCAGCTCCCGGACATCATAGTCCTCGGCGCCGTCGCCAGAGAAATCGTCCGTCCAGTTCTCGGTGTTGGAACGGCTGCTGGGATCGCGTGGCATACGCAATGCGTTGCGGCCAGTCTTGTTGGCTGAATCTCCATTCTCGCCATCCTTACCATCGGCATCGCCATCCTCTTTGCCGTCCTTGCCGCCATTGCCATCCTTGCCTTCTTTGTCACCTTTACCTCGTTTCTTCCCCTTGTCGTCTTTGTCCTCATCCTTCTTGCCGGCTTTTTTGCCGGACTTTCCACCTTCGGCTTCCTTGGCTGCTCGCTCAGAAACAGAGCCATTGGGCGAGTCATTGTACTCGCACTCACCGTTAGAGGTGTATTCGTAGTCGCCAGATCCGTCGCCCTCGCCAGGATCACCCTTACCGCCGCTGTTGCCGGCTGCCTTCTGCTGGTCGATTTCAGCCTTGAGAAGTTCGGCAAAGTAGTCGGCAGTACTCTTCAGAACCTTGAGACAGAGATCCTTGCAGTCCTTGGAGCTGCGGGCATCCACGGCCAGGTCAAAGTAAGGCAGCACAGCTTCATACTCCTTTTCAAACCGGGTACCAGCATAGACGGAGATGCCATAGGGCCGCCGTCCAGTCTTGACATAGCAGAGACTGGAGTTGACGAAGTCCAGGAACTCCTCGCCAGGGGTGTCGGCCTTCTCCTCCAGAGTAGACAGGTCGGCAGTGCCCTGGTTCATCAGAATCAGGGGCATCTTGTAGCCGGGCAGCTTGTGAACGATGATGTTCTCAATGCGCCCATCTTCCATGATGTTAAGCATGTCCTTGGCAATCTTGCCCAGCAACTGGTCAGGGATACCCTTCCCGGTCATCATAGCAGTGTACTTCTTCATAATGTCCTTGATATCCTTAAAATTACTGGAGTTGATGTGCTGCACCTCGTGGGCCAGAAGGGCCTTAAAGATGCTCACCCACTCATAGCGACTGAACTCAGGACTGAAGAAGTAGTCCTCCATGCCGACCGTGATAGCCCGGCCATCCGTAAACGACGCGTCGCCAGTCGAAATCTTCAGCTGGATGCGGTCGCTCCGGTCATCTGTGAGGAAAGCAACCGTCTTCCGCATGACAGCTTGAAAACTGCTGTTGTTGATGAAGTCCTGCAGCTCAGACTGGCGGGCCTTGCGGCCATAGCCGAGTTCCAAGACCCGATTCCTTTTTCATTCTCATACTCGTTTCCTCCTATGAAATATGTATTTCTCCTAAGATTGGGGTACTGTTCAATCATATGCAAATGGGCAAATTCTCATTCAAAGGCAAAAAGAAAGAAGCCCCCAAAGGGGCTTCTTTAGTGGTTAGGCCGGATAGACGGCCCGGATGAAATCGCACACAGTGCGGCGCTCATCGGGATCCTGAGGCCGGCAGCCCACATTGTCCAGCAGGGCGGCGCGCATAGGCAGCCACTTGGCCGCCTCCAACGCGTCAATGAACCCGCGGGTGGTGAGGGCATCATTGCTCAGCTTACCATCCTTGATCGCCTTGCGAATCTTCTCATAGATGGTCGCACAAGTCTTGATGGCAGTCTTGTCGGCACCAGGAACCATGCTGGTGAGCAGCTTCACCAGGTCCATCTGATCCTCCAGGTAGATGGGGACAAAACGGTCGGCGGTTGCGCTGTTCAGCATGCCGGTGCCCACATACTCCTCGTTCATGGTTGCCCAGATGCGGGAGTCAGGGTGGACAGTCACGAACCCGTAACCAGGCACCTCGATAGAGCGGGCGTCGTCAGCCAGCGAGTGGAGGATGATGGCGATCTCAGGTTTTACGCTGTTAATCTCATCCAGAACCACATCGCCGCCCTTCATCAGCATCTCGATGAAGGAGCTCAGCTCAAAGTGGGTGCCGTGGTCGTCCAGGGCCTGGCCGCCCAGCAGATCAATCTTGTCCATGTCACTGTTGCCCTGGATACGGGTGAGGGCCTTATTAAGGACCCAGCAGACCGTATAGACAAGAGTATTCTTGCCGGCACCCTTCTCGCCCACCAGACGGATGTTCTTGCCAGCCAGGTGGTAGCCCAGGCAGCGCGTCAGATAGTTATCCTCCGCGCCCTGCAGGAATAGCTGCTTGGGTTTGATGACAACGGCTCCAGTGTCGTTGCACTTCATGGACTGAAGCACCCCGTGAATGAGTGTGCTGGGCACTCCCTGCTCCATCAGGTAGACGACACGAGCCTTGATGTCACGAGCCTGCATGATCCCCTTCTTGATAACCTCCTCCATGTCAGAGAAAAATTCATCCATGGAGCTGGACTCCAGAGTAACGGCGATCTCGTAGGCGCCGCCACCTAAAACATTAGTTGGCTCCACGGGGATGGCCCCCTTGGCATTCAGGGCCGCGATCAACTCGAACGGAGCATCCTCAATCTTGCCAGCAGGGCTGGCATCACGGGCAGACATCTCGCCGGCAACCCAAACCTGGGGCTCGTAGACGCCCTTCTCCCCCGTCTCGAACATCCTGGCGACCAGCTTGCCGCCCTTGTAGGAATTGATATCCTCCAGGACGGAGCGGATCTTCCCGTAACGGACGCGGGATCCTCCAACCTTCAGGACGAGCGGACCGTCCTCGCTCTCTTTGGGCTTATCCTCCCAGACAGGAACCCAGTAGAGCTCAGCCTCCCAACGCATACGCTTATTGTCATCCCCGTAGGGCTGGGCGTTGAGCAGTTTCGCAAAACAGCCGGCGACGGAGGGCTTATCCATGTTTTTGGCCACGACCGCGTTGGAAGAGGTCCCCTTGAGAACCGTCTTCTTGGGGTCGGCAGCTACATAGCCCACCAGAGCGCATCCAGGAAACCTGGATGGCATTGGGATCGGCAGTGTTGGTAGGCTCACGCTTGAGCTCCACCATAGCGCCGGCAGACATAGAGTTAATAGTCTCTTCAGTGGCCTCGAAACCAACCAAAATCGTAATCTTCTTCATCTTTATTTATCCCCTTTCCAAATTCAAGCTCCAATGGCAGGTGCCACGCTGCGGGCTGCCAGCATACTCTCTAAGGCCTTCTCATCGAAGGGGCAGAGAGCCATGTCCAGGGTGATGCCGGTGGATCTGGCATAGTTCCAGGCGTCCACAATAGCCTCCTCGACCTGCCACTCGGCCCTGTCCATGTCATCGTTGGTGATGGCGGACAGGGAACCGGCCAGCTTCTCCAGCATCGGGTTGGCGAAGACATTCATCTTCTTCACCCGGGAGGCCGAACGCACCAGCGTGTTGAGGCTACGGTATTGACCTTGCCGGTTTTGCCGTAGTCGGTGGCAATGGTGCAGGCCTTGGCAAAGATCTCACCGAGATTACTCTCGATGGATCGGACGATATTGGCCGTCACATCGTCCTTCCAGGTCTGGTCAACCAAATCCTGAGGTCAGGAGCCAGGCCGGTAGCGGTGCCCCCGGTAGAGGGGAACGCCCGAACAGTGACCTCCATCTTGGCGCGAGCCCGATACTCCTGGGCCGTAGGGATTCTGGCCGTGAGCTCGCGGAGCAGCTTTTCCCGGTCACGCTTCAGCATGGCCCGTTTTCCCTTGGTCTCAATGATCTTCTCCACGCCAGCAAGGAAGTTGGCGCGAATAGTATCCCATTGTGCGACCACGAGGTCGATGGTGCGGAAGTACTCCTCTCGAACCTCCTCGAACTCGCCCTTGAATTCCTCAAACTCAGTCAGCGGCATGTAGCTGCCATTGAGCGTGTGGGAGTATAGAACACGGCGAGCCCTGGTATCCAACTGATTCAACCGGTCCTCTAGCTCCTTGGGCACCATGTTCAGACGGCCCATGGAGACATGATCTCCAAAGAAAGTCTGAGCTCCCTTGTCCCACTTCTCGGGACGAATGCCCAACAGCTTGGGGGGAAGAGTGAAACGGCCACGGGTCCGACCGCAGCTGATCCCGACGAGAACGCCGTTCTCGGCGGTATAGCGGGCTAAAGAACCGACTCGGATTTCGATCCCCTTCCCGCTGAGGCCCTCAAGGAGGGTTCTCATTTTTACATTTGTCGACATATGTTTTCCTCCTAAGTATGTATTTGTTATCCCCGTACGGTTAGTCAACCTCCGAATTGGATGGCTGTCTTAATCGTATGCAAACAGAGCCAAAACAATTCTGTGAGGGTGGCGTTTCATGCGCATTCCTGCGTCAAAAGCTGGAAGGAGTAATCTTTTTTAACGGAAAATGTGGCACATGGACTTTTTTCTTTCCAGAGACCCTTGCCGAAGCCGGCTCCTTCCGGAGCCTATTTGGGGTCCGTGAGAACTCGGCGGCTTTTGCTGTTGTGTACAACTGGGGAGATATATCCGTCGTTGCGCAAAACGGTGGACTTGCAACTTAGGTCCTGGCTGGGATTGCCCCACTAAAGTCGCTGGCCTGCATGCCACACGGGGCTTCCGGAGGAAGCTAATGCAGTGTGTGACTTGGCAAAATCAAAATGTTCTGCCGCATTTCTTCGTTAGAAAAGATTGAGTTTAGACTCGTTTTTACAAAATGGACCGCGGGAAAGCCCGCTCCGTAAGGGGTGGGAGCAGTCAGAACCTTTATCTAAGCCATCAGGCTTAGGCGGAGTAAAAATACCTCATCACCGGGGGATTGGCAGAAGCTCCTTGTATCAGCCGTAAGGCTGTTTAGAGGGTGAGGTTCACACAAACTGCCCCCTACAAACAAAAACGCTGCCCCACACCCAATTGGTGCAGGGCAGCGTTTGAGCAATCAAGGGTCAACGAACTCCAGTTTGAAGGTTTTCACGCCATCCCGCATCCCGGGAGCACCCTTCAGTTTCCGGGTTCCTTTGCCTCCATTTTTCCAGGTGAAGTTGAATGGGCCAACCGTTTTGCCAGCCACAAGACCCTTTACATCCTCAGGGGAGATAGGGGCCTTGCAAAACTCCTTAGGAATCAGGAAGCGGCACCCGCTGTTCCTGCCGGTACAGGTGTAGTAGTCCCTCTGGAGGAACACTTGACCCTTTCCACAGCAGGGGCAGGTGCATAACCCATCTTTGATGTCGATGTTCTCCTCATTGATAGGTTTCGGCTTCTTGTTCTCCATAGCAAACGCCGGAACGATCTTGCCGTCCGCAATGACCAGAGCGGCAACATATTCGCTGCCATCCTTCCGCTTCAGTTTTTTCTCCTTGGTCTTTTGGCCACTAAGCATGAGCTTCATCTCTGCCACACTGATTTTGGTACCCATGACCTCCGCGCGTTTGACGATGAAGGTGCAAGGGTCCTTGTCGGCTTTGTAGTTCACACACCGGTAGTAGTTTTTGCTGCAGACCACATCGTGGCCGCAGATCGGACAGACGCCGAGCCGCTCGAATTGATATACGCTGAGGTCAACGCTGACCTTTGCCAGAATATCGGCAGTTTCAACTTTGATGAACTCCAACATGTCTGCCTTGAACTTCTCCGGATGGCCGTTGTCCTGTAGGTCCCGCAGTTTCTTTCCCATTTTGCCGTGATGGCGGGAGAGGTGATCTCACGGTCCTTGATGGCATCCACGAGCGCCATGCCGAAATCGGTGGGGTAATAGTGCCCTTTCTCGATCCGGCAGAGGTTTGTCTTGTCGGACGCCAGCTTCTCCAGGATATCAGACCGGGTGGCAGGAGTGCCGATACCCTCAGCCTCACGCAGGATAGCTCGTTGCTCAGCGGAGGAGACAAACTTGCCTGCGTTTGCCATGGCGTCCAAGAGAGACTTATCTGTGTACCGGTCAGGCGGCGTTGTCTGGCCTTTCCGGATGGATGACCCAGTAATGTCCACCTGGTCTCCCTTGTTCAGCGGCGGCAGGATTACATCCTTCTTCTCACTGGTGTAAAGGATGGAGAAGCCAGGGTCCACCACAGCCTTTCCGGATGCCTTAATCTTCCAGCCATTGCTGTCGACCATAACAGTCGTTGAATCTACCGTGTAGGCCGGCAGAAAAATGGATAGCAGCCGCTTGGCCACCAACAGATAGATCTTCTTCTGGTCCTCAGTCAGCTTGGACGGGTCCACCTTCTTCACCGTAGGAATCAGAGCATGGTGGTCCGTCAGTTTGGCGTCATCGATGTAGTCCTTTCCGGAGGTAGCGGCCGTAATCGCCGCAGGCGTTACCAGTTTCAGCGCCGTAGCCAGCTCAGGAAAAGCCTCCATAGGCTTGAGCAGATTCGGGATCTCTGGCACCATGGATGTTGGCAGGAACCGGCAGCTGGTGCGAGGGTACGAGATGTACCCAGCCTCATACAGGTCCTGGGCGATCGAGTCTGTCTTACTGGCGCGGAACTTGAAGTATTTGTTCGCATCCTTCTGCAGCTCAGTGGTAGAGTAGAGGGTCGGCGCCTTGGTGGCAGTTCTCTTAGCCACAACATTCTCCACTGTGCCAGTTTTGCCCAGCCCAGCCTTGGCATCATTTGCCGACTTCTCATTGGGAAACCGGGTCTGCTTCAGTTCCGGGGGACCAGTACAATTCCGGGGAACTTTTCCCTCTTCTGCATCGTCACGCCAACCTCATAGAAGTTCTGCGGAACGAAATTTCGAATCTCCAGTTCACGGTCGACCACCATCTTCAGCGTAGGAGTGACCACGCGCCCAATGTTCGACTTTGCCCGGACCTTCAGCGACACGGCACGGCTAAAATTCATTCCAGTCAGCCAGTCAAACTGGGCTCGGAACGCAGCCGCTTCCCGCAGATGCTGAAAAACAGAGGCGTCCTTCAGGTCATACAGCGCCTTCTGAAGGTCAGTCTCCAGAGTTGTAGAGCACCAGAGGCGCTTTACCGGCAGCTTCAGACCATTGGCCTCATAAAAGGACCAGAAAATATGTTCTCCGGTACAGTGAACCAGTTTGGTACCTTTGAAATGAAGGCTACTAAGGTTGGCGAAGACAGCTCTATCCAGCGAATGATCCGTCTGGTGCAGTCAGCAGATGCAGGAAAGGCAAAGATCGTTGGTCTGGCTGACCGTTTTGCAACCTGGATCGTGGTGATTGCCTTAAGCGCTGCTGCTCTTACCTGGCTGTTTACCGGTCAGATCATCCGCGCTGTTACTATTCTGGTTGTTTTCTGCCCCTGCGCTCTGGTCCTGGCCACTCCTACTGCCATTATGGCTGCCATTGGAAATGCCACAAAGCACGGATTTTTGGTACGTGAAGGGGACGCGCTGGAAAAACTGGCAAAAGTTTCTAAGATCACCTTTGATAAAACAGGTACTTTAACCTGCGGCACTCCAAAGGTAGTTACCGCCTACAGCGCTCATCCAGGCTACTCCAGTGAAGATATTTACCGCTTCTGTGCCGGAGCAGAACAGCACTCGGAACATCCTCTTGGAAAAGCGGTTCTTGGCTGTTTTAAGCAGGAATACGGCGCTGTCCCTGCAGTGGATGATTTCCATATGATCCCCGGCCGTGGTGTTTCTGCTTCAGTAGAAGGCAAAATGATACTGGCTGGAAATATGGAAATGATGGCTGAAAATAGGATCTCTTTCAATCAGGATATTACAGAAAAAGCAGAAGGCTTCCTGGCCCAGGGCTGTACTGTGATCTATGTGGCTTTTGACGGCATTCTGGCTGGTTTCCTGGCTCTTTCTGATACAGTGCGTGTGGAAAGTGCCTCTATGATCAGCCGGCTTCACAGTCTGAATGTAGAACCTGTCCTTCTTACAGGAGACCATGAAAATGCAGCCGCTTCTATTGCCGGACAGCTGCATATCAAAGAAGTACAGGCAAACTGTCTCCCGGAAGATAAACTGAACTTTATCCGTTCCTGTCAGGAGAAAAAGGAACTGGTATGTATGATCGGGGACGGAGTTAACGACGCTCCTGCTTTAAAAGCTGCCGATGTTGGTATTGCCATGGGCGGTGTGGGAAGTGATATTGCGGTAGATGCAGCAGATATTGCGCTGGTGGATGACGAGGTAAAAGAAATCCCTCATCTGGTAGCTCTTTCCAAGCGCATGATGACTACCATTAAGGTCAATATGACTTTTTCCATGGCACTGAATTTCCTGGCTATCACACTGGCTATTACAGGAAAGTTAAATCCGGTTGTGGGAGCGCTGGTGCATAATGCAGGATCTGTATTGGTTATTACCAATTCAGCATTGCTTTTGAAGTGGAAATTGAAGTAGAACAAAGTCCATGCAGGCTGCCAGTGCGGCAGCGGCATGGACTTTTTTTTCAGACTTATAAATTTTGCAGACTCACAAACTTCTCAGACTCACAAACCCGCGCTTACGCGCTCCACTGCCTGCTTACGCAGGCGGTTTGTTCGTTGCTGACACGCACCAAAAACAAATGTCTGCTGCGCAGCCGCTTGTTTTTGGTTTGCTTAGTCAGCAAACTCATATGGCTTGATCTGGCGTACAACGTCCATGATCGTGCCATCACGGGCTTCAATGATACCTACTACTCTGTCTCCAAACTTAACCTTCTCCGGCTCGCCTACGATGGAGTATGCGATGTCACGCAGTTCTTCAATGGTCTTAAATGGCAGGTCTACGCCCTTCATTGCCTCGATCAGATCCTGTCTTCTTGGGTTGATGGCAATGCCATAATCAGTGATAACTACGTCAATGCTCTCTCCCGGAGTGGTTACAGTGGTAACTTCGCTGCAGATTGCAGGGATCCTTCCCTGAAGCAGTGGTGCGATAACGATGGTACACTTAGCTCCTGCTGCTGTATCAGGATGTCCGCCCTGGGCACCGGTGATCACACCGTCAGAGCCTACAACCACGTTGCAGTTAAAGTTTACGTCCACTTCCAGTGCCGCAAGGATAACAAAATCCAGCTTATTTACTACAGCGCCCTTGTTAAATGGGTCTGCATACTCACCGGCAGAAATACGGAAATGCTTTAAAGTTCTTTACAGACTCTACTGCTGCCAGGTCAAAGTCCTGTGTATCTAACAGGCAGTCTACCTGATTGTTGATCAGCAGGTCACACATTGGCTTGGTCAGGCCGCCTACGCCGAAACGCATGCGGATATTTCTCTCCTTCATGATCTTAGACAGGGAGATGGTGGATGCGATAGATGCACCGCCTACACCGGTCTGGTAAGAGAAGCCATCCTTGAAATATGGGCTGTTTACTACGAACTGGGTACAGTAATCAGCCATCATCAGCTTTCTCATATCCGTAGTTGGCTTTGCTGCGCCGGTAGCGATCTTCTTCGGATCATCCGATAGCATCTACTACTACTACATAGTCAA
>ENA-OQDA01000834-OQDA01000834.1-human-gut-metagenome-genome-assembly--contig:-NODE-834-length-11758-cov-4.437710_pt1 | contig 11758 bp, 8 predicted proteins | sample MGYA00242771_ERZ504603 | MGnify/ENA primary metagenome ERZ504603 (study PRJEB26092, sample SAMD00036328) | human gut metagenome | host: Homo sapiens | study: EMG produced TPA metagenomics assembly of...
TTGTATGCTATAAGCGAGATAAAAAGCAGAATGGAGAAAAGGAATGGTAACAGGAGCAATAAAAAATAAAGTAGTAAAATCTGGGATGATATAGCAGCAGGAGGAATTACAAATCCGATTACTGTAATTGAACAGCTTACATATTTGATGTTTATTCGATCTCTGGATGAAAAAGAGTTGGAAAATGAGGAATTTGCCAATATGATGGGAGAGTCTGGAGATTATATTTTTCCACAGACAGAGTCAGGGCAGTCTATGCGCTGGAGTAAATTTAAGGATAAAGATCCAAGAGATATTTTTGATATCGTATCTCAAAGGGTATTTCCGGCAGTAAAGAAAATAAAAATGGAAAATTACCGGATTTTAATGCAGTAGGTGAGCTAATTGAAATAGATGAAATGAGCGCAGATTTTAACAGCGTAAATACAGCATTTCAAGGAGTTTTAAGCAATGATAAGTGTGTTATTTGTCTGCCACGGCAATATCTGTCGCAGCACGATGGCTCAAAGCGTGATGCAGCACTTGGTAGACTGCAGGGGTCTTTCCTCGGATTTCCGGATTGATTCCGCCGCTACCAGTCGGGAAGAAATTGGAAATCCGGTTCATCCCGGAACGGTGCGAAAGTTAAAGAAGGAGCATATTCCCGTAATTCCACACCGGGCGGTACAGATGAAACCTTCGGATTACGATGAATACGATTATCTGATTGGAATGGATTCCGCAAACATTCGAAATATGAAGCGGATTGTCGGAGGTGACTCGGCGGGAAAGATTTTTCTTTTATTGGATTTCGCTCAAGGGCAGGGAGATATTGCGGATCCATGGTACACCGGAAATTTTGAAGATACTTATCGGGATGTAAGGCAAGGATGTGAGGGCCTTATGGAGTTTTTGTTGCGCGAAGAAGGAGGAGCGAACGATGAGTAGTACCATAATTAAATTAAGACGGAACGCAACCGAGTAGGATATGGCAAAGTTTCAATCGGATAGAATCCTTTCCTATTTCCGAGTGGAATGGCGTGCATTGCTGGTGGTGACGCTGTCCGGCCTTTTCTATAATCTGGGTTTGCTTTCCGGACCGTGGTTTGAAGGTCAGATGACCGGATGTCTGGTGAATATCTTGAACGGAACCGGAGAATATCACGATATGATACGGCTGGTTCTGGGATATGTGGGTGCAATTCTCATTGTGCAGGGCGCCAGATATATCAAACGGTTCTATGTGCGTCGTTTTGCCAATAACGTCAAGCGCCGGATGAAAGGCATCCTCTATGGGAATCTGGTGGTAAAGAGTCGCGCCGAACTTCAGGAAGAAGGAAAAGGGGATATTTTAATCAAAGCCATTCTGGACGTGGACGATTGTGCGGAAGGGATGCGGAAATTCACGACGGAAATATTTGATACGGGCGTGGCCTTGGCGGCATATATCGGGATGTTGCTCCGGTATGATTGGCGCCTTTCTTTGCTTTGCCTGATTTTTCCGCCGATTTCCTATTGTATCGCAGAGAAGATGAAGAATGTCGTCCAGCGGACCGGCGAGGCGTACAAGAAGGAATCCGGTGTGCTGAGTGCCGCCACGTTGGATCGAGGTGAAAATGCCATCACCTATCGCGTGTTCGGCTGTGAAAATAATCGGCGGAACGCTTACGAAGAGAACCTGAATGCGTATGAAATATCGGCGGTAAAAGCAAGTATTTGGAGCACCGTAATGCCACCGATTTACCGGATTATTTCCACGGCCGGCGTCATTTTCATTCTGTACTTTGGCCGGCGGAACGTAGTGGGGACCGGATGGTGCACCTGGGATATTGCTGCCTTTACCACATTTCTGTCTTGCTTCTTGAAGCTCTCTGTGAAATCCTCTTCCGCTGCAAAACTATTCAACGCAGTGCACAAAGCACAGGTTTCCTGGGAACGGATTCGTCCCTTAATGAAATCGGCGGACGAAAGAGAGAATCGGATAGTGCAGAAACCCGGAAATCTTTCCGTAGATCGTTTGTCGTTTGCTTATCCCGATGGAAAAAGAATTCTGGAGGATATTTCTTTCTCCGCGAAACCGGGAGAAGTCATCGGGATTACCGGTGCAGTAGCATCGGGAAAATCCACTTTGGGAAAGGTCTTTCTCTGCGAACATCCATATGGCGGATCGATGCGATTCGCAGGATTGGAACTGCAGACTTCGGAAGATGCGGATCGAAAAGGCATTGTGGGATATATGGGCCACGATCCGGAGCTGTTCTGCGATACCGTTGCTGACAACATCAAACTGGGAGATTCGAAAGACTGTATGCCGTATGTGAAAGCCGTATGCCTGGAGCGGGAAGTGGCGGACATGGAAGAGGGGGTGGAAACGCTGATTGGGTCCGGTGGCCTTCGGCTGTCGGGAGGACAGGCTCAGCGCCTTGCCTTGGCGAGAATCCTCTATCACCGAAAGCCGCTGCTGATTCTGGACGATCCATTTTCCGCCTTGGACAGAAATACGGAACGGGAGGTATTCCGAAATCTTCGGAATATGACGAAGGATTCCGTCGTGCTGCTGATTTCTCACAGGCTGTATCTGTTTCCGGAACTGGACAAGGTGCTTTGGCTGGAGAACGGATGCGGAACGTTCGGAACCCATGACGAATTGATTGAATCCGTGCCGAAATATGCGGAGCTATATGAGGCACAGACAGGAGGTCGTAGTGGGGAAGAGCAATAGAACGATCGAAAAGAAGAATTCGGTTTGGGCGGTAATTTTTCGTACCACGAAAGAGCATAAAGCGCTGTCCGGCGGGCTTTTTTGTGCCACAATCGGTGCAATCCTGACCACGCTTCTTCCGCCGCTGGTGCTTGCCCGAATTATCGATGGCATTACCAGAGAACAGGGGCTGTCCGCGATGCTTATTTTATCCTATTTCGGATTCCTGGCGTGTACCGGACTGTTGGAAGCGACTCGAGAGGCATTGTTGACGGTGTTCGGACAGAAAATGACGCATGCGCTTCGCAGCAGCTTGATGGAGAAATTCACGAATCTTACCACTGAAGGCATTACACGACAAGAGCCGGGGGTGCTGGTTTCCCGATTCATCGGAGATGTGGACACGGTGGAGAATCTTTTTACTTCCGGCATCGTCAGCATGGTTGCCGACAGCTGCAAAATCATCAGCATTCTGGTAGTAATTCGGTACCGGAATCCGGGCCTTGCGCTGCTGCTGGTTCTTTTGCTGCCGGGGATTTTCGCATTTACAAGATATGTTCAGAAAAACACATTGGCGGCCGAAATTTCCAATCGAAAGGCGGTGGCGCGTGCGTCGGGACACGTGCCGGAAACCCTTCATAACATTCGTACCGTTCATTGTCTGGGAAAAGAAAGGTATATGAAGGAGCGATATGATGGATACATTACCGACAGTTACCGGGCACTGGAAAAAACAAATTTCTACGATTCCGTATATTCACCGGTGATTCTGATTCTCAATGCGGTAGTGGTTGCGATGATTATGATGCTCTCCGCTTCCGGTAATTCGAAGGTTCTGATGTTTTTCGGAATGTCGGCGGGAACTGCGGTGGCGGTGATGAATTATATTTCTCAGATCTTTGCGCCGGTGGAAAGTTTGGGAATGGAGATTCAGACCATTCAGACGGCTATGGCCGGAATTCACCGAATTAATGAATTTTTCGAGATGGAAGAAATTGGGGAAATTGAAGAACGTGCACCAAACTCGGGAGAAAACATTGAACGAAAAGTTCCGCTGCTGGAATTCGATCACGTTACCTTTGGCTATGATGAACACATTGTATTGAAAGATATGACTTTCCGGGTGGAAGAAGGGGAGCAGGTGACTCTTTCCGGTCGCACCGGCGCGGGAAAAAGCACGATTTTCAAGCTTCTTCTGGGACTGTACTCTCCCGAGGCGGGGGAAGTGCTGGTAAGCGGTATTCCTGCAACAAAGGTACCGCCGTCAGAAAAAAGAAAATGGTTTGGCTATGTGGAACAATCCTATCACATGGTGCCGGGAACCGTGGCGGAGCAGATTACGTTATACGATGAATCCGTTTCCCGAGAGCAGGTGAAAAGGGCAGCTCGCCTTGCCGGATTGGATTCGGAAATCGAAACGCTGGAAGAGGGCTATGATACCCGGTGCGTCCCGGAATTGTTTTCGCAGGGTCAGTGGCAGCTTCTGTCAATTGCAAGGGCAATCGTGGCGGAACCGAAGATTCTTCTTCTGGATGAAATCACGGCCAATCTGGATGCAGAAACCGAGCATCAAGTGATGCAGGCATTGAAGCGAGCATCGGAGAAACGAACGGTAGTTGCCATTTCCCATCGCGTATCCGGGGAGATGGGTCGGGTCATTAATATTTGAGAAAAGCAATCGGGTCGCTTAGCATTAAAGCGAAGCGATTCAAGATGGAAATCCGCAGGTTCAAACCTTGAATAAATGGTTCATATTGGGTATAATGAGGCTAAGTTTTTATCTACAGAAAAGTAGTGGCATAAAGGAGGTACATCATGACCTTGAAGAAAAGAAATACAGCGAAGATGAGGGAAATCATGACGGAGCAGGACATTGCGGCTGCAAAAGCAATAAGACGGAAGAAGGCGGCGAAGCTGGGAATGCGGATTGCCGGTGTCAGCATGCTGGCAGGTGCACTTCTGGTTGTTACCACCAAAAAGATTTTTGACGAAATCTTCCTGGAAGACGACTGGTCGGATGTGGACTGGGGCGAAGAGGATGACGATTACATCATCGACTAATCGCCAAAAAGAATAGCATAGAAAGGTTAAGGGAAATGTCGGAATACAAGGGAACATATTATATTACTACACCAATTTATTATCCAAGTGCGAAACTGCATATCGGACACACCTACTGCACCGTAATGGCGGATGCCATGGCTCGGTTCAAGAGACTCAGCGGATACGATGTGCGCTTCCTCACCGGGACGGATGAACACGGACAGAAGATTGAGAAATGTGCGGAAGAAGCTCAGGTCACACCGAAAGAATACGTAGACGGTGTGGTGGAAACCATTCTGAGACTCTGGGATAAGATGGAAATCAGCTACGATGATTTCATTCGGACCACGGAGCCGCGTCATATCAAGAGAGTACAGAACATCTTCATGAAGATGTACGAGAATGGAGACATCTACAAGGGCAAGTACGAAGGCTGGTACTGCACTCCGTGTGAATCCTACTGGCCGGAATCTCAGCTGGTAGACGGAAAGTGCCCGGACTGCGGTCGTGAAGTGAAGAAGATGAGCGAAGATGCGTACTTCTTCCGTCTGTCCAAGTACAGCGATGCGCTGCTGGATAATTTCCGGAACAACCCGGATTTTTTGCAGCCGGAAGCGCGCAGAAATGAAATGATTTCCTTTGTGGAGCAGGGTCTGGAAGATCTTTGCATTTCCCGTTCCACCTTCGACTGGGGAATCCCGGTTCCGATTGACGAAGAACACGTCATCTACGTATGGCTGGATGCGCTGTCCAACTACATCACCGCTTTGGGATATTCGGAAGACGATGAACTGTACAAGAAGTACTGGCCGGTGGATGTCCACCTGGTGGGCAAGGAAATCGTGCGTTTCCACTCCATCATTTGGCCGGCAATGCTTATGTCCCTGAAGGAACCGCTGCCGAAGCAGGTGCTGGGACACGGATGGCTGCTGATTGACGGCGGAAAGATGTCCAAGTCCAAGGGCAACGTGGTGGATCCGGAAATCCTCATCGACCGCTACGGCATCGATGCGCTGAAGTACTTCTTGCTGAGAGAGTACACCTTCGGTCAGGACGGCGTCTACACCAATGAGATTATGCTGAAGCGCCTCAACTACGATCTGGCCAATGACCTGGGGAACTTGCTGTCCAGAACCGTATCCATGATTATGAAGTACAACGATGGTGTGGTTCCGGAAGCAACAACGAAGGATGAGATTGACGAAGAGCTGCAGGAGCTGGCAACAACCGCCGGCAACCGGGTGGAAGATAAGATGGATACCTTCCAGTTCAACATGGCGCTGGATGAAATCTGGGCAATCGTTCGCAGAGCGAATAAGTATATCGACGAGAAGACCCCGTGGATTCTGGCAAAGGATCCGGAGCGGAAGGCAGAGCTGGATACCGTTCTTCGGAACCTGGTAGAAGCACTGAGAATCGTTTCCATCCTGATAATCCCATACATGCACACCACTTCGGAGCGCATGAGAGAACAGCTGGGACTGGCGGACGTGGAAGCAAAATGGGAGGATGCTTTTACCTTCTATCAGATGGATGGTTGCAAGGTGCAGAAGGGAGAGGTTCTTTTCCCGCGTCTCGATATCGAGAAGGAATTGGAAGCGCTGTCTCAGATTCGTCAGGAAAAGGTTGCTACGAAGAACAAAAAATAGATATCGCATAACAGAGAGAACGGGTCTTGAGAGCATGCATCTCGAGACCCTTTTTTCAACATGAGGGGAAATATGATATTCGACGCACATACACATTTGAATTTTGAGGGCTTTGACGAGGAAGAGCGGACGCAGCGGGCGGAAGAAATCGCCGCATCGGATGTTGGAATCATCATCGACGCAGGCGATTCGGTGGCATCTTCCCGGAAGGCCATTGAGGATGCGGAAACGTATTCCTGGTGCTATGCAGCGGTGGGCATCCATCCGGAGCATGCGGCGGAATACACGGAGGAGGATCTGACACGCATTGAAGAGATGCTGGCACATCGTAAAGTGCAGGCGCTTGGAGAAATCGGGCTGGATTTCCATTATGGCAAGGACACGAAAGAAGAACAGATTGAGTTGTTCCGGAAGCAGCTTCGGATTGGCATGAGCCATCAGGTGCCGGTGATGATTCATACACGAGATGCCAATCAGCTGACACTGGACATACTGAAAGAGGAAGGCTTGTTCTCGGAAGAGCGAAAGGCGGCTTTCCCGACGCGGCTGAATGCAAGCGGACAGCCGGTTCCGGATGCCCGGGTGCAACTCCACTGCTTCTCTGGATCGGCGGAATTGGCCAAGGAATACGTGGCTTTGGGGGCCACTATTTCCATCGGCGGACCGGTGACCTTCAAAAACGGCCGAAAGACGGTGGAAGTGGTAAAGCAGGTTCCCATCGAATTTATCATGACGGAAACCGATGCGCCGTACCTTACGCCGGAACCCTTCCGGGGACGGCCGAACCGGTCGCCGTATATCGAACATATCATTCGGCGAATTGCATTGATTAAAGATATGGAATACGAAGCGGCGGAAGAAATTCTCTATGCCAACGGCTGCCGATTCTTCGATATCCCAAGGGACGAGAAAGAGTAACGAAGGGGACGAAAGGACCATGGACGGACTGGTAAAAAGAGTACAGCAAGGCGGATTGGTTCCGAAAAACAGCACGGTGATTCTGGGATTGTCCGGGGGACCGGACTCGCTGACCTTGCTTCATATTTTAAAGGAGCTGGAATCTCCGGAAAATCTGAATATCGTTCCCGTTCACGTGAACCATCAACTGCGGGAGAACGCCGACAGTGAAGAGCGCCATGCGGCAGAAATTTGCAGGGAATGGAATCTGCCCTGCCGAGTTCGCCGAATCGACTGCCGAAGCATTGCCCGGGCGCAGAAGTGTTCGGTGGAAGAGGCGGGACGTACGGCACGATACCGGATTTTCGACGAAGTGGCGGAGGAACTTCTGCAGGAAGGTGTTCCGAAGGAGCGCATTCGCATCGCCCTGGCTCACAACGCAGACGATCAGTGCGAAACCCTGCTGCAGCGCATCGTGCGAGGCACCGGAATCCGAGGACTGGCGGGAATCCCCTCCACCCGACGCGATGAAAAGGGATATGCCATCGTCCGGCCGCTGCTTTCCACTTCCCGAAAGGAAATTGAAGACTATGCAGCGGAGCACGCGCTGCGCCCCAACTACGACGAAAGCAACGATAGCGTGGAGTACACCCGGAACCGAATTCGCCGGGAGCTGATTCCCTATCTGGAGAAATATTTCAACCCCGGGGTCAAAGAGGCATTGCAAAGCCTGGCGGAAATTGCCGGCCCGGAAGAGAATTACATGGAGGAGCAAGCCCGAACCGCTCTCGCCGCGCTTCAACGGGAAGCACCGCAGGACGAACGGATTCTGGATGCAAACGGACTTCGGGTCCTGCATTCGGCGATAATCCGCCGGGTGGTGGCCCAAGTGATTCGAGAATGCAGCGGAGACGAAAATCTCCGGTACACCATCGTGGAGAACGTCCTGAACATCCTGAAGTCGGAGAATCCCTCCGCATCTGTGAACCTGCCCGGGGGCTGGCGGGCGGAGCGCCGCTATGAGGAGCTGGTGTTTCGAAAAGTGGCACCGGATGACGAACACGCGATGGAAGGGCGGCATCACTTACGGGTGCAGGTCCTAAAAAAAGACTCCGCGGCCTTCGAGGACGTCCGAAATGCTCAAAAGGAAATTGTGCCGTGTGCGGTGCTGGACTACGATAAGCTTTGCCGGGAATATCCGGAGCCGGAAAAAAAGCTGATGCTGAGAACCCGAAAAGCCGGAGACCGAATTGGCATCGCCGGCGGAAAGCACAAGAAAATCCAGGATTACATGGTGGACCGAAAAATCCCAAAGGAGTATCGGGATTGGCTGGAGATGATCGCAATCGGTAGAGAAATACTTTGGATTCTTCCGAATTCCGGAATCCCAAATGAAGTGGAACAGAAGAAGGGAAGAATTTCACAAAAGTATCAGATTGAGGAAGGGTCGAAAGCGTTTTTATTTCTTGAAATCACCGATTGCCTATGATAAAATAACCTAGCAGTTTGTGTAAATAAACAAATTTTATTGTTATCGATAGAAAGGGAATCATCAAATTGAAACGAGCAAGCAAGAACTTCGGTATTTATTTACTTATCTTCATGATTGTTTTGGGTGCAGCCTACCTGTATCGGGGAATGGACAACCCGGCTTCGAAGAAGGAGATTAAATTCTCCCAGTTCGTGGAACAGCTGGACGGTAAGAAATATGAATCTTTGAACATTACAGATCGGAAACTCAGCGGAACGAAGAAGAACGGCAACGTAGAGTTTGCCTATGCGCCTTCGGTAGTTGAAATCAGCTGGGTGGAAGAACATTACATCAATTCCATGTTGGAGAAGCACCAGATTACGCTGGAAAGCGATCCGCCGGAAAGCAGCGTGAACTTCTTCTCGCTGCTGCCGACGATTATTATGGTGGTGGCGCTGATTTTCCTGTTCTACTTTATGATGAGCCAGGGCGGGAACAACAAGGCCTTCCAGTTCGGAAAGAATCGGGCAAAGCTGTATAAGGATAACGGAAAGAGCATTACCTTTAAGGATGTAGCCGGCCTCAAGGAGGAAAAGGAAGAGCTTCAGGAAATTGTAGACTTCTTAAGAAATCCGGGAAAGTACTCCCAGCTGGGAGCCAGAATTCCGAAAGGTGTGCTGATGGTGGGTAATCCTGGTACCGGTAAAACCTACATTTCCAAGGCCACTGCAGGTGAAGCGGGTGTACCGTTCTTTACGATTTCCGGTTCGGACTTCGTGGAGATGTTCGTTGGTGTCGGCGCTTCCCGTGTCCGTGACCTCTTCGAGCAGGCAAAGAAGAATGCACCGTGCATTATTTTTATCGATGAGATTGATGCCGTAGGACGGAAGAGAGGTGCCGGCCTGGGCGGCGGAAACGACGAAAGAGAACAGACCCTGAACCAGCTGCTGGTGGAGATGGACGGATTTGACGAAAACGCCGGAATTATCATCCTGGCAGCCACCAACCGTCCGGATGTTCTGGATCCGGCGCTGCTGAGACCGGGACGTTTTGACCGCCAGATTGTCATCGGCATGCCGGATGTAAAGGCAAGAGAAGAAATTTTCAAGGTACACACGAAGAATAAACCGCTGGCAGAGGATGTGTCTCTGGAAGTTCTGGCTAAGAGAACACCGGGATTCTCTCCGGCGGATATCGAGAATCTGGTAAATGAGGCAGCGTTGTTGACCGCACGCCGTAACGGCACCAAGATTCGTATGGATGAAATCGAGGAAGCAACTACAAAGGTCATTGCGGGACCGCAGAAGAAATCTCGGATGATTTCTGAAGAGGAACGAAAGCTGACGGCATACCACGAAGCCGGACATGCGGTGGTGATGAAGTCCCTGCCGAAGTCGGATCCGGTTCATCAGATTACCATTATTCCAAGAGGAATGGCCGGTGGATTCACCATGTCTCTGCCGGAAAAGGATCAGTTCTTTGAGACCAAGGGCAACATGCTGAATTCCATCAAGCATCTGCTGGGCGGCCGTGTAGCGGAACAGCTGAAGCTGGATGACATCAGCACTGGAGCCAGCAACGACTTGGAGCGCGCAACTCAGATTGCTCGTTCCATGATTACGGAATACGGATTCAGCGAGAAGCTGGGACCGGTAAGCTTCAATTCCGGCGGAGAAGTGTTCCTGGGCAAGGATTTCTCCACCCGCCAGAATTATTCGGAAACCATTGCATCGGAAATCGATATGGAAATCCGTTCCATTCTGGAAGACAGCTATGCGGAAACCATTCGGATTCTGCAGGAGCATGATGATGCTTTGGAAAGGGTGGCTCAGGCGCTGCTTCTGGTAGAGACCCTGGACGGAACCCAGTTCGAAGCGCTGTACGATGGAACCGTTACACCGGAAGAACTGCAGGCTCAGGTACAGGCGGAAGAAGAAGAAAGAGAGAAGCGGAATGCTGCTGAAGCGGAAGAAAGCGCTCGTCTGGAAGCGGAGCGGAAGGCAGCGGAAGAAGCCCGCATGGAAGAATTAAAGCAGTCCATTATGGGATCCGAGGAAGAGATGACCCCTGCCAAAGAAGAAATTCTTAAGGCGCTTTTGAAAGCCGGCGAGGCAGCGGAGGCGATGAAGACCAAGGACGAGAATTCATCCCGGGAAGAGACTCACGAAATTGAACGCAATTCCGAATGCGATTCTGAAGAGAAGGATAACGAAACGGAAGAAAAGTAGAGGGGTGTGAAAAGATGAAAATTACAGTCGAGGATTGTCTAAGGTTAGACGCGTTTAGAAACAGTACTGTAGAATCTTGCATGAGAAAAAGCGACCGGCGAGTTCGTTCGGTATCGGTTTTTGATGAAAATAATCTGGAAGCCGGCGTGGAGCGAAACGGCGTGCCGGAACAGATGGTGTTAACTCATTTTTGGCAGATTAAGGACGATGTGGAAGCACAGTGCCGTGTAATCTCCGGATTTGGCAGAAAGCAAATTGCCACGCTGGTGGTGTTCCTGAACGAGCACGGTGTTCGTGCGCTGGACAGCCGCGTAATCAAAGCGGCAGAGGAGAGCGGCCTTCTGGTGATTACCATTGCGGATGAAGGCGAGCTGACTTACGCCATGGTAATCGAACAGGTGATGGACAAAATCCTCTACGGACATAACTACAGCGATAACCTGCTGAACAATACCATTTATCATCTGCTGAACTTTGAAAAGCACAGCAATTTCCAAAGCGCGCTCAAGGAGGCAGCGGTACACAACGACTACCAGGTGGTTCTGATGACGCTGGAGTTCAATCCGATTCTCACGATTGAGACCCGTCATAAGGAGACTATCGAGAATGCCATCAATGTGGCCAAAAGAAGGGATATCACCCATTCATCGGTATTCACTCAGGTGGAGATTTCGGATGTAATTACCTATTGGGGAATTATCGATATCAACGGTGAAAAACACATTCTCATGATTGTGGATGATAATGATAACTACTCTGCCGTAGAGATTACGAAGCTGGCAGAGGTAAT
>ENA-OQDA01000836-OQDA01000836.1-human-gut-metagenome-genome-assembly--contig:-NODE-836-length-11737-cov-10.715245_pt1 | contig 11737 bp, 10 predicted proteins | sample MGYA00242771_ERZ504603 | MGnify/ENA primary metagenome ERZ504603 (study PRJEB26092, sample SAMD00036328) | human gut metagenome | host: Homo sapiens | study: EMG produced TPA metagenomics assembly of...
GCGCATTTTTTATAAATTTCCTTTTTCCGGAACAGTGCACGAACGCACTGCCGGTAAATTCCGGTTCCCAGAAACAGGGCCAGATAGGCGATTTTCCGCCCATTCGTGAAGTGATCGCCTTCCAGTACCAGAAGCGGATGCTTTTTAAGCTCTTTTGCCAGCCTCTTCGCAAGCGCCTTTTTCTCCGCGTCCATGGTTTTCCAACAGCATCAGCTTGTCCAGCACGAAAAACCGCGCCCAGCAGCAGCGCACACCTGCTTCTTTTTTCAGCGCCGGGTGGCGTTCTTCCACGACATTCTGATTATGATCCCATACTTCCACCGAACCCAGATCTGACCAGCGAAAACCGCTTGTCGTGAGGCTTTCGCGCCGGTGCACATAATAGTATTTCTGTGCTGTGGAAAAGGCCACCTTCCGGCAGTGCTCCATTAACGGAACGATGACGTATGCATCCTCGGCGATTGTTTTCTCCGGATAGACAACGCCCTCGAAAATCTCTCTCCGATACAGCTTGCCCCACGGCATCACGCCGAACACGCGCGCCTTCATCACCTGGCGCAGTCCATCCTCGCTGTCGGTCACAGATTCGATTCCCTCCTGTTTCAGATCCGGCACCGGCCTTCCTTCATAGAGATCGTATCCGCGGCAGATACTCATTTCGGCATCATATTTTTCCGCCAGACGATACAGTGTTTCCAGAAGATCCTCCGCTGCGAAATCGTCGCTGTCCACAAACGTGATATAACGCCCCTCTGCAAGCGCAACGCCCGCATTCCGCGCCGAACTGACGCCGCCGTTCTCTTTTTGGTGATAACGGATCCGCGCATCCTGTTCTGCGTATGTCCGGCAGATTTCACTGCTCTTGTCGGTGCTTCCATCATCTACAAGAAGCAGCTCCCAGTCCGTAAAAGACTGGGAGAGAATGGAATCCACACATTTTTTTAAAAATTTTTCTGCCTGATACACCGGGGTAATGATTGAAATTTCCGGCATTGTTTTATCCTCTTTCTTTATTTCTTACAGCAGTAGTGTATCCCCTTATACTGCTCATACGGATGATCGAGATCCAGAAACGCCGCATCGTGGTGGCCTTTCTGCTGTTCTTTCGGCGGCAGTTTCATATAATCGCCGAACGCCATGCGCAGATATGTGTCATATCCGACCGGAATCGGCAGGCGCTCGTTCTCGAACGGAACCTCAATCGCCGATGCAAAAATCTTTTTCGGATATTTCCGGAGAATCGCCTGCGGTGCGCACATCTCGGTGATGCCGTCCACCCGTGGGCTGTCGATATCAAATTTTGTAATATAGTTCTCTGCCTGCTTCCAGATCCGGTACCGCATCTTCTGCGTCGGAGCCAGCGCCAGCAGAATCGTTCCCAGGTAATGCATAAACGCGCCGTGGCGTTCTTTGGTCGGAATAACCTGCGTGCAGAAGAGCTGGAAAATCTTTCCCTCGATCACCTGCCATTTCCGCGCAAGGTTTCCCGGTGCATAGCCCTCGATCGGGAGAATATCAAGTGCAACGCCGTGGCAGAGATCCATATCGACCTGCTCCTTTTTCACCTGCGTGGTGCGGCTGTCGCGGATGTTCGCAAACGTGTGAGCATTGCAGAAGCCCTCTTTCGGGTACTCGAGCTTGTAGATTTTACTCTCCTCCTGCGTATCCCAGATTTTCAGGAACTTCTCGTAATCTTTCCGCGGCATGAAAAAGTCGAGATCATCGTCCCACGGAATAAAGCCGCCGTGGCGGATTGCACCGATACAGCCGCCGCCGCAGAGATAACAGGTTAGATGATTTCTCTGGCACCAGTGGTAAAACATAACGGCCATTTCCAGATTTTTTTCCTGCAGCCGGCGCAGAATTTCGTCCTCGGTATTAAACATCTTTTTTCTCCTCTTCCTTTGCGTTCAGGCTGATCGTCTGTCCTTCCTCGAGCCCTTCTGTGCTCTCCTTTGTGAAGACAATCTTAAAGGTTGCAAGAATCAGCTTCAGATCCTCTAAAATCGAATAGCTTTCTATGTACATCAGATCCAGCTTCAACTTGTCGTATGCGGTCGTGTTGTACTTTCCGTAAATCTGGGCGTAGCCGGTAAGGCCTGCCTTTACTTTCAGACGGTAAGCAAACTCCGGAATCGATTCCTCATATTCCTTTGCAATCTCCGGCCGCTCCGGGCGCGGTCCGACGACGCTCATATCGCCCTTGAAAATGTTCAGAAGCTGCGGCAGCTCATCAATTCTCGTCGCGCGGATCACCTTCCCGACCGGCGTAATGCGGCTGTCGTTCTTCGTTGCCAGGCGGGCTACGCCGTCTTTTTCGGCATCCACGATCATGCTTCGGAATTTGTAGACATAGAATTCTTTTCCGCCGATCGTGAGACGTTTCTGTTTAAAGAACACCGGGCCATGGTCATACAGCTTGATGCAGAGCGCTGCGATCAGCATAATCGGCGACGTGATCACAAGAAGAATCGTCGATACGAGCAGATCCAGCAGGCGCTTGCAGAATCTCTGATCAAACGAAAGACCACTGTTTCGCGCGAGCAGAAGCGGTGTATCGAAAATATGGAGCGCTTCCGCTTTCCGTACCATAATATCCGACAGCTTCGGCGTCAGATAGACACGGATTTCTTTCGCATAGCAATATTTCAGCAGACGGTTGCGCAGCTCCGAATGAAGATCGCCCAGGATCACACCCTCCTGACCGTATGTGTCAATCTGGCGGCAGAGCTCTTTCTCTCCCACTTCCGTGCTCACCTTATGTGCTACAATATACTTGTCCGGCCGCTGGTTCATCTTCAGCTCCAGGCTTTCCATCGGGTATTCACCGTAAATCAGAAGCACCTCTCTTGGCGGAAAGAGACGCGCAAACGTCTTCTCAAAAAGCCAGGATACAATGCCTGCCAGCGCAAAGTCCACGAGTGTCATGCCGACCATCGGCAGAATGTACGGCAGGTGGCGCCACAGCAGGATAATCTGCAGATACATCAGCGCATTGGCACAGAATGCCGTCATCATCTGGGAATAGATGATGCTGCTTCCCTTCATGTAGCCGATCTTCATGCCGCCGTAAATGTACATGAAAACCAGAAGAAAAATGCCGTAGATCACGACGATAATCTGATTTCCCTTATCCCAGAACGGCTCCAGCCACAGGTGGCTCGCATAGTATCTGTCCCAGAACACAGAAAAAACAGCGCATTCCAGAAGCACAATCGCCGCGACCGCCAGGACACGCATCAGATGTTTGTACTGTTCCCTGTTTTTATAGTTCATCAATCTCTTCCTCTCTTTTTGCCCTTACCGTAATACTTCCGCACACCGTTTACGGCATAGCACGCAAAACAGTACAGGGAGCGGAACGTTCCCATTCCCAGCTCGCGGTAAACACGGTACGTCATTCCTGCAGAATGCAGTTTATTCCCCGATTTTCCTGTGCTGGACAGCCGGTATTTCAGCAAAGGCTCATCCACACCGCAGGCTGTCCCGTATTTTTTCAGGATCCGCAGCCAGTCCAGATAATCCTCGTGGCACTCGTCCTTTTCCATCGGGAATTCCAGCAGAACGCTTCTTTTGGCCAGTACCGACGAACAGCCGATCACGTTGCCGCGCAGCAGCATTTTGTAGGTGATCCGCTCCGGGACAGAAAAAATCTTCTGCTTTTCCGGTTCCTGATCGTAAATCAGCTCCCGACCCGTACAGCAGAGCACATCACCGGTCTTTGCAAGGGCTTTTTCCTGCTTTTCCAGTTTTTCGGGATCCCAGTAATCATCCGCGTCCAGAAAGGCAATGTAATCGCCCTTGGCGAGCTGTACACCGCGGTTTCTGGATGCGGATGCTCCTTTGTTTGTCTCATTCCGGATATACCGTACCCGGTCATTTTCTCCGTAACGCCCCATCTTTTCCATCGTATCGTCCGTGGAATGGTCGTCGATCACCAGGATTTCCAGCGGGGTTTTTGTTGTCTGGCAAAGGACTGAGTCGATTGCCTGAAACAGTGTTTCTGCACCGTTGTACGAAGGGATTACTACTGAAATCATGTATTTTCCTCTCTTACTTTGTCTGCTGCATCTGTTTTTTAAATTTTCCAGCAGCAAACCTCCTACTTTTATAGCATATCTGCACGGGCTTGTCAATTTTACGCCGGGATCTGCTGGTTTTTCTTTCTTACATGTAATTCTATGTGAGCTTTAAAAACGCCAGTAAATAGAACAGAATTCCTCCGAACAGTGCTCCGTTTCCGCCGTTTTTCTGCCCCGTCTTTTTTCCGATGGCAGTTCCGGCATACATCGCCGCCATTCCGACCGCGAAGGAGGCAAAAAAGATCTGTCCTCCTGTCACCGGAAGATCCGCGGCAAAGACGCCGGAGACAATTCCATCCACCGACATCGAAACCGCCAGCAGGCCAAATTCCAGTGGGTGGAGCTGTTTTTCCAGATGTTCCAGTCTTGCTTCTGGTTTTCCCTGCTTTTTTCTTCTGCGTTTTCTCAGTTCTTCGAAAATTTTCAGCGTTCCCATAAGAAAAAAGCAGCCCGCACCCACTCTGGTTCCCCATTCCGGTCCTGCGGACTGCAGAAATCTTTTTCCAAACTGCGCGGAAGCAACCAGGGCAGCACTGCAAAACAGATTCAGCAGCGCCGTCATGCCGGGTGAAATTCTCGTATTGCTGCTTCCATATCCGATGCTTACTGCAAAGTTATCGGCTGAGAGCGCCGCAGCAAGCAGAAGCAATTCTACCATATGACACGCTCCGTCATTTCTCACTTTACAGTATTCGTCTGTTTTTCAAACCGTGCATCCCGGGAAGGCAGTTCTTTTTCTTATTCCACTGCTTTCCGGAATTCCCGGATTTTTTCTCCGAAGTGCGATACATCGGTGCAGAAAATGCTCGAAGTTCCCGCCACAAAATGCTGGCTCCAAAGGGAACGCAGCGTCGCGCCGTGCTCCTTCGTAATGTTTCCGTCCACTTCTAAAACTGATGTCCTCCCGGTGCATCTCCTGCAGAAATTTCTGCAGCTTTTCCGCCTTGCGCAGCGTACTCGGCACAATTTTCTGTCCGGCAAAGCCCGGATTCACCATCAGAAGATTGACGCCGTCGATATAATCAAGCACTTCCTCGATCTGCCCGATCGGTGTCGCCGGGTTGATCGCGAGGAACCGCTTGCAGCCGTACGGCACGAGGTAATCGAGCGCGCGCTGCACCTGGAAAGTGCTCTCATAATGAATCGTCACGATGTCCTCTTTGTAAATGCCGATCCACGGCAGCTTGTACTCCGGGTCTTTAATCATCAGATGAAGATCGAGCGGAATACTCGTCAGTTCCCGCAGTCCGCGGATGTAGTCGACGCCAAGGCCGAAGTTCGGAACGAACTCGCCGTCCATCACATCGATATGGAGATATTCGACTTTTTCTTTTTCAAATACATCGATCGTCGCCTGCAGATCCACAAGGTTTGAGCACATCATGGATGCCGATATCTGACTTTTTCTCATATTTCTACTCCCATGAAACCATTACTTTGCAGTATGGCTCTTTATGATTTTTCATCAGTTCCAGTCCGTCCATCAGCTTTTCGGACGGGAAACAGTGCGTGATCAGCGCCTGTGCCGGGATTTTCTTCTTCGAAAGCGCATCGAGTGCCTCCGTCCAGTCGCAGGCTTCATCTTTTTCATAAGAAGAATTCCACGTTCCCATCAGGTTCAGCTGTTTGCGCAGGATGCGCCAGTACACGTTCTTTTCCATCGCAAGATCGCCCGATGGATTTCCCATCAGCACGATGCTTCCGCCCGGTCTTGCAAGAAGAACTGCACTGGAAACGGCCTGCGGCGTTCCGACCGCTTCTACTACAACATCCGCCTGAATCGCTTTACTCTCCTCTTCCGTCACATATGAGATGCCCGGGATCTGTTCTGCGATCGCACGTTTTGCTTCGCCCCGTCCAATCACAAAAACGGTTTCGGCGCCGAGCGCTTTCGCCCACGCTGCCGCTGCAAAACCGATCATGCCCGTTCCGATCACTGCTGCGGTATCGCCCGGCTTCACACCGCTTCGTTTCACCGCATGAAGCGCCACAGAGAGCGGCTCCAGCATTGCTGCCTCGCGGAAGCTGACGTTTTCCGGCAGCTCCATCAGGTTCCAGTCCGGCACGGCCACGTATTCCGCAAAGCCGCCGTCCCGGCGCGAGCCGAGGTAATCGTAGTGTTCGCACATCTCATATTTTTTCTGCCGGCACTGCGGGCAGGTGCGGCATGGGATCAGCGGGAAAATGCCGACCCGTTTTCCAACTCGCTCTTCCGGCACACCCTCGCCGTATGCGGCAACCACGCCTGAAAACTCGTGACCTGGAATCGTTGGAAAATGGTATGTTCCGTTTTTGAAAATCCGCGGAATATCGGAGCTGCAGATTCCTGATGCCTTTACCTGCACCAGAACCCAGCCGGATGGGATTTCCGGTTTTTCGATGTCTTCCCTTCTTAAATCATTGACTCCATGCAGCTCGTATGCTCTCATTTCGTTTCTCCTTCCACAATCGTACAGAAACGCTCCAGGTCGCTCCTTGTTGTAATCTTAAAGTTCCGCTCATCCCCTGGGATCATCGCCACATCCATTCCATGGCGGTAGGCAATTTCACTCGTTCCCCTTGTGAGGGACAGCTCCTCTTTCGATGCTTCCCGGTTGATCTTCGCGTACGGATGCAGCCGGAAGGCTTCCGGCGCCTGACCGGCAAACAGCGTGCTGCGCTCCAGCAGATGGTCAATTTTCGTTCCGTCGCTGCTCTGATAGATCGTGTCCTTCATCGGCAGCACCGGCATACAGCCCTCATGATCGGCAAGCGCCGCAAGGCAGTCGCCAATCAGCTGTTCGCTCACCAGAGGCCGCACGCCGTCGTGGATGATCACACCGTCGTTCTCCGATACGGAATCCTCCACGCAGACGGTAAGGCCATTATGAATGGATTCCTGCCGCGTATCCCCGGCATCCGCAAAGGCGAGAAATTTCGTAATCCCGTCTTCTTCCATCCATCCGCGGATCTTCTCTCTCCAGGCATCTGCCGCCACGATGACGATTTTCTCAACGGCACTGCTTTTCTGAAACTGCTCCAGCGTATACAGCAGAATCGGTTTCTTTTCCACTTCCAAATACTGCTTCGGAAAATTCCCCATCTGCATTCTCGTTCCGATTCCCCCCGATAGTATGATTGCGTAATTCATCTTAAGCCTTTCCTTTGCTCTTTTTACTCTCTTTTTTTCGCTCTTCTTCCAGCTCTTTTAAAAAGTCTCCCAGTTCTTCGGAGGCGTTCTCCAGCAGGTACGACTTCGTTTTCTGTTCTTTCTCCAGATAGTTTTCCCGGATCTGGCCGTTTGTATGTTCAATCTCGGTGCGCAGATCCCGTGCGGAGAGACGATGCGCGCCCGCTCCCATAATGATGATCTGCTCGAGACCGTCCGAGGAAGCCACCGTTACGTTGCCGTTGTGGCCGATCCTGTGAACCGTTTTCTCGATGTACTGGTCAGCCGTCTCCGCCTCTTTCGTATAAACGACATGAATATTATGGTACATGCCGACCTCACCCTGGTTGCCTTTTACTTTGTAGGCATCAAAGACAAGAATCAGCGTCATTTTTTTATATCCCTGATAATTTGACAGGATGTCCATCAGCTTTCCTCTGGCGCCCTCAATATTATACCTCGCCAGCTCATTTAAATCATCCCATGCAAAAATAATGTTATAGCCGTCCACCAGCAGATATTCCTCCTGCGGCTCCTTCGGGCGGTTTGATTTTGCATATTTGGGATCCCCGATGCCGGATGACGAGGTGACCGGACGTGTCCGCCGCTCGAAACCGGCGCGCTTCCGCTCCACTTTGCCGTATGTCCTCGTAAAGATTTCTTCCAGCTCCTTTGCCTCCTGCAGGGAAGCTGCCATCGGCACGCGGTCGGATGCTTTTTTTGCTTTCTGCACAGAGGATGCTCCGCCGCTCCGGTCTGCCGCAGATTCGGCTGAATCGCTTTCTTCTTCCGGATTTTCCAGCGTGTATTCCAGATGCATATGGTCTTCCACTTCATTCCATGGAACGACAAAGCCTGCCCCGTGGGCACAGAACACAGAACCCGTCGGATTTTCCACATCCGCCTCGGAATCGTAGCCGATGGAGGCAATCACTTCCTCCGCGTTGTGACACGGCTCATATCCTTTTAAGGTACAGAACACTCTTCCGCGTCCCCGGCTGTAAGCAGTCACTTCTTTCTGATAATCCCGCATCGTCACAACCGGTGCGGTTCCGGTGATCACTGTCATATCGCCTTCCATTTCCGGCGGTTCAAAGCTGCCGTACATCCGCTGGATATCGTTCAGCGCCCGTCCCGTCGATTCCGACGGAATTTCCAGACGGAACGCATAGACCGGCTCCAGCAGAACGGATTCTGCTTTTTTCAGTCCCTGCCGCACCGCACGGTACGTCGCCTGGCGGAAGTCGCCGCCCTCGGTGTGCTTAATGTGCGCACGGCCCTTGACCAGCGTGATTTTCATATCGGTAATCTCCGACCCGGTCAGCACGCCGGGATGCTTCCGCTCCAGCAGATGTGTGAGGATCAGACGCTGCCAGTTGCGGTCCAGGGTGTCCTCGCTGCAGACGGTTCCAATCTGCAGTCCGCTGCCCGGTTCTGCCGGCTCCAGCAGCAAATGAACTTCCGCATAATGGCGCAGCGGCTCGAAATGGCCGACACCCTCCACGGTACTGCGGATCGTCTCTTTGTATACAATATTTCCGGCTCCGAATTCCACCCATTCGCCGAAACGCTCGTGGATCAGACTCTTTAAGATCTCGATCTGCACCTCACCCATGACCTGCGCATGGATTTCCGCGAGGCGCTCATTCCAGACAATGTGGAGCTCCGGGATTTCTTCTTCTAACTGGCGCAGTTTTCCAAGCATCTGATGGACATCGCAGTCCGGCGGAAGCTCGATGCGGTACGTCAGCACCGGCTCCAACACCGGTTTTTCCGCCTCGGTTTCGTTGCCGATGCCCTGACCGGAGAAAGTGCTGTTCAGTCCCGTTACGGCACAGATCGTCCCCGCCGGTGCTTCCTGTACCATCGTATAGCCCGCACCGGAATAAATACGGATCTGGTCTGCCTTTTCTTCGCCGAGCATCTGCTTCACCTTCAGCACGCCGCCCGTGATTTTCAGATGCGTCAGACGGTTTCCTGCCGTGTCCCTTGAAATCTTAAAAACGCGCGCGCCAAAATCCCCGCCGTACTCCGGCGTTTTTGTAAACCGGTCCAGAATTTTCAGAAATTCCGTCACGCCCTCCATCTTGAGTGCAGAGCCAAAGCAGCACGGAAAAACCTTCCGCTCTGCGATCATCGTGCGGATCTGGTCTTCTTCCACGCTTCCCGTTTCCAGATACTGCTCCAGCACGTCCTCATCACACATGGCGAGTTCTTCCAGCAATTCTGCGTTCTGGAGATCCTGCGAGAAATTCAGGCAGTGCTCTGAGAGACGGCTCTGCAGTTCTTCCAGCAGTTTTTCCGCATCCGTGCCTGGCTGATCCATCTTGTTGATAAAGAGAAAATAATACTCTGTAGGCAGAACTTTCAGAAGTTCAAAAGAAAATACAGATTCTCTCCCCAGAATTGTTGTGGCAAGAAAATCTGCTGTAAGAGAAGCCGACATGACAGAAATCAGCACAGACACAGAGAAATTCTTATGAACTTCCTCCAAAGAGAACATAACTCCGGCAAGAGGCGCATGAAAGGCAGCGGCCAAACCTGCACTGGCGCCGCAGGTGAGCAGAAATTTTTCCTCCGTCTTTCCCCGGTCAAGAAGGCGTGACACAACTTTTCCCGCCATGGCCCCAGCTGAATGGACGGACCTTCCCGTCCAAGAGCCAGACCGCCGAAAATGCAGAGAAATCCTCCTGCAAATTTTGCCGGAAGCACCCGCCACCAGGCCTGATCGATCTTCCCGGCAATCTCCCCTTCCAACTGCGGGATGCCGCTTCCTGAGATTAACGGTTCATATGAGACAAGTGCTGCTGTCAGCAGCGCCATTAAAACCAAAACCATGAACCAGCCGGCAATCAACAGCGGATGTCCGGTTATGAAGCTTAAGATCCTATTTAGCCAGTCCCCGGCGCATCCAAGGATCATTCGATATAAGATCACTACAAGTCCGCCAATCCCCCCGACGATTATCCCCTCGCCGATCAGAATAACCTGAAATCGTTCTGCACGACGGATTGTGGCGGAAATATTTTTATTTTCTTCCATTTTCTCATTCCTCCGAATCTATTTCTCCTGCAGAAAAAAAGAGGGTATTCTCTAGAAAAATACCCTCTGAATGTCATTGAACAGGACAACAACCATCAGCACCATCAAAACAACAATACCGGCAAAGTGTACATACCCCTCTTTTTCCGGCGAAATCCTCTTCCTCCGCACAGCCTCAATGGCGAGAAACACGAGTCGCCCTCCATCAAGTGCCGGAAGAGGAAGCAGATTCATTACCCCCAGGTTGGCTGATATCAGGATCGCAATGTTCAGCATGTTCACGGTCACTGTCAGCGCTCCATAATCTCTTGTCTCCTTATAGGTGGAATCTACCACATCCACAATTCCTACCGGCCCGGAGAGCTGGTCTATTCCAATCTGCCCTGTAACAAGCATTTTCAGACTGGACAAAGTCGTGTCGATCCAGTATTTCACCTCATAAGCACTGTACTGCAATGTTTTAAGAGGCGTTGCCCTGGTATTTCCCGCTCCGTTGATTCCAAGAAGATAATAGGATATCTCTTCATTATACTTTGGCTGCAGGATCACTCCCCGCTCTATTCCGTCCCTCTCAAAGATAATCTCCACTTCTTCCCCCTGGTGGAACTGATTGTAAGTCTTCACCTCTCGGAAAAGATGGATATTCTTTCCATTGATCTCCACTATCCGGTCTCCGGGCTGCAGACCTGCCTCTTGTGCCGGATATCCTTCGTCGAGAGATCCGATCACCGGCTCGTCATATCCCACGAAAGCGATCAGCACTATCGCACAGACAAAGGCCAGGATAAAGTTAAAGACAGGACCTGCAGCAATGACGGAAATCCTTGCCCACACTGATTTATTATTGAAATTGGCAGGTGAATCCGTTGCCTCGTCATCTTCCCCCATTGCACAGTATCCTCCGATCGGAAGGATCCTGACCGCATAGAGTGTTCCATGATACTCCTTTGCAAAAAGGGCCGGCCCCATTCCGATCGCAAATTCCTGTACCTCAATGCCATTAAGCTTTGCCAGAACAAAATGTCCCAGCTCGTGAAAAAATATGATAAAACTGAAGATTAAAATTGCAATGATGATTCCCAAATTCTACCTCCTGCTATTTCCTGCTGTTGATATATTCATATACCCCCTCTTCCGTATCCAATATCTCTTCAAGAGACGGCTGTTCCACATTTTTGTGTCTTTCCATACATTCCTTTATAATCTTCGGGATTTCCAGATAACCGATTTTCCGCTCCAGGAAAAGCTGCACTGCCCGCTCATTTGCCGCATTAAACACCGTAGGCAGGCTGCCGCCTCTTCTTCCTGCTTCGTATGCAAGGGCAAGACCGTAAAATGTATCGGTATCCGGCTTTTCAAAGTCCAGTTTTCCCAGATTCCAGAAATCCAGCCGTTCGCCCGGCAGATACCTCCGCTCCGGATAGTAAAGAGCATACTGTATAGGAAGCTTCATATCCGGAGTGCC
>ENA-OQDA01000840-OQDA01000840.1-human-gut-metagenome-genome-assembly--contig:-NODE-840-length-11725-cov-21.627608_pt1 | contig 11725 bp, 16 predicted proteins | sample MGYA00242771_ERZ504603 | MGnify/ENA primary metagenome ERZ504603 (study PRJEB26092, sample SAMD00036328) | human gut metagenome | host: Homo sapiens | study: EMG produced TPA metagenomics assembly of...
AGCGTGACAGCGTCGGCCCAAGCTTTGGATCATTCGCTTCCGGGCAAGCCGGAACGCTCACTCCCGCCGCTGGGCCTCCTTTTCCCCACGCGAACCGCTTCGCTGGGTTCGCGCGGGGGCCCCGCAAAGACGGGGTGGCACCCCTCACCCGATATGTAGGGCGGGTGCCCGAGCACCCCGCCTGCGGGCCGGTGAGGGCAGAAGGTGAATTGCCCCGCAGGGGCAAGAGCGGCTGCCCTGGGGTGTCGGCCCCTACAGCGGGACGTCTTTGGGAGCTGTAATGTAGGGGCGGGGCTTGTCCCCGCCCGCCGGAACCGCCCACGCTTCAGTTGATTTTCAGGAGGAATTGACTTGATCAACACCAACGAAATTTTGGATACCATACATATGATCGACCAGCAGCATCTGGACGTGCGTACCATTACCATGGGCATCTCCCTGCTGGACTGCGCCGATCCCGATCCAAAGGCCGCCTGTCAGAAGATCTATGACAAGATCACCCGCCGGGCCGAGCACCTGGTGGCCACCGGCGAGGCCATTGAGCGGGAGTTCGGCATCCCCATCGTCAACAAACGCATCTCCGTCACCCCCATGGCTCTTGTGGCCGGGGCGTCGGAGACGGGCAGCTACGTCCCCTTCGCCGTGGCCATGGACAACGCCGCCAAGTCCACCGGGGTCAACTTCATCGGCGGCTTCTCCGCCCTGGTGCAGAAGGGGGCCACCCAGGCCGACAAGAAGCTCATCGCCTCTATCCCCGAGGCGCTGGCCATCACCGACTTTGTCTGCTCCTCCGTCAACGTTGGCTCCACCCGGGCGGGGATCAACATGGACGCGGTGGCCGAGATGGGCCGCATCATCAAGGACACCGCCGAGCGCACCGCCGACCGGGGCGGCTTTGGCTGCGCCAAGCTGGTGGTATTCTGCAATGCGGTGGAGGATAACCCCTTCATGGCGGGCGCCTTCCACGGCGTGGGGGAGCCGGACTGCATCATCAATGTGGGCGTGTCCGGCCCCGGCGTGGTGCACCACGCCCTCAAGGACGTGAAGGGCCAGCCCTTCGACGTGGTGGCCGAGACCATCAAGAAGACCGCCTTCCGGGTGACCCGAATGGGCCAGCTGGTGGCCCAGGAGGCCAGCCGCCGGCTGGGCGTGCCCTTTGGCATCGTGGATCTCTCCCTGGCCCCCACCCCCGCCATCGGCGACAGCGTGGCCCGCATTCTGGAGGAGATGGGCCTGGAGACCTGCGGTACCCACGGCACCACCGCCGCCCTGGCCCTGCTCAACGACGCAGTGAAGAAAGGGGGCGTCATGGCCTCCTCCCACGTGGGCGGCCTGTCCGGCGCCTTCATCCCCGTCAGCGAGGACGAGGGCATGATCGCCGCCGCCCGCTCGGGCGCCTCCACCTGGATAAGCTGGAGGCCATGACCTGCGTGTGCTCCGTGGGCCTGGACATGATCGCCGTCCCCGGCGACACCACCGCCGCCACCCTCTCCGCCATCATCGCCGACGAGGCCGCCATCGGCATGGTCAACTCCAAGACCACCGCCGTCCGCCTCATCCCCGCCCCCGGCAAGGTGGTGGGGGATACGGTGGAATTCGGCGGCCTGCTGGGCTCCGCCCCCGTCATGCCCGTCCACGCCGAGAGCAGTGACGCCTTTGTGGCCCGCGGCGGACGTATTCCGGCCCCCATGCAGAGTCTCAAGAACTGACGCGGCCGCCCAATCTCCGTTGTCCTTCTCGCGCCCGGCCTGTGCCGGGCGCATTTTTTTGCTTCAAAATTTCCAAAATCCCCCTAGGAAAGCGGCCCGCTTTGGTGTATACTGGGAGCCAGGACAAGCCTTATTTTGAGGAGGGTCAATTTATGTTAGAGCTGAATACTTCCAACTGCACCCCGTTTCTGCCTAAGGACTGGCTGACCAGCCGGCTGGACGCGCTGGAGAGCGCCCGCGTCAAGCTGGAGGAGGGCAGCGGCCTGGGCGGCGCCTACACCGGCTGGGTTCACCTGCCCCGGGACTACGACAAGGAGGAGTTTGCCCGCATCCAGGCGGCGGCGGAGCGCATCCGCAGCGACTCCCAGGCCCTGGTGGTCATCGGCATCGGCGGCTCCTATCTGGGCGCCCGCGCGGTGGTGGAGCTGCTTCACTCCCCCAATTTCAACCTGACCCACAAGGGCGGACCCGACATCTACTTTGCCGGCAACGGCCTCTCCTCCGACGCCATGCTGGAGGTCATCGAGCTGGTGAAGGACAAGGACTTCTCCATCAATGTCATCTCCAAGTCGGGCACTACCACCGAGCCGGCAGTAGCCTTCCGCATCTTCAAGGCCCTGCTGGAGGAGAAGTACGGCAGAAGGAGGGGCCCGCAGGCGCATCTACGCCACCACCGACGCCCACAAGGGGGCCTTGAAGGGCCTGGCCGACGCGGAGGGCTATGAGGAGTTTGTGGTGCCCGACGCGGTGGGCGGCCGCTATTCCGTCCTCACCGCCGTGGGCCTGTTGCCCATCGCCTGCGCCGGGGTGGATATCGCCGCCCTGATGGAGGGCGCCGCCCAGGCCATGGAGGCCCTGGCCGCCCCCGGTGCGGACAACCCGGCCTGGCAGTACGCCGCCGCCCGCCACGCCCTGTATACCCAGGGCAAGAAGGTGGAAATCCTGGTGGGGTACGAGCCCTCCTTCCGCTTCTTTGGCGAGTGGTGGAAACAGCTCTTCGGCGAGACCGAGGGCAAGGACGGCAAGGCCCTCTTCCCCGCCAGCGTGGAGTTCACCGCCGATCTGCACTCCATGGGCCAGTACATCCAGCAGGGTGAGCGCCTGATGCTGGAGACGGTGGTGCGCTTCGCCCGCAGCCGCGGCAGCGTCACCATTCCACACGACCCGGACAATGTGGACGGGCTCAACTTCCTAGCGGGCAAGGATCTCTCCTTTGTGGCCGAACAGGCCATGCGGGGCACCCTGCTGGCCCACGTGGACGGCGGCGTGCCCAACCTGGTGGTCACCGCCCCGGCCCGGGACGCGCAGAGCGTGGGCTGGCTGATCTACTTCTTCGAGTACGCCTGCGGCCTGTCTGGCTATCTGCTGGAGATCAATCCCTTCGACCAGCCCGGCGTGGAAGCGTATAAGAACAACATGTACGCCCTCCTGGGCAAGCCCGGTTATGAGGACCGCAAGGCGGAGCTGGAGGCACGCCTGTAAGAACCCCCGTTAATTTTTGGTGAACTTCCGCAAATCAGTTGCAATCGGGCCGCAAAAATGGTAACATAATTGCACAAGGCCGGAGATACGCTCCGGCGGACAATGAAGGAGTGATAACTATGGTGAGAGTGATCATGGGTGTCAAGGGCACCGGCAAGACCAAGCAGATGATCGAGCTCATTAATTCCGCTGTCCACAGCGAGAACGGCAATGTGGTCTGCATCGAGCGGGGCCCCAAGCTGACCTATGACATTCATTATAAGATCCGTCTGGTGGAGGCCAGCCATTACGATATTAAGAGCTATGACTTCCTGAAGGGCTTTATCAGCGGCCTGTACGCGGGCAACTACGACATCACCCATGTCTTTATCGACAGCCTGACCAAGATTGTGGCCTCCGAGGCCACCGACCATGCGGTGGAGGAGTTCCTGGACTGGCTGAACAGCTTCTCCGAGAAGAACAATATTAAGTTCACCGTCACCATCAGCGCCGATGCCTCCCTGGCCACCGACGGCGTCAAGAAATACTTCTGATACGTGCCCTTTCAGCGGGCCCTGCCGCCGGCAGGGCCCGCTGCCTCGTTCCTCCCTCCTTCCGGCGTCAAATCGCTTGTACATCCGGCATACCGCCGCAGAACTTTGGATAATATACCGATTGCGTGGGATTACCGCCCATGATATACTCTTTGGCGAAATAAAGGAGGTGTGAATCATGATGATTGAAATGCAGTTTAACTCCATTGCCCAGCTCCAGCGGCTTCAGGAGATCGCCAGTTCCTGTGACGACGAGATCTTCCTGCACTCCTTGGACGACAGCGTCCGCGTGGATGCCAAGTCCTTCATCGGCCTGTTCACCCTGGACTTCACTCAGCCCGTCAAGGTGGTCACCGATTCCGACTATTTGGCCCGCAAGGTGGAGCATCTCAAGCATAAGATGGAGAAATAAAAACAGGCGTTGGCCGCTGGCCGACGCCTGTTTTGCTATGCAAAAGCATAGCAAAATTGGCCATGTGCCGCTTACAGCGGGACGGCCCATATGCGCAGAAACTTCATGCGCCTAAGCCTTTGCATAATTTCGTGGTGCGCCCTGTGCGCATAAAGTTTTTATTTCCTGATCCAGTCCGGGTGCGTTCATCGCCTGCCCGGCGGCGCAGGAGCGCCCGGAGCGCACAGAGCGCCGCGGCCGCTACCAGGGCCAGCCACAGGAGCAGGAGGACGTTCTCATTGAAGTACCAGTTCTCCGCCCATCGGGTGAAATCCGGCCGGAACCAGAAGCCGTGGAGCCGCTCCACCGTCCCGCCGCCCAGCCGCACCAGCCGGTCGATCACCGGGTTGACCAGGGGGAGGAACACGCAGGCCGCCCCCAGGCAGGCCGTCCCCTTCCACCAGCGGCTGATGGGGGCGTACCGGCAGATGAGCACCCAGGCCCAGGGCAGGGTCAGGCCGAAGAGAACCGCCGGCAGGGTAGGAATGGGGAACCAATCTGCGCCGTCATAGGCACAACTGACCCAGAGCAGGGCGCACAGCAGCAGGGTCTCCGTCCCCAGGTAGAGCACAGCCTTGTGCTCCCCCAGGGGGCGGGGCAGCTCCCGCAGGGCGCCGGGCAGGAAGGCCGCCCCCAGCCCCAGCAGCACCCCGCCGAGGCCAGCAGGAACCAGTCTCCCCCGCTGAACAGGCAGGCGGCCAGCAGCAGCAGCTCCAGGGAGAGGGTGAAGCCCCCCAGCGTGATGACGCCCCGGTACTGCTTCACCAGGATGGGCAGGAGGGTGAGGCTGGCCCCCACCAGTTCCCCTGTGAGTACCAGCCAGAACCAGTCCAGGGTATGCCCCACCGCCAGATTGCAGATGAGGCAGATCAGGGCGGTGCCGCCGTAGAGGATGTACTGAATCCAGCGCAGGCGGCGCAGCAGGGACAGGTATTTTTTCGCCAGGGTCTCGGCGGTGCGGGCCTCCACGTCCTCGCTGGCGGTGAGCAGCTCGTGCTCCGACACCTGTAAAATGGCGCAGATATCCCGGATCAGGGTGATGTCCGGGTAGGACATGCCCGTTTCCCTTAGTTAAAGATATTGTTGGGTATCTCAAGATGTGTCATTCGATTTTGCCGATAAAGCGGTAGAAGATTTCCACTTCCTGTTCCCGGCTTCCGTCCTCACTTTTGACCGCTTCATGGACAAGGATTTTTTCAATCAGCGTATTCAGAAGTTCAGCCGTCAATTCTGTGGGATTGACATACTGTTTCATCAGACCTATCCACTTTTCAGCGTCAACCGCTGTCTGGGCGGCGGTCTCCATCGCTTCGTGAAGCCGTTCAATTTTTACGTCCAATTCTCGCTGTTCGCCCTGATACTTTTCGGACAGCATATTGAAATTGTATTCTGTAATGCGTCCGGCAGACCAGTCCTCATACATTTTTGCAAACAGGGTGTCTACTTCTGCTTTGCGCTTTTCCGCCTTTTTCAGTTCGGCTGTCTGCCGCTTCCTTGCAGTATTGCGTTCCTTGTCGCTGGCGTTAAGTAGCCGTTTCAGAAGTTTGTCCCCATCCTGCTGTGCCAGCACAGACCAGTATTGCAGACGGGAAAGGACATAGGCGTAAAGCACATCATAGCGGATATAGTGCATGGAACACTGGTGCAATCCTTGCCCGTACTTGCTACAATGGTAGTGGGCATAGGGATTTTTGTTCTGGCTGTTCATACCATAGGCCAGCGACCAGCCGCAGTCCGCACATTTTACCAGCCCGGAAAATATCTGTGTTGTGCCGTTCTTCTGCCGTCTGCGCCTGTTGCAAATCTGCTCCTGTACTTGACGGAACACATCTTCGGAAATAATCGCTTCGTGGGTGTTCTCCACACGATACCATTCCTCTTTTGGCTTGCGTACTTTCTTCTTGTTTTTGAATGAAATGTTGGTCTGCTTATTGTGGACGCTGTGTCCGATATAGGTTTCCTCTTTCAGAATACTTTTCACCTGCGCTATCGTCCACGCATAGGCTTTTTCCTCCGGCGCTCCGGCATAGATATTTGCGAAAGTGCCGTATCTCTGGAAATTCAGCCAGCCGGGAGTAGGTACTTTTTCTTCGACCAAAATCCGTGTAATGCTGGCGGCTCCCCGGCCATGAACGGCAAGGTCAAAAATCTTTTCGATAATCCACCTTGTTTCCGGGTCAATCAGAAGATGGCCTTTCTTATCTGGGTCTTTGACATAGCCAAGCGGAGCATAGGCTCCATAGTGTGCGCCATTTGCGAACCGTGTCCGCATGGCCGCCTTTACCTTTTTGCTGGTCTGGCGGGCGTGCATTTCATTCAGAATGTTGAGGAATGGGGCAAGCTCATTCTCTCCGTTGATGGTGTCCACATTGTCATTGACAGCGATATAGCGGACGCCTTTGCTGGGAAAGTAGATTTCCGTGTACTGGCCGGTCAGAATGTAGTTTCTGCCTAAGCGGGATAAATCCTTCGTAACAACGCAGTTGATTTTCCCGTCCTCAATGTCATCAATCATTCTCTGAAAATCCGGCCTGTCAAATAATGAGGTGTGATAGCGATAGCGGCAAAAAGCTAATAAAATCAATGGTTTTGCGGACAGCGGATAGACAGGGAATGTGTTAAAAACTGAATACGCACACAAACGGCGTTACCTTAACCCCTTTGGGGGAGAAAGTAACGCCGTTTTTTTATGCCCGCAGGAAAGGAGGTGCAGCCGGAATGTATTTCACAAAGGGCAAGCAGCGGGCGTTTGAATTGCTCATGCAGCAGAAGCCGGGATTTGACCGCTATCAATCCGGTTGTGCCGGAGATGATGAAGATTGCGGCACTTGCCGTTTCTACCGCCCCGGGTGGAAATATGAGTTTTGCGTTTTCAAAGAGTGTCCCTATTGCCCCGGCAAAAGGACGCGGAAAACGCACGCCAGCATGGACAAATAGACGGGCAAAAGCCCTTGTGCCATGCGGCTTTGCAGACGCGAAAACGGCAAAGGGCATATTGCAATACCAAAACAGCCGAAAACGGCTTTCTAATTGTCCACGCATACCAAGAGAGGAAGTGAGGAAATATGGCAGTTTTCAGAGTGGAGCGAAATACGGGATATACCGTTATGAGCAACCACCACTTGCGAAACAAGGAATTGTCCTTAAAGGCAAAGGGCTTGTTGTCGCAAATGCTTTCGCTGCCCGAAGATTGGGATTATACCCTTGCGGGCTTATCCCATATCAACCGGGAGAAGATCGACGCAATCCGCGAAGCGGTCAAAGAACTTGAAAAAGCCGGATATATCGTCCGCAGCCGGGAACGCGACGAGAAAGGACGTTTGCGCGGTGCGGATTATGTCATATACGAGCAGCCGCAGCCCAAAGAGCCGGAAGCAGCTACCAGCAGCGAACAGCCGCCTACATCGGATTTACCTACGTTGGAAAATCCAACGCAATTAAATAAAGATATATCAAGTAAAGAACAATCAATTACTGATTTATCAAGTACCCATTCCATTCCTTTCCATTCCCTAAATCCCTTGCCTTATGAGCAGGACGAAGCGGCTACGCCGCCGGAAAGGAAAAGAACGGAAGCGAAAACAAACAGCGCAATAGAGATTTATCGGGAAATCATCAAAGACAACATCGACTATGACATTCTCATTCAAGACCCCAAAATGGATAAAGACCGTTTGGACGAGATTGTAGAAATCATGCTGGAAACCGTCTGCACAGCCCGAAAGACAATCCGTATCGCCGGGGACGACTACCCCGCCGAACTTGTCAAATCAAAGTTTATGAAGCTGAATAGCAGCCACGTTGAGTTTGTTTTGGACTGCATGAGGGAGAACACAACCAAAATCCGCAACATCAAGCAGTATCTAAAAGCGGTGCTGTTCAACGCACCGAGTACCATTGACAGCTACTATACCGCCCTTGTCAATCACGACTTTTACGGCAGCAAATGAGCATAGCCGCAGTTTACCGGGAAAGGAGTTGATACCTTGCAGGAGGAAGTAACCCAAAAAACGATTGCCCTATCCGTCAATGTGGGAAAAGGCGCGGCAAGGCTTACCGAACAGGCGTTGCAGAAAGCAATCCAAAAGTTTTTGGAGCAGAAAAGCAAAGCCCCGCATGGGAAACAGACCATGCGGCAGCTTATGAAGCAAAATGCGGGTGTTTCCAACATCGAGATCACCGACAGCAATATCAAAGCCTTTGAGAGTACCGCGAAGAAGTACAACATAGATTTTTCGCTGAAAAAGGTTAAGGGCGAACAGACCCGTTACCTTGTGTTTTTCAAAGGCAGGGACGCGGACGTTATGACCGCAGCGTTTCAAGAGTTTTCCGCAAAGAAGCTGAACAGGGATAAAAAGCCCTCTATCCGCAAAGCCCTTGCCGCAGCAAAGGACAAGGCGAAGCAGCTTAACGCCGCCCGCGACAAGGTAAAGAAAATAGACAGGGGGCGCGAGATATGAAGCAGATGAACTACAAAAAGTTGATAATCCCGAATATCCCCTATGTGTTCTTTGTCTATCTCTTTGATAAGGTGGGACAGGCGGTGCGGCTTGCCCCCGGCGCGGATATTTCCGAAAAGATACTCAATATCACACAGGGATTTTCCGAAGCGTTTTCAAATGCCTTGCCGAGCGTTCACCCGTTGGATTTGCTTATCGGCATTGTCGGCGCGGTGGTTATCCGTCTGATTGTCTATGTCAAAGGGAAAAACGCAAAGAAATACCGCAAGGGCGCAGAATACGGCAGCGCACGTTGGAGTGCATAATTTTAAGTGTAAAGGAAGCCTATATGGACGCACAGGAGGTTATGCACATGACTGATTATAGTAAAATTACAGCCCTTTACTCCCGCCTTTCCGTGGGCGACGAGGACAGGGACGGCGGTGAGAGTAACTCGATACAGAACCAAAAAATCTTTTTGGAGAACTACGCCAGAGGGCAGCACTTAACCAATATCCGGCACTACATTGACGATGACGAAAGCGGCAGATTTTTTGACCGTTCTGCCTACTCCCGCATGATGGACGATGTAGAGAACGGGAAAATCGGTGTCTGCATTATGAAAGACCTGACACGCTGGGGGCGTGACTATCTCCAAGTCGGCAATGCGATGGAGATATTCAGACGGAACAATGTGCGCTTTATCGCAGTCAACAACGGGATAGACAGCGAAAAGCCCGATACATTGGAGTTTGCGCCCTTTATCAACATCATGTCGGAGTGGTACGCAAAGGACATCAGCAAGAAAGTAAAGACCGGCATTAAGACGAAGGGCATGAGTGGAAAGCCGATTGCCACCGAAGCCCCCTATGGCTATGTCAAATCCCCGGACAACAAGGATTTTTGGATTATCGACGAGGAAGCCGCCGGAGTTGTTCGTTTGATTTTTCGCCTGTTTCTGGACGGAAAAAACCGAAACCAAATTGCCGTATATCTCACGCAGGCGCAAATCCCAACGCCCACATTCTACATGAAAGAGCGCGGGCGGGGAACCTGTAAAAACAGGGCGCTCAATGAGGCCAACCGCTATAAGTGGAACAAAGCCACCCTGACCCATATCCTCACACGGCAGGAGTATTGCGGTGATGTTGTCAACTTCAAGACCACAAAGCACTTCCGCGACAAGCGGAACCACTATGTAGACCGGAGCCAATGGCAGATAACCGAAAATGTGCATGAGCCGATTATTGACCGCACCGACTTTGAAACCGTACAGCAGATTTTGGAAAATGCGCCCGTCAAACGCCCCAACGGGGACGGGGAAATCCACCCTTTGTCGGGCTTGCTTTTCTGTAAGGATTGCGGTGCGAAAATGCACATTCGCATAGATTATCGGAATGGCGGCAAGCGTCATGTTGCCTATTGCAGCGAGTACCACAAGGGAAAAGCCAAAAACCCCAAATGCAATTCCCCGCACATCATTGACGCGGATTTGCTCATGCAGACCATCGCGGAAGTGCTGAAGAAAATCGAGGACTATTCTATCAGCAACTGGGCGGAATTTGAAGCCTTAGTGAAAAAGAACCTTGCCATGCAGCAGACCGACAAGACCAAGAAACAGCAGAAGCGTATCCCGCAAATCACGACGCGCCTTGAACAGATTGACAAGGTGCTGAACAAGCTCTATGAGGACAACGCCCTCGGCACGATCCCGCAAGACCGCTATGAGCAAATGTCGCAGAAGTATTCAGAAGAATACTATGCGCTGAAAGCGGAGCTTGCCGAGCTGCAAGAGCAGCTATCCGCTTTTGAGAACGCGGGCGGACGGGCGCAGAAGTTTTTGAAGCTGACGGAACGCTACGCTGCCTTTACCGACCTGACCCCCGCCATTCTCAACGAGTTTATCAGCCGGATTGAAGTGCATGAGCGCGACAAGAAAAGGGCAAAACAAGCCATTCAGCACATCGGGATATATTTCAACTATATCGGCAAATTTGAGAACGAAGTGACACAGCTTACAGAGCCAACGGAGCAGGAAATCCGGCAAATGCGGGAGGAAATCGAAGAAGCCAAAAAGGAAAAGAGCCGCGCCTATCACCGGCAGTATTCAAGGGAGTACCGGGCGCGAAACCTTGAAAAGCAGCGGGAGTATGACCGTATCAAGGCGCGGGAATACCGGGCAAGGAGAAAGGCGCAGACCGCCGCCGCACAGCCCGCACAGTAAAACAGAATAACCGACAACCAAGAGGGATTTTCCGGCTACGGGAAGTCCCTCTTTTGCGCCCGGAGAAAGGAGCCGCCTATGGCAGAACAGAACGGGACACCTCAATCCCCCGACAGTGTTATCACGACACAGAGGGACGGACAGACCATCGTTGCGGAGTTGTTTTTCAACCACAGCGGCACAGAAACATTCCGCGACAAGCTGCTCAAAGTGATACTTGCCGACAGCTTGCAGGACGGTCAAGAGCCGGAAAAAACGAAAATCACGCGATAGGAACCGCCCGGACGAAGAATGGTTCGCCGGGGCGGTTTCTATTTGAAAATCCCCATTTTCCCCAAGTCAAGAGCCGGGAAAATTCCCTCAAAAATGCCCCTCTCTCCAAACGAGGGCGCAGAAAGGAGAGTTTATGCGAACAGGGCTTCCCAAGCAAAAAAAGATCACAGACATCTGGTTTGATGAGAAAGACCCGTTGATCCATATCCGTACCCACAACACCGACTTGAAGAAGCGGCTTGCCGCCTATGCCGAGCAGCACCCCGATGTGTGCCGCCAGACCGACGCAGACCCGGAAACGGGCTGCATGGAGTTTGACATTGAGAAAGGCCGCTTCTCTTTCCGTCTGACCGCCCCATACAGCGAGGAACGGCGGGAAGCGGCGCGGCGGTATGCCAGAGAGAGCAACGTCGCCGACAGGCTGAAATAGAGTTGAAATGTTCATAGTTTTGTGCTATACTTTTTCTAAAAGCAGAGTAATACTGCGGAATTGATTGGAGGACAACACAATGGTTACATTTATGAGATTAAGATAAAACCGCGAGTTATGTTGCGGTTATCCGTACTGCATAACTCGCTTATTGAAGCAGAGATGTAATTACGGAGGAAAAACA
>ENA-OQDA01000841-OQDA01000841.1-human-gut-metagenome-genome-assembly--contig:-NODE-841-length-11723-cov-1.900224_pt1 | contig 11723 bp, 12 predicted proteins | sample MGYA00242771_ERZ504603 | MGnify/ENA primary metagenome ERZ504603 (study PRJEB26092, sample SAMD00036328) | human gut metagenome | host: Homo sapiens | study: EMG produced TPA metagenomics assembly of...
CTCGGCCTCGTCCGCGCCCGACGCTTCGCGGCTTCCGCGTCAAACCCTGCAAGAAGGGCCCGGACTACATTGACGCCGCATGGCTCGGCCTCGCCTCCGGGCGCCGCCGACCAACCTTGATCCCTTCTTTTTGACGGATGCCCGGCTGCGTGCGCTTTTCCGCTCCTCATTCGGCGACGCCGACCTTGCCGTCATTGAAGGCAACCGGGGCCTGTACGACGGGCGTGACGTGCAGGGAAGCTGTTCCACCGCGGCCCTCGCCCGCGCCTCGCGCACCCGTCCTGCTTACCCTCACGGTCACCAAGATGACCCGCACCGCCGCCGCGGTCATTGCCGGGCTGGCCCGCTTCGAGCCCGTCAACCTCGCCGGCGTCGTCCTCAACCGTGTGGCGTCCTCACGGCACGCCGCCCTCATCCGGCAGAGCATCGAAACGTACACCGGCATCCCCGTCCTCGGAGAAATCCCCCGGCTTGCCGAGAACCCCATCCCCGAACGGCACATGGGGCTCGTCTCCATGCACGACGAAACCCCGGACGCGCCGGGCCGGGCCTCCCTGCTCGCCGCCCTTGATTCCCTTGCCGGGCTTATTGAAAGCCATATGGACGTTGATGCGGCCCTGCGCCTCGCCCGTTCCGCCCCCGATCTGCGGGACGTCGCCCCCTTCTGGGAAGAAGAAAAAGAAAGGGGAGGAAGGGGAGAAGAAGACGCCGCTTTCCGGGAAGCGGACAACATCGGGAAAGGCCCCGGCAACGCCCCCCAGTATGCCGATGCCACGGTTGGGGAGGCCGATATGGGGAGGACACTCCCCAATGATGCACCGCATGGACCAAAATCCGCCGAAAGCGCGCCTTCCGTCCCCTCGCACCCATCGGAACCAGCCGGAGCTCTGGAAGCGTCCGCATCAGCGCTGCTTCATTCCGGCCTTCCGTCCGCTTCTCCCGTGACCATCGGCTTCGTACGGGATGCGGCCCTGTGGTTCTATTATGAGGAAAATTTTGAGGCCCTGCGCCGTGCCGGAGCCGAACTCGTCGAGCTGAGCCTGCTCTCGCCGGAACCGTGGCCCGGCGAGCGCCTTGACGGGCTCTATCTCGGCGGCGGGTTCCCTGAAATGGTTCCGGAACGCCTCACGGATTCCCCGCATCTGGCGGAAATCCGGGAATACTCCATGCGCGGCATGCCCATCTATGCCGAGTGCGGCGGATTTATGGTTCTGTGCCAAGAGTTGCAGATCAACGGGAAACTGTACCCCATGACCGGGATTTTCCCGGCACGGGCGGAGTTCTGCCAGCGCCCGCAGGGCCTCGGCTATGTGGAGGCCACCGTGGAGGCCGAAAACCCGTTCCATCCGGTAGGCGCCCTTCTGCGCGGGCACGAATTCCACTATTCCCGCTGCGTTGCGCTTGGGGAACTTGAGCCGACCCTGCGCCTCTCGCCCGGCGTGGGCATGTCCGGGCCGGGGCACCGCGCCAAGGGGCTTGCGGCGGAAGGCCCGGACAAACTCAAAAGCCGCGACGGGCTCCTTGTCCGCAACACTTTCGCGGCGTATACGCACCTCTTTGCGCCAGCCGTCCCGCACTGGGCCGCCCGTTTCGTCGCGGCCTGCCGAAAGAACGGATGATCTCCAAGGGGGAGGCGTTTTCAGAGCCACGCGCCTCCCTCTCTCCGGGGTTTCCTTCCCGCGTACTTGTAATCTTATCCACCCGTTGCGCTGTGCCTTCCAACCGCCGCTTCCTTTTGCCGACGGGCCGCCGCTGCGCGCATCCCAAAGGAAGGCGGGATGATATATTTCCTGATTTTCTTCTAATCAGGAATTATTTCTATTTACAGGCCATCAGGTTTGGGGTATTCTTATTTCCTACATCACAGAACAACGCTACGCTCCCGTTTTTTGGGGGATGGAGGCTTATTATGATTGAGGAACGCACCGGCATCATCACTTTCCAAGGCAATCCCCTGACCCTTCTCGGCAAGGGCGTTTCCGTCGGCGAAGCGGCCCCGGACTTCTCCGTGCTGGCCAATGATCTCACCCCGCGCACGCTGGCCGACTACAAGGGCAAGGTGCTGGTCATCAGCGTGGTTCCTTCCCTCGACACGCCCGTCTGCGACATGCAGACCCGCCGTTTCAATGCCGAAGCCGCCAAGCTTTCCGACAACGTCCGCATCCTGACCATCAGCTGCGACCTCCCCTTCGCCCAGACCGCTGTGCGGGCCGCGGGTCGATGCCGTCGAAACCCTCTCCGATCACCGCGACCTTTCCTTCGGTACGGCCTATGGCGTCGCCATCAAGGAACTCCGCCTCCTCAGCCGCGCCGTGTTCGTCATCTGCGCCGACGGCGTCATCGCCTACGAGCAGCTCGTCAAGGAAGTCACCCACGACGTCGATTTTGAAGCCGCTCTTGAGGCCGTGAAAGCCTGCCTTGAAAAATAGTTCCGCCAAAAGGCGTGAACCTGCCTCCCCGCCGGGTCTCCCTTTCCTTCCTTCCGAGACCTGCCGGATGATACGGCAAAGGCCGCTCCTGAGCTCTCAGGGGCGGCCTTTGTTCTGAGCCGTGTCGTCAACTAGATATAATCTATTGAAATCATTTAACTATTTTAAATCGCAAAAATTATTATATAATTTCAATTAGTTATATGTAAAAATAACAACACGGCCCAGGGCCTGTTCACCAAAAAGAAAAGGCTGTGTTCTAGAAATGGTTGATGCCTTTTTCTTTGAAGTTCCACAGGGATAACCGACAAAATGCCTTAGCCCTGTATTCCGCCAAGAGGAAAACCGGAGAAAAAGGCTGTATTTTCACCACACTGTGGAGATGAAACAACCACATACTATGACAGAGCCTTTTGCAAATGGTTACCCTCAATTCGGGCGATGCCGCATCTTTCGTCAATCACATTCAATCATTGAAAAAATTCAGCATAGCGTGAAGACGCCCTAGGCGGAAGGCTGCCCTTCCGCCGCTGCCTCCAGCGCCGCCACGCGGGACTTGAGGGCCTCCAGTTCCGTTTGTAGGGACTGTACCGCGTTGGACGGCTCCCAGTTGCCGTTGTCGGCGTTCCACCATGGGGACGGCCCCCTCCGTGCGGCTCCGGTTGTCCATCAGCGGGAGCATCTTCCCAAGCCACGCATTGAGGCGCTGCATGTTCGCCGTCACGATGGCGTTCCAGCCTTGCTGCCCATAAGTAATCGTCTCAAGCCCGGTCGGGGTCAAACTCGCCATTGCGTCTTCTCCTTGCTTGTCTTATCGGGCCGCCCCTCAGGAACCGCAGGGCCGGACGGCCCGGAACTCCGGCCACGGGGAACAGGCCGTTGCCTTCTTATCCATTGGAATGCCCGGTTCAGGCCACGTATTCCCCGTCCTGCGCTTCCACGGTGACGGATGCCGCCGGGGAAACATACCCAAGCTGCCGCGCCGTCACGGACAGCGTGAAGCGCCCCGGACGCGTGAGGGTGATGGACGTGCCGTTGACCGCATAGTCCTCGCCCGCCGCCGTAAGGACGAAATCCCCGGAGAACCCGGCGGGCACCGGCTCGTTCCCGTTCTCGGTGCGCGTCCCGGCCCCGCCGAAAGCGACGTCCACCGGGCTCCAGCTTACGGTGACGGAATCCCCCGTGCGCACCGCCCGCAGCCCGGCGACGGGCCACGGGAACATCGCCTTTCCGGTCACGGCGAAAGGCAGGCCATCCACCCGATCCGCGCCAAGCACCTCATCTCCCGAAACAGGCCGCAGCTTGACGGCATGGGTGCCTATGGGCAGCCCCTGCACCGTATTTTCCTCGCCCGGATACCGGAATACCCAGATCGCCGCCCCCGCCGCATGCGTCTGGATGGGCGTATTCATGTACCCCCGCACCACGCCGGAGAACCGGGTCGTCTCCGGGCCTTCAAGCACGACCGTCTGGAACAGCATCAGCTCATCATCGACGAGCGCCATGCGCCGCGCCCCGAACAGTTCCGCCCGGCTGACCGGGCCGAGGACGGATCTTCCTTATAGGGCCGGTACAGCAGCCCCCGCGTGTCGTCCACGGCGAGCGTATCCGCCGGGTACGCCTCGGCAAGCGCCCCGTACTGCGCCCACGGAGCCGAAAGCAGCCCAACGGGGCTGTAGTCGCGTTCGTGGCGGAACGCTCCACGAGCAGCCCTTCCTCGGAAAGCAGCTCCGCGCCGCCAGCACGAGAACCGTGGGTTCGGAGCCCGTTTCCGGGTTCCGCGGCAGCTCGAAAAGCCGCGTATGCCGCAGGGGAACCGGCGAGAGATCCGGGGCCGACCACGGCGGGATGCCGGTGACCGGCGGGTACACGGCGGGCGGCTGGGCCATCGGATCGGGCAGGGGTTCCCCCGGAGGCACGAATGTCCCGGACAGCCGTTCCACAACCTGCTTGGCCTGAATCGAGATACGGTTTTCGGACAGGTTCCCGCGCACGACTTCCAGCACGCGCACCCGTACCCCGGAAAGGCCGAAACGCGGGTGCGTGATCTCAAGGATCTGCCCCTGCTCGATGTGGGCATAATCACGCGGCACGTCGAACGAAAACGAGGCCGCCGGGTAGGACTCCACGTCCCGCAGCTCCTCAATGCGCCGCTGCGCCGCGCTGCGGTCGGTAAAGGCGGTCAGATCCACGCTCTTCTTGCGCCGCAGCCCAAGGAGCTGGATGGAAGCCGCGTTGTTGGCGGTCACGGCGCGCTCGGAATAGTCCTGCGCCGCGTCGGTGAACTTGCCGGAAAGATCGTTCCATGTCGTATCCCACGCCGCCCGCTTGAAGGAGAAGGAGCCTTCCAGAAAATCGCCTTCGCCGAGCACCGCCGAGGGCGCCGCGTCAGGATCGGGGGCCCGCAGGGACAGCGTCCCGTCGGCCCGCTCGACGAGCCAGCCGCCCACGAACCCAAGCACCTGCATGATGTGCTCGCGTACGGGTTTCTGGCGCGAGAACACGATGTTCAGGCCATAGCCCTTCTGAGCCCAGAACGACGCGGCGGCGGAAAAGCTCGGCTTGTCGATGGAAGGCCACGAGGCCCCGGCGTCAAGGAGCAGTTGGAGGATGATCGCCGCCGGGTTCACGCCGTTGGGCAGGATGGCGTGCTCCAGCGGGATATCCCCGCAGAACCGCACCACGTAATGCAGCGTCGGCATCATGGACACGTTGAAGCCCAGATAGAACTGCCGGAGCCAGACATGGGCCACTCCGGGGAGGCGGCTGGCGTACGGCCCGGCCTGTGCGGGGTAAAACGCGCCCGTGCCGTCGTTCCAGACCTGCTCCGCGCACGGGATGGCCCCGCCCTGTTCCGTAAGCAGCCGATCATCCTGATAGACGCCGACAAGTTCCAGCGGCCCCATGCCGATGCCCTGCCACACGTCCATGCGGTAGTGGTAGCCTTGCAGCACCTTCTGCTTTTTCTTTTTGCCGCCCTTGCCGCCCACGGCGGTTTCCTCATACTCCGGCTCGCTGGAAAGATTGCCGTAATACAGCAGGTTTCCCGGCAGCCTGACGGTGCCGAACACGCGGGGGATGACAGTCCCTTCCTCAGCCGTGGTCAGGCGGAAGGCGTCGAGGTTGGCCGGGGCCATGTCCGCCCCCTTCATGGAGCGCGGCCCCTTGGCGAACAACGCCGTCGCCACGGTCGCCCCGATGGTCACGGCGGCGATGGCAAGCCCTACGCCCATGCGCCCGCCCCCGTTTCAGCGGCGACGATGCGGAAATGCCGGGTCATGCGCCGCAGCCACCAGTTTCCGAGCGGCGTAAACGACACGCCCCTGCCGTTGATGGCGTGCAGCATCTGGAACCCGCCGCCGCTACAGGGCCAGGCCAGCCCGCAATGGTTGGTCACGCGGCGCTCCGTGGTGGAAAACGCCAGCCAGTCGCCCCGCAGGAGCGGCGCATCCACAGGCAGGGAAGCCATCCCCAGCCCCGGACGCAAACAGTCGCGCATGTGCCTGTGGCTGGCCTCCAGCACGTATTCGTCCCGCGTATGCTCGTGCCAGTCGCGGGGGTAATAGCCGTACTCCAGACGGGTCAGCAGCCCGGCATCCACCAGCGCCTGCCCGACGAACAGCGTGTAGTCCGCGCCGCGCCCCTTGCACCGCTGCAAATGCCTGTAGGGTGTCCCGATCCATGACTCCGCCTCAGCGCGGAAGGCTTCCCACGCGGCCTCGTTGCCGAAATAGTCCATAACGATCCTCCCTCTGGAAACGGAAAAGAAGCGCCTTCCCCTGAAGGCCCCCTTCGGCTTCCTATTTGAATCCCCAAACGGCGGGGTTCCGGCTTGGGATGGAGGCGCAGCCGCCGAACCGGGCGGAATTGCCGAAGCGATCCCGGCAGGTGGCGGGCGAGCCGTCGCATCCGGGGTATGCCGTCACGGTTCCGCCGCTGCCCACACGGGAATCGAAGGGCAACTGAAGCGTGATCGTGTCCCCGACATGCGCGACGATGAACCGGAAATCCCCTCCCGCCGCCGCGTACCCGCGCGTGAAATACCCATCAGGGTACGCGGCGAAGGACGGCGACGTCAGCAGATGCCCGTCCACGGACACGGACGCCGCCACGCCCCATGACTGCGCCGCCAGCCCGCACCCGGAATCGAACAGCACGAACTGGCATTGCCCCGAATAGATCATGCGGGGCAGCATGGCGTCCATCCGTTCACGCGCCGCCCGATCAATCTCCAACAGGTGCGGGTACAGCTTTTCGCTCAAAATCAAGCTGCTGTAAAGGCTGGGCCGGTGTTCCTTCAGGTAGCGTTGCCGCATACGGCCATACAAAGTTATGTACCCAGCCGCACTACGCGGCTGGGCTTTTCATTTTTTTGAGGAAGTTAATAGGCCGGGGTGCCGTACCCGTAAATCTCATAGTACCCAATGGGGTAGCTGTTCTGGCGCACAGAATCGCCGGAGTTGCCTTCTACTGTGTAGACACGTCCATTCTCGACTTTCTCCACAATGCTACATGGTCGGATTGGCCCCGTCTTGGCCTCCATCCATCCCGATCAAAAAAGATGATGTGCGCCGGGGCGCGGCTCATAGCTGTTATCCTGCCATAGCCCACGCTCCTGAAACCAGGGAACGCCCTGTGACGCACAGGCCGCAAATTTCGGGATGACGCCAGCTTCAATATAGCCGCATTGGTCAGCACACCAGCTCACAAAACAAGCGCACCATTCCACACGGCTACTAAAACCATACCAGCTCCAGTACGGTTCACCGCCGACATTCCCCACCTGGGAGAGCGCCACCGTGACGATTTCTCCATCTCCTCCGGTAATGCCGTAGAGCACCTGGGACCAAAGGGAATTGTTCTCGTCGGCCAGCAACTCCGCCATCTGTTCCCGCTGATCTTCGTTAAAGCCGAACTGGTCGGCCATTTCCTCGGCGGTCTTATGGCTGACAGTGATATACAGATAGGTTTGCGTAACCGTAGTTTCTGTTTCCACGATATTGCCGTTGCCATCATCGGATGTTTCAATCACCGTTTCCGTCTGGGTGGACGTGCTGGAGGAGATCTCGTTCATCTGCCAGAAGATGTCCTTCAAAAGCTCCAGCTTCTCATCATCCATGGTGGCCACTTCCTGGGCGTTGTCCGGGTCGGTGGTGGTTTTGACAGCGTAAACCGCCAATACCTCTTTCCACACAGCGCGGGAACCGGACATCTCCAGCACATCATAGCTGTGGGACGCCTTGATCTCATCCAGGTTCTCCTGGTAATCGGCATTGATCTCCTGCACAGCGGTCTGCATGGTCTGCCCGGTGCCGGAGTCCTCGCCGGAAAAGAAAATCCCGAAACAGGAAGCAATCAGCAGCCCGATCAGGCAGATCACCACGATAATCAGGACCACGACCCAGCCGCCGGCAACGATGGCCGCAATCAGCGCCTTGGTTGCGGCGATGATGGCTTTTACCGCTGTTGCGGTGGCCTTGGCTGCAACCTTGATTGCATGAGCGGTGGCAATGGCAGCGGCACGGGCGGCGCGGGCAGCAACCATGGCCGCCCTGGCCGTAGCCTGTGCTGTCCGCTGGGCAACCTTGGCCGCCTGTTGGCTGGTCTTGATGCTGGCTTTAGCGGTCTTTTCCGCCGTCTTGATGGATTTGCTGGTAGTTTTCACTGTCCCCTTGGCCGTGGAAGAAGCCTGCTTGATGGTCTTGCGGCTCCGGTCCACCGTTTTGATGGTTTTCTCGCCACCTTCCAGGGTCCTGATGGCTCCGCGTTCCTGCCGTACCGCCTTGGCTGGCTCGGAAACGGCATCCGCCGCCTGCCGCCCTCGACCGCGTGGAGTGGGCTGGCCAGCCCGCCGCGCCGCCTGTTTCTCTGCTTGTTTTTTCGGCTGTTCCGCTGCGGCCTTGCGCTTTTGGATTTTCTCCTTGACCTTGGAGACGTTCTCCCTGGTGGCCTGAACCGCCTTGCGGCCCTGTTTATCAAATTGGCGGACCTCTTCATGGGTGACGTTATCCACCCCAGCGGAAAGACGGTCCGACGCATACTCGCCAGGGGAACTTTCCTCCGCATATAAGCTGTGGTCAGCCTTGTCCTTGGTGCGGATATAGGCGTCCTTCATCCGCTCAGAAGCTACCGCCGCCTTGTCAATCGCCTTAATGCCTTTTTCCGCCGCTTTTGTCTTAATCCCCTTGCCCATAGGCTTCACCTCCTTCCCTGGGCGGGGCCGCCCTTATTCCTCCAGCAGCTTGGCCACAACCACCATCCGCCCGTTGGTCCGGGAATACTCGCAGGTGGAAAGGGTAATGAGCTTGTCGCCGTATTCCGCACTCACGCCCGTGTCATAGAGCGCCAGTTCCTTGCACTTGGCAATAAACTCGTCAAAATCTTCTTCCTGCTCGGCCCGGACGAAATGGTAATACTTAAAGCCAGATTCCGAGTAGGCCACCGTCTTAAAGGCGGCGATCACCTCATATTCGCCAAAGCTGTCCAGGGTATCAAAGCGGATGGTCTTGTGTTCCTGGTAGAAATCCTCGCTCTCGTACTTGCACAGGTCGGAGAACATACTGCCGTTGTTCATGTGATGGCCGTACAGCACCAGATTGTCGGAAATGCCGATGTCGCAGTTTTCCTGCATATAGGGCACCCCGTAGCTGCTGTACGATTTGTCAAAGGCGTGCTTCAGATAGAAGTTCGGGTTGTCCTTGGTCTGCATGACGGGATAATCAATGCGAGTTCCTGGTATGGTGATCCAGCCCACCAGGTCGCTGTTTTGGGCATAGACATCCGCATACTTTTCAAAGGCCGTGAGTTCTTCCGGCTCCGGGGCGGGGTCGTCCGCAAGCTCCAGCGTGGGCAGTTCCACATCTTCCTTCACCAAATCGGCCACCTCCTCGAAGGCTTCAGCACTCTGCTTTTGGTCCAGGTACTCCCGGCAGAGCATAGCCCCCGGAGAAAAGGAACAGGGCGGCACAAAAGGCCGCCCCTGCAATCATCAATCTGTTTTTCACTTTGTCCGCTCATGTTTTCATCCTCCTGTACTTATCGCGCCTGTTCCGCCTGCTTTCTGGCAGGGGGCAGCTCCCGGCAGTATTCCGGGTAACGGATTTTCACGCCTTCCATAAAGTAGGGGGCGAACTCGCAGCAGAACAAATCCTCCGGGGAATAGGCGTTGCTGTGTTCCGGGTCGGTATAGCCGTTCCAGAGATTAAAAGCAAGGCGGCACACCCGGACGGTGCCGCTGGTCTGCCAGCCGCCGTGCATACCATCCGGCTCGATACAGTCCTGCTTGAAGTCAAACATCCGGCGGATGTTTGCCCGCGTTTCCGGGGCAATCCCCATCACATAGAAAAAGGCCCCGGTGGTAACAGTCGTTCCGCCGCGCCTCGCTCATCATATCCAAAAAGAAATCCCGGTGTTCCGGGGACGCAAAGCGAAGATTGCTCATGCCGGCACCTCCTCGCCGCCGAATACGCCTTCACCGGGCTTGGTGGTCATCAGGGCATAGAGCTTGGTGTCACGGGGGAACCGGTTGATGAACGGCACCAGGGCGCTGCCATACCGGATGAGGCCGCAGCCTGCGTCCGCATTGGTGACATAGCTCATCTGCTCGTTGGAGATATTGAGGAGCTTCGCCAGCTTTGCCCGGTCGGACGCGCTGTTGCATGCATGACTGATGAACTTGACCCTGACGGTTGGGTTAGGAGGACGCAATTGGGGTTGGCCTTGGGGCCCCTTGGGGACGGGAAATCCCAAAAAAGGTACTCCCACATTCTGGGGTGATAGCAGTCGGGTAGGCCCCCACGTTTTCTGAACTGCCGCCATGCGCTGTTAAAGAAAATGCCGCTTTGCTCATTCTCAAACATCACATGGAACTCGTCGATGAACACATGGGTGCGCTTGCCCCGTTTCCAGTTGAGGGTGACGCGGTTCAGGATGGTATCGGTGATGACCAGGGAACCGGCAGGCTTTAGCTGCTCGCCCAGGCCGTGGATGTCGAACACCACATAGGGCTTGTTCAAATCCACTGTGCTTTCCCGGCCAAAGATGTCCAGGGAGCCGGTGGTGTAAAGCTCCAGGGAAAGGGGCAATCTCCTTGGCCTTGTCCTCCGGCTGCTCCAGCAGCTTATTCCGCAGGTCACAGAGGGTGGCCACCCGTCCGATCTTCTCCGCCTCCGGGTACACCAGGGCGGTGCAGCGGTCAATGATGGATTTATGCTGCGGCCCCACGCCGCGCTTGTCGATCTGCTCGATGAGGGACATGACAAACTGGCTCTTTTCCACGATGGGGTTTTGCTCACCGTAGCCCTCTACCATATACATGGCGTTGAGGCGGTCTTTGCCGCCTGCCACCAGATGGGCCACCGTCGCTTTCTCCCGGCCCAGGGCTTTGACGAGTGCGCCAAATTCTCCCTCCGGGTCACAGATCAGGATGTCGTCATTTGCGTAATCCGGGGTGGAGCATGAGGAACGCAATCAATTCCTTTGCACTGAAGGATTTGCCTGCGCCAGGTACGCCCAGCAGAAAGGCCGACTGGTTCAAAAGGTTCGCCTTGTTGCACATAATGAGATTGTGGGAAATGGCGTTCTCTCCAAAGTAAATGCCGCCTTTATCCTGGATTTCCTGTACCTTGAAGGGAATAAACACGGCCAGAGATTCCGTAGTAAGAGTGCGAAACGCATTGATTTTCCGCACCCCGATGGGCAGGGCGGTATTCAGGCCATCAAGCTGCTGGAACTTGAGCACCGCAAGCTGGCACATATGCTTCCGCGCCACGGAGAGCACCGCTTCGGTGTCGCTGTCAAGCTGCTCCTTGGTGTCGGCGGTAATGGCCAGGGTCATCACCGCAAACATCATCCGCTGGTCACGGGTGGTGAGGTCGTCCAAAAACTCCTTGCTCTCCTTGCGCTGCAGCTCCATGTCATAGGGCACCACAGCGGAGAAATTGTTGTTGGCGTTCTGGCGGCGCTGCCAGTTGGTGATGTTGGTTTCCACGCCCAGAAGCCGGTTTTCCACCTCGCGGACTGCCTCATCGGTGGAACCGGCACAATGTCGATGGAGAACATCAGGTTGCGGTTAAAATCCGTCAGCTCCGTCACCATGTTGTCCTTGATATAGCTGGCGTAATCCTTCAGGAACAGCACCCGGCATAACTTGTCCCCCAGCATCAGATAGTCGCTGTTCTTCTCGATCCCGTCCGGGCAGATATAGTCCTTGAAGCTGTGGCCCCGCTTCATCATCTCGCGGGCGTTGAAAACAAATTCGGATTCCTCGCCCTGGCGGTAGAAATCGTGGAGAAT
>ENA-OQDA01000842-OQDA01000842.1-human-gut-metagenome-genome-assembly--contig:-NODE-842-length-11719-cov-1.894928_pt1 | contig 11719 bp, 20 predicted proteins | sample MGYA00242771_ERZ504603 | MGnify/ENA primary metagenome ERZ504603 (study PRJEB26092, sample SAMD00036328) | human gut metagenome | host: Homo sapiens | study: EMG produced TPA metagenomics assembly of...
TTGGCCTGGGTGAGGACGCTGTGTATACGGCTGAGGAATTGTGCCGGATAATGGGAGCCTGTCCGGGGCTGGTGGCGGATGTGTGGAAGGAGGAAGCCGAAGCCTGCCGGGAAACGGCAAGGAAACGGCAGCAGCTGTTTGAGGCAGGGGTGAGGAAATATTTGGATCAGGGTAACGAAGTTATATGAATAATGGTTTAAGCAGTAATGTGTGAGGAAGGTTGCGGTTTCGTTGGCATGTGCCGGTGGAATTGCAGCCTTCTTTTGTGGATAAAGATGTAACTGTTTTGTATCGGATGCTGGTTAAAACACCGCAAACCTCACATAGGTCCGGTCATCAAAACTCTGGTTCCCTTTTACAAGCCCTTTTGTTCCTCTGTTTTCCCGGAGGCACTGAGGGTCTTTTTGCAACAACTCATCCAGGGACTTTTCGCTTTCAGCCAGGGTGTCCTTTAATACGGGGTAACCGTCGCTGGCCAGCACGACCTGGGTTTGGGGCGGGACCGGATAGACGGACACATGGTGAGAATGAATGGCAAAACCGTCAAGCACATCATAGCCATAGGGCCGGTCCTGGTTGGCCAGCAGGAACTGGCGGCGCAGCAGAGGAAGGATGCAGGCCCGGCCCGGGTCATGCCGGGCAAGATCATCTTCGGATCCTCCTAAAATCAGTTCAGCCTGGTTATAGAGACAGCGGATTTCTGTCATGAGGCTGTCGATTTCCTTGCCGTGGGAGTGAAGGGTATCCCCGATAAGGCACTGACAGTCCCCAAAGGCCCACACTTCCCTTTTCTGACAGCTATACAGGATGACCACTGCCTGAAGCCGCTCCTCCGGGTGGTCCCTCAGGAATTCACGCCGTCCGTTTCCGGCTTTTGCTAAGGCCTGGTTTAAATATTCCATCGCAGAAGCAGCGTCTATGCCGGCCTCCATGGTTTTAAGAGCCTGGGCCAGTATCTCCCTGGCATAGCGTCCGCTGGTCATGGGAGAAGGAAAAACGGCTCCGCCCTCTGACCCATCCGGCCATGTAAGCTCTCCCTTGCTGGTGACACCGTCTATGACAGCGATAAAGTCACTGCTGATAAAAAGACCGTCCTCGCATTTCTTCTGGTCCGGGTATTTGGAACAGATAAATTGTTCAATGATTTGGACACCCATATTGTTTGCCTCCGTTTAACGGTAATTCCCGCGTTCTGTCTTAAGGGTAACACGGGGACGGATTGATTTCAATGGCTTCGATCGAAATGGAAAAATATGGTTTTTCTTTGGTATAATGATAGCAAATGGGACTGATTGGCATAAAGGCGCCAGCGCCGGGAGGGGAACAAGTGTATGAAAAAGACTGTCATGGGTATGAAGGCGGCTGTGAAGGGTAAAAAAGGAAATGTGAAGGGGATAAAGGGGGCTGCCTAGGGAAAACGGGATATAGCATTCTGCGCCCTATGCTTTTTGTGTACGGCAGCTCTTTCCTCGTGCCAGTCAGGTCCGCAGACAGCTCCCATGCCCGCTGTGCCGGACCTGGTTCTCTATACGGCCCAGGAGGAAGAGATATATGAGCCCATCATCAAGGAGTTTGAGGAGCGCACCAACCTGATGGTGAAGGTGGAACGGGGGTCCTCCGAGGAAATGACAGGCAGACTGGAGAATGAGGAGGAAAAGCCGGATTGGGATGTGGTGTTTGGAGTGGGGATAGAGACCCTGGAACAGACCAAGGAACATTGGCAGGTATATAAAAGCCCGGAGGCGGCATTTATAACAGATAGCTTCCAATGTGAGGATAACCGGTGGACCAGCTTCTCCGCCCTGCCTCTGGTCATCATGTACAATACAAATGTGGTCACCTACCGCGAACTGCCGGTGGGGTGGAACAGCCTTCTGGAGCCCAGGTGGAAGGGAAGGATTGCATTTGTGGACCCGCGCCGGTCGGATGTGTATTCGGCTGCCCTTGTGACGGCTGTCCATACATGGGAGAAAAAGGGGGATTACCTGGAACGGTTTATGGAAAATCTGGAATATGGCACCCTGGACAGCATGCAGGAGGTGAATGCCGGTATCCTGGATGGAAGGTATTCCCTTGGGGTCACCATGGAGGAGTCCGCCCAGGCCCTGCTGTCAGAGGGAGCTGACGTGGATTATATTTATCCCCCAGGAGGGAACCACGGCCCTTCCCGACGGCACAGCCATTGTAAAGGGATGCGCGAATCCTGACGCTGCCAGGCAGTTCCTGGATTTTACGGTGAGCAGGGATACCCAGAGGATTCTGGTGTCGGATTTAAACCGCCGCTCCGTGAGAGGAGATGTGCCGCCGCTGCCGGATTGTCGCCCATTGGCAGGCTGCCGCTGATTGAGATGGACCTGGAGGAGCTTTCCAGGGAAAAGAAGGATGTACTGGCCAGGTGGAACAGCATTCTGTCCCGGCGAAATGCGGGGGGGCATGAAATGATATGGTACAGGAGACTCTCTTTTAAGACCAGGGTATTTCTGGGCTGCCTTCTGGTGGCCCTGGTGCCCCTTACATTTTCAAGTGTTGTGATGATGCGTCTGTTTACTGCCTCAATCAACCGCCAGATAACCGTGGACGGAAACCAGCAGCTGGAAGAAGTCAGGGAACGGTTTACCCAGCTGTTGGAAAATTGCCAGAAAGCCTGTGAAACGCTGACAGAGGACGGTTCTGCGGCATGGGTCATGATTGACAATAAGACCATAGAGTTCCAGAAGGACTTGTATTTGTCCATGTACCAGGCGGTTCAGGAGATATACAGCCATGCGCAGTTCAGCATCTATGATGCGGGCGGGAAGCTGCGTTTACCACGGATACGGCGCCCAAGAGCAGCCGTCTGCCTGTGAACTGGGGACTGCTCAACAAGGCATCGGGGGGAACAGGGAATCACCTATTACAGGACAGATCCTTACCTGCCGTCCTCCGGCAGCGACGTGCTGATGCAGGGAGCATTTTCACTGGAGAGCACCCACGGGGCCAGGACCGGGTATGTGGTGCTGGACTTTACCAGGGAAAATTTTGACAACCTGCTGAACGGTTTTTATTCGTCCGGTGATACTCTGCTGGTACTGGATTCCCACCAGAAGCCCCTCTACTGTTCCAGGCCGGAATACGGGGAACGTGAAATCAGTGATATAATCGGGCATACCATATCGGGCCAGGGCGGGACGGAAAAAAAGGGGGTATATACCAGATATCTGTGGACCAGGGAACCTTCCCAGGGCTTTTACATCCTGCTGCGCTGCTCCGCTCCCATCAGCGCCCCGGCCGTGCGCACCATGGGTACGGTGAGTCTTGCGCTGTCTGGCCTGGGACTGGTGCTCTGCCTTATCATATCAGGCGCGTTGTCCCGGAGCATCGGCCAGCCGGTGAGCCTGTTGGACAAGGCCATGGCAAAGGTGAAGAAGGGGGATTTGTCCATCCGCATCCGCACCAACCGGCAGGATGAACTGGGCAGGCTGACAGAAAGCTTTAACCAGATGACCGGGGACCTTCAGAAGTACCTGGATGACACGGTGCAGAAGCAGAAGGATTTAAATAAGACCACCCTCAGGCTGTACCAGACCCAGCTGAATCCCATTTTCTCTATAATACACTGGATTCCATCAAATGGAGCGCCAGGATCAACCAGGTGCCTGAGATTGCGGTGCTGGCGGAAAATCTGGCTGTCATCCTGAGAAAGAGCATATCCAGCCGGCCCTTCATCACCCTGAGGGAGGAGTTGGAGACCATCGAGAGCTATGTGGAGATACAGAAAAGTACGTTTTACAGGGCGGTTCCTGTATGAGACAGAGATACCGGATCAGCTGGAGGACTGTATGGTGCCCAAGATGATATTGCAGCCCCTGGTTGAGAACGCCATCATCCATGGGCTGGACGGATGCGAGCACGGCTACATCTGCATTTACGCGTTCCAGAAAGAGGGAATACTGAACATATCGGTGACTGACGACGGATGCGGCATGAGCCGGGGGATGGCGGACTGGATTAACAGCGGAGCCCGGCAAAGAGGGACGGCCATCTGGGATTATACAATGTTATCAACATATTGAAAATATATTACGGACAGGAGTATGGTATGGAGGCAGCTGTCACGGAGGATGGGACTACCGTCACCCTCAGGCTGCCGGTTCAGAAGGAGGTACCGGATGTATAAAGTCATTGTGGTGGAAGACGAGACAATGGTCAGGCGCGGAATTATCCTGACCATTGACTGGGCGGCACTGGACTGTGTGATTGCAGGGGAGGCTGCCAACGGGGAGGAGGGGGCAGAGCTGGCGGTCCGCCTGTCCCCGGATATAATTGTGACGGATGTGAAGATGCCCAGAATGGACGGCGTGGAGATGATAACAAAACTGCGGGAACAGGGCTGCCGGGCCAAATTCATTATTTTGACGGCCTACAGCGATTTTAAATACGCCCAGAGCGCTCTCAGGCTGGGAGTCAGCGACTATCTGTTAAAGCCTTTGAGGGACGGCGATTTGGAACAGGCGGTGAGGCACATCAGAGAGCAGATGGAAGAACATCCGGCAAAGGAGGAGGAGACAGACGCGGCTCCGGTCTTGCGCTTTCATTCCGATAAAAAATCCAAGAATAAGTATGTGGAGGCAGCCACCCGGTATATCAGGGAGCATTACCGGGAGGATATCACCATCAGCACCGTGGCCTCTTTTCTGGAAATCAGCGAAGGCTACCTGAGCCGGGTCTTTAAGAAGGAAACCGACTACACCTTTACCAACTATCTGGCCTACTACCGGATGCAGATGGCCATGAACCTGCTAAAGGACTGCCGGGTAAAGGTATACGAGGTGGCGGACCAGGTGGGCTATTCAGACACAGCGTATTTCAGCGCGCAGTTTAAGAAGATACTGGGGGTGTCGCCGTCCGAGTATCAGGACAGGTGCAGATAGCGGCGGTTCACAGAGGTTATAAATAGGAAAAACAGGGAAAAATGTAGTACTATACATTAAAAAATTCTTATGCTATACTTATTGAGGATGTCTGTCCCTGCCGGGATGGAGGTCCGGATATACCGGTTTAGGGCATTTCCGGGGTTTTGGAAACCAGGCCGGCAGCGCAAGGGGGAACCAATCACTATGTTGGGATTTAATCGATATATTAGGACATGAACAGATAAAGGAACATTTCCGCAACGCAGTGCAGACAGGGAAGGTTTCCCATGCTTATATACTGAGCGGCGAGGCTGGAATGGGAAGGAAATCCCTGGCCAATGCATTTGCCCTCAGCCTGCTTTGCGAAAAGGGGATGGAGGAGCCCTGTATGCAGTGCCATGCCTGCAAACAGGTACTTTCCGGAAATCACCCGGATCTTATTTACGTGACACATGAAAAGCCCGCCAGCATCGGCGTGGACGATATAAGGGAGCAGATTAACGATACCATCCAGGTACGTCCCTACAGCAGTTATTATAAGATATATATAGTGGATGAGGCGGAGAAGATGACCGTACAGGCGCAGAATGCCCTTCTTAAGACCATTGAAGAGCCCCCTGCCTATGCAGTTATCCCTGCTTTTGACCACCAATCAGGACGCGTTCCTGCCCACCATCCTGTCAAGGTGTGTGCAGCTTAAGCTGAAGCCCTTAAAGGATTCTGTGGTGAAGGAATATCTGGTTCAGTCTCTGGGAGAAAATGAGAGCGAGGCTGATATATACGCGGCTTTTGCCAGAGGCAATCTGGGCAAGGCCATCCATCTGGCCCAGTCGGAGGAGTTTGGGGTGATGTACCGGGAGATGCTTCATCTGCTGAAGCACATCAAGGATACGGATATATCCGAGCTTTTAGACTACATCCGCAAGGTTAAGGAGGAGAACCTGGATATCAGGGAATGCCTGGACTTTATGCAGATGTGGTACAGGGATATCCTGATGTATAAAACCACAAAGGATATTAACCTGCTGATATTTTAGGGGATGAAATTCTCCGCTGTTAAGAGTGTCAGCACCACAAGCGGCTATGACGGTCATGGAGAAATTTCTGGAAGCCATTGACAAGGCCAGAATCAGGCTGGACGCCAACGTGAACACCGAACTGGTAATGGAGCTGATGCTTCTTACCATGAAGGAGAATTAGGACGTGTCGGGGCTGCAAGAGAAGGAGAACACAGAATGATTACAGTAATCGGGGTGCGCTTCCGCACCGCAGGAAAGATATATTATTTCGACCCCGCAGGCCGCCAGATTAAGACAGGCGACCATGTTATCGTGGAGACGGCCAGGGGGATTGAGTACGGGTATGTGGTTCTGGGCAACCGGGAGGTGGATGAATCCAAGGTGGTTCCGCCTTTAAAATCAGTGATCCGTATGGCCACGGATGAGGATGAGGCGGCAGAGGCCAGGAACAAGCAGAAGGAAAGGGATGCCTTTAAAATCTGCCAGGAAAAAATCAAAAAGCATCATCTGGATATGAAGCTCATTGACGCAGAATACACATTTGATAATAATAAGGTCCTGTTTTACTTTACCGCCGACGGCAGAATTGATTTCAGGGAGCTGGTGAAGGACCTGGCCAGCGTGTTTAAGACCAGGATTGAGCTGCGCCAGGTAGGCGTCAGGGACGAGACTAAAATTATGGGAGGCATCGGCATCTGCGGAAGGGCGCTGTGCTGCCATTCCTATCTGTCTGAATTCATTCCTGTGTCCATCAAGATGGCAAAGGAACAGAACCTGTCCTTAAATCCCACCAAGATATCGGGCGTGTGCGGACGCCTTATGTGCTGCCTTAAGAATGAAGAGGAGACATACGAGGTATTAAACAGCAAGCTGCCCAATCCGGGAGACTATGTGACCACAAGCGACGGGTTAAAGGGCGAGGTGCACAGCGTCAACGTGCTGCGCCAGCAGGTTAAGGTCATAGTGACCGTGGAGCGGGACGAAAAAGAAATCAGGGAATACAAGGTGGACCAGCTTAAGTTCAAGCCCAGAAAAAAGAAGGGCAAGGGCGGCGGGGAAAAGCACGGAGGCGACACGCCGGACGCAGAGCTTAAACAGCTGGAAGCCCTTGAGAAGAAGGAAGGAAAGTCGAAGCTGGATGACAACTGATACAGTTACGGTGAAACACACTTGGCGTCAGGAAGGTACCATCATGCTGCGGGACGACGAGCGGATCGATGATTTGCAGCGCAACCATTACGGAATTATCCAGAGGAAGGGCGCATTCTGCTTTGGCATGGACGCCGTCCTTCTGTCCGGCTTCGCCGTTGTGAAAAAGGGGGAAAAGGTGCTGGACCTGGGAACAGGCACGGGCATCATCCCCATCCTCCTGACGGCTAAGACTGAGGGAAGCCACTTTACCGGTCTGGAGATACAGGAAGAGTCGGCGGACATGGCCAGGCGGAGTGTGGCATATAATCATCTGGAAGGCAAGGTGGACATCGTCACCGGCGATTTAGTGGAGGCCAGCAGGTTATTTGCACTGGCTTCTTTTGATGTGGTAACCACGAATCCCCCCTATATGAATGAATCCCATGGGCTAGAACCCTAACGAAGCCAGGGCCATTGCCCGGCATGAGATCCTGTGCACGCTGGAGGATGTGGTGAGGGAGGGAACCCGGGTCTTGAAGCCGGGAGGCCGTTTTTTCATGGTCCACAGGCCCAGACGCCTGATTGAAATTATCACTGTCATGAAGCGCCATGGCCTGGAGCCCAAGCGAATGAAGATGGTCCACCCTTATGCGGACCGGGAGGCCAACATGGTGCTCATAGAGGCTGTGAGGGGAGGCGGTCCTCTCCTTAAGATGGAAGCTCCGGTCATTGTCTTTGACCAGAATGGGGAGTATTCCCCGGAGATACGGACCACCTACGGATATTGACGGATGATGGCAGCATCCAAAGAACAGACGCTTAAATGTTCCGGGAACAGACACTTAAGCGTCCAAAGAACAGAAGGGAGAGGGCCATGGCAGGAACACTATATCTCTGCGCAACGCCAATCGGCAATCTGGAGGATATTACCTTCAGGGTACTCAGGACATTAAAGGAAGTGGATTTGATTGCGGCAGAGGATACGCGCCACAGCATCAAGCTTCTGAATCATTTTGATATAAAGACTCCCATGACCAGCTACCATGAGTATAACAAGGTGGACAAGGCCAGATACCTGGTGGGCCAGCTGGAAGAAGGGGTGGACATAGCCCTGATTACGGACGCGGGCACCCCCGGCATATCGGATCCGGGAGAAGAACTGGTAAGGCAGTGCTATGAGGCGGGAATCCAGGTCACCTCTCTTCCTGGTCCGGCAGCATGTATCACGGCCCTTACCATGTCAGGGCTATCCACCAGGAGATTCTGCTTTGAGGCGTTTCTGGCCCTCTGAGAAGGGGGATAAGAAGGAGCGGGCCAGAATCCTGGAGGAGCTGAGGCAGGAGACCAGGACCATTATCGTATATGAGGCGCCCCACCATCTGGTGAGAACACTTGAAGATTTATATAAGGTCCTTGGGGGACAGGAACATAACCATATGCAGGGAGCTTACGAAAAAATATGAGACAGCCTACAGGACCACGTTCCGGGATGCCCTGGAATACTACCATGAGGAGGAGCCTAAAGGAGAGTGTGTCATAGTAATAGAAGGAAAGCCTCTGGAGGAGCTGCGAAAGGAGCAGATAAGCCGCTGGGAAGAGATGGAAATTCAGGAACATCTGGCCTTCTATACGGACCAGGGTATGGATAGGAAGGAAGCCATGAAGGCAGTGGCCAGGGACCGGGGAATCACAAAGCGGGATGTGTACCAGCAGCTTCTGTGATGGGGACGCAGACAATATGGGATGAGAACGATTTGGAACGATACGCAAAGAGATAGAGAGAACCTGCGGCGTATATGCCTTCTGATGTTGAGAAGGAGCCGCAGGTTCTCTCTATGTACGTGCTTTGATTACTCGGTGACATTAAGGCCGGCTAATTTAGCCAGTGCGACAACGGACTGACGTGATACCTTTTTGCCTTCATATTCCAGCAAATCGTCAGTGCTTCCGGTGAAGATGTCAGCACATTCTGCCTTCTTCAGGATAATACAGTCATCCTGAACCGTGATTTCAAGACCATCTTTCACATCCAAATCAAGGCTTCTTCTTAATTCGATGGGAAGGGTGATTCTGCCGAGTTCATCCAATTTACGGATAACACCTGTAGTTTTCATGGTTAATACCCCCTTGTGAAATATATTCGCCCCATTTGTACAAGTCTAACTTACCAAATTCAGGGAGCAAAGTCAATATATGTAAATGTCAGAATTGGTAAGAAATGTAAGAGAACAGTAAAGTTAACAAAAAGCGACAAAAAATATTTCTTGACAAATACTTACGTTTCCTGTAGTATTACTTTGATGTTCAAAGTATTTCCTCTGAGCAAGCAAAAGAAGGAAAGGCAGGAGTCCGCTGATTGCTGATGGATTCGGGATGGGTAAGAAGAATGACAACAAGAATCGTAGGAACCGGTTCCTATGTACCGGAGCAGATTGTGACCAATGACGACCTTGCAAAGATTGTGGAGACCAACGACGAGTGGATCCGCAGCCGGACGGGGATAGGGGCGAGAAGGATTGCCACCAGCGAAAGCACCTCCTATATGGCGGCTGAAGCCTCAATCAAAGCGCTGGAGAATGCAGGCGTAAAGCCTGAGGAAATAGACCTTATACTGCTGGCCACCTCATCGCCGGATTACTGTTTTCCCAATGGCGCATGCGAGGTACAGGGCCGCATAGGCGCGGTAAACGCAGCCTGTTTTGACCTGAGCGTGGCCTGCACCGGTTTTGTCTATGCGCTGAATACAGCCCATGCATTTATAAGCAGCGGGTTATATAAGACAGCCTTAATAATCGGATCTGATGTATTAAGCAAACTGATTGACTGGACAGACAGAGGAACCTGCGTGCTCTTTGGGGATGGCGCGGGCGCGTGGCCGTAAGGGCGGATGACACAGGAATCCTTGGTATCAACATGAAATCCGACGGCACCAAGGGCAATGTACTGACCTGCGGTTCCAGGACCAACGGGAATTTCCTTCTGGGCAAGAAGCCGGAACTGGGTTATATGACCATGGACGGACAGGAAGTGTTCAAGTTTGCAGTGAGGAAATGTACCGGAATGCATTACCCAGGTATTGGACCATGCAGGCGTTGCAGCGGAAGAAATCAAGTATTTGTCATACACCAGGCTAACTACAGGATCATAGAGTCCATTGCAAATGCGCTTAAGGTAAGCGTGGAATGTTTCCCGGTTAATATGGAGCATTACGGCAACACCAGCGCCGCGTCCATTCCCCTTCTTCTGGATGAGATAAACCGGAAGGGAATGCTTAACGTCCGGGGACAAGATCGTGTTCTCATGGTTTTGGCGCAGGCCTTACTTGGGGAGCTGCCCTGTTAGAATGGTAAAAATTAAATTAAAATATAAAAACTATGAAAATGTAAAAGGAGAACAACAACCATGTTAGAGAAGATGAAAGAAATTATTGCAGAGCAGTTAAGCGTAGAGGCAGATACCGTTACAGAGGCTTCCTCCTTCAAAGAAGATTTAGGCGCTGACTCCTTAGACCTGTTTGAGCTGGTTATGGCTCTGGAGGATGAGTATTCTGTAGAGATTCCTGCTGAGGATTTAGAGCAGTTAACCACGGTCGGAGAGGTTATGAACTACTTAAAAGCCAAAGGCGTAGAGGCATAAATAGCAGATAGGGTTTGACAACGGCGTGTGGATGAATTGAAGCACGCTGTTACTTTAATAGGGGAAAGCCCAGGAAATGTAGAACTGGAGGTAGAACAATGAAAACAAGAATTACAGAAATGTTAGGAATTGAATATCCTATTATTCAGGGCGGCATGGCCTGGGTAGCAGAACACAACCTGGCAGCAGCCGTATCCGAAGCAGGCGGTTTCGGATTGATTGGCGGTGCCAACGCACCGGGAGAAGTGGTGCGTGACGAGATCCGCAAGGCCAGGGAGCTGACAGATAAGCCTTTTGGCGTCAATGTTATGCTGTTGAGCCCCCATGCGGAGGATGTGGCAAAGGTGGTTGTGGAGGAAGGCATCAAGGTGGTTACCACCGGTGCCGGAAACCCCGAAAAATATATGGAAATGTGGAAGGCAGCAGGCATTAAGGTGATTCCTGTGGTAGCAAGCGTGGCCCTGGCCCGCCGTATGGAGAAGTACGGGGCGGACGGCAGTGGTGGCTGAGGGCATGGAGTCCGGGCGGCCATATAGGAGAGCAGACCACCATGACGCTGGTTCCCAGGTAGTCCGGACGCTGTTTCCATCCCTGTTATCGCGGCAGGCGGTATCGGAGACGGAAGAGGAATAGCCGCGGCCTTTATGCTGGGCGCTGAGGCAGTCCAGATGGGAACCAGGTTCGTGGTTGCCAAAGAATCCATTGTACATGAGAATTATAAGCAGCGTATTATCAAGGCCAAGGATATTGATTCCACGGTCACAGGACGCAGCCACGGCCATCCTGTAAGAGGACTCAGGAACCAGATGACCAGGGAATACATCAAACTGGAGCAGGAGGGCAAGTCCTTTGAGGAGCTGGAGTACCTGACTCTGGGAACCCTGCGCAAAGCAGTTATGGAAGGCGATGTAAACGGCGGAACCGTTATGGCCGGACAGATTGCAGGCATGATATCCAAGGAGCAGACCTGTAAGGAGATGATTGAGGAAATCATGGCACAGGCAGAAAGCTATGGGCTGGAACTAATACCGCACGGCGTAT